>Ga0302326_10001390_pt1 | contig 61712 bp, 70 predicted proteins | sample Palsa_T0_3_FD_202264 | JGI IMG/M metagenome (GOLD analysis project Ga0302326, IMG submission 202264) | Peat permafrost microbial communities from Stordalen Mire near Abisko, Sweden - Palsa_T0_3 | ecosystem: Environmental > Terrestrial > Soil > Palsa > Peat permafrost | place: Sweden: Abisko...
ACCTCGATGCCCCGCACCTATACGATTGCCATTGGATCGGACCACGCCGGATTCAGGTACAAGGAGGTGCTGAAGGCGGCGCTCCTTGGCGACGGGCACAGCGTGCGCGACATGGGCACCGACTCGGAGGAACCCTGCGATTACCCGGACTTCATCAGGCCGGTGGCCGAGGCGGTCGCCCGCGGCGAGTTTGAGCGCGGCATCGTGCTCGGCGGGTCGGGCAACGGGGAGGCGATCGTCGCCAACCGCGTGCGCGGCATCCGCTGCGGGCTGTGCTGGACCGAGCAGGTGGCCATCTGGAACCGGGCGCACAACGACGGCAACGTGATCTCGATCGGAGAGCGCACGGTGTCCGCCGAGGACGCCGTGATGATCGTGCGGACGTGGCTGGCCACCGCCTTTGAGGGCGGCAGACACCTCGCCCGGATTCGCAAGATCGACGGGGTTTGAGGCCCTGGACGGGGCCGGCGACGACGAGCTTGCCCACCCGGGGGACCGCCATCACCGTCATCCCCCGGCCATGGCATTCCCCAAAGCTCCCGCCATCCTAGCGTCCCGCGACCTGAGCGCGGCGGACCTGGAAAAGAACCCGACCGAGTCCCTGCTGAGGATCTACTGCTGGATGCACCTGGCGAGGACCGCGGACAACCGGATCCTCGACCTGTTCCGCCAGGGCATCATCCGCGGCACCGTGACCGGGGGCCAGGGCAACGAGTGGATGATCGTCCCCCTGGCGCTGCTGGCCGACAAGGCGACGGACGTCGCGTCCTTCACCCACCGCGGCCTGGGCGGGCACCTGATCTGGAGCGGCCACCTGGTGGAGCACCTGAACCAGTATTTCGCGAACGCCGACAGCCCGACCCGCGCCCGCGAGGGCAACATCCATCATGGCGACCCCGCCAACCGGTCCCTGCCGATGATCAGCCACCTCGGGGCCATGTGCGGGCCGGTCCTCGGCGCCACCGACTCGCAGCGGCGCTTTGGGCGCAAGGCCGTCGGATTCGCGTTCTTCGGCGACGGCTCGTCGAGCACGGGCGACGTCCACGAGGCCATGAACCTCGCCACGCTCCTGGGGCTTCCGATCGTCTTCGTCATCGAGAACAACCGCTACGCGTACTCGACGCCGACGTCGGAGCAGTTTGCCGAGGGAACCGAGCTCTGGAAGCGCGCCGCGGGATATGGGATGGAGAGCCTCGTCATCGAGTGCGACGACCCGGCGCTCGCAGCGAAGGCGCTGGCCGGCGTCATTGACAGGGTGCGCGCGACCTCGAAGCCGATGCTCGTCGAGGCGCGCACGCTGCGCCTGAGGGGCCACGCCGCCTATGACACGTGCGACTACCTGAAGCCGGGCGAGGCCGAAGAGTTCTTCGCCAAGGACCCGCTCGCGGGATTCAGGAAGTCCGTCGCCGCCCTGGCAGGCGCCGCCCGCGTCGACGCCCTCGATGCCGAGGTCGGCGCCTTCATCGAGGACTGCATCAAGGTCTCGATGGCCGTGCCGAGGCCGAGCCCCGAGGGCATGGAGGCCGATCTCTTTTCCCCGGTGCCGCCCCCGTTCCCGTGGAAGCCCGATCCCGTGGCGCCGGCCACCCTGACGCTGGCGCAGGCCGTCAACCTCGGATTGAGGAAGGTCCTCGACGAGCGCCCCGAGTCCATTGTCCTCGGCCAGGACATCGCGACGTACGGCGGCGCCTTCAAGGTGACGGAGCACCTCTTCCGCGACTTCGGGCGCACAAGGGTCCTCAACACGCCGCTGGCCGAGAGCACCTGCACGGGCTACGCGATCGGCCTCGCGCTCAACGGGCACCGCCCGATCGAGGAGTTCCAGTTTGCCGACTTCGCAACGGAGGCCGTGACACAGATCACGCTCAACGCGGCGACCATGCATTTTCGCTCGGGCGCGGCCTGCCCCCTCGTCCTGCGGATGCCCTGCGGCGCGGTGGGTCTGGGCTCATTCCACTCGGAGGAGCTGGAGTCGTTTTTCCTCGCGATGCCCGGCATCAAGGCGCTGTACCCGAGCACGCCGCAGGATGCGTTCAATTCCGTCCTCGCCGCATGCGAGGAGAACAACCCGGTCATGCTCTTCGAGCACAAGGGACTGTACCGCCGCGGCAAGCACACGGTCGCGTGGGACCCCGACTACCGCAGGGTGTGGCACCCGAAGTGCGTCCGCAAGGGCTCCTATGCCACGCTCGTCACCTACGGCGAGATGGTCCTCCTGGCGACGGACGTCTGCGAATACCTCGCCTCCGAGTACGAGGTGGACATCGAGGTCTTTGACCTCTGCTGCCTGTCGCCGCTCGACCTGAAGGACATATCCGCGTCGGTGGCGAGCACGGGCCGGCTCATTGTCCTGCACGAGGGGCGCAGGACGCACGGGTTTGGCGCCGAGGTCGTGGCGCGCATCACGGAGGGCTCCAGGATCCCGCTGAAGGCCCCTCCCCTGCGCATCGCCGCCATGGACCTGCCCGTGCCCTTCGCGGCGGAGCTCGAGGCCGCGTTCCGCCCGTCAAAGGATCGCACGATCCAGATCATCACGGGGTGGATGTCGTGAAGAAATCGGCCCCCACCCGCAGCGCATGGGGCCGCATCAGCCTGCTGGCGCTCGACGTCGACGGGGTCCTCACGGACGGGACTGTCGCCATCAATTCCGACGGGACCGAGACGAAGCGCTTCTCCATCATCGACGGCCTGGGCCTCATCCTCCTGCGCAGCGCGGGGGTCGAGGTGGCCTGGATCTCCGGCCGCAGATCGGAGACCACGATCCTGCGGGCGGCCGAGCTGCGGATCCCCAATGTCATCCAGGGGAGGCACGACAAGCTCGAGGCCCTGACCGAGCTCGCCGGCGCGCTCGGGTTTGAGCTCGGCGAATGCGCCTACATGGGCGACGACTTCATCGACGCCCCGGCGATCGCCGCGTGCGGCATCGGCATCTCCGTGCCCACCGCCCTTCCCGCGGCCCTGGCCGCGGCGCGCTACGTGACAAAGCGCCAGGCGGGATACGGCGCCGTGCGCGAGATTTGCGACCTCATTCTGGACGCCCGCGGGTGCCCGTCGGGGAACAACGCCCGGCCGAAGCGCACCAAGACTCCGTGAACCGGCTTCAAGCGAGCATCCTGGCCGCCCTGGTGATCCTGACTGGGGCGAGCCATTCGCCCGCCCAGGACCTCGCCAACGCCCCCCCGGCCAAGGACTGGGTCCTGCCCCTCTTCACAAAGGAGGGCTACCGCGAGCTGACCATCCGCGGCGACGAGGTGCACCCGGTCACCACCGACCGCGTCGACATCAAGGGCATGAACGTCACCGTCTTCTCGGGAGGAGCCACGCCGAGGGTCGACTCGGTCCTGCTGTCCCCGAGCGCGTCCTTCCTCATCGCGGAGAAGAAGGCCCGCGGCGACGGGCCCGTCCGGCTCATCCGCGACGACGTCGAGGTCACGGGCATCGGGTGGAGCTACGACTACAACGAGAAAAAAGTTCTCATTTTCAGCCGCGCCCATGTAGTGTTCCACTCGGCGTTGCCGGATATCCTGAAATGAGACCCCTACCCCTTCTCGTGGCGGCGACGGCGCTGGCGGCCCTGTCGCTCCCGGCCGCCCGTGCCGCGGAAGCCGCGCCGACGACGACGATCGACTCCGACACGGCCGAGTCCATCAGCACGGACACCGAGACGACGACGACCTTCCACGACAACGTCATCGCCCAGGGAAACGACATCACGCTCACCTGCGACTTCCTGACGGTCATCGCGTCGCGGATCGGCGATAAGTCCGTCACGCTCGGAAAGTACGGCAAGTTCAAGTACCTCCTGGCGACCGGCAACGTGAAGATCGTCCAGGGCGACCGCATCGCCACCTGCGGCCGGGCCGAGGTTTTCCCGGGCGAGGACCGGATCGTCCTCACCGAGAATCCCGTCGTGCGCATCGAGAGCGAGGGCTACACCGCCTCGGGCCCGAGGATGGTGCTCTACCGCGGCCAGAGGCGCGCGGTGATCGAGGGCCTGCCCAACCAGCGCACGCACATCTCCCTTCCCGCGATCAAGGACCTTGGTTTCCCGGGCGACAAGGCCCCGCCAAAGTAAGATGGACGCCACCTCGATCGTCGCCGAGGGCCTCGCCAAGACCTACGGCCACCGCGCCGTCGTCGACGGCGTCGACCTGCACATCAACGGGGGCGAGGTCGTCGGCCTCCTGGGCCCGAACGGCGCCGGCAAGACGACGACCTTCTACATGGTGGTCGGGCTCATTCCCGCGACGCGGGGCCGGGTCCTCCTCAACAACAAGGACATGACGCACCTGAGGATGCACCAGCGCGCCCGCAGCGGCATCGGCTACCTGCCGCAGGAGGCCTCGGTGTTCCGCAAGCTGACCGTCGAGGAGAACATCATGGCGATCCTCGAGGCCGTGCATGTGCCGCGCGGCGAGCGCAAGAAGCGGATGAACGACCATATCGAGGAGCTGGGGCTTTCCCAGGTCGCGCGGCAGAAGGCCTACACCCTTTCCGGCGGCGAGCGTCGCCGCCTCGAGATCGCCCGCGCGCTCGTGACCCGCCCGCACTTCCTCCTCATGGACGAGCCCTTCGCGGCCATCGACCCCATCTCGGTGGCCGAGGTGCAGCGGATCATCCTCCAGTTGAAGAAGCGCGGCATCGGCATCGTCGTGACGGACCACAACGTCAGGGAAACGCTGAGGATCGTCGACCGGGCCTATCTCATCCACAAGGGGCGCGTGCTCACGGAAGGCACGGGCGAGTTCCTGATCCGGGACGAAAAGGCGCGCAAGTTCTACCTGGGCGAGGACTTCAACCTGTAGGGCGCGGGGCCGCGGCCCCGTTTTTCCGTGCGTTCCCCTCCCGTAGTGTGCTGAAATCCGCCCATGCAGAAGGCCATCCACGGCATCACTGTCGCCCATTTCTACGAGACGTACCGGGAAAAGCTCAAACTGGAGCTGGTGACGGGGGATGCGGGCCTGCACCGGCTGATCCGCGAGGGAAGCATCAACCGCCCTGCCCTGGCCCTAACGGGATTCTTTAAGTATTTTGCCAACAAGCGGATACAAGTCATCGGGGCCGCGGAAATGACCTACCTGAAGACGCGCAGCCAGCGCGACCAGATCATGATCTTCAAGGAGATGGCCAAGCGCAGCGTCCCCTGCGTCGTCCTCACCCGAAACTACAACCCGACCCACGCCATGATGGCCGTCGCGTCGGAGATGAACCTGCCGATCCTGAGGACGCCCCTCATCACGATGAACCTCGTGAACCTGGCGACGCTCTGCATCGACAATGAATTCGCCCCGAGCGGGATCGAGCACGCGACGACCCTGGACGTGAAGGGAGTCGGCGTGATGCTCCGCGGCGACTCCGGCGTGGGAAAGAGCGAGTGCGCCCTGGCGCTCATCGAGCGCGGCCATTCCCTCGTCGCCGACGACCTGACCATCATCAAGCTCCTGGACGAGCGCGAGCTCATGGCGTCCAGCCGCGCGCTGAACCGCGGCTACATGGAGTGCCGGGGCATTGGCATCATCAACATCGCCGAGATGTTCGGCGTGAAGTCGATCCGCCTCGAGAAGCGCATCGACATGGTCGTCTCGCTCCACGAGTGGACGCCCGAGGTCGTCGAGGAGCGCACCGGCCTCGAGGAGAACCACTACGAGATCCTCGGCATGAAGCTCCCGCACATCGAGCTCTACGTCCGCCCCGGGCGCGACATGGCGAGGCTGGTCGAGGTCGCGTGCCTCACCCAGGCCCTGAAGCGCATGGGGCACGACCCCGCAAAGGATTTCAACGACCGGCTTATCGCCTTCATGTCCGAGGATGGCCCCGCAAAGCGCCTCAAGTTCAAGCCGATCGAGCGCGAGGAGCGGGCGCCCGGCCACCTCAGCCAGGAATAGCCTCCATGCCCAACACCCCGCGCGCCGACGGGCGCAGCAATGACCAGCTCCGGCCGGTCTCCTTCGAGGCCAATTTCGCGCCGCATGCCACGGGATCCGTCCTCGTGCGCTTCGGCTCCACGCAGGTCATCTGCGCGGCGACCATCGAGCCCGGCGTGCCATCCTGGATGAAGCAGCAGGGTGTCAAGGGGGGCTGGCTGACCGCCGAATACTCCATGCTGCCCTATTCTACCCACGAGCGGAAGGGCCGCGACATCAACAAGGGCAAGCTGGATGGCCGGACCGTCGAGATCCAGCGGCTGATCGGCCGCTCGATGCGCACCGCGGTCGACCTGGACAAGCTCGGCCAGAACACCCTCTGGCTCGACTGCGACGTCCTCCAGGCGGACGGCGGCACGCGCACGGCCTCCATCACCGGCGCCTACGTGGCGGCGCGTCTCGCCGTGCAGAAGCTCATGGACGGGGGCAGGCTCAGGGAGAGCCCGCTTTTGGACTCGGTGGCGGCCGTCAGCGTCGGCATCTTCGGCGGCGACAGCCTCCTTGACCTCGCCTACGTCGAGGACAGGGACGCGGCGGTGGACTTCAACGTCGTGATGACCGGCAAGGGCCAGTTCGTCGAGGTCCAGGGGACCGGCGAGGAGTCGACCTTCAGCCAGGAGCAGCTGGACTCCCTCCTCACGCTGGCGCAGAAGGGCCTGCGGGAGATCTCGTCCCTCCAGGCCGCGTTCCTCGCGAGGCAGCTCCTCGCGAAGTGACGCCGTGGCGTATTGGCGACGAGCCCTTTGAATTCCAGCGGGTGCCGGACGTCGCTTTTTAAGCGTGTCTCCCCGCCACAGAATCTGCCACACCTCACAGGCGCCAAATGAACATCCACGAGTACCAGGCCAAGGCCCTCTTCGAGAAATACGGCGTGCCGGTCCCCAAGGGCATGGCGGCGAAGACCCCCGAGGACTTCATCAATGCGCTGGCCGACCTGCCGGATGGCCCGACCATGGTCAAGTCCCAGATCCACGCGGGCGGCCGCGGCAAGGGGACGTTCACCGACGGCTACAAGGGCGGCGTGAAATTCTGCAAGACGAAGGCCGACGCCAGGGAGGTCGCCTCGCACATGCTGGGCAACACGCTGGTGACCGCGCAGACGGGTCCCGCGGGCCGCAAGGTGCAGACGGTCTACTTCACGGTCGCGAGCGACATCAAGAAGGAGTACTACCTCGCGATCCTGCTCGACCGCGTCCACTCGCGCCCCGTCATCGTCGCCTCGACCGAGGGCGGCGTCGAGATCGAGAAGGTCGCGCACGAGACGCCCGAGAAGATCTTCAAGGTGGTCATCGACCCGGCCTACGGCCTCGCCGACTTCCAGGTCCGTGAGCTCATTTCGGGCCTGGGCCTGGCGGGCGCCGAGGCGAAGAACGCGGCCAAGCTGATCCGCGGCCTGTACACGATGTACTGGGAGACGGATGCCGCGATGGTGGAGGTGAACCCGATGATCACCACCCAGTCGGGCGAGGTGCTCGCGCTCGACGCCAAGGTCTCCTTCGACGACAACGCCCTCTTCCGCCACCCGGAGATCGTCGCCCTGCGCGACCTCAACGAGGAGGACCCGAAGGAGATCGAGGCCTCGAAGCACGCCCTGAGCTACATCGCCCTCGACGGGAACATCGCCTGCCTCGTGAACGGCGCGGGCCTGGCCATGAGCACCATGGACATCATCAAGCATTTCGGGGGAAGCCCGGCCAACTTCCTCGACGTCGGCGGCGGCGCCTCGAAAGGCCAGGTCGTCGCGGCGTTCAAGATCATCCTCGGCGACCCGCATGTCGCGGGGATCTTCGTCAACATCTTCGGCGGGATCATGGACTGCAACGTGATCGCGACCGGCATCGTCGAGGCGGTCCGCGAGGTCGGCCTCCGTCTGCCGCTTGTCGTGCGCCTCGAGGGCAACAACGTCGTCGCGGGCAAGGCCACCCTGGCCTCGTCCGGACTCACCATCGTCTCCGGCGACTCCATGGCCGACGCGGCGCAGAAGATCGTGAAGCTGGTCGCCGAGGCCGCCTAGAACCCATCCCCATGAGCATCACCATCAAGGAAGTGGCCTTCGTCTGCCACACGGTGTCCGACATCCCGCGGGCGAGGAAATTCTACGAGGGAGTCCTGGGCCTGAAGCACCTCATGAACGCCGAGTTCGCCCCGGGCGTCTGGTGGATCGAGTACGACATCGCGGGGACGGCGCTCGCCGTCACGAACGCGCAGCCCCCGACCCCGGGCGGCGCGAGCCTGTCGCTCGAGGTGAAGGGCCTCGACGAGACGCGGGAGGCCATCAAGGCCGCGGGCATCGAGGCGACCTTCGAGGTGATGGACTTCCCCACCTGCAAGATATTCGGCATCACGACGCCGGACGGCTACAGCGTGATGTTCCACGAGCACAAGGCCTGACCCCCATGTCGATCCTCATCACGGCAGACACGAAGGTCCTCGTCCAGGGGATCACCGGCGACTTCGGCGGGCGCCACGCAAAGCTCTCGCTCGACTACGGCTCCCAGGTCGTGGCGGGCGTGACGCCCGGAAAGGGCGGCCAATTCTTCGAGCATGGGACGCACCGCGTGCCGATCTTCAACTCCGTCGCCGAGGCCGCGAAGGCCACGGGCGCGACGGTCTCGGCGATCTTTGTGCCGCCGCCGTTCGCCGCCGACGCGATCCTCGAGTGCGCCGACGCGGGCCTCGACCTCGCGGTCGCCATCACCGAGGGCATCCCGGTCCGCGACATGGTGCGCGTGAAGCGCGCCATGGGAGGCGGGCGCACCCGCCTCCTCGGGCCGAACTGCCCCGGCATCGTGACGCCGGGCACCGGCCCGCAGTCCAATGGCGGCTGCCGCATCGGCATCGCGCCGGGGTATATTCACAAGAAGGGCCGCGTCGGCGTCGTCTCCCGCTCGGGGACCCTCACCTACGAGGCCGTCTACCAGCTGACGGTCCGCGGCATCGGCCAGAGCACCTGCGTCGGCATCGGCGGCGACCCGGTCAACGGCACCTCGCATCTCGACGTCATCCGGATGTTCAACGACGACCCGGAGACGGTCGGCATCGTGATGATCGGCGAGATCGGCGGCAATGCCGAGGTCGAGGCCGCGCGCTGGATCAGGGCGAACTGCAGGAAGCCCGTCGCGGGCTTCATCGCCGGTTCCACGGCCCCTGCAGGACGCCGCATGGGCCATGCGGGCGCGATCGTCGGAGGCGCCGAGGACACGGCCGCGGCCAAGATCGCCGTCTTCCAGGAATGCGGCATCGAGGTCGCCGTGACCCCGTCCGACATGGCCGATGCGCTGGTGCGCAAGGCCAAGTCCGCCGGCGTCGCGCTCAGCTAGAGGGCGGGAGCCGGTGCTCCGCCAGCTTCGCGTGCTTGTAGAACGAGTTCTCGAAGCGCAGGACCGCTATGACGATGCCCGGGCCGCCGTCGAGGAACCCGAGCTGGAAGATGTAGGCCCTGAGGAAGGCCCAGCACCCGCGCAGGAACGCCTTCGCGCAGCCTGAGGTCGAACCCGCGCGCACCTGCTTGGCGACGCCGAGCGTGGTGTACCGGTTCATCTTGGCGATCGCCTCGGCGAGCGTCGCATAGGGGATCTGCGCGATCGGGTTCGTCATTTTTCCGAGGCGCCCGTCGAGGACCCACCCCTCGTGGACCTCGTCGTCAGCCGCGTAGGTCATCTTGCCGCGCCTGAAGAGCTGGGGCTGGCGGTAGTCCGGGTACCACCCGCTGTGGCGGATCGATCGGCCAAGCAGGATGTTCCTCCGCGGGACAAGATACGCGTCGGCTGAGGCGGGATCGGCCACGATGCGGGCGATCTCGTCCCGGGCCCCGGGCGTGCAGCGCTCATCGGAATCCAGGCTGAAGATCCACGGCTGCGTGGTCTGCGCGATCCCGGCCTGCCGCAGCTCGCCGAACTTCGAGAACTCGAGCTGCACGACCCTGGCGCCCGTCGCCTTCGCCATCTCGACCGTCCGGTCCGTGCTGAAGGAGTCGATGACGACGATCTCGGCGGCCCAGGCGACGCTGTCCAGTGCGGGACCGATCTTCTGCTCCTCATCCTTTGCGAGGATGAAGACGGATACCGGAAGTGGAGACGCCATGGGGCTGGTCGGGGGAGGCTCAGATCTTTCCGACGGCAGAGCGAGCGATTTGATAGAGGTAGCCGCACGAGCGCCATGCCCGGACAAGGGAACGCCGGGCCGCGCCCTTCTGGAAGGCGACGGCCGCGGCGCCTGCGAGGACGAGGTAGCCGATGAGCTTCGCCAGGTTTCCCAGGATGCGCGAAGCGAGGAACGGAAGCGGCGAGCGGCCGGCCTCGCGCAGGAGCTGCGCGCCGTCCACGACGCGCGAGCGCGCGGAATCGAACGCGTGCCGCAGCGCATAGCGCAGCGTGAGCCGGCCCGCGGGGATCTGGTGGAGGACCTTGGCGCCCGGCACAAACCACGCCTGGAGGCCCACGGCCCTCACGCGCCGGATCATGTCGGTGTCGCCCCCGCCAAAGAGCGAGGCGCCCTGGCGATCGAGCTCGGTCTTGAACGTGCCGAAGCGCGTGAAGACCCATTTCGGGAACGCAAAGTTGGCGCCCATCGGCGCCTGGCCTGGAGGAAGCGGACCCGCGTCATGCCGAAAGCCAAGCGGCCGGTGCGCGCCCTCGAGCCATTCCGGGAGCCCGTCGGGGAAGACCGGCACGACCTCGCCGCCCACGACGCCTATCGTGTGGGCGTTCTCCGAGGTCAGCGGTGCCGACAATTGGGAAAGCCAGTCGGGCTGGAGAATGATGTCGTCATCGATGAGCGCGATGATGTCGCCGCGCGCCTCGTCGACCGCGCGATTCCGGCCGTGGTCGAGGCCCTGGCGGGTCTCGACGATGCGGCGGGGAGACGGATGATTGCGGATGCTCGCCGCGATGACATCGGCCGTGTTGTCGGTCGAATTATTGTCGATCACCAGCAGCTCCCACCGGTCCGACGGATAGTCCTGGCGCCCCAACCCGGCCAGCGTTTCCTTCAGGAAGCGGGCTCGGTTGTACGTGATGACAGCGACGGTGATCCGCGGATTGGGCATCGAGGGGGCGTGCTAGGCGTACGATTTCGAACTGATAACCAACGAGTTGCAAGAAACAAAGGCCTATGACAAAAAATACTCTGGACGGAAGGGCACCGGTTTTCATCATGCAAGCCGCATCAGGAACGAATCGGCCCTCAAAAGCCGGTTCTGCCAACCGGGCCGGGAGCGGCCACGGTGGATCGGGTTCACGCCCGGATGTGCGGGGCCGAAAGGCTTCGAACCGAAACGCTCCCGAAAACGATGACCGACCTGATGCCCAGGTCGGTCTTTTGTTTTCAAGCCCTGCTGCGCGATAAAATCCACCCAGATCATCACGCATCATGACAAGCCTAGCCGAACACTCCGGGATCCGCATCGCCGCGGACAATCCCAACCATCACCTCTGGAACAACCACGGGACGTGGTTCCTGCACTACACGGTGCACCCGACCCCGTTCACCAAGGAGCGCATACGCCGCTCGCTTGGGACCAAGGACCTGGCGATCGCCCAGTCCCGAAGGGACGCGTTCTTCGCCCAGATGCGGGGCAAGCAGGCCGCCTGAAGGCGGCTGCGTCACGCGTTCACCACGCGCGCCTCAAACACGGCCATGATCTCGGAGCCGACCTGGTCCGCGAGGAGCCGGCCCTTGGCCGTGAGCCGAATGCGGCTGGCTTCCTGAAGTGCGAGGCCCTCGTCCTCCATCCGGGCGAGGAGCGCGCCCACCCTGTCCCAAGGGGCCGCCGGGCACTGCACCCTGAGCCTGGCGAGATCGACGCCCGCGTTCATCCGCAGGCCAAAGACCAGGGCGTCCTCAGCGAGGAGTGATGGCGTGAGCAGGGTCCGATCCTCGGTCACGCGCTCGCCGCGGGCGACATGGGCCGACCACGCCTCGAGGCTCGCGACGTTGGAGCCCCTGAGGACCCCCTGCTGGGAGGCGGCCGACGGGCCCAGTCCCGCCCACTCTCCCATGTTCCAGGTGTTCACGTTGTGGCGGCACGCATGGCCCGGCCGGGCGAAGTTCGAAACCTCATACTGGGCGTAGCCCGCCGCCCCAAGGCGTTCCCAGGTCCGCTCATACATGAGGGCCTCGTTCTCGGGGTCGAGGCGCACCCGCCCTTGCGAGAGCTTCACCCACAGGGCCGTGTCCTCCTCAAAGGTGAGGCAGTAGGTCGAGACATGGTCCGGGGCGAGGGCCAGCGCCTCGTCGATGTCCGCCTCCCACTCGTCCGCCGACTGGCCGGGAAGCGCGAACATGAGGTCGATGTTGACGCTCGGAAAGCCCGCGGCGCGGATGAGCCCGTAGGCCCGGTAGACCTGCTCCCGGGTGTGGGCCCGTCCCAGGGCGTCGAGGAGCGCCGGCCGGAAGCTCTGGACGCCCATGGAGACGCGGGTCACGCCGGCCGCCTTCAGGACGGCCAGCCGCTCGCGGGTGACCGAGGCCGGGGCCAGTTCGACAGTCCATTCGGGCACCGCGGCACCGCCGGGAAGGCGACGGACGATGTCCGCCACCCTGCCCAGGTCCGCCGGCGCCAGGAGCCCCGGGGTTCCCCCGCCCCAAAAAACGGTCGACAGCGGCCGGCTCCAATCCACGAGCTTTGCCTCCGCCGAAAGACAATTGATGAAACCCTCGATCGATTCGGCGGTCGGACGCACCTGATAGAACGCGCAGAAGTCGCAGGTGGTGGCGCAGAACGGCACGTGCACATAGAGCCCGAGCGGTTTTGCCTCCTCAGCTTTGGCTTGCTCCTCTGTGGCGGCAGCCCTCATTAATAGCATCGAAATGGACCTTAAACGAATTTCCGTCGCGAGACAAATCCTGCCCATGGCGGTCGCGTCCCTCGCGCTTTTTCTGGCCGGCTGCAGCACGATGAGCCTGACGAACCTCACGCCTTCGACGCTCCCCGCGAACCCCTCCGGAATCTACACCTTCACCCTGCGGGTCACGCCGAAGTCGGCTGCCGTCGCCGCGGATAGCATTGCGCCGCACATTGTTGTCGGGGCCGAGAGCCACGACATGACGAAGAGCGACGCGATCCCCGGGGTCTACGAGTTCGATTACAGGCTCCCGTCGGGACAGGACTCGATCGGCTACTACTTCCTCGTCAACTACCAGACCGAGGGCAATGGCGTGGTCGACAACCGCCAGGCCTACACCGAGCTCTCGCACGCCTCCGTTGTCGGGCGCTATGTCGTCTCGCTTGAGGTCAACCGCGGGCCCGTCGGCGCCCGGATCGGCGTCCTTGGCCGCGGCTTCACGCCGCAGGACCTGGTCGGCTTCAATGGCACGCCGGTGCGCACGGTCTACGAGTCGTCGACCTCGCTTGGCTTCTACGTGCCGGCGATGGCGCCGGGCCAGACGTACCACGTCACGCTGTCCAGCTCCGCCGGCAATTCCGACGTCGGCACCTTCAAGATCGACTCCAGCGACGTGACGGTCGAGCCCGCCAGCCTCGCCCTGACCCCCGGCCAGCAGCAGTCCCTCACCTTCACGATCACCCACCCCGCACCCGCGGGCGGCCTCCTCCTCGACGTCACGACCGATGTGCCGGAGAGCGTCATCATGCCCGAGGTCGTCGTCGCGGAGGGCCAGATGTCCGCCACTGTCACGGTGGAGGGCGGCAAGCCCGGCGCCGGCAGCCTGTTCCTCAAGGGCTACGGCAACGGCGAGGTGAGCGTCCCGGTGTCGGTCACAGCGAAGTAAATCGCTCCCGGCGGGCCTATTGCCCTCCAAAGATTGTTTGAAATGCCGCCTTGGCGGGGCAATCCTGAGAGCTGTGGAAAACAAGGACTTGAAGCTGTCTTTTGAATCGGCCCTCGCGAAGCTGGAGACGATCGTGGAGTCGATGGAGTCCGGGGAGGTTCCCCTGGCAGAGCTCCTTGCCAAGTACGAGGAGGGCAACACCCTGCTGAAGCACTGCGAGAAGCGCCTCAAGGAGGCCGAGCTGAAGATCGAGCAGCTGAAAAAGGAGCGCGACGGGGTCGCCTTCGCAAAATTCGAGACGGAGCGCGCGGAGTGATGAGCGACGCGCCCAACCGACTCCTGGATGGAATCCGGGGCCCCGCCGACGTGAAGGCCCTGGCCGCCGCGGACCTTCCCCGCCTGGCCCAGGAGATCCGCGACGAGATCATCGCCGTCACCTCACGCCAGGGCGGCCATGTGGGCCCCAATCTCGGGGTCGTCGAGCTCTCGGTGGCCCTCCACCGCGTCTTCGAGACGCCCCAGGACTCGATCGTCTTCGACGTGGCGCACCAGGGCTATGTCCACAAGCTCCTGACCGGCCGCGGCGGCGAATTCTTCAAGGGGCTGCGCCACAGCGGCGGGGCCAGCGGGTTCCTCTACCGCGCCGAGAGCGAGCACGACGCCTTCGGCGCCGGGCATGCGGGCACGGCGCTCAGCGCCGCCCTCGGCATGGCGACGGCCCGCGACCTGCTCGGGACGCACGAGCACGTGGTCGCCGTCTGCGGCGACGCGGCCTTCACCTGCGGCATCACGCTCGAGGCCCTGAACAACGTCGTCACCTCGACCAAGCGCCTCGTCGTCGTCCTGAACGACAACCAGTGGTCGATCGCCCGCAACGTCGGCGCGATGGCGAAGTACCTGAATCGCCTGAGCACCAGCACCACCTACAACCGCATCCACCACGACCTCGAGAAGTTCTTCATGGGCCTTCCCCACGGCCACGAGATGAACCAGCTCTGGGTGAAGTGGAAGCGCGAGACGAAGGACTTCTTCGTCAACTCCAGCCTCTTCGAGAAGTTTGGCCTGCGCTACATCGGCCCGATCGACGGCCACAACTTCGAGGAGCTGCAGAAGAACCTCGAGTTCGCGAAGCAGTGCGACGTGCCCGTGATCATCCACGTGATCACGATGAAGGGCAAGGGACTCGAGGCCGCGCTGAACTCGCCTGAGAAGTTCCACGGCGTGGGCGGCTTCGACCCGGTGACGGGCGACAGCATGAAGCCGACGCCCGGCACGCCGCAGTCCTATCAGGATGTGTTTGGCCAGGCGATGGTCCGCTTCGCGAAGGCCGACCCGCGGGTCGTCGGCATCACGGGCGCCATGCCGAGCGGCACCGGACTCTCCAAGCTCGCGGCCGAGGTGCCGAGGCAGTTCTTCGACGTCGGCATCGCCGAGGAGCACGCCGTCCTCTTTGCGGCCGGCATGGCCACCAGGGGCCTGCGTCCCGTGTGCGCCATCTACTCGACGTTCCTGCAGCGCGCCTACGACCAGATCATCCACGACGTGGCGCTGCAGAACCTGCCCGTGACCTTCTGCATGGACCGGGCCGGGCTCTCGCCCAACGACGGCCCGACGCACCACGGCCTCTTCGACATCGCCTACCTGCGCTGCGTCCCGAATGTCACCGTCATGCAGCCGATGGACGAGGACGAGCTCGTCGACATGCTGCACACCGGCCTTGAGCTCGGCGGGCCCGCCTTCATCCGGTACCCGCGCGGGCCCGGTCTTGGCGTCCGGATCAAGGACAAGCCCGAGAAGCTGGAGATCGGCCACGCGGAGGTCCTCCGCGAGGGGTCGAACATCGTCCTCTGGGCGCTGGGTCCCATGATTCCCGACGCCCTCCGGATCGCCGAGCGCCTCGAGACCGAGGAGGGCATCTCCGTCGGCGTCGTCAATGCGCGCTTCATCCGGCCGCTCGACCGCACGCTGCTCCTCAGCCAGGCGGCCGTCGTCCCCCTGATCGTCACGCTTGAGGACCACGTCCTCGCGGGCGGTTTTGGAAGCAGCGTCCTCGAGGCCCTGCAGGAGGCGGACTGCGCCACCGCCGTCGAGCGGATCGGCTGGCCCGACAAGTTTGTGGAGCATGGCTCGAGCGTGGAGATCCTGAGGGCGGCCTATGGGCTCTCGCCCGAGGATATGCACCAACGGATCCTGAGCCGCTGGAGGCGCCTCAGCGCCGAGCACGTCGAGGCCGACGTCTGAGTTCAGGCGGCCCCGGTCACGGCCCTGACGAAGGCCTCGCGGGCCTCGACATGGGGATTATGCCCGGATTCCGGCAGCGTCGTGATCCGTGCGTTCGGAAAGTGCGCCAGGATCAGGGCCTCATCCCCCGGCTTGATGTAGCCTGATTTGCCCCCGGCAACGAACAGGGTCGGCCCCCCATAGCGGTCCGATGGACCCATCGGGTTGGATTCCAATTCGGACAGGGACGCCGCCAGGACCGGGAGGTTGACCGCCCAGCGCCATCCCCCACCCGCCCCCCGCTCGAGGTTCGTCGTCAGGAACTTCCTCATCGCCCATCCGGGGACAAGGGGTTCCATCTGGGCCTCCGCCTCGGCGCGCGACCTCAGCGCCGCGAGGTCCAGGGCGTTCATCGCCGCGTATTCCTGGCGATGGGCGGGCCAGTTGTAGCCCTTCGGCGCGATGTCGACGGCGACGAGGCGGGTCACCCGCTCCGGATGCCTGCTGGCGAGGAGCATCGCCACTTTCCCCCCCATGCTGTGGCCGATGAGCTCTGCCATGGCGATGCCGTTCGCGTCGAGCCAGGTGGCAACGTCCGCGACCATGGCGTCATAGGTCATCGCGGGAGCATGGGGCGAGAGGCCGTGGTTGCGCAGGTCCAGGGCGTACACGTGCCGGGACGCGGCCAGCTCCCGGCCGGCCGTCTGCCAGTTCCGGGACGAACCCAGCATCCCATGGAGCAGGATGGTGGGGGGATCCCCGGACCCGCCGAGGTCCCGATGGTAGAGGGGCACAGGGGAAATGGGTGTCGCTGCGGGCATGGAGGGGGCGGCGCCCATCGTGCCGATGGCGAACGCCGCTCCAACATTGAATTCTGCATTTCTAGCCGTTCGAATGGCATGGATGGCCGAAGCCCAGAAACTCACCCCGATGATGCAGCAGTACTTCGAGGTGAAGCGCGCCCTCCCCAGGGATACGCTGCTCCTTTTCCGCCTAGGGGACTTCTACGAGCTCTTCTTTGACGACGCCGTCGTCGCCTCGCGCCTCCTGGGCCTCACGCTGACGAAGCGCCAGGACTACCCCATGGCCGGCCTCCCCCACCATGCCTCGGAGACCTACATCGGGAAGCTCCTCGCCGCGGGCCGCAAGGTCGCCGTCTGCGACCAGGACGAGCCGGCCCAGCCGGGCAAGCTCGTGCGCCGGAGGCTGACGCGCATCCTGAGCTCAGGCACCACCCTCGCCGCGGCGCAGCTCGACGCCTCGCGCAACCGCTACCTCTGCGCGGTCAATGTCGACAAGCGGGGTCTGCACTGCGCCTGGATTGAGCTTTCCACGGGCGAGTTCCGGGTCGCCACGGCCGCGAAGATCGAGGACCTCCTCCCGGTGCTGGCGTCCCTCGACCCCGCCGAGCTCCTTGTCGCCGAGGGCGACATGGAGGCCTGGAAAGCGGCGCCCCATGACCAGACGGGCCTCCATGCGCTGCATGCCTTCGCCGCAGCGCGCTCCCTGACGGAGCTGGCGCCGTACCGCTTCGACCCCGCCTCCGGGGCCAGGGCCGTCGCCGAGGCGATCGGCGTCCTGAACCTGCAGGGATTCGGTCTCGAGAGCGGCCACCCGGGCCTGGGGCCCGCGGGCGCCCTTGTCGGCTATGCCACGGACAACCTGTGCGCCCGTCCCGAAAACCTGCGCGGCCTCCAGGAGTACCGTACCTCGCGCACGCTCCTGCTTGACCCCTCCACCCTGCGCAACCTCGAGGTCTTTTCGCCCGTGCGCGGCGGCCGCGAGGGCTCGCTCCTCGCCGCCATGGACGCGACGGCGACCGCCGCGGGCGCGCGGCTCCTCGAGCGCTGGCTCGCGGCGCCCGTCCTCGACATTGCGGAGATCCGCAGGCGCCATGGCCTCGTCGGGGAACTGATGGCCCAGCCCAGCCGCCTGGCGGAGCTGGGTGAGTACCTGTCGGGCGTCCGCGACATCCCCCGCATCCTCGGCCGCCTGCAGAACCGGCTTCGCAATCCCCGCGAGCTCTGCGGGGTCCGCGACACGCTCGACCAATTGCCGCAGGTCGTGGCGACCCTCGCCAAGCTGGGCCCCGGTGCCGCGGCGGCGGGCGCGCGCCTCCATGAGCTTCCCCCCTTGAGGGAGCTCCTCGCCGCCGCCTTGGCCGACGAGCCCCCGGCCGACGTGTCCGAGGGTAACTTCGTGCGGGAGGGCTATGACGCCGAGCTCGACCGGATGCGGGCCCTCATGAGCGGCAACAAGTCCTGGCTCGCGGACCTGGAGCGCGGCGAGCAGGAGCGCACGGGAATCCGGAGCCTGAAGGTCAGGTTCACGAATAACTTCGGGTATTACATCGAGGTCACCAAGGCCAACCTCCACCTTGTCCCCCCGGACTACGCCCGCCGCCAGACGACGGTCGGCGGCGAACGCTACGTCACCGAGGGCCTTCGCCAGAAGGAGCGCGAGATCCTCCACGCCGAGGAGGGAACGCTGGCCCGGGAGAAGGAAATCCTCGAGACCCTGATCGCAGCCGTGCTCGCGGAGTCGAAACCCCTGGCCGAGACGGCCGACGCGCTTGCCGAGGTCGACGTCCTCGCGGGATGGGCCGGCCTCGCCCGGGAATGGGGCTACTGCCGCCCCGAGATCGACGAGGGCGACGCCCTTGAGATCAGGGATGGGCGCCACCCCGTCGTCGAGCAGGGGTTCCGGACCGGGGACGCGGGGCCCGCGAGCTCGCGCGGCTTCGTGCCCAACGACACCTCCCTGTCCTGCGACGACGCCCAGATCGGCCTCATCACCGGGCCCAACATGGCCGGCAAGTCGACCTACATCCGGCAGGTCGCCCTCATCGTCCTCATGGCCCAGGTTGGCTCGTGGGTCCCGGCCAAGGCCGCCCGGATCGGGCTCGTCGACCGGATCTTCTCGCGCGTCGGCGCCAGCGACGACCTCGCCCGCGGGAACTCGACCTTCATGGTCGAGATGAACGAGACCGCGAACATCCTCAACAACGCGACGGACCGCTCGCTGATCATCCTCGATGAGATAGGCCGCGGGACCTCGACCTATGACGGCCTCAGCATCGCCTGGGCGGTCGTCGAGCACCTCCACAAGGATCCCGCAAGGGGACCGAGGACCCTGTTTGCGACCCACTACCAGGAGCTGACGCAGCTCGACAAGCACCTGCCCCGCCTGCGCAACCTCTCCGTCTCGGTGAAGGAGTGGAACGACGAGATTGTCTTTGTGCGCCGGGTGGTCCCGGGCGCCGCCGACCGAAGCTACGGCATCCAGGTCGCCCGCCTTGCGGGCCTGCCCCCGAGCGTCATCGAGCGGGCCAAGACCATCCTCGGGCGCCTTGAGGGGGATGAGCCCAGCGTCACCGTCCCCTCGCCCCAGGCGCGCCCGAAGAAAAAGATCAGCGTGGAGACCCCCGACGAGGGCCAGCTCAACCTCCTATAGCGGGGAACGGCTCAATGCGCCGACTGGGGGGCCGTATCCACGGTCTTCGCCTGCATCACAACCTTGAGCATCGGCGGGAAGAGATCCCTGGAGACCACCATCGCCGCGTCGTCGTAGCCCGCCAGGTGGATGCGGAAGTGGTAGCATTCGTCGCTCTCCCAGATGCAGTCGTCCATGTCGATGTGGAAGACGCCGTGCGCATCCGAGGCACGGTCCTTGAGCTCGTCGTCATCATAGACGTGCGACACGACCGGGGGATGCTCCAGGTCGGGGGTGAGGACGCCGTTCTGGAGCGGCACCCCCCGCGCATCGACGATCATGACGCGCCCCAGCTCATCCGGGGTGGGAGCGGTGGAGCAGGCGCACAGAAGGGCGACGAGCAGGACGGCAAGGAAGGGGCGCATCATGGCACGGGGGCGGGGATCCAGGGTGACAACGCTGATTCCCCGCCTGTTCCCGGCAAGATTCTTCGAAACGCTCGCGCCCTCACCGGAGTTCCCTTCGGATCATGAGCTTCAACCCCGACCAGACCTCGTCGACGGCGCAGACCTTGATGTCCACGAGGCCGGTGGGAAGGGCGACGTCCCGGATGACATCCTCGGTGATATCGGTGGGAACGCCCGAGCTTTTCTTGGGCCATGAGACCCAGATCACCCCGGCCGGGGCGATCACGCGCCGGAATCGCCTGAGTGTTTCCTTCAATTCCGCCACCGAGGCGGTGAACACATGGACAAATTCCATGTCCCGCTTGGGCTTCGCGAGCCACGTGACCTTGATCTCCCTGGGCAGCGTCAACAACGCGTGGTACCGGGACGGAGCGCCCAGGGCCAAGGCGGCCATGCCATCCTTGTAACCCAGCTTTTTCCAGAGGGGTGTGCCCGAATATCCGGCTGACTGGGGTGCTGCAGGCATGGCAGGGATACCGGGAGCGAACCTAGGGCTTTCGCCGCAGAAGGACCCAGGACCGCCAGACGTAAAACAGCGAGACCACGGCCATCGCCGCGGCGATCTCAAAGCCGCGGCTGGGGGGCATGAACTTGCCCTGGCCGTTCGGCATCAGGAGGCCGGCCGCCTGCGCGCTCCACGCCTTGTAGGCGGTGACAAGCGCGCCTCCGAGGAAAACAACGGACCCAATCACGGCAAACGCCGTGTTCAGGGTGCGTCCGGGCCTGAGGCTGCTCAATTCAACGGGTTCACTCATGGCCACAAGAACGATGTATTTTGGCCTCCAGAACCACACCAAATGCGCCGGTCCGCCGGGAAATCGTGTCCCTAGGGCCGCCCCGGCACGCGACCCTTCACGGCGTTGGCACGGGCGCTGTAGGTGATGCGGCCCGCGGAATCCGCCGGCAAGCGCTCGCTCATGCGCGATTTCAGGAGCGCCACGTCATGGGGTGCCATCGCCGCGAGCTTTGCCTTTACACTCGGCCCTCCGAGGATGGTCGTCCAGTAGTCGTCAAAATCCGCAAAAGTCCGTTGCACGGTGATCTCACCCGTCTCGACCGCCTCCAGGCCCGCGCCCGTCCACAAGTCCCGCAACGCCTCAAGCCGAGACGCGCCCGGGCTTGGCGGGAGCGTCACGGCAACGCCCATCCCGCGCATTTCCCCATGCAAGGTCTCGTACGGAAACCCACCGCCCTGCATGTCCCAGGCGTAGGCGGTCACTGAGCCACCCGGGCGGACGACCCGCGCCATTTCAGCAACACCCTTGGCTGGGTCGGGAACGAAGAAGATCACCAGCGGCATGACCGCGGCATCAAACGCGTCATCCCGAAGGGGCAGCGCCATGGCATCGCCCTTTTCGAACGTTGCCGCATGCAGTGCGGGTCGCGCACGCGCGTACGAGAGCATCCCTTCGGCCGGGTCCACGCCATGCACGGAGGCCGGGGCCCCTCGAGCGACGAGCAGCTCGGTAAAGGCGCCGTTGCCGCAGCCGACGTCGAGCCATCGCAAACCCGCCTTTGGCGCAAGCCAGTCGAGAAAACGTTCACCCGCTTGCTGGCTCCATTTTCCCATGAATCGCTCATAGGCGGCCCCGTCGTCAAAGATAATAGTCTCGGCCATGGTCAGCGTTCTCCCACAGTTGAACTAACGGCACAAGGCACGGTTACGCCGCCGCCCTTCACGCCGCATAACGTCGAATCGGACAGCATCCATGGCGTCAGGTCAGGTTGCGGGTCAGGCACCCCCCGCACCGCTCCGCACGTCCCGTCTCAGCCACAATGCCTGAATGAAACCAACGAGATTGGAAGCGACCCAATACAGGCCCAGTCCAGCAGCGAGCTTCCAGACGATCAAAGCCGTGATGACCACCTGGATCGCGATCATTGATGTCCGCGCATGCTCGGACATCGATGGCATGCAAAACGCCGTCAGCGCCGTGAGGGCGAGAATCAGCGCCGTCAGAAGGGCATCCGGTGCTGAGAGGCTTCTGATCCACAGGAAGGCACGACTTGCCTTCAACGAGCGCTTTATGGCGCCGTAAAGCATGGCAAAGACCGGCCATTGCACAAATCCGCCGACGATCGTCGTGACGTCAAAGGGGCTGATCTCGTGCTCCTTGTAGAGCTTCATGGTCTCCTCCATGAGGCGCTCGGGCTTTTTCTCGAACCGCCGCTTGAGCGCAGCAAGCTCCGGCTGAATGGAGCGAACGATCGCCTGGGTGCGCCTGGCGCGTCGTGCCAGGCGAAGGGTCAGGGGCAACAAAGCTATCCGGACGGCGAGCGAGAGCGCCATGATGGCCGCGCCCAGGCTGCCGCCCAGGTTTTGGTCGAGAAAGGCGAGCACCGCTACAATCAAGGTCGTCATGTTAATTGGGGGAATGGGTTGGGGACACCGAAAGCGGAGTGAAAAACGTTGTAGTGATGCGGACCCTCGGCAGCGGATCCCGTGACGGGTTAGACCCTATGGTATCGTTCATATTCATGGAGCGCTTTTTCAGTGAGCTGGATGCGGATGCTACCCGCGTCGTCTCGAATCTCAAGTTCGTTGCGCACCATCCAAAACCGCTTCTTTGTCGTGACGCCCACAACCTTGCTCCATGGGACCAAGATAGGAGCATGAAATGCGCGAAATAGGAACAGCGCGGAAACGTAGATTCCGGCATCCGAAAAACTGACATACATCACGTTGCGGTAGGAAGCCATGAGGTTCCCAATCCGCGCGTTCGGGCAGGCGAATCGTTCCCCAATAGGAGGTGCCGGGACGCCGTATTTGAGTGCAAATCCACTCCATCCCATTCGGGACAAGAAAAATCCAACGAGCAGCCACATTCCAACAAATGCGATCGGAAAAAGGAGCCAGAGGCTTTCGGGTTTCACGGGTTGCGGCGGTCGTAACGTCGATGTGTTCCGCACCAGGCAACGCACGCCTCGCGCCTCATGTGGGTCGCGACTGACACGAACGTCGCATCCATTGATAGGTCAGGTATCATCGCCATTGGTCCCCTCTCGCGCTCGATAGGCACCCAGGCCACAAAGCACCACGGCCAAGAAAAGGATCGAGGATTCAGTGCCCCAGTAGATCAGCGGGCTGTCCTGGCGCGAGATCACTCGATTCATCCGCCCGCCGTGGGTCGCTCCAAACCGCATCTCAAATCTGCCGCTCGCCAGGAAAACGCAAAAGATGACCAACAAGAAGGCGCCCCAAACCATGAGGATCCTTGAAAGCTGCCTTCGTCTATAGACTGGCGGCATATGACGGGTAACGTTGAGGCAATCCTCTCCTACGGCGCTGGGGCCGTCGACGGGTTAGCCTTCATTTTCCCGTTTGCGAACCGCCTCGACGGCTAATGGGGGCGCGCTCCGAACGCCTCCGCTTGGACGCGCTCCTTCAAGGCGGCGTATGCTGTCTCGACCAGCTTCAATAGGGCGGCGGCATTGTAGTCAGCGCCAGGTCTCAGCTTCACATGGCGCATCAACTTGCCGGTCCCTTCCAGCAGACCCTCCGGGTCGGCAATCTCGGCACCTCGAAAGAATCCGACATTCACGTGCGCCTTGAAGGCATTGACGTATCCGAAACCCGCGTCGGCCACACATGCCGTGGGATGGCCGTCATGCAGGAGTTCTCGCACGTCGGCCCCGCACCTGCGCATGACCACAAACCATTCCCGGGCGATCACGCCCAATTCCCCCGGGTGCAACCTCATCCAGGTCTCGATGGCGGGGTCCCTCCTGGTCGCCCCGGAGAATCGCAGGAGTTGGGTGGCTTTCATCTTTGATTTGGGGGGTTCCGTGGAGGCGAACCGCCCGTGTTCGCCCTATTGCCGTATTCCCGCTTCATTATTTCATCGGGCTCAATGAGATATGCGGCACAGTATCCAACTCCGCAGCCTTCCAAGCGTGCCCGGTGTAAACTTCCGTCCGTCCATTGGTCAGCCATTTCCCTTTGGCTCCCACAACTCGATGGGATTGCCTTCGGGGTCATGCAGCCGAGCAAATCGGCCATTCGGGTACAACGTGGCATCGACTTTGACCACCTCTCCGGATGCACGAAGCTGGGCTACCATGGCGTCGAGATCGTTGACTCGGAAGTCGATCATCCATCCCTGATCCATTCTTCCGAAGTATTTGGTGTCCTTCGGAAACGGAGCGAAGGCGGTGGGTCCGGCTTCCTGGATCCAGGGCTTCTGACCGTAGTCCGAGGGCACGAGGTCTATTCCCAGCTTTTCCTTGTACCAACGGGCCAAACCAGCCGGATCGTTGGCGCGGAAGAAGAAGCCTCCAATTCCGGTAACGTGCTGCATTGGGATGCCGGCTGCCGTTGGGGGACTGCCAGCGAACAAACAGCCGGTCGAAACGAGTGCGGCCGCAACGAAGCCGAGGAGTGTCAGTTTCTTATTCATGGGGGTGCAAATCTTTGGCAATGTTAACGCGATCCGCCCAAGGGATTGCGCACTGGCTGGCTCGCGTCAGACGTGCCTGAAGCTGGCGCCAGATACGTGGATTGGCTAGGCACTTATTTCAAAGGCGATCTCGTGGTGGGAAACCGTGGTGTCGTACGACAGAAAAAGGGCTGGGCGCATTTCGCGACAACCGCAACGCCGGCATTCTCGCCTGAGAACCCGCGGATCGCATTCATGGACTCCCAACGCGTGAGGACGGTAATCTCGACTGCATCGCTCGTATCCCTGCGAAGCACTGTTGCGCCGCGAAAACCGGACAGCTGTCTTAGTTTTTCCAAGACATCTTCACGGAAGTGGGAGAGGTAGCTCCCTTCGCACTCTCGTCGCGCAAGACCTCGCCACTGTCGAACGATCATAGTGTTATTTATTTACGTCCCAATGTCCCGCGCCGATGGTTGGCGCGTCTCCTGCGCCAGCTGAAGACGCAGCAGACGGAGACGCCGAATCCGGTAATTCGTTAGGCATTGTTTCCTGGACCGTCAACCCCCGCGCGCCGACGATTGGCTACCTTTTCGGCTCATACCGCATCGCCACGGCCCCCGAGCCGAACTCCAGCCGGCTTACCAACTTCAGGTCGACACGCTTCGATAGCCCGGCGAACAACGTCGGTCCATGGCCCGCCAGCCTGGGCTGTACCATGAACTCGTACTCATCGATCAATCCCATCTCCGCCAACGCGAGCGGCAGCTTCATGCCCCCCACGAGCAGTCCTTTACCCGGCTCCTCCTTGAGCCGCTGGACGGCTTTCGCCAGATCCCCGCGAATGAGCTCCGCGTTCCAATCGACCTGCTTTAGGGTGCTCGACACGACGTACTTCTTTGCCGCATCGATCGTCAGGGCGAAGGGTTCCATCCAATCGGGCCTCGCTCCCGTCCGCACGGGGGCCCTGAACGCCTCCTCCATCATCTCATAGGTCACCCGGCCGAAGAGGAGAGCATCGGCACGGTCAAGGTTCTCGGTCGCGTGACGATGCAAGTCCTCGTCCGCGACAATTGCACGATGATCGCAGCACCCGTCCAAAGTGATGTTGATGGAATATCGAAGGGGTCGCATTACTGGAGAGCATCGATCGCCATGGGCCGGTCTATGGTTGAGGCTATCCGTGTTGGCGTTGGAGCGGTTCGTGCGTCGTACGAGATGAGCCCGAGGCAGGCCTCGGATCAGAGGATTCGTTATGCGGGGCCACTGTCACGTCGAGTTCATAACGAGAAACGAAATACGGCCCCACTTGTCGGTCACTGTGATGCACAAAGCCAAGACGCTCGTAAACAGCCCTCAATCGAGGCCTCGATGCCTCGCAGTCTAGCCGAAGAAACGACCGGCCGAGCGCATTCGCTCGCTGTGCGGCCCAACACAATAAAGCAGACGAGACCTCGCCGCCAGAAAATCGCCTCCGAATGGCGAGTCGATGAATGAATGCCGACTTCTCCTGTGAGATATCCGGCCAAAACAACGTGTCTTCGAGTTGAAACTTAACGACGCATGCCGGCTGGCCTTGAAATTCGCCGACAAAGAAGAGACCGGCGCCCACGTCAGCGGCGATCTGTTCCGCCGAAAGTTCGTCCGCCTTCCACATCGGTGTCCCGCGTTCATTCAGCCAGAGCGACACTTCAGCGAGAATATCGCTCACCAAATCGAAATCGTTCGCCGAAGCCTGCCGAACAACGAGCGGTATCATGACTGCAACAACGTCGAGTCGATCTGCCCCTACGGCGCCGGATCCGTCGAATGTTTGGGACTATTGGTCACTTTCCCGCTTCATTTTCCGGATCCTTCACGATCAGCTTATAGTCGATAGCCGAATTCGGCTTGGCTATCATCTTAGGATCGCAATCTGTCGGGGGTACCAAAACGGGCATTTCTGGAATGCTCGCGATTCTTTCGATTGGCCGGAAGTCGTTTACGAGACTCGGAATTCCCTGCTGAGCGCTTCCGACCAATGAGAATGTGGGGACTTCGAGCTTCACGTCCGGAAACGCGGACGGTGTGTCACTCGCGACTACGATGGTCGGAACAGATGCAACGATAACAAGAATCAGCTTTCTCATAGGTATCCTTTGTTCAAAGGTAAGTGGCGCCAAAGGCCAAACGTGGAACTGATCCGCCGCTAAGCCGCCGGATGCGTTGATTGGTTCGGCTTGTTACTCAAAGGACGGCGCATTATGACGCTTTCGTAGTTAGTGCTTTGCCAACGCTCTCGATCTACGATCACGTATCCCCACCGCTCGTAAGTTGCGATCAAATCCGCAGCGGGAGCCGCGGTATCAAGTGCCATGAAGCGCCCGCCGCACCTGGTCGCGTAATTGATCGCCGCGGTATGTAACGCTCGTCCAATCCCGTTCCCTTTGTAATCGGGGTCGACGCCTAACTGGCCGAAATGATAGGTATTCGGTTCACGATATACAGCGGTGTCGGCCTTCGGATCAGGCCGATAGACTGTTATCGTGCCCACTATGCGCCCCTGCAATTCTGCCATGAAGGCGGCCCCTTCCACAAGGCAGCGGGCCGTGTACTCCGGAGGTTGATAGGACGCGTTAAAGCGAAGGCCCGCCGCAGCTAAAGGTGCGTATGCCCGATGGAGCATTTCAGTGAGGGCGACAAAGTCTTCGTCGGCCTTTAAACGTCGAATGATCATTTGATGCGCCGAACGTTGAATTGATCCGTGCCTACGGCGTCGGATCCGGTGATTGGCTAGGCGAGGCGCATCGAGGCGATACCTGCTCGATGTTCTTGGCGTAATATTCGATTGCTTTCGAATACCTTCGAATGCCTTCGTCGCTCGAGGTTTCGGCCAGAAGCTCAAGAAGCGCCTCGACCGCGCCCTTGGAGTTCCCGAGATTGTGGTCCGCCATTGCCAAAAAGGCCTTTAGCTCGTTCGCTTCTGGGAACTCCGCCAGACCAGCTCTCAAGGTGGCGGCGGCTTCGGCGTACCTGCCCAAAGTGCGGTAGGTGCTTCCAAGGCCAAGATACGCGCCCAGGCGGCTTTCACGCTGCAGCGCCCCGCCCAATGCTGCCAAGTAGAACCGTATTGCCTGCGACTCATGGCCCAAAAAGTCGTGGACGCATGCGGCTTCGTACTGAAGATCTGCATCGTACGGACTTAGTCCTGCCAGAGAAATGAGCAGAGTTTTCGCTTCTTCGTGCCTCCCCTCTTGCCGAAGGGTTTTCGCGAGTGAAAGCGTCATGAATTGAGATTCGGACAAGCCGCGTGGCTTGCGCCAGACGTTGAGCCGATCCGCGCTACCGAGGGCGCGGCTCGTGCCCCGCACGAGGCGCGCTTAAGGCAAGCGTCGGACCATTCGATTGGTTAGGCACGGCCGGAATTATTTGGGCGGATGCGAACGCTCTCGGAGGTAATCGTTTAGACCCTTGCCAGGCTAACGAAGTCCGATGGAATCATGATTACGGTCGTGCTATTGTTCTCCGCTCCAACCTCGGAAATCATCTGAAACCGCCTGAGCTCCAACGCTGCCGGGTTTTCCGCCATTTGTAAGGCGGCAGCAGACAATTTTTGCGACGCTTCTAACTCAGCCTCCGCCTTAATGATCCGCGCGCGCTTTTCCCTAATGGCCTCTGCCTGCATTGCCATAACCTGCTGCATTGCCTCAGGAAGCTCCACGTCCTTCATTTCAAATCGCTCCACCTCGAGTCCCCAGGCCGCGGTTGATCCGGCGATGCTCTGACGCAGCAGGGCGTTGATGTTGTCTCTTTGCTGCAAAACCTCGTCTAGGTCATGTTGCCCAATGATATTACGTAAGCCGGTGAGGGCTAATTGGTAAATGGCCGTTGTCGAATCTCTGACTGCAATTACCGACTTTGCAGAATCAACGACTCGATACCAAAGCACCGCATTTACCTTAATTGTGACGCTATCGCGGGTGATGGTTTCCTGTTGTTCCGCCGAAACAGTACGGGTTCGTATATCGATGGAAACAGAACGCTCTATCCCTAGCGGGATAAGAAAATAGATCCCGGGACCCCGAAGCCCAACATAACGTCCAAGACGAAAAACCACTCCGCGCTCGTATTCTTGCGCGATTCGAACTCCCGACAGAATCAACACCAAGATAATTCCAACGGGTATATAAATCATTTTCGATTGGGGTGATAGCTGAGCGTCGACAAGATGTCGATTGGGCGATCGGGCTGCCTAATGTTGAATTGATCCGCGGTATGGATGGCACGCCTCTGGCCCCGCCAGAGGCGTGCCTGACGAAAACGTCGGATCCGTCGATTGGCTAGATCTTTCCATTGATAACCGCCTCTACGCGGTACCCGTCGGGATCAAGTACGAAGGCTGCATAATAATTGGCTCCATATTCCGGATGAATGCCCACTCCTCCATTGTCGACTCCCCCGTTTAGAAGTGCCGCAGCATGAAATTCATCGACTGCGATTCGCGAGGGCGAAGAAAACGCAACGTGGAATCCCTCGCTCGGAATTGAGACGTGATCCTGCCTAAGTTTGATCGCAAATTTGTCGCCGCCTCCTGGCGAGCCGTAGCCGACCGCCGTGTCATCTTCCCAAACACATACGTATCCCACTTTCGTCAACGTAGCGTCGTAGAACCTCTTTGACCGAGCGATATCCCGGACGGCAAACGAGAGATGGTGGAGCATATGCATGGACGTCGTATCGTATAACGTTGAGTCGATCCGCGTTCCTAAGAATGGCGCGTCTGGTGCCTCTTACTAGACATGCCTGGCGCCGACGCCGAATCCATCAATTGGTCGGGCTGATATTTCATACCCCGATTCGCAATCTGGTCGCTAACGCGTCTAATCGGTCTCGATCAGTCGTCCTACCAAAGCGGCGCCATCCAAATTCGTCGGAGCGATAGCGCGGAATCACATGAAAATGCACGTGAGGGACTTCTTGACCCGCACCTTCGCCATCCGCCAGAGACAACGTGATACCAACGCAATCGGGCAGCCGTTCCTTCAATACGGTCGCCACACGCTGGGCTGCTAGTGCCAAACTACTGATCTCTTCAACGGTCAGTTCGGTATATGCGCTCACATGTCGGCGTGGAATAACCAGCGTATGGCCGGGGTTTACGGGGGAGACGTCAAGGAACGCGATCTCGCCCTCGGTGCTTAACACCACGGCTGCTAACTCCGCACGACGTGCAATCGAACAGAAGCGGCAGGAAATCATTCTCGGCCAACGTCCTAGTGAACCGCGCTACCGAAGGCGAGGCTTCTGCCCCGGAAAAGACGCGCCTGACGAAAGCGTCGGCTCCGATTGTTGGTTAGATTTCCAGCTCCTCACCTTTGCTTCGCTCTTCCCGTTCAAATATTCGATTTATCTGTTGTGCAAGAGCCGCCGCTCTATTCCGCGCGACGTCGTAAACCAATTCATAATCGACCCCGAAGTAATCATGAATCAACCGAACACGCATACCGGCCATATTCTACCACTCCACCTCCGGATATTGAGATCTAATCGAGTCAGGCAATCTCTTCGTGGCCTCGCCGATAACTTCAATAGAGCGCACGCATGCCCTCATCAGGACTTCGTCACGTCCAAAGCTCTCCGATGAAATGCCGCTAATGGTTCGGGCTAAAAACTGCGCTTCGACCCTCATGTGCCGGAGGATGTCATACACCGATGTCGACATATTTCACCTCACGCATAATTTTCGGTCCAATGTAAGGGCTTAAGCCCTTTTCGGTGACGAGATCGACTTTTCGCTGGAATGCCTCCTCCAAGGCGTCGCCAACGGCTATGAAATTATCGAAGTTCTTCAGGCCAGGATGAAAATCTACGAAAACGTCCACGTCGCTATCTGGCCTCGCTTCCCCTCGTGAATAAGAGCCGAAAATGCCGATGCGGCTAACGCCAGCGGCGATTAGACGGGAGCGAATGGGGGCTATTTCGAATTCGAACACCTGGGTATCTTTGGGCACCACCGGCTGGGGGTCAAGAATCGCAAATCTAACGTTGAATTGATCCGCGTTAACGATGGCGCGACTCGTGCCCCGCACGAGGCATGCCGGAGGAAAACGTCGGATCTGGTGATTGGTTAGGCTCGATAACAATCCGGAATCGAATTCTTCATCAGGACGAAAAGCGAAATGAGGCCGAAAATGCCCAATACGGGAACCGAGAGCCCTCCGCCGATTCCGATAGAGCCAGGATACGCAAAGCTCCCGACCATCGTCGCGGCGTCTACCAGCGCGACGGCAGTCGAAAAACCGCGACGGCGCCTCTCCCGCAGAAACTTGCCAGACACAATGTTTGCGACGCCCAAGATCGTGATCGATGCCAGAAAGACCAGAGCCAGATACTCCAATTGATGCGACCCATTCGGAGCCGCCGGCGGTCTTAGAAGTAAGAAAATAGAGAGCAGGAGAACGCCTATGAATGTGACGAAGCCTCCGACGATGTAATGACAGGTTGATAACGTCCGCAATAACGCTACGTCTGCCGGGTTTGCCGCTCCCTTGGATTTTGTTTCCGTAGATGCCATTGAGCTAAAGAAGCAACGTTGAATTGATCCGGGTTAACGATGGCATGTCGCGTGCCTCGCACGCGACATGCCTGAGGCAAACGTCGGATCCGATAATTGGTTAGACACCATTGCTGAAGAGAGAGCAAATCCCACTTGCCCACGAAATGGATTCCCCCACCCTAAGGGTATGAAGGTAGAAATCGAGCAAGAGAGTGACGGCCGATGGATCGCCGAAATACCCAGTATGCCAGGGGCAATGGCGTATGGGGCGACCCGGTCTGAAGCCGTCGCAAAGGCTGAGGTTCTTGTTCTGCGGATTTTAGCGGACAAGCTGGAACATGGTGAATCCGTCCCGCAAATCACCGACGTCTTCTCAGTGCCGGCATGAGTGTTTGGGGCGCGCGTAAGGCGAAGATCGTTTTGGCCGCCCTGCTTCGAATTGGATGGCGGATCAAACGCCAAAATGGATCGCATAAGGTGTTAGAGCGAGGTGGCTGGCCAGATTATGTTTTCGCGTTCCTTGATAGCGAGGAGAACGGACCGCGAATGCTTCCGAGGATTGCCCGCCAAACAGGTTTGAGTCCCGAGGATCTTTGACGTCTAACGTTGAATTGATCCGCGCCTACGGCGTCGGATACGTGGATTGGTTAGGCGCACTCATCGGTCTTGCCGACAATTCCTTAAATAGTGCAATCGCGACGCACCATAGAATAAATCCGAAAGCGCCGAGACATTCCTGTAGAACGCTTTCAGCCGTAGTGACGAAAAAGTGATTTCCACGACCCATTCCCACTACTTGCCCCGTAACTGCCATTGGCGCTGATGGGCTATTTCTGCCCAAATACGACTCGTATGCCATACTTCCGAAGAAGCAGCTTCCGCCAACGACCGCGACGGCGCATGCAAAGATCTTCTTCATCCGCATATCGTTTCTGGTTCGCCTAACGTTGATTTGATCCGCGCCTACGGCGCCGGATCCGTGGATTGGTTAGCCCCTCTGGGTATTTGCCCTCTCAGAATCGCAATCTCGCCCTTCTCACTGTAACTGTATTTGGAACCGTTGCCGGAGTCCTCCCATTTTATTTTCTTCCAAACGTCGGATCCAATAAGTCGATCCAACGCCAAACTGGCGTCTTGCGGAGATGGAACTTTCAAATGGTCCTTTCGGAAAACGATCTTGCTGCCCTGGGAATCGAAATCGTACTTAAGACCAAACCTAAATCCCGCAAGCACCTCTCCATCAGCAAGTGCGAAGAATACGCCATCAGATTCGGCTAACGGATAATAGGGCCAATCATCACGACGCATGGTTAAAAATGGGAGCATAAAAAAGCCGCCCGTCAAAAATCTGCGATGGCTGTCGTTTCCGTATGCAAACAGGATCGCGCATAACCGGTCGGCCAATTGCCTGGATGCTCCGAATCCCCCTTCTCCGTTAGGCCCATCGCTCAGCTTTTCCAACTCGGCAATCGCTCTGTCCCGTCCCATATCCACAAACCGGTTTGCTAGGATTGCGAGATCCGCGCAGGTGGCATTCTCCGGAAGCGCGAAACTCTCGGAAGCCCGAACTGCAAGGGCTTGGATCATCACGAAACAAAAAGCTAGAGATGTCAGGACCGCCTTTGGCATGGGCTAACGTTGAATTTATCCGAGACAACGAAGGCGCGAATCGTGCTCCGCACGAGACGTGCCTGAGAACGGCGTCGGATACGTCGAATGGTTAGACGAATTCATTGCTCCCGATAATCGAGCAGGTTGAATTTCTTAGGAGGCAGGAAAGGCTGAAGATCCGGGCGAAAAACCAGCCACGCGATGAGCCCAAATGGCCACACTGCGAACATGACCAACAATACAACGAGGACTGGCGGCTTGTTTCGGCGCTTCGCATCCCCAAACGCCCAGATTCCACTTCCGATCCAAAGCGCCGGCATCGAACAGATGAGGAGGAAGATGATGATGCTCATGGGTGGCTACGGGTCTAACGTTGAATTGATCCGCGCCTATGGCGTCGGATCCGTTGAAGGGTTACACGTATGGATGGCCACGCTCCCCTGTGTGCGGGATGGGTTCGTTTGAGTCACGAACTAGAAATACGTGATTTTGCGTGGGGTTCAATGTCGCCGAGAGAGCGGCCCCGCCTACCCCGCCCACGATATCGATACGAATGCCACCGTATTGCCGCGTTCGCCGACGCCTTGAACCCAACCCGCCTTCGATTTGAGGCATGGGGAGCTGGTACGCGTGGCCTTCCCCGGATCGGTAACGCCGCCTTCATGGCCGGCGTTTGGGCGTCGCCGCTTCGGCCGCCCGTGTAACGTTGAAATTATCCGCGACCACGAAGGCGCGGCTCGTGCTGCGCACGAGACGTGCCTGAGGCAGGCGCCGGATACGATGATTGGTTACGCAATCTGCACATGGAGCTGATTCGCAATTTCGGAGAGCGTTGATCGGTAGGAGAAGGGCGCCTCCTCCTGCTTCACGGCCGTATTGATAGCTTCGCCGAGGAGGCCCATTCCCTTCCTATTAATGCGCCCCAACCAGTCGAATTCCCCGACCAAAGGCCCTTCGCTCATTCCGATCTTTAGATTGCCGAAGCTGGGATTTGCCGTCCGGAGCGCCTCCGTAGCCGTGATGAGGGACTTAACCTTTTTCAAACGCGACCTCGAGGTGAGGAAGTGCGCGAGGAGGCCGGTACGATTCATGACGAGCAGATCGGGTGAATGGGCTTCACCGAGCTGTACCAGGATTGGCAGCTCATGCTCATCATACCCGAACCCCCTTGAGTCCCCTATGCTCACAACAATGAAGCGTTTCTCTTTGGCTGTCATGCGTAACGTTGTTTATGCCGCGCGGCGCGGCAATAATGCTTTTGTTATAGATTCCATAGCAGAGTGTAGCAAGAAAGTGGCCTTAATTTCTTACAGTTTCAATTTTGGTTATGCCACTCCCAGCGGCATAACCAATTATTTCGATTACGAGTCGCCACGTGTGTTCGCCAGATCAGCGAGTTTGAAACGCTCTACAAGCCCACTGACGCCTTAGAAAAACGTAGTGTGTGCCGCCAGTTGGACCACAGAAAACGGACCGAGCTTACTTCCCCGTACCAACCCCGGCATGTCGGAGGGCCCATATTTCCTTTGCCTGTGCAATTGTCTCCGCAAGCACCGCAGGCGTCAGGGCCTGTTTTGGATCGTCGCCTATGCCGTGGCTCGGGCTGACGTGTGCCTCGATGCACAGTCCATCCGCCCCGTAGGCAATGGCAGCGAGGGCGCACGCGGGCACATAGGCGGCCTTTCCCACAGAATGTGACGGATCGATGATCACAGGGGCCCAGGTCTTTTCCTTCAGAAGTGGCGTGATGCTCTCGTCGGGGTGGTTGCGGTAGCCATCAAGCGCCGGCGACGTGCCTCGGGGGCAGAGCACGACGTTGGGATTCCCAAAAGCAGCGATATATTCAGCGGCGGAAATGAACTCGCTCAGCGAACCCATGTGCAGGCTCCGCTTGAGAAGGACGACCGTGCTGCGCTTGGCCACGGCGCGGCCTATGGACCGAAGGAGGGAGTAATTGAGGGCGTTGCGCGCGCCGACCTGGAGCATGTGGACGCCGGCATCGAGGGCCATCTCCAGCTGCTCCTCGTCCATCACCTCGGCATCCACGGGCAGCCCGGTGGCGCGAGAGGCTTCCATCAATATCTCCATCGACTTGCTGTCCCCCTGGAAGGTATAGGGATTCGTCCTGGGCTTCCAGACACCGCCGCGGAGCACGTGGGCGCCCGCCTCCTTCACCGCTGCCGCCGTCTCGAGGAAGTAGTTGGGATTCTTGGGGTCGATGGTGCATTGGCCCGCGATGATCGCCAATTCCTCACCCAAAGTGACATTGCCAATCCTGATCCTGTGGGACGCCAGGTCCGAGCGCCGGTCCATGAGCTTGAAAGGCGACTGGATGCGGTCGATCCGCTCGACGTAGGACAGGCCCTCGAGCCGGTTGATCATCAGCTCGTCGCGCTCGTCGCCCACGATCGCGTAGATTGTCCTCACCGCTCCCACGATCGGCTGAATCGAGCACCCGAATTCAGCCACGATGGCTGTGATCTCGGTGACCTGTTCAGGCGTGAGGCGGTGGGACTTCGGGAGGATCATGGCAATGCGGGGTGAAGGTAGGGTCGGTCATCCTGCCAAAAACGGCGGAAACCGTCCATTCCGAACTCAATCGAAGCTGTTGAATTCAGCCGGCAGCGGGGCCGTTGCGGCAAACATGTGCTTGCGGCCACCGAAATCATATTCGAAGGAGGTCTCGAGCGAATGAAGGAACATCCGCTTCGAGGCGTGGGACTTCGCGAAGGCACGATTGGCTGCAAAGTTCCCGTAGGTCTGGTCTCCCACGATGGGCAGGCCCCGCTTGGCGCATTGGACCCGAAGCTGGTGGCTTCGGCCCGTGTGGGGCTCGAGGCGGATGAGCGAGAGCCGGGGGGTGCCCTTTCCAGCGCGGAGGAGGCTCATGCGGCTCTCGGCGGGGACATTTCCCGCGCCCGCGGCCGTCCGGATCCTGCCACCCAGCTTGCGGACCTCGAGCATGTCCCTCCATGCCTCGGAGGGCTGTCTCGGTTTTCCGAATACAAGGGCCTGGTAGGTCTTGCGCACCTGCCGAAGCTTGAACTCGGCCCGGATCCTGCGGGCGAGTTCCGCGCTTGCGGCGGCGACGATCAGTCCCGACGTCGCCGAGTCCAGCCGGTTGATGAGCCACAGGCGCTGGGGATTTCCCTCCCCGCCCTTCCACTCGAAGCATTCCTCGTCCCCGTCGTAGCGGGCCGCGACAAGGGACCTCTTTTCGTCGCGCGGCGTATTTGGATGCGAAAGGATGCCCTCGGGCTTGTCGAAGGCGGCCAGGCCGTTGGCGTCGAGCGCGACCCGCCTCACGCCCGGTCCCAGCGGCACGCCGGACCAGAAGGCTTCGGCCGGACCGCTCACTGGTAGTAGAATTGGAAGGTAAGCTCCTGGGATGTCCCGAGGACGGCGATCATGTCGTCCGTCCAGTCACCATAGGGGGCGGTCATCGTGATGGCTGTCAGGCAGCTTTGCTTGCCCTGCTCGCTTGAGGTGCTCTCGACATCGAGGATCTCGGTGATCCGGCCCTTCGAATCCATCGTGAACTTGACCGTGACGTAGGTGTTCGACGGCGGCTCGGTGCGGCTCTCGATAAGGATGCGGTCCCACTGGATCTGTATGGCCTCGATCATCTTGTGGAGGTAGGCGCCATAATTGCTCCACTTGGCGCTGACCGCCACGGGGCCGATGTTGCTGGTCCCAAACTGGTTGTCCTCGAAGATCGCCGGCCTCGTGTGGATCTGCTCCAGGACCGGGCGGGCGCGCGGCTTCTTGGGGTCGATCGCGGGAAGCGTGCTTTCGGCGCCCTCCACAAGCGGGGCATTCTTCGCGCCGTCGATCTTGTTCGGCATCGGCTTCGACACGTCGGGATTCTTGCCGATGTTGCTGCCGAAGCCGTCCTCGCCCTCCTTCATCTTCTCATATCCCGCAAGGGGATCCTGCGCCTGCTTGGGCGCCGTCTGTGTCTTCATGGGCAGCGAGATGGTCGGCACCACCGGCACTGACTCCTGGGGTTTGGTAAGCTGGCCGCTGACCGTCTGGTTGGATTGGATGTCCTTTTTCCCGTCGAGCTTCGGCTTGTCGTTGTGCTGGTCCGGCTGCGGTTTCTCCTGCGCCAGCACCTGGTTCTGGGAGCTGAAGTTCGTCGTGTTGTCCGGGACCTTGTCGGGCGCGTTCGGGTTCGCCTCGATGTATTTGTTGGGTGGCGGAGGCTTGGGGGGAGGCTGCGCGAAGGCGTCCGGGGCGATCTCGATATTGAACTGCCTGGGGGCGGCGATCTTGCGCTCCGCTGTCCGCAGCGCATCCGTGCGCAGGAGATAGGGCGCGACCAGGAACAGGACGAGGTGGACGACGACCACCGCGATGAGGCCGATCACCACCGAGCGTGATTCCGGGTCCGACCACGCGCGCGAGGCGAAGCGCCTCAGGGCGACTGTGGGCGAGGTGGCGGTAAGCTCGTGCGTCATCTGGCGTTTACGGAAACGGCGCTCATTCAAGCCTGTAGGACGCCCGGGGTCAAAATTTGTTTCGTGAGTTCCATGGGCAAGCCCATGATGTTGGTGAAGGAGCCCTTATAGCCGGCTACGATCATCTCGGTGTGGTCCTGGATCGAATAGGCGCCCGCCTTGTCGAGCGTGTTGACGAGCCGGAGGTAGTCCTCGATCACCGCATCCCCGAAGGGCTTGAACTCGACGCCGCTCGACACGCCGTCGTCGATTTTCAGGCCGGCAGACAGGACGCGCACGGCGATTCCCGTGAAGACGGTGTGCTCGCGCCCGGAAAGGCGCCTGAGCATCGCACGCGCCTCGCCGAGGTCGGCGGGCTTGTTGATCGCCTTGCCATCGAGAAACACCGTCGTATCCGCCCCCAGGACAACGGCATCCGGGTGCCTCGCGGCGACCCAGTCCGCCTTCAGGGCCGCGTTGTGGGCCACCATCACGCGGGGATCGGTCTCGGGATCCTCGTGCTCCGTGACCTCGGCCACGACGACATCAAAGGGCAGGCCCAGCCGCGCGAGGAGCTCCCTGCGGCGGGGGGAGGCGGAGGCGAGGATGAGGCGGCGCGGGGCGGGCATCGGTTCATTCATGCACAGTGCCGAATATGTTGAAAGAAAACCCCTGGGCGTCCATGGTAACCCCTTACACCCGCAAACATGCGTCTCGGTCTCGCACAGATCAACACCACCGTCGGCGACCTCGCGGGCAACCGCCGCCTCATTCTCGACGCCTATGCGGCCCTGGTGGCGAAGGGTGCCGAGCTCGTCGTGTTTCCCGAGCTGGTCGTCTGCGGGTACCCTCCCCGGGACCTGCTGTTCAAGCGGCACTTCGTCCCCGACGTGGAGGCCTCGCTGAAGCTGATCCTGCCCTCCATCGGCGAGGTGCCCGCCCTTATCGGCACGGTGGACACGAACAGCGCCGGCACGGGGCGCTCCTTCTACAATGCGGCCGCCTTCTGCCACAGGGGCAAGGTCGCCGCCCTTGCTCACAAGTGCCTCCTTCCCACCTACGATGTCTTCGACGAGGACCGGTATTTTGAGCCCGCCATTGAGCCGACGGTGATCACCTACGCCGGGTGCCGGATCGGCGTCACGATCTGCGAGGACATCTGGACGCACCCGATGATCAGCACGAGGCGCCTCTACAATGGGCTCGACCCGGTGAAGCAGCTGGCCGCCCAGAAGTGCGACCTCATGGTAAACCTGTCCGCAAGCCCCTGGAACCACGGCAAGTCCGACGTGAGGCAGACGCTGGTGACGGATTCCGCCCGGGCTCTGGGCTGCCCGGTCGCGTACGTGAACGCCGTGGGCGGAAACGACGAGCTGATCTTCGACGGGCGCTCGCTGGTCAGCGACGCCAACGGACGCGTCCTCACGGGAATGGCCGCCTTTGACTCCGACCTCGTGGTGGCGGACACGGCGTCGACCACGCCGCAGCTCGCCCCCTCGTTCGAGCAGCCCGACATGGCCGACATCCATGCCGCGCTGGTCCTCGGCCTTCGCGACTATGTCCACAAGGTCGGGTTCCGCACGGCGCTCATCTCGCTTTCGGGCGGCATCGACTCGGCCGTGGTGGCCGCGCTCGCCGTGGCGGCCTTCGGCCCGGCCAATGTGATCGGCGTCTCCCTCCCCTCGGAGATCTCCTCCACGCACTCGAGGGACGACGCAAGGATCCTCGCGGAGAACCTCGGCATGCGCTTTGAGACGATCGGGATCGCCGACATCGTGGACAAGAGCGAGCACGCGCTGGCGGGGATTTTTGCCGGCAGGCCCCGCGACGTCGCCGAGGAGAACATCCAGGCCCGCGTCCGGGGCGTCATCATGATGGCGATCTCGAACAAGTTTGGCGCAATCCTCCTGACCACCGGCAACAAGAGCGAGATGGCCGTGGGCTATTGCACGCTCTATGGCGACATGTGCGGCGGGCTCGCGGTCATCTCGGACGTGTTCAAGACCCAGGTCTACGCCCTCGCGAACTGGATCAACGCCGACGCGAAGAGGGCCGGCCGCAAGCCCCCGATCCCGCAGTCGAGCATCGACAAGCCGCCGAGCGCCGAGCTCCGCCCGGGCCAGGTCGACCAGGACAGCCTCCCCCCCTACGATGTGCTCGACGCCGTGCTCCGGGGCTACGTCGAGGAGGGCCTGTCGCGCGCCGACCTCGCCGCCCAGGGTTTCTCCGAGTCCGTCGTCAACGACGTGGCGCGCAAGGTCGACCTCAACGAGTACAAGCGCAAGCAGGCGGCGCCCGGGCTCAAGATCACGCCGCTGGCCTTCGGCGTCGGGCGCCGGCTTCCCATCGTCCAGAAATACGTGAGCTGATGGACACCTCGGGAGATCTCTTTGCCCGGGCGCTCAAGCGCATCCCCGGCGGCGTCAATTCCCCGGTGCGGGCGTTCCGTTCCGTGGGAGGCTCGCCGTTCTTCGTCACGTCCGCGAGGGGCGCCACGCTCGTGACCGCGGACGGCCGCGAGCTGATCGATTTCGTGTGCACGTGGGGACCGGCCATCCATGGCCACAACCATCCCCGGATCCGCGAGGCGATCGCCGCCGCGCTCAAGGACGGGACGAGCTTTGGCACGCCCAACCCCTATGAGGTGCGCATGGCCGAGCTCATCCATGCGATGGTGCCGTCGGTGGACAAGGTGCGCCTGTGCAACAGCGGGACGGAGGCGACGATGTCGGCCGTGCGGCTCGCACGGGGATTCACGGGGCGCGACAAGATCATCAAGTTCTCCGGCTGCTACCACGGGCACTCGGACTCGCTCCTCATCAAGGCGGGCTCGGGCGCGCTGACCCACGGCCATCCGGACAGCGCGGGCATCCCGGCAGCGTTCGCCCGTGAGACCGTGGTCATTCCCTTCAACGATCCGTCGGCCATCGACGCCGCCTTCGCGGCCAACCCCGGCCAGGTCGCGGCCGTCATCGTCGAGCCCTATCCCGCGAACGTCGGGCTCATCCTGCCGAAGCCGGGATTCCTCGCCCACCTCAGGACGGCATGCACCGCGGCGGGCGCGCTCCTCATCTTCGACGAGGTGATGACCGGATTCCGGCTGGCCAAGGGCGGCGTCCAGGAATTGGAGGCAATCGTCCCGGACCTGACGGCTCTCGGGAAGATCATCGGGGGCGGCCTTCCCGTCGGCGCCTTCGGCGGACGCGCCGACGTCATGGACAAGCTGGCCCCGCTGGGACCCGTCTACCAGGCCGGGACGCTGAGCGGCAACCCGCTCGCCATGGCCGCGGGCATCGCCGCGCTCGAGATGCTGGAGGAGATGATGCCCTACACCGCACTGGACACACTCGGCAGGCAGGTCCGCGGCGCGCTCGCCGGCGCCTGCAAGGCCAAGGGCCTCGCCGCCCATGTGCCGCAGACCGGCTCCATGTTCTGTCTCTTTCTGACGGCGCAGCCCGTGCACGACTATGCCGGCGCCCTGACGAGCGACGCCGCCCTCTTCGCCCGTTTCTTCCGGGGCTGCCTGGACGCAGGCGTTTACCTGCCGCCCAGCGCCTATGAGACGGCCTTTATCAGCACGGCCCACGAGGGAGCCGCCATCGACCGCGCGTGCGAGGTGATGCAATCCGTCATTCAAAGGCTTTGATGCCTCGCAAAAATACGCGATGAGGCATAGGATGGATGACCATACGATGGGCCGAACGTTTCTGACCCTGTGCCTGCTGGCATCATTGATCTGCAAAGTCTCGGCCCAGCCGGTTTCCGCGGAGATCCTCCCGCTGTCTGAACTGAAGGCCGGCCAGCACGGCGAGGTCTGGACCGTTTTCCAAGGCACGAAGCCCGAGCCCTTTGCGGTCGAGGTCTCCGGGGTCATCCTGAACGCCCTCGGGCCCGGCAAGTCCATCATCCTCTGCAAGCTCACGGACCCGCGGGTCCAGGACATGGGCGCCGTGGCCGGCATGAGCGGCAGCCCCCTTTATATCGAGGGGAAGTTTGCCGGGGCTCTCAGTTACCAGATCCAGCGCTTTGAGACGGTCCGCTACGCCGGATTCACACCCGCGGCGGACATGGAGGAGGTGGCCGACAGGGTCCCGGTGACCACCGGCCTGGGGTCCGCCCCGGATACGGGCGAGGCGTCCCCTCCGCCTCCGGCCACGACCGATCTTGGAACCACGTTCCAGGCCATGAAGCCGGTATTCGCCCTGGGCGGGGTGTCGCCCCGCACGGCCTCCATCATGGCGCCGCAGTTTGCGTCGATCGGACTCGGCATCGTGGCCCTGGGAGGCAGCAGCCCCGGAAATGCCGCCGCACCGGCCAACTCCACGGCCGCGCTCGAACCGGGCGACTCCGTGTCCGTCGCGCTGACGACGGGCGACATCTCCCTGGCCGGGACGGGAACGGTCTCGCGCGTGGAAGGCAACCGGGTCGTCGCCTTCGGCCATCCGATGATGAGCCTCGGCGACGTCCAGTTCCCGATGTGCTCGGCGGACATCATCGCCATCCTCCCCTCGACCGAGGAGTCCTTCAAGATTGCGAACGTGGGCCCCGTCATCGGCTGCATCAGCCAGGACCGCCTGTCGGCCGTGTCCGGCACGCTCGGCGCCGGGCCCGCAATGACGGACGTCCAGGTCCTCGTGGGACCGAGCGGCGGCCCCGTGCACAACCTTCACTTCCAGGTCATCCGCGACCGCCACATCGCGCCGATGATCATGCTGACCGGTGTCGTCGAGGGCGTGGTCGGCTCCAATGACCACGATCCGGGCGACGGCTTCAGGATTGCCACGACGGTCACGTTCTCGCCGACCCAGCAGGTCTCGACCGAGGCCGTATACGCCGGGGAGCAGGGCTTCGAGGCCGGACTGATCGAGTTCCTCGTGAACCTCACCACCGAGCTTGAGAATCCCTTCGAGAAGGCGCTGCCGACCTCGGTGCAGTTCAGGATCGAGCCCATGGAGGACAACCCGGCGGTCACCGTCGAGCGATTCCAGGTCTCGCGCTCGAGCGTGCGCGCCGGCGAGTCCTTCCAGGTCACGCTCGGCTGGAGGAGCTTCCAGGGCGCCGAGGGGACGAGCACCGTGGACGTCCCCGTCGACCCCTCGTGGACCGGCAAGACGCTCGAGGTGATTGTCGCCCCGGGACGCCTCCTCGACGAGCTGACGGGCCATGGCCGCATGTTCAGGGCCGGCCAGCTCCGCAGCTTTGACGCCTACGTCGAGGCCATGAAGAGCACCAGGCCCGAGGACGGGCTCTGCGTCGCCGTGGTCGAACGCTCGGCCCTTTTCTTTGACCAGGCCGTCTCGACACCCGAGGCGCCCGCTTCCATCGAGCGGATCGCGGCAGAGGCCGATTCCGCCCGTTACCAAAGGCACGAAGCTCTTGTCCCCCTGTGGGAGACCCGCGTCCTGCAGGGCAAGGTCTCGTTCACCGAGTTCCACAAGACTGTCCGCGTTGTCGAGTAAACCCATGTCCTGAACCGAAGCCCCATGTTGCCCCGCACGATTGTCCGCCATTTCCTCCTGCCGGCCCTGGTCCTCGGCGCCGCGTGCCGCCTCGGGGCCGATCCGCTCTCGCGCAAGACTGACGTCGACTTCTACCGGGACGTGCAGAGCCGCGACCTCCACGGCCTGGCGGCACGCTCCGATGGTCGCCTCGTGTGGGGCCCCGTGCTGACGGACCTGGCGGGCAGGGCGCCGAGCGAGCTTCTCTGGTGCCTCGAGCCCGCGGCGGACGGCACATGGCTGGTCGGCGCCGGACCGGGCGGCCGGATACTGGAGGTGTCGGCCGACTACGCCTCCGGCTCCTTCACGTCCAAGGACATCGTCAAGCTGGGCGAGGTGCAGGTCTACACGCTGAAGCGGCTTGCCGACGGCTCGATCCTCGCAGGCACGTCGCCAAATGGCGGCCTCTACCTTGTCCGCGATGGGAAAATCGCCGCGCGCACCGGGCTGCCGGTCGACTCGATCTTTGACATTGCGCTCGTCGACGGCGGAAAGACGGCGCTGGTCGCCACGGGCAACCCAGGGTGCATCTACCGGGTGGACCTCGACAAGTTTTCGTCGGCGGGCGTGTCCTCGGACCGCATCGGCGACGACAAGGCCCTCGCGACGCGCGGCGTCTCGCTCTTCGGCGAGGTGGGCGACCGCAACCTGCGCCGCATCGCCCGCCTCGCGGACGGGCAGATTGCGGCCGGCTCGGCCCCCAAGGGGAACATCTACCTTTTTGGCGCAGCGGGCGGGGCGCCGTATGTCGCGGACGAGAACCATGACGCCGAGGTGACCGACCTCCTGCCCGACCCCGCAGGCGGCTACTGGGCGACGATCGTGTACTCCGGCGGGGACATCCATCCCGTGCAGGCCACGATCCAGGTGACGTCGACGGGAGACGGGGGCGTCGCCGTCGTCGGAAACGCGCCGACGCCGAACCCGAATCCCAACCCGAACCTTCCCAATACCGCGGGCTCCAAATTGAAGGAGAACACGGTGGAGATCCTCAATGCCTCGTCGCAGGTCGAACATTTCCCGGGCAGGAGCGTGCTGAAGTGGTTCTCGAAGGAGGGCTTCCCCGAGACGCTGTCGACCCGCTCCGGCCTCGCCTACTATCGGATGAGCCGCATGGGCGACCTCATCCTCATTTCCGGCGGGGAGATGGGTGAGATGTCAGGCTATGACCTCAAGAGCCGCTACGCCCTGACCTTCGCCGGGAGCGAGTCCTCCCAGGTCAACGACCTCGAGCCCGTGCCCGGCTCGACGGACAAGTTCCTCGCCCTGCGCAACAACGCCCCCGGCTTCTCGCTCCTGGACTTTGGCGCGCCCTCGGCGCGCACCGCGGAAACCAAGCGCATCGATCTCGGCGCCGCGGCCCGGCTGGGGGCGTTTCGGTTCAACCGCATCAGGGATGCCGACCCGGCGCAAATCTCCGTCTCGGTGCGGATGACCAACAGCTCCTCGGAAACCGAGGGTTGGAGCCCGTGGACCCCGATGGCCGACAATGACGGCTGGCGGGCCACCGTGCCGGCCGGCCGCTACGCGGAGTTCAAGCTCGCGCTTCCGGCCGCCGCGGCCGCGACGCTCCAGCTCGACCGCGCCTCGCTCTACTACCTTGCGCAGGACCACCGCCCGGTCCTCCAGGATTTCAGGCTGCTCTCCCCCAACTACGCGATCGTCGTCCCTCCCGAGACGGCCCCGTCCGTCGTGACCACGGTGGGCCAGCTGCTGGCAGGCGACCACGACACCGACCGCCGCCGGACCGGTTTCCTGGGCAGCCAGATCGTCGCCTCGCCGGGCACCCGCGTGGCGTTCTGGACGGTCAACGACCAGGATGGCGACAACCTCGTCTACACGTTCTCAATCCGCCGCGAGGGCGATCCGCACTGGACCGACGTTGCCGTCGACAGCACCGATGCATACGTGCAGTTCGAAACCCTGAACCTGAAGGAGGGCACCTGGTACACGCGTCTCGTCGCCAGGCAGGCGGCGCCGCGGCCCGAGTCCGAGCGCCTGTCCGTCACCTTCGAGACGGATGACCTCGTCATCGACCACACGCCTCCCGTCATCGAGGAGGCGGGCGTGCGCCGCGATGGCGGCATGATCTACGTCACCATACGCGGCAAGGACGCCCTCTCCCTCCTCGATAGCGCGCAGTTCAAGTTCAACAACGGCGAGCAGGACGAGGTCGACCAGCCCGCGGACGGGATCCTGGACGGCATGGGGGAGACCTTTGTCCTCGAGCTCCCCGCGGCGAAGGTCGCCGGCGCCACCTCGGTCGAGGTCACCCTGTACGACGCGGCGGGCAACGCAGCCGCGCGCCGGCTGGATCTCTGAGCGCCCTCAAGCCCGCGGGTGGGCCTTGTTGTAGACGTCCTTCAGCCGGGCGATGCCCACGTGCGTGTACACCTGCGTCGTCACGAGCTGCGCATGCCCCAGGAGTTCCTGGACGACGCGCAGGTCGGCGCCCGCGTTGAGGAGGTGGGTCGCATAGGAGTGCCGCAGCTTGTGCGGCGTCAGGTCCAGGGGCAGGCCCGCGAGCCCGAGGTGGCGCTTCAGCATCAGCTGGACGGCGCGCACCGTCATCCGCGAGCCGGTGGGGTTGACGAGGACGGGGTCGCGCGGCCCCGTTTCCTGGGCAAACTGGTCGCGGAACCGGACCAGGGCGGCGCAGGCGACCGTGCCCAAGGGGCACAGGCGCTGCTTGCGCCCCTTGCCCGTCACGCGCGCCACGCCGTCCCCCAGGTCGATGGCGCCGTAGTCCAGGCCGACAAGCTCGCTGACGCGCAGGCCCGCACCGTAGAGGATCTCCATGGCCACGCGGTCCCGCGAGGCGGTGAAGGCATCGCAACCGCCGCTGTCCAGGAGGCGCTGCGGGCTCGCGAGGAGCGTCTTCGCCTGGTCCTCGGTCAGGAACTGGGGCAGGCGCTTCTCCAGCTTCGGGAGCGGAGCCCCGGTGAAGGGGTTCCGCGTGAGCTTGCCCTCCGCCATCCAGTACCGGCAGAAGGCCCTGAGCGCCGAGACATGGTTGTGGAGCGTGCGCCGGCCATAGCGGCGCTGCGCCTCGATCACGAAGTCCCGGATCTCGCGCGAGCCCAGGGAGTCGATGCCCTTGGCCCAGAGCCTCGAGGAGACCAGCCAGCGGTGGAAGTCCTCGAAGGCGCCCCTGTAATTGCGGACGGTATAGGCGGAACACCGCCGCTCGAGCGCGAGGTGGTCGCCGAACGGCGTCCACCACGTGGCGACGACCGCCTCAGGCGTTGGCGGGTTTGGCTTGGGCGCGGCCTTCGACATGGTGCATCAGGCTCTCCGCGCGCGTCCTGAGGGCGCCCTCGGGATCCAGCTCCCTCGCCTGTGCCGCCGCGGCGATCTCAAAGAGCATCCGGCCGAGCGTCTCGGGATCGAGTTCCCGCGCAAGCCGCTCCACGCGCGCCGTGTCGACGTCCGCGAGTTCCGTGAGGCCCTTCTTGTTCATCTGCTTCCAGACGGACTCGGCGAACATGAGGGCCGGCAGGCGCGGCGGCAGCTCCTTGAACAGCGTCGGCATAGCGGGCGCGTTCGCCTTCTTCTCCCCCGCCTTGATCTGGTCCCACTGGACAAGCACTTGCTCCGAGGTGTCGAGCTTGCCGTCCCCGAAAACATGCGGGTGCCGCCGGATGAGCTTCTCGTTCACCTCCCGCGCCACGTCCTCGAGGTCGAAGTGTCCCGCCTCCTGCGCGAGCTGGGCATGGAAGATCACCTGGATGAGGACATCGCCGAGCTCCTCCCTCATGTGCGGCATGTCCAGGCGGTCGATCGTGTCGAGGAGCTCGCTGCATTCGTCGATGAGGCACCGCGTCAGCGTCTGGTGCGTCTGCTCCTGGTCCCAGGGGCATCCGCCCGGGCCGCGCAGGCGGGCGATCGTGTGGCGCAGGTCCTCGATGGCGCTCATCCGCAAAGGATGGGGGCCCTGGGCGGGCCCTGACAAGGATTCTGGTCTGGTTTTCGCGCTCGGGGTATGTTTCGTGATGGGCGTGCAGGACAAGCTACGCGAGATCATGGAGTGGAAGCGCCTGGAAATTGCCCCCAGGGTCCGCGATGTGCCCGAGGCCGAGCTCGCGCGCCTCAACGCCTCGCTCCCGAAGCCCATCCCGTTCATCGCCGCGCTCCGCCGTCCCGATGGAAAGCTCGCCGTGATCGCCGAGATCAAGCGCAAGTCGCCCTCGGCGGGCGCCATCGCGACCGGGGCCTCGTCCGTGGACCGGGCGGAGTCCTACGCCGGAGCCGGCGCGGACGCCATGTCGATCCTCACCGACGAGAAGTACTTCGGCGGGACGCTGGGGGACCTCCAGGGCGTCACGGCCCACCTGCGCGCCTCGGGCAGGAGCGTGCCGTGCCTGCGCAAGGACTTCATGGTGCACCCAATCCAGGTGCTCGAGGCCCGCCAGTCGGGCGCAAGCGCGATCCTGATCATTGTCCGGGCGCTCGATGACGACGAGATATCCCGCCTCCACGGGGCGGCGAACGCCGCCGGCCTGGACGCCCTCTTCGAGGTGCATGCGGAAGGCGAGATTGGGCGGGCCGAGGCGCACGGCGCCAGGGCGATCGGCGTCAACAACCGGGACCTGGCCATCTTCAAGACGGACCTCGGCCTCAGCGAGCGCCTAATCGGCAAGTTTCCGAAGGGCGTCGTCGCCGTCAGCGAGAGCGGCATCTCGACCGCCGCCGACGCGGCGCGCGCGAAGCGCGCCGGCGCGCATGCCGTCCTCGTCGGTGAGGCGCTGATGCGCGCCCCGGACGCCGCGGCGCTCGTCGCCTCCTTCCATGGCGCCTAGGGGCGCCTCGTGATGGCCCTCACCCCCACGGCCACCCGCGAGCTCCTGGCGCGGCTCGGGCATTCGCCGAAGCGGTTTCTCGGGCAGAACTTCCTCGTCGACGGCAACATCGTCCGCAAGTCCCTCGAGCTTGCCCAGGTCGCGGCAGGCGACGCCGTGGTCGAGATCGGGCCGGGTCTCGGGACCCTGACCGGGGCGCTGCTCGAGGCCGGCGCCGAGGTCTGGGCCGTCGAGCTCGACCGCATCCTCCACGCCCACCTGGAGTCGGGCCTCGTCGCGCAATATCCCGGAAAATTCCACCTCGCCGAGGCGGACGCCGTCGATCTTCCGCTGGCTGGCCTGCCGCCGGGCAGGGCGCCCGCGGCCAAGGTGGTCGCCAACCTGCCCTATGCCATCTCCACGCCGTGGATGGACGCGGTGCTCTCGGGACCCCTTCCCTCGCGCCTCGTCCTCATGCTCCAGAAGGAGGCGGCCGAGCGCTACAGCTCGGGCCCGGAAAGCGGCAATTTCGGGGCCATATCCATCTTCCTGCAGGCCGCCTACGACATCGCGCCAGGCCACAAGGTCAGCGCCGCGTGCTTCCATCCGAGGCCCGACGTCGACTCCGCCCTCCTTCACCTCGTCCGGAGGGCCGCGCCCTTTGTCTTTGGTCCCGTGGACAAGGCGCTTATCCGGCGGTGCTTCCAACAGCGCCGCAAGCAGCTTGGGGCCGTGATCCGCGACCAGATACCGGGCCGCGAGGCGGAATGGCGGGAACTTCTCCAGGCGGAGGGCTTCTCAACCACGGTGAGGGCTGAAGCCATACCCGTGGCCACGTGGATCAGGCTCGTCGGCGGCCCAACACGGGCTGCTTGAAAGCCTGCTGCCTCCCGCGCAATATAGGCCCTAAGTCCATGCTCCGCCCCCTCTTGTCCCTCATGCTGGCCGCGGCCGTCCCGGCATTCGCGCAGATCCCATCGAAACCGCTCGTGGGGACGATCGACGGGAACACCTACACGTCCCCGACGGGTGCCTTCAGGATCACGATCCCGGTCCTCCCGGAGCTCGGCGGTGTCGTGCAGGACAACAACAACGTGGTCACCTTCCACGACAACTTTGGCCTCCAGATCAGCGTGGGGGCCTTCGCGCAGGACTCCACGCTTCGCTGGGAGCTCTCGACGAGGGGCATAAAGGATTACCTCATCTATTTCCTCGGGACATACGTCATACCGGACTTCAAGCGCTTCTGCCCGGGAACGCACATCGAGAGCGCGGGCTATTCCAGTGACTTCCTGGAGGGCACGCTGTTCGCCTACATCCTCCTGCCAGGCGGCTCGATGTTCGACGAACCGCCGGTGTTCGGCACCCAGGCCGAGCCGGCCGTCGCCAAGCGCGGCAATGCCGTCTTTGTCCGGAACGGGTACACGTTCGTGATCAGCACGGAGCTCTCCGAGCGGGTGACCGAGGGCTCCCATTACGACAAGACGACCGAGCAGGAGAATCAGATCCTCCGGGACCGCCTGGCCGGCATTGTAAGAAAGATGGTCTTCGTTAAGCCGACACCAATCTCTGCGGCGCCTGTCTCTGGTGCCACGACACCGTGAATCTCGGCTACTTTATCGAATTCCTGCTGATCGGCGCCCTCGCCGGGTGGATCACCGGCATGATCACGAAGGGAAGCGGCTTCGGGGTCGTGGGCAACATCCTCGTCGGCATCGTGGGCGCATTCCTCGGGGGCCTGTGCTTCGGCCTCCTCGGCATCGTCGCCTACGGCCTCATCGGCCGGCTGATCTTCGCCGTCCTCGGGGCCCTGCTGTTCACCTGGCTCCTGGGCTACATCCGCAAATAGCGGACGCAGGCCCCGTGCCGGGGATCACATGTGCGAGATGATCGCGTCGCCGAACGCCGAGCACTTGATCTCGGTCGCGCCCTCCATCTGCCGGGCAAAGTCGTAGGTCACGCGCTTGGCCCCGATGGCGCCGTTCAGGCCCTTGAGGACCAGGTCCGCGGCCTCGTTCCAGCCCATGTAGCGCAGCATCATCTCGCCCGAGAGGACGACCGAGCCCGGGTTGACCACGTCCTTGTTGGCGTACTTCGGCGCGGTGCCGTGCGTGGCCTCGAAGATGGCGTGCCCGGAAATGTAGTTGATGTTGCCGCCGGGGGCGATGCCGATGCCGCCCACCTGCGCCGCAAGGGCGTCGGAGAGATAGTCGCCGTTCAGGTTCAGCGTCGCGATGACGTCGAAATCCGTCGGCCGCGTCAGGACCTGCTGGAGCGTGATGTCCGCGATCGAGTCCTTGATCACGATGCCCGCGCCGGGCTTGCCCTCGGGTATCTTGCACCAGGGACCCCCGTCGATCTCGACGGCGCCGTAGAAATCCTTCGCGACCTTGTAGCCCCAGTCGCGGAACGCGCCCTCCGTGAACTTCATGATGTTGCCCTTGTGGACTAGGGTCACGCTCTTGCGGTTGCAGCGGATCGCGTAGGCGATCGCGCTGTGGATGAGCCTGACCGAGCCCGAGAAGCTGACCGGCTTGATGCCGATGCCCACCTGGACATCCGACGGGAATCCCTTGGCGCCGACCTCGTTCCAGAAGGTCTCGGCCTTGGCCTTGGTCCCAAAGCGGATCTTCTCAAAGGACTTCGGGAACTCCTTGGCGATGAAATCCAGGACCTTCTGCGCGTCGGGCGTGCCGCCCGCAAACTCGATGCCGGCGTAGATGTCCTCGGTGTTCTCGCGGAAGATCACCATGTTGACGAGTTCGGGGCGCTTGACCGGCGACGGCACCCCCGTGAACCACTGCACCGGCCTGAGGCACACGTAGAGGTCGAGCATCTGGCGCAGCGCCACGTTGAGCGAGCGGATGCCGCCGCCCACGGGCGTCGTCAGCGGGCCCTTGATGCCGACAATGTACTCCCTGAAGGCCTCGACCGTGTCGTCGGGCAGCCAGTTGTTGAAGCGCTTGAAGCTCTCCTCGCCCGCGAACACCTCGAACCATGAGATCTTCTGCTTTCCGCCGGAGGCCTTGGTGACCGCCGCGTCGAGCACGCGGACGGAGGACGCCCAGATGTCGGGCCCCGTGCCGTCACCGCGGATGAAGGGGATGACCGGGTTGTCCGGCACGATGAGCTTGCCGCCCGAGATCGATATTTTTCCGCCCGCGGGGGGGGTGATGTCTTTGTAGGCCATGGGAATTTTCGTTTCTAGGTGTGGTGACGTGGCCTCAAACCTTGAGGCCTTTGCAGAAATTCGCGAGCCTCGCCACGCCCTTCGCGATGATCTCGTCGCTCGTGGCGTAGCTGAGGCGCAGGTAGCCCTCGGCTCCAAAGGCCGAGCCGGGGACGGCGGCGACCTTCTCGCGCTCGAGGAGCCCCTCGCAGAACTCCATCGAGCTGAGTCCGAAGTGCGAGATGTTCGGGAAAAGGTAGAAGGCCCCCTGCGCGAGGACGCAGGAGATGCCGGGAATGGCGTTGAGCCCGGCGTGGAGAAGCTTCCGGCGCCGGTCGAAGGCGGTCAGCATCTGTTCGAGCGAGGCCTTCGTCTTCTCCTTCTCCCTGAGGGCGGCAACGGCACCATATTGCGCGAACGTGTTCGCGTTCGACGCCATCTGGCTCTGCAGCTCGGCGACGGCCTTGGCGATCGCTGGCGGCGCGACGAGCGTTCCCAGCCTCCAGCCGGTCATGGAGAATGTCTTTGAGAACCCGGAGGCCGTGATCGTACGGGACTCGGCGTCCGCGCTCAGCGTCGCGAGGCACGTCGTGCTCTGGCCGTCGTAGACGAGCTTCTCGTAGATCTCGTCGCTGAGGACATAGAGGTTTCGGCGGGTCGCCAGGGCCATGATCGCCTCGAGTTCCTGGCGCGTGTAGACGGCGCCAGTCGGGTTGGACGGGGAATTTAGGATCAGGAGGCGCGTCTTGCCGGTGACCGCGGCCTCGAGCTGCTCGGGCTTCACCTTGAAGCCCGTCTCGTCGGTCGCGAGGACCGCCTTCGGGACGGCGCCCGCCAGCTTCACCATCTCGGGGTAGCTCACCCAGTAGGGGGCGGGGATGATCACCTCGTCGCCCGGCGAGCAGGTCGCCATCACCGCAAGGTAGCACGAAAATTTGCCGCCCGGGCTCACGACCACCTGGGTGGGGGCCACCTTTAGCCCGTAGCTCGAGAGGTATGACTCGGCGATGGCCTTGCGCAGGTCCTCTATGCCGCTCGTCGCGACGTACTTGGTCTTGCCGGACTGGAGCGCGGCGGCGCAGGCGTCCTTGATGTGCTGCGGCGTGTCAAAGTCCGGCTCCCCGGCCGCAAAGCTGCAGACGTCCTCGCCCGCGGCCATGAGCGCCTTGGCCTTCGCGTCCACCGCGAGCGTCGGGGAGGGAGCGATGTTGCGCGCCCATGTTGAGAGTGGTGGCAGGAGGGGTTGTGGCATCGGGTGCAAAGGAGCCCACTAAAAAGACCGATGGGCGCTGAACGCAAGAGGGGAGCTCCGCAATCTTCCGCGAGGAGCCCCGGCCGACTTGCGGTCAGCGGGACTTCGGTTTTTTCGCCGGCAGCGCCTCAAGGGCGAACCGGAGAAGCTCACCCACGCTCGCGTTCTTCTTCTTCGCGTAGCGCTTGAGCATCGCGCGCTGGTTCGTGCCGAGACGAACGGACACCTGGCGGTGCGGGTCGCGCGTCGGCTTGCAGCCCTCGAAGTCGAACTTCTCGATCGCGAGCCGGACCACCTCGCTCGCCGTCTTGAGGCCGTACTTGCGCCTGTGGCCTTCGATCTTAGCGATCAGGGAGATCGGCAAATCAAACGTGAGCGGAGCCGATGCTGAGCGTGTGGCCATGACTTTGTTTCAACCGGAGCGGGCTTTGAGAAGGCACGCGAGTCGGCCGGTCGGCAACGAAATTCTTCGTTTTGAATGTTATGGCGCCACCGGCGTGAGGCTGGCCGGCGCCGGAGGGGAAAGGGGCGCTCCCAGCTGGGCCGGGTCGAACGCCGAGGGGCCGATCACGGGGCCCACGGCGACCGCCGTCAGGGAGAGCCGGGTCTTGTCCCGGGTGGCCTCATTCCGGACGTCGACGTCCTTGGGTATCCACCGGTCTCCTACCTTCCTTAGCTCCAGCAGGGAAAGGGTTTTGGACAGGATTCCGCCGGGCCCCATGACCTCGGACTGGACAAGGGCGTCGTACTGGGCGTCCAAGTACGCCCGGACCGTCTTTATGCCCGGAAACCGGGCAGCAAAGTCCGCCGGGGCCGTCATGACGTAGATATAGGAGGGCCGGCCCCGGACCTTTTCCTGCGCCACGAGCTCGGAATCCAGCCAGTAGAGGTAGGGCATGGGCAGGATGTCGAAGGGCGCCATCTCCACTCCCGGAACGAGCGGCGCGAGGATCGCCGCCTCGTCGGCGGAGCCGGGACCGGGACCGTCCGATGTCCATATCCCGCCCTCAGGTCCCCCCTGGACGAGGATATGGTGGGTGAAGCCTCCCTTGCCGACGTCCATTTCGACCCGGGTCACCGGTCCGCGGTCGTTGCGGGAGCCCCAGAAGCGGCCGTGCCACACCGTCTCGTCGCCGCGCCGCGGCATCTCCCTAAGATCGAATGCGGCGTAAACAGGCTCGGACCAAATGGATTGCCTGAATTTGTCCAGTATGGCCGCAGCGGACGGCTGGTCGGGAAGCGCCGGGCTGGCGGCCCGTGCCGCAAGCGCGGCCCCCAGGGCGAGGACGGCGATTCCCAGGCGGATGCAGCGCAATCCGGCCAACCGAAAGGGAAGTTCGGCCGGTCCCTTCAAGGGCCGGTCAGGGCTTGGCCGCCGGCGCCGGCGTCGGGCCCGCGGCCGGCAAAGCGATACCCGCCGGGAGGGCTGAGGTCTTCGTCGTCAGCGGCACCGAGATGGTCGGCAGCGCGCCCCCGGAAGCGGCCATATGCTTGCGCTCATAGATGCGGCCCAAATAGAGGGTGATGCTCAGGACGAAGAAAACGATGGCGGCATTGATGGTCGCCTTGCTGAGCACGTTGCCGGTGTCCGCACCGAATGTCGCCTCGGCCATGCCACCGCCCATGGCGGCTCCCATTCCGCCGTCGGACTTCGCCTTCTGGGCCAATACCAAGAGGATAAGGAGGAGCGACGTCAGGATCAGGACGAACGTGCAAATGCCGAGTAGGATGCTCATGTCGAGGAAGGGTCAGCCAAGCAGAGCAGACCGCCGATTGTCAACGCCGTGCCGGAGGCTCGGAAAAGGGGGTCAGACGGGCTCCGTGCGTTCCAGCCCCAGGCGCTCCAGGATCCGCTGCAGGTCGTCGTTGCCACGGTATTCGATCACGATGCGCCCCTTCTTGGGCGTGTGAAGGACCGCCACGCGGGCGCCCAGGTGGGAGGTCAGCCTTTTCTGGACGCTCTCAACGGCCGCCGCGTCGCGCGAGGGGGTCGCGCGGCCCCGGCCGGCCTTGGAACCCGCCTTGCCCGATTTGCCCAATTTTTCCATGGCACGGACGCTCAGGCCCTCCTCGATCACGCGGCGCGCGAGCACGGTGCGGGACGCGGGGTCCTCGATACCGAGGAGCACCTTGGCGTGGCCCACGCTGAGGATATCCTTCGCGATGAAGCCCTGGATCTCCGCATCGAGCGCCAGGAGGCGCAGGGAATTCGCGACGGAGGCGCGGCTCTTGCCCACCCTCTCGGCGGCGGCCTCCTGCGTCAGGTCGAAGTCCCGGAGCAGGCTGGCGAACCCCAGCGCCTCCTCGATGGCGTTGAGCCCCTCGCGCTGGAGGTTCTCGATGAGCCCGATCGACGCCGCGGAGGCGTCGCTCGCCTCCACGACACGCGCCGGGATCGCCTTGATCTTCAGCTGCTGGAACGCGCGCCAGCGGCGCTCCCCCGCGATGAGCTGGAACTTGTCGCCATGGCGCCGGACGACGATCGGCTGCAGCAGGCCCTCGCTGCGGATGCTCTCGGCGAGCTCGGCGAGCTGCTCGGGGGCGATCTCGCGGCGCGCCTGGTACGGGCTCGGCTCGACGAGATGCACCTGGATCTCGAGGTAGCCGGGCGCCTGCGGGACTTGGGCCGCGGGAGCGGCCATGTGTGTTGCAGCAGGAGGCTTGGCCGCGGAAATGAGGCCGCCGAGTCCGCGGCCCAGTCTGGATTTTTGTGGGGGTGCCATGTTGTAAAGCGATGCGCCTACTTGCCGCCGGGGATGAAGAGGACCTGGCCCACCTGTATCCTCGACGGATCCATGATCTTGTTGGCGTCGATGATGTCCTGCGCCTTGCCGCCCGTCTTGCGCGCGATGACGCCGAGCGAGTCGCCCTTCTGCACGGTGTAGTTGATCCCGTCCTTGGAATAGGCGTCGCCGAAGGCCGTCCTCGCGACGGGCGAATCGCTGGAGGCCTTCGACGGCGCCACCACGGGCTGCCTGGCGATCGAGTCCAGCGCCGCGTTCGTCTGCTTCGCCAGGTTCTCCATCTGCGTCGCCACCGTCGCCAGGATGTCGGTCTTCGACGCGGCGACGGCGGACTGGATCGATGCGTTCAGGTCGGCGACGGCCCCGTTGAGCTGGGCGGCCGTCACGAGGTCCTTCGGGCCCTCGGAGGCCGCGAGCTTCGCCTGGAGGTCGGTGTTCTCGTGCTCAAGCTGCTCAATGCGAAGCGAGAGCTCGTTGACGCGCTGCGAGAGGCCCCGGAGGTCCTCACGCATGTCGGCGATCTCGGTCTGCGCGTGCGCCAGCGGCGCCGCGAAAGCGGCACTGGCGAGTATCAGGCGGCTGAGGACGGACCTGCCAAGCATCGGCCGGGATGCTTGGCCAAAGCACCCGTGAAAACAAGCGGCATGTGGCGCCGCGGTCAGCGCCTGATCGGCTCCGCGGCGGAGAGGGGCGGCATAGGGGTCGACGGCAGCACCGTCCCCTGGGGGATCGGGAACCCGCGCAGGAATTCCGGGGCCTCCAGCATGCGGCCGCCGGGGCGCTGCAGGCGGCGGATCCGGAGCGTGCCCATGCCGGTGGCCACCAGCACCCCGAGGCTGTCAGATCCGGCGACGGTGCCGGCAGGCCCCGGCGAGGCGCCCCCCAAGGCGTCGGCCAGGCCGAGCTTCACCTGGCTCCCGTCAATCTCGACGGCCACCGAGGGCCAGGGATGGAGCCCGTTGACGCGGGCGGCGAGGGCGGCGGCGGGGGCCGCAAAGTCGACGACGCCATCCGCCTTGTCCAGCTTGCGGCAGTAGGTGGCCTTGGCGTGATCCTGCTCGACGAAGGCGAGTTCGCCCGTGGCGACCTGGGGAAGCGTCCGTTCGAGGAGGGGGATCGCCGCATGGGCAAGGTTCGAGCTAACCTCCGCCGACGTGTCCAGGGGACCGATCGCGACGCGCTCGAGGGCCGCCACGGGTCCCGCATCGAGCGCGCGGACGATCCGCATCAGGGCGAATCCCGTCTCCCTGTCGCCCTCGGCGACGGAGGTCTGGATCGGGGAGGCGCCCCTGTAGCGCGGAAGAAGCGAGGCGTGAAGGTTGAGCGTCCCCAGGCGCGGGACAGAGATGAAGTCGTCCTTCAGGATCCTGCCGTAGGCGACCACGAGGACGACATCGGGCTGGAGCGCCACGAGGGCGGCCAGGGCCTGCGCGTCGAGCTTCTCGGGCTGGAGCACGGGAAGCGCCCGGTTCGCCGTCCATGCCTTTACGGCGTTCGGCCTCACGGCCTGCCCGCGGCCCGCCGGCCGGTCCAGGCCCGTGAAGATCCCCGCGAGCGTCGCACTCTCCCTGCCCTTCCCCGCGAGCCAGTCCAGCAGCGGGAGGGCCACCGGGTCCGAGCCCATGAAGACGAGGCGCAGCGGAACCGCCATAAGCCTTACTTCCAGTTGCTGCGGTCGACCTCGGCCCCGCGGGGCTTTCCCACCAGCTCAAACTCGACGGGACAGCCGGCCAGCTCGAACTCCTTCACGAGGCCGGCCTCGAGGTAGCGGCGGTAGCTCTCCGAGAGGGACTCCTCGCGGTTGCAGAAGAGCTTGATCCGGAAGGGTCGGTTCCCGGTCTGCGTCGCGTAGTAGATCTTGAAGCGGCGGGCCCCGATCGCCGGCGGCGGCGTGCGCTGGGTCAGGAACGAGAGCGTGTCGTTCAGCCGGGCCGTGGGCAGTTTCTTGTCGAGCGTGCGATGGAGCTGCACGGCCGCGTTCAGCATCCTCGAGACCTCGAACCCGCTCATCGCCGAGACGAAGATGACGGGGGCACCGGGCGTGAAGAAGAGACGGTTGAAGAGCTCCTTCTCGTACTTCTCCCGGTAGTCGCGCTCGCTCTTGGAGCCGGCGATGCCGCCGTCGCGCCGGAATGCCTCGTGCACGAGGTCCCACTTGTTGACGATGATGGCGATCGGCTTGCGGTCCTTGACCGCCTCGCCGGCGATCGCCTTGTCCAGGGAGCCGACGCCATCGAGCGCGTCGAGGACCAGGAAGACGACGTCGGAGCGCTGCATCGCCTCGATGGAGCGCAGCCGCGCGAAGTATTCGACCGAGGAGGCGAGCTTCGTCGAGGCCTTGATGCCCGCCGTGTCGATGAGACGGAACGGGTGCATCTTCTTGTCGCGGCCCCTGAACTCAAAGGGGACCTCGACCGCGTCGCGCGTGGTGCCGGCCAGGCTGTTGACGATAAGCCGGTCGCTCCGCAGCAGGCGGTTGGCGAGCGAGGACTTTCCCACGTTGGGGCGGCCGATGAAGCAGATGCAGATGGGGCCCGGGGGGCGCTTCTGGTGGGGCTTCTCCTCGGGCGCGCGCTCGGGGCCCTGGCCGATGTGCCCCAGGATCGCCTCGCGCAGCTCGGTTTCCCCGCGCCCGTGCTCGGCCGAGACGAAGACCGGCTGGCCCAGGCCGAGGCGGCTCACGCCCTCGTGGTCGACCTTCTCGTCGCTGAAGTCCGCCTTGTTGACGACGAGGATGACGGGCTTCTTGCCCCCGCGCAGGCGCTTGGCGATGCGGTCGTCAAGGGCGGTCACGCTGTCGAGCCCGTCGATGATGAAGAGGATGAGGGAGGCCGTGTCGATCGCGAAGCCGACCTGTTTCTCCGAGGCGGCGACGATCGCCGCGGACGACGTCTCGTTGTCCTTCAGGCCGAGGCCCCCCGTGTCCATCAGCGTGTAGGAGCCGTCGGCCACCTCGGCGGAGATGACGTCGCGCGTCACGCCCGGCTGGTCGTGGACGATCGAGATCCTGGAGCGCGTAAGCCGGTTGAAGAGGCGACTCTTGCCGACGTTGGGCCTGCCTACGATGACGACGGAGCGGAACATGGTGTCGCGGAATTCACGAACCGCTCGATCCGGTCGCAGGCCTCCACTAGCTGATCATAACCCGTGGCAAAGCTGGCGCGCACGTAGCCCCGTCCGTTCTCGCCGAAGGCGGTGCCGGGCACGACGGCCACGCTCTTGGCGTCGAGAAGGCCATAGGCGAACTCGCGGTCGGAAAGGCCCGTCGGGGCGACGCTCGGGAAAACGTAGAACGCGCCGCCGGGCGCGCGGCATTTCAGGCCCGCGGCGTTCAGGCGGCCGACGACCAGGTCGCGGCGCCTGTGGTACTGCTCGCGCATCGCCTTCACGCCGTCCTCGCCCCGCGTCAGGGCCTCGATCGCCGCCTCCTGGGAAAGGATCGGGGCGCAGAGCATCGAGTACTGGTGGACCTTCATCATGGCGTCGATGAGCTCCGCCGGGCCGCAGGCGTACCCGATCCGGAATCCCGTCATCGCGAAGGCCTTCGAGAAGCCGTGCAGGAAGATGGTGCGCTCCTTCATGCCCGGGAAGACCGTGATGCTCGTGTGGGGGCCGTCGTAGACCAGCTCCGAGTAGATCTCGTCGCTGAGGACGATGAGGTCCTTCTCCAACGCAAACTGGGCGATCTTCTCCAGGCGCGCGCGGTCGCAGGTGCCCCCCGTGGGGTTGCAGGGCAGATTGATCATCAGGACCTTGCAGCCGGGCTGCCAGGCCTTCTCCAGGTCGGCCACGTTGAGCGCGAAGCCGTCGTCCGCGCGCGTGGGCACCGGGATCGCAATGCCGTGGGCCAGGGAGACGCTCGGGTGGTAGGAGACGTAGCAGGGCTGGTGATAGAGGACCTTGTCGCCCGGGTTGAGCAGCGCACGAAGGGCCAGGTCGATCGCCTCGGAGACGCCGACCGTCACGATGACCTCGTCATCGGGACGGTAGGACACGGAGTAGTGGGACTCGACGTAGGTGGAGATCGCCCGGCGCAGCTCCAGGAGGCCCATGTTCGACGTGTAGTGCGTCTTGCCCTTCTCGAGGGCGTAGATCGCCGCCTCGCGGATGTGCCAGGGCGTGTCGAAGTCCGGCTCGCCGATGCCGAGCGAGATAACGTCCTTCATCTTCGAGACGATCTCGAAGAAGTCCCGGATGCCGGACTTCGGGAGGCCCGCAACGTGGCGTGCGATGAAGCGCTTCATGGCGAGACCTTGAGCCTGTCCGTTCCGTGGTCGGGAACGCCGATGAGGAACGAGCCCTCCTTGTAGGAGCGCAGCATGAAATGGGTGCTGGTCGAGATGACGCCCTCGAGGGTCGACAGCTTCTCGGAGACGAAGCCCGCGACCTTCTGCAGGCTCGGGCCGTTGACAAAGATGAGGAGGTCGTAGGCCCCGGACATGAGGTAGCAGGACTCGACCTCGTCAAACTTGCTCAGGCGCTCGGCCAGCCGGTTGAAGCCCCCTCCCCTTTCCGGGGTCATCCTCACCTCGATGACGGCGCGCACGGCGGCCGCCGACTCCCGGGAAAGGTCGAGAACGGGCCTCCAGCCTAGGAATACCCCGTCCTTCTTGAGCTGCTCGAGGTGGCCGTTGATTTCGGCCTCCGGCACGCCCGCAACCTGCGCCATTTGCGCCGTTGTGAGGTGACCGCCTTCGATGAGGAGCTTCAGGACAGGGTTCATAGGGGTCTGGATCGTCGCATAAGGGGCCGTCCATTAGCCATCCCAAAAGCGATTCCGGGTGTTGCATCCCGTGCGCTGTTGATGCATCGGATGGGGTTCCCATGTTTGAATCGCTGACAGAGAAACTCTCCTCCGCGCTGCGCAACCTGCGCGGCGTGGGCAAGCTCTCGGAGGAGAACATGGCGACGGCCCTGGCGGAGGTGCGCGCCGCGCTCCTGACGGCCGACGTCCACTTCAAGGTGGCCCGGGAATTCACTGAGCGGGTCCAGGCCCAATGCGCCGGCCAGGAGGTCCTGAAGGGCGTCACGCCTGGCCAGCAGATCATCAAGATCATCCACGACGAGTTGGTGAAGCTCCTCGGCGAGGGCGCGACCGAGCTCAACGCCGCGCGGCCGCTCCGGGTCATGATGGTGGGCCTCCACGGCTCCGGAAAGACGACGTCGACGGCCAAGCTGGGGCGGCTTCTCAAGAAGAGGGGCTACAAGCCCTTCGTCGTCGCGTGCGACGTCCACCGGCCCGCGGCCATCGACCAGCTGGAGATCCTCGCCAAGCAGGAGGAGCTGGGGTTCTACGCGGACCGCGAGTCGAAGGACGTCCCCGCAATCGGCGTGGCGGGCGTTGCGGCGGCGACGGCTCAGGGCGCGGATGCGGTCCTCTTTGACACCGCCGGCCGCCTCCAGATCGACGAGGGGCTCGTCGACGAGGTGAAGCGCCTCGGCGCGGTGACCCGGCCCCAGGAGGTGTTCCTCGTCGCGGACGGCGCCCTCGGTCAGGAGGCAGTCAACGTGGCGAAGGTGTTCCACGACGCCCTGAACCTGACGGGCCTCGTCCTCACGAAGCTCGACGGCGACGCGCGCGGCGGCGCTTCGCTCTCCATCAAGTCGGTCACGGGAATCCCGATCAAGTTCATCGGCACCGGCGAGAAGACCGACGACTTCGAGACCTTCTATCCCGACAGGCTCGCGTCGCGCATCCTCGGCATGGGCGACGTGGTGTCGCTCGTCGAGAAGGCGAAGGAGTCCATCGACGAGAAGGAGGCCGAGCGCATGGCCGAGAAGATGCGCAAGGCCGACTTCAACCTGGAGGACTTCCTGGCGCAGCTCCAGGCCGTGAAGAAGATGGGCTCCATGCAGAGCATCGTCGGCATGATCCCCGGGATGAGCGGCGTGCAGCTGGGCGACGGCGCCGAGCAGCAGATGGTGCGCACCGAGGCGATCATCAAGTCGATGACGTTCCAGGAGCGCCGCAAGCCCGAGCTGCTCAACGGCAGCCGCAGGCAGAGGATCGCGAACGGATCCGGCACAAAGATCTCAGACGTGAACCAGCTCCTCAAGCAGTTCCAGCAGATGCAGAAGATGATGAAAATGATGAAGGGGGGCGGCTCAAAGAAGATGATGCGCCAATTGGAGGCGATGAGGGGAAAGGGCGGATTTCCGGGGATGTAACGCGGTCCTTGAGTTCGCGACCGATGCGCCGCGCCACCGCCGAACGTGTTTCAATTTGGTAAGAACTGGCCCATTTTGCGGGAAGGAAATGGGCATCAAACTTTCCCTAGTCGCTTGCGGGATGTATCAACGCCAACGTCTTATTTCCAAACCGACGGTATACCGTAAAATGCGCCGAATCAGTCGTGATCACTTTCGCCTGCGGAAACATCTCGGCCAATCGCACGACGGCTGCATCACAAAAGTCCATTTGCGGGTACTTGGCAGAGAGCGAACGCAGGTGGGGCATATGCTCCGGCAATAGATCCACCACTCGTAGAGCTCCGGCGTCCACAAGTCCGTAAAGCTGATCAACCGCGGGGCGCGACCGGCCCAGCTGCCACGAAGCCTCAGCGATCACAGATTCACAAGTGATCAGTGGAGGAGCGAGCGCCCCCAATACACTCGCACTCCAGGCATGCCACTGGTCGCGCGAGTTTATCCAACCGACAAGGGGCCCCGTATCGGTTATATATTCAGCCACTGAAACCCTCCCGCGATGATAGATCGCGAGGACCGGCATAAATGCCTTTGGCATGGGCGGCGAGTTCGCCAAAGGTATGGGTCGGCTTGGCGGTCAATAGGAAACGCTCGCCTGATTTGCCGTCGACGATCTCGACGGCCTGTCCTTTGCGGGCCGCCGCTTTGGCTTTGGGAAACTCGCGCATCAATGAACGGGTAGAAAGTTTCATATCTGACACCCTGTCATACGCCCTGGGACTGTCAAGATGCAGCCGGCACGGAGATGGCACTGGTTACGTCTGGGAATCTTTGAAATCAGTATGCCATGACTGTTGCCAACAGTTGCCACTATAAGCCTAATTGCCACGAGGTAGTCTCAATAATGGACTATCGTAACCCATTAACCTGAGACATCTACAGCAGATGCAGAAGATGATGAAGCTGATGAAGGGCGGCGGCTCAAAGAAGATGATGCGCCAGATGGAGGAGATGCCGCGGCGCGGCAAGGGCGGATTCCCGGGGATGTAAGGTCACAACTGACGACCACGACAATCCCGCATTGACTGCGGGTATTTCAATGTTACTGTTTCGGACATGATCGATCGATCAGCAGACCGACAGGCCATCCGCTCCGCCTTGAAGCGCAGTCGCATCGTCGCCTTGCTGGGGCCGCGCCAATGCGGCAAGACAACTCTGGCGCGAGAGTTCGTGGCCGCAGATTCGCTCAACTATTTCGACCTAGAGGATCCGGCGAGCCTCGCGCGCCTGTCACAGCCGGATCTGGCGCTCCGTCCCTTGAGAGGGTTAGTCGTCGTCGACGAGGTTCAGCGTCATCCCGAATTGTTTCCGCTGTTACGGGTCTTGGCC
>Ga0302326_10001393_pt1 | contig 61646 bp, 62 predicted proteins | sample Palsa_T0_3_FD_202264 | JGI IMG/M metagenome (GOLD analysis project Ga0302326, IMG submission 202264) | Peat permafrost microbial communities from Stordalen Mire near Abisko, Sweden - Palsa_T0_3 | ecosystem: Environmental > Terrestrial > Soil > Palsa > Peat permafrost | place: Sweden: Abisko...
CGGTGCGACGTCAAGAGCACGAGGGCGATCACCGGAACGGGCAGGACGAAACTCAGCACGACCTGACTCACCACGAGCGTCTGCGTAACGTTCCAGCCCAACGCCGCGACGGCGACGGCCGGAAGCATCGTCACGATGCGGCGGACCCAGAGCGGAACGGTGAACCCAACGAAACTCTGCATGATCACCTGCCCCGCCATGGTTCCGACGACCGAGCTCGAGATTCCCGACGCCATCAACGAAATCAGAAAGACTAAGCCGGCGAAGTTCCCGAGCAGCGGCTCGAGGGTTCGATACGCGGTGGCGATGTCGGCGACGGCGGCGTGGCCGGTGGTGTGAAAGACCGCGGCAGCCATATACATCATCGCGAGGTTCACGAGGCCCGCAATGGTGAGCGCAACGGCGACGTCGGCGTACGAGAATCGTACGATCCGGCGCGCCTCGTCGGCACCGTTGGGGACGATGCGGTCTTGCGTCAGAGCGGAGTGGAGATAGATTGCATGCGGCATCACCGTCGCACCGACGATGCCGACGGCAAGCAGGATGCTCGAAGGACCGCCAAGCCACGGAACCACCGAGTGGTAGAGCACCGCGTGCCAGTCGGGCTTCGAGAGCAGCGTCTCGACGATATAGCAAACGGCGATCACGCCGACGAGCGAGCCGATCAGCGTTTCCATCGTGCGGAAGCCGTAGCGATGGAGCGCGAGGAGCGCGTACGTCACGACGCCGGTGATCAACGCACCGGCGAGCATTGGGATCCCGAAGAGTAGATTGAGACCCACCATCGCGCCGAGAAACTCCGCCAAGTCGGTCGCCATCGCACCAAACTCGCTGACGATCCACATACCGGCGGCCACCGCAGCCGGCGTGCGTTCGCGCGACAGTTCGGCGAGATTCTTTCCCGTCGCGATCCCGAGCTTCGCCGAGAGCCCTTGAAGGAGCATCGCCATGAGATTGGCGAGCACCACGACCCAGAGCAGCCGGTACCCGAAGCCCGCGCCGCCTTGAATGTTGGTCGCGAAGTTGCCGGGATCCATATACGCGACCGACGCAACGAACGCGGGACCGGTGAAGGGCAGCAGCGCGCGCCAGCCGCGCCGCTTCCCCGCCAACACTTCGTGCGCCGCCGCGACGACCTGCGGGCTGGTGCGGCCGAGGCCATAACTACGTTCCAACGCGGACCATCTCGGCGTGCGAGCGCCGCAGCGTGACGACGCGCTTGCCGTGACGAACGACGATGCGGTCGCGATCGTTTCGCTCGACGCGCAGCAGCGATCCGGGCAGCACGCCCGCGCCGGCGAGCGCGGCAACCGCGAGATCGTCGCGATCGTCGAGGCTTATCACGCGGGCTTTACCTCCGGGCGCGACCCCGGCGAGCGTCGGCAACGGTTTGCTCGCCCGCGGCTTCTCGTCATATGGAATCGGGTGGCCGTGGGGATCGGATTCCGGCCGGCCGAGCAGCGCGGCGATGCGCAGTGCGACGTCGTCGGAGATAACGTGTTCGATGCGCTCGGCTTCGGCGTGCACGCGCTCGAGCGGCACGTGGAGCGAGCGATGCAAGAACGTTTCCAGCAAGCGGTGGCGCCGAACCATCGCCACCGCGAGCTTCTCACCGCGGCGACTCAGCCGCAGCGGCTCCGACGGGACGCTTCGCTCGATCAGCCCGTCGGCTTCGAGCAGCCGTTTCGCTTTGCTGACCGAGACTCGGCTAACGTTGAGATATCGCGCCAGGTCGGCGGCGCGCACCGGGAGGCCGCCGCCCAACTGATAGATCGCCTTAGCGTAATCCTCTCGGGCGCGTGAGGGCGAGCGGTCGGAACCGACGGCGAGCAGCTCGCTGTGCCGGTTGTTAGCCATGGGTAACGCAAACCATGGTTTACAGTTATCAGAAGCGGCAAAGAATCCCTAGCGTCGCAGTAGGCCTAGTTCGAGGAGCAGTGAGCCGACGTTGGCTCTGCCAACGAGGCTCGCTGCGACGCCGAGATAGCACTACTGCGGTGCAAAGAATCCCTAGCGTCGCAGTAGGCCTAGTTCAAGGAGCAGTGAGCCGACGTTGGCTCTGCCAACGAGGCTCGCTGCGACGCCGAAATAGGCCTACTGCGACGCTAGGGACCGGCGAAGTGGCCTTCGTCGCCGTATGGCAAGAAGAGCGTGTACTCGCGCTGGAAGCGCAGCTTCACCGGACCCGTCGGTCCGTTGCGGTGCTTCGCGATGATGAACTCGGTGAGATCGGGTTCGGGCGTTTCTGGATTGTAGTACCCGTCGCGATAAAGAAACGCTACCAGGTCGGCTTCGGCTTCGAGCGAGCCGCTATCGCGCAGGTCGGCGAGCATGGGGCGCTTTTCGCTGCGTATTTCGACGCCGCGATTGAGTTGCGCCAACGCGATCACGGGAACTTCCAGATCCTTCGCGGTGAGTTTGAGCGAGCGGCAGATCTCGGAGAGCTCTTCGTTGCGATTCGCGCCGCGTGCGAGCACGCCGGGGCGCACGAGCTGCAGGTAGTCGATGAAGATCGCCCCTAAACCGGTCGTCGACTTCAATCGGCGGCACCGGCTGCGTACGTCGCTGACGGTGAGTGCGCCCATATCGTCCAGATAGATCGGCAGGTCGTTGATGTCGCCCATTGCGCGTGAAATCTCTTCCCACTGATGCGGTTTAATGTTGCCTCGCCGCATGTCGTTCATCGAGATCCGCGCCTCGGAACAGATGAGCCGCTCGATCAACTCGCTGTTCGACATCTCGAGTGAGAAAAACGCAATCGGCGCTCGCTCTTCCCGAGCCGCAGCGACCGCCATATTGAGCGCGAACGACGTCTTCCCCATGCCCGGCCGCCCGGCCACGATCACAAAGTTGCCTGGCTGAAAGCCGGTCGTCATCGCGTCGATATCGTGAAAGCCCGACGTAAGCCCCGTGCGGTCGCCGCGCGAATGGTACCGCCGGTCGATGTTGTCGAAGACCTTCTTCATCAGCCGGCTGACCGGCATGAACTCGCTAACGCCGCGGCGCTCGCCGATCGAATAGACGAGTTGCTCGCAACGGTCGAGCGCCGAGCCGACGTCTTCCTCACCTTCGTAGCCCTGCTGCGTGATCCGCGTGCCGGCATGGATGAGCGAGCGGAGCACCGACTTCTCGCGCACGATGGTCGCGTGGTAGCGGGCCGAGGCCGCGGATTGCACCGTTTCCATCAGCGCGCTGAGATACGAGAGGCCGCCGACGCGCTCGAGCGCGCCGCGCTGCCGTAGCTCCTCGGCGACCGCGATTTTATCGAGCGGCTCGCCGCGCTCGAAGAGATCGAGGAGCACGCCGAAGATCGTCTCGTGCACGTGAGCGTAGAAATCGCTCGGACGAACGATCTCGCCGACCGCGGCCATCATCTCGCGATCGACCAATACCGAACCGATGACCGCCATCTCCGCTTCCAGATTGCTGGGCGGAATGCGATCGATCGTCGTGGGAAGCGGTTGTGCGCTCATCGTCGTCGGGCCGCTGTCCTGCGTTCCGGCGGTGAACGCCTTGTGAGCCGCTTGTGCATAGCATCGAATTTAGGTGCACAGTGTGCCATACGTGGTGGCACAGTCCCGCGACCGGTCAGCGGCGGCGCCGGCGCTTTTCCGGAAGCGACGCGAGGACTTGCTCGACGTTCGTCACCGGGAACACATCGAGGCCGGCGAGCGCGGCATCCACTTCGCGCGCGTTCTCTTTCGGAAGGAACACGCGCCGCATCCCGGCCTGACGCGCGGCGTACAACTTCTCGACGATGCCGCCGACCGCGCGCACTTTTCCTTGAATCGAGAGCTCGCCGGTCACCGCAACGTCCTGCGGCAACGGCGTCCGCGTTACGGCCGAATAGAGCGCGAGAAAAATAGCAAGCCCGGCCGAAGGCCCGTCTATATTTCCGCCGCCGACCACGTTGATGTGCAGATCGTATTCGGCGATGTCGGCACCCGTAAGCGCGCGCAGGACGCTCGCCGCATTGAAGACGGAGTCTTTCGCCATCGTACCGGCGGTCTCGTTGAAGCGGATCGAGCCCTTGCCTTGCTGGGCGGCGGGAAACGCGACGGCTTCGATCTCGATGATGCTTCCCAAATGGTGCAGCACGCCCAGACCAAAACTCTTGCCGATCTCGCGCCGCGCTCGCCCTTTCACGAGCGTGTGCTGCACGAGCCGGCTGGTCTGCACGACGGCGTTGACGTCGTCCTCGGTGATGCGCGGGCTGCGCTTCTTCTCGGTGCTGCGCGGCGGATGCAGCCGGTAGAGCGCTTGGCCGTAGCCGTCGGCGACGATCTGCACGGCTTTGCGTCCCTCGATCGTATACGACGCGATGAGCTTGGCAACGCCGCGCGCCGCGCGCGCCCCCAACCGTTTGATCGCGCCTTGCACGATCGTGAGGATCTGTAGCTGCGTCAGTGGCGAGAAGTAAATCTCCGCGCAGCGCGAGCGGATCGCCGGGTCGATGTCGTCGGGGTCGCGCGTCGTCGCGCCGATCAGAATGAAATCGGCGGGTGCGCCCTCGCGAAAGAGCCGCTTTACGTACTCGGGAACGTTCGGCGCGCTCTCGTCGTAATACGACGACTCGAAGGTCACGCGCTTGTCCTCGAGCACTTTGAGCAAGCGCGACTGCAGCGCGGGATCCATCTCCCCGATCTCGTCGATGAAGAGCACCCCGCCGTGCGCGCGCGTCACCATTCCGAGCTTGGGCTCGGGCACGCCTGCGTCGGCAAACTCGCGCTTGCTTCCCTGATAGATGGGATCGTGGACGCTGCCCAGCAGCGGATTGATCGCCTCGCGCGGATCCCACCGCAACGTCGTTCCGCTGGCCTCGACGAAGGGCGCATCCTTGGGAAACGGCGTGTATGGCCGCGACTTCGCGACTTCCAAGACGAGCCGTGCGACGGTCGTCTTGCCGACGCCCGGCGGCCCGTAGAGAATCGCGTGCTGCGGATACGGCGAGCTGATCTTGGCGAGCAGCGCGCGAACCGCGGCCTCCTGGCCGACGACTTCGCGTAGCGTCTGCGGACGGAGCTGCGCGAGCGCCGAGGCCGCCAAACCGCGCTGCGAGAGCGTTTCGAGCTCTTCGAGCTTGGCTTGCGAGCCCGGGGTCTCGGGTCCGCCCGTTTCGCGCAGCGCTTCGAGCTTGAGATCTTTGACGTACTCTTGATGGCGTTCGGCCATCTTCTCGGTGACGCGCCGCTCGATCGAGTCCTCCGCGTGGCGCTGCGCAATGACTTCGGCCATCGCTTCCTCGATCTCCGCGATCGCCTTGCGCTGATGCGCGCGAGTGGTCGCGCGCTCGAGCGTCGGGTCTTCGAGCACCAGCCGCTGCAGCCCGCAGAGCCGGTCGGGCAGGTTCTGCGACCGCATCATCTTGAGCGCGTTGACCTTGCCCGCTCGTAAAACAAGTTTGTCTTGGCCAAGCACCGAGCCCAACATTTCGTAGAGGGCGGCGACGTATCGATTGAGCTCGTCCTCGACGCCGAACTTGCGCCGAAAGCGCGTGGCGTAGACCTGATCGACCTTCGCCACGAGCGCTTAAGCCGAAACGACGTTCACGGCGACCTTGGCGACGACGCTGCGGTGAAGCTTGATCTCGACGGGATACGATCCCAGCGCTTTGATCTGTCCGCCGATCTCGACTTTGTGCTTGTCGATCGGGGCCGAAACGGCCGCCGCAATGGCGGCTGCGACGTCGGCATTCGTCACGGCGCCGAAGAGTTTGCCGTTCTCACCGGCCTTCGCTTGAACGGTGAGCTGCGACCCTTCGATGCGTCGGGCGAGCGCCCGCGCATCGGCGAGCTCTTGCGCTACGCGCCGCGCGTTTGCCTTATGCTGTGAGTCCAACTGCGCGAGCGCGCCCTTATCGGCCTCGCCGGCGAGCTTACGCGGCAGCAAGAAGTTGCGCGCGTACCCGTCGGCGACGTCCACGACGTCGCCGCGTTTGCCGAGCGCTTTGACGTCGGTAAGCAGGACGAGCTTCACCCGGCTACTCCGAGCCGAACGGCAAGAACGCGATCAGGCGGGCTCGTTTAACGGCGACGGTCAACATACGCTGGTGCTTGGCGCAGTTGCCGGAGATCCGGCGGGGAACGATCTTGCCCCGCTCGGAGACGTACTTCCTGAGGCGGCCGACGTCGCGGTAGCTGACCGCGATCGCCCGATCGGTGCAGAAGCTGCAGGGCTTACGTTTCGTGCGCCGCTCCTTCGGAGCGCGCTTCGTTTTGGTTTTGGGCGGCATATCGTTTCCTCTCGACTAGGTGGTTGGCGGCTTCCGCCTCCGCCAAGAGGCCGAAACCCTAGCCAGGCGATCCGACAGACTCGAACCGCCACCGCGCCATAAAGGGCCCGGATTTTGGAACGTATGTTCGGGGTGCCCGGGCCAGGTCCTCCGGGGACGTCGTGACGCTTGCGCCCCAATGGTGTATAGTAGCTGGGTTACCAGGTTTCGAAGTCCGCGCGGTCACCATGTTGCTGAGCGAGATCGGATCCGGAGAACAAACACAAACCAGAGTTTTAGGAGATTCGCTCGTTCATGTACACAGATGAAACACTTACTTGCGTTGACTGCGGTCAGCCGTTCGCTTTCACGTCCGGAGAGCAAGAATTCTACGCGATGAAGGGCTTCACCAACAAGCCCAGCCGCTGCACGGAATGCCGGTCCGCCCGTAAGGCCGGACGCACGTCCAACGGCGGCGGCGGCCGCGGTGCCCCGCGCGAGATGTTCAAGGCAACCTGCAGCCAATGCGGCGGCGTGGCGGAGGTTCCGTTCCAGCCGCGCGGCGATAAGCCGGTCTACTGCCGCGACTGCTTCGGCTCGCGCCGAGCCCACTACTAACGCCGCTAGCGCGACGAACTTGAGAAGAAAGGGCCTGCCTTGGCAGGCCCTTTCTCTTCCACGAACAAATCCGGCACCAACTTTGGATAGGCAACGATTCTCTCGCTACGCGACCGGCCTCGGACTCGCACTGATCCACGTCGGTGCACTCGCCGCCTTCATTCCCGCGCTCTTCCGCTTTTCGGATTTGGCGGTGTTCGCGATCATCGCGTACTGCACGGGCGCCCTCGGCGTCACGCTCTGTTACCATCGAGTGCTCACGCACCGGAGCTTGCGCTTGCGAAAGCCGCTGGAATATTTCTTCGCGCTGACGGGAACGCTCGCGCTCCAGGGCGATCCGATCCGATGGGTCGCGGTGCACCGTAAGCATCACGCGCACGCCGATACCGACGAGGATCCGCATACCATCGGGCTGGGATTCAAATGGGCGCACGTGGACTGGCTCTACCGGCATAACGTCGCGTATCCCACGCAGGCCGAGATCGAGCGCTACGCCGCAGACTTGTATGCCGATCCGTTTTATCGAGCGCTCTCCTATCTGGCGCTCCCCCTTCAGCTTGCCCTGGCGATCGGTCTCTTTCTCCTCGGCGGGTGGGGATGGGTCGTGTGGGGCATCTTCGTGCGGCTCGTCTTCTGCTACCACACGACCTGGTTCGTCAATAGCGCGGCGCACATGTTTGGCTACCGCACCTACCGGACCAGCGACCAGTCGACGAACTGCTGGTGGGTCGCGCTGCTCTCGTTCGGCGAGGGCTGGCACAACAACCATCACGCCTTTCCGTTCTCGGCACGCCACGGGCTGAGCTGGCTCGAAGTGGATATGACCTGGTGGCACGTGAGAGTGCTCACATTTTTGCGTCTCGCCGACCGCATCCGGATCCCCACCGAGGTGATGCGCGAGCGGCTCGCGTTTGTCAGGACCGGCTCGCTTACGCGACGGCCCGCTCCTGAGGTATACTAACAGGGCTCGACTCTAGAGGAGACTCGATGAAACAGCCACGCGCGCGCTACGAACGACCCGACTTCCAAGAGCACCCGCTCGGTGCCGAGGTTACCGCCTACCTCTCGGCGCCGGTTCGCGATCCCAAGCTCTAAGCGCAGATTGTAGCCTCGAACCCCAGCCTGCTCGAGCGGCTTCAGGCCGTCGGGCAGGAGCGTTATCACGATAAGCACCCCTTTCACGAGCGGCTCGTAGCGGGCGCGCTCGATCGAGTGCAGGTGCAGGCGTGGGTCGCCAACCGCTACTACTATCAGAAGCAGATCCCGGTTAAGGACGCGGCGATTCTTTCAAACCTTCCCTCGGCGTATCATCGCCGAGCCTGGATCACGCGCATCGTCGACCACGACGGCGAGAACGCGAACACGGGCGGAACCGTTTCGTGGCTCGCGCTGGCGCGCGCCGTTGGGCTCGACGAGCAACGCGTTCTCGCCGAGGTCGACGTCGCGCCGGGAACCCGCTTTGCGGCGGATGCCTACGTCACGTTCGCGCGCACGCGTCCCTGGATCGAGGCCGTCGCCTCCTCGTTGACAGAGCTGTTCGGACCGCCCGTCATGGAGCGGCGCGTCGCCGCCATCCTCGAAAAGTATCCATGGGTCGACCCGGAGGGCCTCGCCTACTTCCAGCGGCGCATCCCGCTTGCGAAGCGCGACGCGGACTGCGCGCTCGCCTGGGTGCTCGACGAAGCAACGACGCCCGATGTAGAAGACCGCTGCGTTGCCGCGCTTCGCTTTAAGTGCGACGTGCTGTGGTCGATCCTCGACGCCACGGCGCTTGCATCCGGCGTCTTCCGATGAGACCCGACGCGCGTCCGAAGCTCGGTAAAGGCGTCAAGCTGCGACGGGATCGCGACGGCGGCGTGATGCTGCTCGTTCCCGAGGGCGCGCTCGTGCTCAACAGCTCGGCGGCGGTCGCGCTCGAGCTCGTCGACGGAGAGCGCTCGCTCTCGCAGATCGTCGAGGCGGTCGTTCAACAGTTTGAAGTGGAACCGTCGCGCGCGCGCGCCGACATCACCGATCTCTTCGACCGCCTCTCCGAACGGCGCTTCGTGCGGGGATGACGCTCCGGCCGCTCTCGCTGCTTTGCGAGCTTACGTATCGGTGCAATCTCCAGTGCCCGTACTGCTATAACCCGCTCGACTACCCGCGGTACCGTGACGAGCTTTCGACCGCCCAGTGGAGCGGCGTACTCGAGTCGGCGGCCGCGCTCGGCGTCGTTCAGGCACATTTTTCCGGCGGTGAGCCGACGTTGCGTCGCGATCTGGCGGAACTCGTGCGCGCCGCGTCGCGCGCCGAACTCTACACCAATCTCATCACGCAGGGAACCTTTCTCGACGACGCGCTGCTGGATTCACTGCTCGAAAGCGGGCTCGATCACGTGCAGATCAGCATTCAGGCTCCCGAAGCCGGCGCGGCCGACCGGATCGCGGGCGCGGTCGTGCACGAGCGAAAGCTCGAGGCCCTCGCGCGCGTGCGCCGGCGCGATGTGGCGCTGACGCTCAACTGCGTGCTGCACCGTCGCAATCACGACGCTCTCGGCGCGGTGATCGCGTTCGCCGAACGGCACGGCATCGAGCGCCTCGAGCTGGCGAACGTGCAGTTCTACGGCTGGGCGTTCCGCAACCGCGCCGCACTGATGCCGACGCTCGCGCAGGTACGCGAAGCCGAGCGCCTCGTCGCGGCGGCGCGCGAGCGGCTGCGCGGGACGATGGAGATCGTCTACGTGCTTCCCGACTACTTCGGGGAGTATCCAAAGCCGTGCATGAACGGCTGGGGGCGCGAGTTTCTTACCGTGACGCCCAATGGAACCGTGCTGCCGTGTCCGGCAGCGTCGTCGATCGCGAGCCTTCGATTCGACAACGTGCGGGATCGCGCGCTGGAGGATATTTGGCGCAACGGCGACGCCTTCGAACGGTATCGCGGGACCGCATGGATGCCCGAGCCGTGCCGGTCGTGCGACCGGCGCGAGGTCGATTGGGGCGGCTGCCGGTGCCAAGCATTTCTGCTCGCCGGCGATGCCGCGGCGACCGACCCCGCGTGCGCCCTCAGCCCGGACCATGGCATCGTGACGGCGCTGCGCAACGGCGCCGGCGAAGCGGAGCCGGTCGCGCGCCGCGCGTGATTCTCCGCGTGCTCGGCTCCGCCGCCGGCGGCGGCGTGCCCCAGTGGAACTGTGCCTGCGTCAACTGCGCGGCCGCGCGCAACGGAACGGCGCCGCGGCGTACGCAGTCGAGTCTCGCGGTGAGCGCCGACGGCGAACGCTGGCTTCTCCTCAACTGCTCGCCCGACGTCGCAGTGCAGATCGAGTCGTTCGCCCCGCTTCAGCCGCGGGCGGGTCGCGGCACGCCGATCGCGGGCATGCTGCTCACCGATGCCAATGTGGACCATCTCGGCGGCTTGGCGGTCCTGCGCCAAGGCGGCGGCACCGGATTCACCGTCCGCTCGAGCGCGGTCGTGCGCGAGATCGCGCTTTCGCAAACGGCGTTCGCACCGTTCGCGCAGCCGCCGCACCGTTGGGTGGATCTCGCGCTCGACGCCGCCTGTGCGCCCCTCGACGCCAACGACGTCGCCGGCACTGCGTTGGAGGTTCGCGCGCTCGCGGTGCCGGGAACGACGCCTGGATACGACGGACGCCGCAGCGTGCGCGGCGCCGTCGTCGCATACCAGATCCGGGACCGCGGCAACCGCGTGCTCTTCGCACCGGTGTTCGGCGGAGTCGACGCGGCGCTCCGCGAAGCGATCGCCGCGGCCGACGTCGCCTTCCTCGACGGCACGTTCTTTAGCGACGACGAGTTGGTCGCGGGCGGGTTTCTCCCCAAGCGCGCCCGCGCGCTCGGCCATGCGCCGGTTGGGGGCGACGACGGAACGCTCGCGATGCTGCGCGGCGTCTCGACGCGCATGATTTTCACGCACGTCAACAACACGAATCCGATGCTCGATCCAAACAGCGACGCGCACGCACGGATGCGCGACGCCGGCTGCGAGCTCGCGTATGACGGGATGGAACTAAGGCTCGGCGCACCAGGCGAAGCGGCCGCTCGGCGCTAACGCCTCACGGCATGAGCCTGCCTGCAAAACTGCTCCTTGCCGGCATTTCGCCGGCGCTCGCGTTGGCGTTCGGCGCGGCGACGGCGTCGGCCGCACCCGCAACGACCATCCGCGAAGACGACTTCCAGCGCATCGTTTCGCTCGGTTCGCCCGCGATCGGTCCGGACGGAAAGCACGCCGCGATCGTGGTCACGCGCATCGTTTGGGACGAGAACAAACGCGTGCACGACCTCGTGACGGTCGGGCTCGCGGACGGAACCCAGCAGAGTCTGCTCGTGCATCGGGCCGGTCTCTCGGACCCCGCGTTCTCGCCCGACGGCTCGCGGATCGCATTTCTCGCCGACGACGGGGTCGGCAAGGATTCGCACACGCAGATTTACGTGATACCCGCCGAAGGCGGCAACGAACGCGCCGTCACGCACGGGAAGGCGGATGTCGAGCAGTTTGCGTGGCGCCCCGGCGGGCACGCCATCGCGTATACCGCGGAGGATCCCGATAAGGAGCAAACCGGCGCGGAGCGCTTTCGCGACAGTTTCGTTTTCACGACCGAACCGATCGTCGCACGCGAGCTTCCGCAGCCGGCGCACCTTTTCACAATCTCGGTCGACGACGGCACCGTGACGCAACTCACGGCCGGTTCGCAGAGCGTCGCTACCGGTGAGGCCGAGTCGACGCTCTCGTGGTCGCCCGACGGCAAGAGCATCGCGTTCCTGCTCGTTCCCAATGCGATCCTCAACGACGAGAGTTATTCACGCGTCGCGATCGTCGACGTTGCCAGCCGCATCGTTCGCGCCCTCACCGGCGCGACGGCGTGGGAAGGCGATCCGATCTTCTCGCCCGACGGCGCGCACATCGCCTATTTGTGCGCGAGGGGCGATCAGCAAGTGAATCTGTCGCAGCTGTGCGTCACGACGCCGCAGGGCGGCCGCGGGCGCTCGATTTCGGCGCCGATCGATCGGCCGATCGGTGAGGCAGCATGGGCCGCGGATTCGTCGAGCCTTTACGCCGTCGCCCCCGACCGCGCGACGATCGCGCTCTATCGCCTCCCGCTCAACGGCGCGCCGCAGCGGCTCGACACCAACGGCGTTATGATCGGCTCGTCGCTGCACGAGGCTATCGCACCCAACGGAACCATTGCGTTCGTGGGCAGCTCCGTGAAGCAACCCTCGGAACTCTACGTGGGAGCGGCATCGGGGACGCCGGTCAAACTGACCAACTTCAACGATGCGATCGCGAACCTCGAGCTCGCCTCCGCCGAGCGCATGACCTTTCCAACCACCACGGGGAGGCGCGGCGACGGCGTGCTCTACTACCCACCCGGCTTTACGAACGCCAAAAAGTATCCGCTCGTTGTGTACATCCACGGCGGCCCGACGAGTTCGTCGATGCTTGCATTCAACTTTTGGGCGCAGGTGATGGCGGCCCACGGTTGGCTCGTGCTGCAGCCGAACTACCGCGGCAGCGACGACCTCGGACTCGCGTACCAACGCGCGGTGCTCTACGACCCCGAGGCCGGACCCGGAAAAGACATCATGTCGGCGCTGGGCGCCGTGCGCGCGCGCGGCATCGTCGATTCGTCGCGCATCGCCGTCGGCGGCTGGTCGTACGGCGGCATCATGACCGCCTGGATGATCTCCAAATACCACCTTTGGAGGGCGGCCGTCTCCGGCGCATCCGTGGACGATTGGATCGCCGACTACGGAACCGCCGACGACAGCCTCTCCGACGTCGATCTCTTTCACGGCTCGCCGTTCGTCGGCTCCAACGCCGCCGAGTGGCGGCGCAACTCGGCGATTTCGTACGTCGCCGACGTCACCACGCCGCTGCTGATTCTCTCCGACGTCGGCGACAATCGCGACAGCTTCGCGACGTCGTCGATGTACTGGCGGGCGCTGCGCGACAATCATAAGGACGCGACGCTGCGCGTCTGGCCGGTCGACGGACACTTTCCGGAAGATCCCGTCCGCACGGTCGACGTCTACCACTACTGGATCGACTACATCGCCGAGCACTTCCAGTAGGAGCATAAGGATAAGGTACCAGCCTCACACGTATCGGGCATAGGAGTCCCGTCTACTCCACGAGCACCTTTGGCGCGACTACGGCCGCTGCCATTGCGAGCTTGTGGTCCGCATTCCACGGTGGCCCGACCGTCCTCCGCATATTGAGAAAGTGCGCGTCGAAGCTCTCGACGCGCAACGCCTGGCTTGCCGCGCTCACGACCGTCTTCGCGTCGTACCAGAAGACGGGCCAGCCGCGCGCGCCGGCAGCGGCGGCTAGGGCCTCACGATACATGACCCAGTCGGCGACGTTGCGCGCACGGTAGTCGGTGATTCGTTCGGTAATCGTGGGCGGAAGTTGCGGGCGGATGCGGAGAGCGATGCCGCGGATGCACGGCACGTCCTTCGCGACGGCGTCCAGGGCAAGCACCGCGTGTTTCTCCGCCGACGCGCGCACGCGTTCGACCAACGTCACGGCCTCGTCGGGCGGCAACCCCTGCCCTTCGTGGTGATGCGGAAGCGCCGGGAGGTCGTCGTCGACGAGTTCGACGCGGCGGCGGTCGAGGAGCGTTCCGTCGGCCGCCGCCGTCACGAGCACCGCCCAACCGCCGTGATCCGAAACCCCGACGACGCCGCCGGTCACGCTTTCTAGAACAGACTCCAGAGGTATTGGTTGTAAACTTCGTGGTGATACATAACCTCTTGCGCTTTGACGAACGTTCCGAGCAGACGCGGGCACCGATCGGCGCTGGCCTGTTTGAGATCGGCGTAGCGCTGCTTGACGTCGTCGCCGAGGAGTTTGCTCGTCCACTCGGAGGCGCGGAACGCGGCGAGCGCGTCGTAAATATTGTCGGGGAGATAGCGGTCGGCTTGGCGCAGATTCTTGACGCTGCTGACGCTGCCTTCAAGACCGGTCTTGAAGACCGCGAGCATCACCATATACGGATTCGCGTCGGGCGCGACCGAGCGGACTTCGGTGCGCATGCTGCGCTGGTTGCCGATCGGAATGCGCACCATCGAACCGCGATCGATCGCCGACGCTTTGAGTTGATTGGGCGCTTCAAAGTGCGGATCGAGACGCCGGTACGCGTTGACGCTCGAGTTGAGCATTAGGCAGATGTCGGCACCGTGCGTAAGGATGCGGTCGACGAACTTCCAGCCGAACGAGCTGAGCTGCTCTTGACCCTTGGGATCCCAGAAGAGATTCTTACCGTTCTTGCTCACCGAGACGTTGGTGTGCATGCCGCTGCCGTTCACGCCGACCACCGGTTTGGGCAGGAAGCTCGCCGTCATGCCCATCTTCGTCGCGACCTGGCGGCAGATCAGTTTGTAGAGCTGAATCTGATCGGCTGCCGCGACGACGTCGCCGTAGTTGTAGTTGATTTCGAACTGCGACGGGGCAACTTCGGGGTGGTCCTTCTCGTTTTGGAAGCCCATCGCGCGCTGCACTTCGGCGACGGTGTCGATGAAGTTGCGCAGCGGGTCGCCCGGGAGCGAGTGGTAGTATCCGCCCGTGTTGACGTACTCGAACTTGCCGGTTTCGTGGTAGTGCCGCTCGGCATCGAGTCCTTGGAAAAGGAAACCCTCGATTTCGTTGGCAGCGTTGAGCGCGTAGCCTTCCTTAGCGTAACAGTCGTTGGCAAGTTTTTTGAGCGAGCCGCGAATGTCGCCCGCAAACGGTTTGCCTTCGCGATCGAAGACGTCGGCGAAAACCAGCACTTTGCCCGGGCCGAAGATGTCGGCCGGCCCCCAATAAAAGGCGCTCCAGTCGAGCGAGAGCCGCAAATCGCTCTCGCGCTGCGGCGTGAACCCGCGAATCGACGAGCCGTCGAACGTTAAATTGTCAAACGAACGCAGTAAAAACTTCTTATCGTAGTCGAGCATGTGCAGGCGCCCTTCGAGATCGCTGAAGAGCACGGTCAGCGCTTTGATGCGCGGCTCGGCGGCGAGATAGCGAAGGCGTTCTTCCTGCAGCGCGTGGTGCGGTACGCGTTCCTGACGCTGCGCTTTGGCGTGAAGATTGAGCTCCTCGAGTTGGGAGTAAGGCAGGACGAGAAAGTCTCGCAGCTCGGTTCCGGTCGGCAGATCCATCGAATTCATCGTCGCTCGTTCCCCTTCTACGGCAAGGTGTTGCGTGGAACGTTAGGGCGGGGCGGGCGAGCGCCTTTATACAAATGGGACAACGCGATAGGACAAAGTCGAGGCCTGGGAGCGCCGGGTCCGTACGTATAAGTCAGGTTCCGATGAAAACTGCACCCGCGTTTGCCTTTATTGCCTTCCTCACGCTCGCCACGCTCGCGGCTACGGCCGCCGCTCCGGAGACGTGGCGGGTCGACCCCGTCCACTCCACCGCGCAGTTCACCGCCCGCCACTTCGGCATCGTCCCGGTCATCGGCACGATCCCGATCGTCAAGGCGTCGGTGGAGCTCAACGCCGGGTCGCAGATTCCGGTCGCGGTCTCCGCGCAGCTCGACGCGTCAAAGGTGGACACGCACAACGATATGCGCGACGGCGACTTGCGATCCGATCACTACTTCGATGTCGCCGAGTTTCCGACGATCACGTTCGCGAGCACCAAAGTCGATGGAACCGACCCCAGCCACTTCACGATCGAGGGGAATCTCACGATGCGTGGGCAGACGCACCCGGTAACGCTCGCAGCCCAGGTGGTCGCCTCGGGCAAATCGCCGCGCGGCCGCTCGATCGTCGCCTATGCGGCGACGGCCACCATAGACCGCACGCTGTGGGGGATGACGTACGGTCCGGCCATCGTCGGCAACAACGTGGATCTTTCGCTCAACGCGGAAGCTGACGGCCCGCAATAGCCGCAACGGCGTGGGCCTGCAGCGCGTCGGACGCAGAGCCGAGCGACACCTCGTAGGTTCCTTTGGGAATCGCCCACGCATTTAACGCCTCGTCGAAATCGGCCAGCACGTGCGGATCGGCCGCGATCGTGACGCTGCGCGTCTGGCCGGGATCGAGCGTCACGTGCGACCACCCGAGAAGCCGCATTGCGGGACCGCCGGGGTGCCCGGTGAGGTAGAGCTGCGGCGTATCGGTTCCGCGGCGCGGGCCGGTGTTCGTCACGTCGAACGTCGCGGTGAGCATCGGGCCCGGGGTTACGTGAAAGCCGCCATAGCGAAACGTTGTGTACGAAAGGCCGTGGCCGAAAGCAAAGAGGGGTTTGAGTCCGGCGATCTGATACCGGCGGTAGCCGACGTCGCTGCCTTCGGAGTACTCGACCGAGAACGGCTGCATCGCGACCGCGAGCGCGTCGCCGCGCAAGCCTCCCGCGGTGAGCCACAGCAGTTGATCGAGGCCCGGCAGATCCGGATGCACGAGCTGCGACTCCGCCGCGGGGAACGTGATCGGTAGACGCCCGCTCGGGTCGACGGCTCCCGTCAGCACGCCGGCGATCGCCTCGCCGCCGCGCTGGCCCGGATACCACGCTTCCACGACGCCGGCAACGCGATCGAGCCATGGCATCGCCACCGGATTGCCGGTCTCGAGCACGACGATCGTTCGCGGGTTGGCCGCGGCTACCGCGTCAACGAGCGCATCCTGCCCGTCGGGGAGCGAGAGATCCGGCGCGTCCTTTCCCTCTGCGAGCCACTGCGTCGCAAAGACGATCGCGACGTCGGCGCGGTGGGCGAGGGCCGCGGCTTCGCTTGCATAGCGGCCAGTCGAAAAGCTGAAGGCGGTGCCCGGCGCAAGCGCGCGCAGCGCCGCGAGCGGCGGGGAGCGATCGTAGAACGCGAGCGACGCGCCGTCGCCGCCGAGCGGAATCGCCATCGCCCGTCCGACCGGCAGCACTTGCGCCGATCCGCCGCCGGAGAGAACCCCGGCGTCGGCATGGCCGCCGATGACGGCGATGCGATGAATTTGCCGGCCGAGCGGTAATACGCCGTCGTTCTTCAGCACCACGATGCCTCGTTGCGCGGCGTCGAGCGCATCGGCGGCGTGTGCGACATAATCGATCGGCGATCGCAGCGTCGGCGCCTCGAAGAGACCGACGGCCAGCATCGAGCGCAGGATGCGGCGATTCATCTCGATCAGGCGCGCTTGCGGAATCGCCGAAAAGTCCACGGCGACTCGATCGAGCGTGTGCGCCGACTCTTGATCGAGACCGGCGTCGGGCGCGCGCGCGTCGCGCACCGCGCCCCAATCCGACATCACCCAGCCGGGAAAACTCCACGCGCCTTTGAGAATGTCGTCGAGCAGATGAGAGTTCTCGCACGCGTAGGTTCCGTTCACGCGGTTGTACGCACACATGACCGCGCCCGGATGCCCGGTCTCGAGCGCGAGCTCGAACGCGAGCAGATCGCTTTCGCGCATCGCCGCATCGCCGATATCGGCCGATAGCACGTCCCGCCCCGTCTCCTGATCGTTCATCGCAAAGTGCTTGACGGTCGCGACCACGTGGCGGCTTTGAATCCCGCAAATCTCGGCGCCGGCGAGGGTTCCGGCAAGCAGCGGATCCTCGCCGAGATATTCGAAGTTGCGCCCGTTGCGCGGGTCGCGCGCGAGGTTGAGACCGGGACCGAGCAGCACGTTGAAGCCCTTGCGCCACGCCTCGTCGCCGAGAATCGTTCCGTCGCGCTCGGCGACGCCGGGATCCCAGGTTGACGCAAGTGAAAGGCTCGATGGGAGCGCCGTGGCGACATCGCCGCGGCGGAGGTTATCGGCGTTTGCAATGCCCAGGCTTGCGTCGGTTTCTTGCAGCGCGGGAATCGCTAGCCGCACAACGCCGGGTACGTACCCCGCCGACCGTACTCCCTTCTCACCGCGCAGCAGCGTCACGCGCTCCGCGGGCGTCATCGCCTCCGCGAGCCGCTCCGACTCGGCGTCGGCCGCCGGCGTAAAGAGCGACCCGCAGAGCACGAGCGCAAGCACCATACTTAAACAGTTCGCTCCTCGTCGCTAACAGCCGTCTTTTGCGCACGCCCGGAGGTCGCTTGACGCGCGGCCACCGCGATGTTAGCGTTCGAGCCAGATACAAGCGCGTGAGAATCATGAGGATGCGTCGGTGGTCGCTGCTCGGTGCCGTCGTCATCGCAACGGCGATGCTAACGAGTTGCGTCGCGCCTGTGCCCACCGGACCGCCGAAAGCCGTCCCGCCCGCCTCCACAGGTATCGCGCCTCGCGGTTTCACGCCCGGGCACCTTTACGTCGCGCAGGGAACCGACATCCCGAGCCGCGTCTACCGCTTTCCGCTCAACGCCGACGGCCTACCCTCGACGACGCCCGACGGCGTCCTCAAGCTACCCTATCGCTATCCCGGCTCGATCGCGATCGGTCCCGACGGCTCGCTCTTCGTTGCCGATTCCGGCACCGCATATGCGTGCAAGACGGAACGGCTCTGCGCCGTCAACGTCTACGCTCCCCTGGCGTCGGGAAACGCAAAGCCCACCCGCTCGCTCCGCGTTCCACAGCAGCCGCTCTGGATTGCCGTTGACGAGCGCGGCTATCTCGACGTAAGCATTCTGCAAGGAGGCGGCGGAGTCGAAAACGTCTACGCTCCCTCCGCGAATGGCAACGACCAGCCGGTCAACGTCATCAACAGCGACGGGGCCAATGAGCTCGGCGCGCGGCGCGGCATCCTCTACGTCCAATCCCTGCGACTCGGGCTCGGCGTCGAGGCGATTGGCGAGACCAACGGCAAACAGCCCGTCTATTACACGTACGGATACAACTACTCGGCCGACGGCGTCGCGACGGACGACCATACTCTCTACGCGCAGTTCTTCCAACCGCGCAGCGGCGGATATTTCCTAGTGACCGCCGAGTGGAGAATTGGCGTCCCGGGGCCGCCGTTTCGCACGGTAATCGGCAGAGGGTGCAAGCAAAGCCGCAGCGGCGGTGCGCTCGGCTACGGGCTGGCCGTCTACAAGAAGTATCTCTATGAGGGTTGCATCGCGCTGCTCGGTGCATCCGGCGGCGTCCTCGTCTACGACCTCACGAAGGGCGGGAAACAGAAGCCGATCGAACAACTCGTCGGCGGCAATGTCGGCGTCGCGATCGGGCCTTGATAGTTTAAGGAGAGTACGCATGAATGCGTCGCGTTCTACGTGTTTGGGGATCGTGCTTGCGGCGGGCATTACGCTTGCAAGTTGTAGCGGCACGACCGGCGGCTCGGTTCTCCCATCGGCGTCGCACGCGGTTGTTCCGGGCGGTTCGTGGATGGCGCCTGACGCGAAGAAGAGTAGCCTACTGTACGTCGCCGACGAAGCGACCGGCAACGTGTACATCTACTCCTATCCGAAGGGCGTCCTCAAGGGCACGCTGACCGGCTTCTACGATCCATCGGGCATGTGCTCGAATAAGTCCGGCGACGTCTTCATTCTCAACGGTGGTGGAACCAGCATCGAAGTCTTCGCACACGGCGGCACGTCACCGATTCGAACGCTCGGCTTGCCGGGATATCCGGAACTGAACTGTTCCGTCGATCCCAAAACCGGAAACCTCGCGCTTGGCGTGCTCTACGGAGGCTCCGGTCTGATCGCCGTTTTCACAAAAGGCCAAGGAACGGCAACGACGTATCAGCCCTCCGGCCAGGTGGGAATACCCGGCTGCGCGTACGACGGCAGCGGAAACCTGTTCTGCGACGCCTATGGCAGTCGCAATCGCGTGTTTACGCTCTTCGAGCTCGCGAAAGGCAGTTCGAACGTTACGACGGTTAACGTCACCGGCTCGAGCGGGCTCGAGGCGGGCCCGATGCAGTGGGACGGCACCGACTTGGCTTTTGGCTCGGCTGCGTTAGGAACGATCTATCAAATAGCGCTGTCGGGTTCGACCGGCAGCGTTACAGGTTCGACGGCACTCACCGGCACCGGTTGGGTTTGGCAGTTTTGGATTGACGGCAAGCGAATCATCGCGCCTACCTATGCCGGTAGCGGCGGCGCCGAAGTCGGTTACTGGGCCTATCCCGCCGGCGGCAACCCAACGAAAGCGATCACCGGCTTCTATCAGCCCGACGGCGCAACGATTAGCACGGCTAAGAAATAGGACGAACGTCTTGCCCTGGCTGAACGAAGGCTAGGATGTAGCCGTCGGGGTCTGCTAGAACGGGATTTCGTCCTCGAGCTCGTCCCCGAACGCATCGCCGGCGGCGCCCGCCGCGGCATGGGCGGCCGGCGGGCCGCCGTTGTAACCGCCGCTGCTTCCGCCGTCGTCGCCCGAGCTTGCAACGCGGTCGCGCGGCGAGCCGAGCATCTGCATGTTGTCGATCACGACTTCCGTAGCCTTACGCTTGTTGCCGTCCTTGTCGTCGTAGCTGCGAATGACTAGACGGCCCTCAACGAGGCAATTCGAGCCCTTCTTCAAGTAGGTGTTGCACGTTTCGCCGAGCCGGTCCCACGCGACGATGTCGACGAAGGTCGTCTCCTCTTTGTTGCGCGGATTGTTCACCGCCAGCGTGAACTTCGTGACGCCTTTCCCCGACTGGGTGTAGCGGATCTCCGGATCCCGCGTGAGGTTGCCGACCAGAATGACGCGATTGTAAGAGCCTGCCATCGTTTACTCGCTTTCGCCGCTTATGCTCGTTGGAGACGAACCTATCGCCTCAAAGTGACACCTGTATGGCACAGAAGTTGCCGAAAGACTGCGTCCGCTAGGGCGCGGGCTGGGGCGGCGGGGGCGGCTGGGCCGCGGCGAGCGCCGCCATATGCGTCAGCATCTTCGCTTCGAGCCGGATCACGATCTCTCGCAAGACGTCGTCGTGCAGCTTGAGCAGGCGCTCGAGCTCTTTTGAAACGCCGGCCTGGCTCTTGAACTGCATGACTACGTAATGGCCTTCGCGCACGTCCTTGATCTCATACGCCAAACGCTTCTTGCCGAGGCGCTCGACTGAAACCACCTCGCCGCCTTGGCCTTTCACGATTTCGGCGATCGCGTTGGCGCGCTCCTCGACCTCGGTCTCCTCGAGGGACGGGCGCAGAATATACGTTACTTCGTAAGTCGTCAATGTTCTCTCCGTACTATGGACGCCCGCAATCGCGGGCGGCCCGCCTCATGTGCGGCGGGCAGCAGGTGAAGGCCGTACTTCGGGCCTGCGCCGGAAATCCCCAGCATAGGAGCCCGACGGCAAATTTTTGAACCAGCCGCTCTGATGAGTCCCAAATCGTTGCTGCCTTTCGCCGTTGGGGCGATCGTCCTTTCGGCTGGTTGCTCCTCGAGCAGCGCGCTCGCCGTGGCTCCAGGCCACGTTACCGCGGCGAGCGCCGAGCGGAGCAACTCGAAGGTGACCAGCAAGATCTCCCACGTGATCGTGATCATCCAGGAGAACCGGAGCTTCGAAAATTTCTTTGCCGGCTATCCCGGCGCAAACGCGCCGATGACGGGCTGCGCGTCGCCGCCGCCCAGCGGCAGCATCAAACCGCTGACCTCGGGGTCGGGCGGCTGCCCGTACGGCGACACGCAAGTTACGCTCCACCAAGTGACGTTCAAGAACAACCCCGATCTCAAGCACGACTGGTCGTCGTCGATGATCGATTGCAACATCACCGCGTCGAGCGTCTGCAATATGGACGGGTTCTCCGCGTGGGGCATGTCGCACGGCCAGTACTCGGCGTACGCGTACGTCGAGCGCAGCCAAGTGCAGCCGTACTGGACGATGGCGCAGCAATACGTGCTCGCCGACGAGATGTTCCCGACCGAGTTCGGCGGCAGCTTCACCGCGCACCTGACGCTCGTCGCCGGCACCGACGATATCAAACTTCCCGGCCGTGCCGAGGTCGACTTTCCCAGTGCCGCACCCGACGATTGCGATTCTCCTCCGGGTACGAAAAGCTCGTACGTCTCGCAGAAGCCATATCGGCACATCCATCCGTGGCAAGGCGGATTCCCGTGCTTCGATCAATTCAACACGATGGCCCAGGTCTTAGATAACTCAGGAATCTCGTGGCGCATCTATGCGTCCAAACTGCTCGACGCCGGCTTCTGGGAACCATTCGAAGCGATCAAGTACACGCGCTACGGCCCCGATTGGTATAACGACGTGAGCGCGCCGCAGACCAACGTTTTGACCGACGCGCAGAACGGCAATCTCGCCTCGGTGAGCTGGGTGACGCCGAGCGGCGTTGATTCCGACCACCCGACCTACAAAAGCGATCTCGGGCCCTCGTGGGTTACCTCGGTCGTCAACGCGATCGGACAGAGCCAGTATTGGTCGTCGAGCGCGATCATCGTGCTCTGGGACGACTGGGGCGGCTTCTACGACAACGCACCGCCGCCGCAACTCGACTATCGCGGCCTCGGCATCCGCGTGGGCTGCCTGATCATCTCGCCGTACGCGAAGACCAACTACGTTTCGCACGTGCAATATGAGTTCGGCAGCATCCTGCGCTTCATCGAGGAGGTCAACGGCCTCCCTGCGGGCAGCATCGGTTCGGTCGCACAAGGTTACACCGACGCCCGCGCGACGAGCCTCGACGATGCCTTCAACTTCAACCAAGCACCCCGGCCTTTCAAGGCGATTCCGTCGAAATACCCGCTGTCGCACTTTCTGCACGAGCCGCCGTCGAACGCACCGGTCGACACCGAGTAATACAACGTCAAAGTTGATCTACATCACCAGTACGTCGCTCGACGGTTACGTGGAGGACGAAACCGGTGCCTTCGATTGGGTCAATCCCGATCAAATACACGCCTTCATCACCGAGTTGTTGCGGCCGATCGGAACCTATCTTTATGGGCGGCGACTCTATGAGACGATGGCCTACTTTGGTGCGCCGGTGGATGGCTATCCACCCGAACACCGCGACTTTGCACGGGTCTGGCAGAAGGCCGAGAAAATCGTCTTTTCACGAACGCTGACAGGCGCTACGACCCGCAACACGCGTGTCGAGCGGGACTTCGACCTCGAAGCTGTTCGGAAACTCAAGCGGGAATCGGAGCACGATATCAACATTGGCGGCGCCGAGCTTGCGGGGCTTGCGCTCGAAGCCGATCTCGTCGACGAATGTCACCTGTTTCTCAACCCGGTGATCGTCGGCGGCGGAAAGCCGGCATTCCGAGCCGCCTTACGACGGAATCTCGAACTCCTTGAGACGCGCCGTTTCGGCACCGGAGTAGTCCACTTGCGCTATCGCATGCCCTGACGTCCGAATAAAAAGGCCTCCGACGAGTCGGAGGCCTTTTTCGTTGGGCTGCTCTGCGCTACTGTTCGAGTTCCTGGAGATTGTTGGAGTTCGTGTCGGTGAGGTACAGCACCGTGTCGTTATCGCTCGTGCCGACCGCATAGACCGCGAAGATCCCGGGCGTCTTGCTTTTGTCGACGACCTTGGTGTCGAGGATTTGTCCCGTCGGGGTCATCTCGACGAGGGTGTTCGGCGAGTTGCCGCCCGTATTCGCGACGATGAGGTTGCCGTTGGGCAGGATCGTCATCGCAACGGGAGCGTCGAGCGGTGCGCCGGCCTTCACGAGCGTGCCGCACGTGGTCTTGGGGAACTTGCACTTGAACGTCTTGCCGCCTTTTTGCACGACGATCTCGTCCTTGACGAGCAGTTCGCTCGCGTGCGAGAAGGACACGACGGTGCTATCGACGCCGTCGGCGATATACAGCGTGTCCTTCTTCGCGTAATAGGAGAGGCCCGACGGTCCAAGCGCGCTCCAGCCGCTCTTGTTATTGATGCCGAAGCCCGAAGCGACTTCGGTCGGCTTCGGATTGCCGTAGTAGTTGATGCTGAAGCTGGTGACGCCGCCGGTCCCCGCGTCGCTGGCAAAAACGTATTCGGCGGAATAGAGGCTTGGATTCGATGCGTCGAGATCCGAGAACGGATTCTTAAAGCCGGTATACGGCTTGCCGATCTTTCCGCTATCGCTGAACGGCACGAGCAGGCCGCTGGTGAAGCCTGGGACGTAGACGGAGTTGTTCGAGGACAACGCGTCGCCGGCGCAACCTTCGATCTTGCTGCTCTGTGCGAACGTCGCCGCCTTCGACCCCGCGCTGCCGTTGAAGACGTCGACGGTCGTGCCTTGACCGGCCGCGCCGCCGGCGTCGGCGTAGTTGCAGACGAGAATTTGACCCTTCTTGAGGCCGTACGTGTTCTTCACGACGGAAATCGCGCGACCGCCCTGATCGCCGTTGGTTGGATCGGTGGTCGTGCCGATGATGACCGTCTTCTTTAACTTCTTCAGAATCGACGTCGTGTCGTCGGGCGTGACGCCGGCCCCCGCATCGATGCCCGGGACTTGCGTTTCGGGAATCGCCGCGCTGCTCTGCGCCGGCGGGACCGTGCTGTTTCCGCTACAGGCCGTTATTGCTGCGAAAAGCGCTACAGCCAGCAGCATCGCCGCCCGTTTGTTGGAAAACACCATTGTAACCTCGCTAAATAGGGGAGTTATCACGAGGAGCGCCTTCGATATCGCCTCTTTGCCCAACCTGCAAGAACAAGCGACCGACGTTACCTTTGTTCAGCGAAATCGCGCAAAAAATACTATAGTCATCGCGCTTCCGATGACAACGACGAGCGCGCGCGCGACGCGCTGCGGGACGCGGCGAAAGAAGCGAGCGCCGAAGTACCCTCCGAGCAACGCGATCGCGGCCATCGGAATTGCAAATCGCCAGTCGACGACGCGCGCGATGACGAATGGGATCAGCGCGACGCCGTTGATGACGGCGGAGAGCACGTTCTTGATCCCGTTCTGCGCGTTGAAACTCGGCAATCCGGAAAACGCCAGCACCGCAAGCATCAGAATGCCCATGCCCGCGCCGAAGTAGCCGCCGTAGATCGCCACGCAGAACTGTACCGCGATCTGCCACGGCGCGTGCCGCGGCATCTCTTGGGTGCGGCGCACTAAGAACGGACTCACTGCGAAGACGATCGTCGCGAAGAGCAGCAGCCACGGAATCAACCGTTCGAAGATCGCCGATGGCGTGACGAGCAGCAACACCGCGCCGATTAGAGATCCCACAACGCTCGCACAGATCACGGGTAAGAGCAGCGAACGATGCGCGGCAACCTCCTCGCGATATCCGCGCGCGCTTCCGATCGTGCCGACCCACATTGCGGCGTTGTTCGTCGCGTTGGCCGAGATCGGCGGAACGCCGGCGAAGACCAGCGCCGGAAACGAGAGAAAGCTCCCGCCTCCCGCGACGCTGTTCATGGCGCCGGCGACGAATGCGGCAAGCGCCGGCAGAATAAAATGAGCGCTTGACACGCTGTGGTAGTGCGGCGTCTACAGGGCGGTGCGCTCGCGCTTGGTGACGCGATAGACGCGACGCACGTCTTTGAGCTTCTCGAGCTTGGTGAGCAGCTTGTGCAGATGATCGAGGTCGCGGATCTGCACCGTCAAGCTCGCGACTGCGACGCCGTCCTTGCGGACGCGCGCGTTCACCGAGCTCACCTGGGTCTTGAGCTCGGCAAAAACGCCCATGATGTCCTGGAGCAGCTGCGAGCGGTCCTCGGCCTCGACTTCGACGTCCACGCCGTGGGTGAGTCCGGCGTCGTCGAGCCACTCTGCTTGCAGAATCCGCTCGGGCGTCGCGTTCATGAACGCGACGTTCGGACAATCCGCGCGATGTACGCTCACGCCGCGACCGATGGTGACGTAGCCGATGATCGGATCGCCCGGTACCGGCGAGCAGCACTTCGAGAGCCGGACCAGCACGTCGTCGACGCCGGCGATGCGTACGCCGCTCGTCCGGCGCACGGTGCGCCGCAGCGGCGTCTTGCGTCCGATTTTGGTGAGATCGACGACGTTGTCGTGCTTGAGCTCGTCGCGCAGACGATTGACGACGGCCTGTGCCGAGGCGTCGCCAAATCCGATCGCCGCATAGAGATCCGTCGGCGTGGCGTAGTTTAGCCGCGACGCGATGCGCTCGAGCAGCGCGCCGCGCGCGACGTCGGTTCGCATGCCGGCGCGCGCGAGCTCGCCTTCGAGCGCCTCTTGACCGGCGAGCACGTTCTCCTCGCGCCGCTCCTTGCGGAACCACTGCTTGATCTTGTGCTTCGCGCTCGACGTTTTGACGATCGAGAGCCAGTCGAGCGACGGACGGCCGCTCGATTTGTTGACCAAGATCTCGCAGATGTCGCCGTTTTGCATCGCGTAATCGAGCGAAACGATCCGGCCGTTGACCTTCGCGCCGACGCAGTGATTGCCGACGTCGGTGTGCACCTGATAGGCGAAGTCGAGCGGCGTGCCGCCGGCCGGGATCGAATACACGTCGCCGCGCGGGGAGAACGCGAAAACCTGCGAGTCGAAGAGATCGAGCTTGAGGTTCTCCATGAAGACGCGCGAGTCGCGCATGTCTTTCTGCCATTCGAGCAGCGCGCGCAGCCAGGAAAGCTTGTTCTCGAACTGGTCGGCCTTCCCGCCCTCTTTGTAGCGCCAGTGCGCCGCGATGCCGTACTCGCTGGTGCGATGCATCTCCCACGTCCGGATCTGGATCTCGAGCGGATCGCCGCTCGGTCCGACGACCGTGGTGTGGAGCGACTGGTACATGTTCGGCTTGGGCATCGCGATGTAGTCTTTGAATCGCCCCGGCAGCGGCGTCCACATGGCGTGCACCGAGCCAAGCGCCGCGTAGCAATCCTTCACGGTATCGACGATGATGCGAATCGCCGTGAGATCGTAGATCGTCGAGAAGTCGCGGCCGGTCTTGATCTTCGAGTAGATCGAGTAGAAATGTTTGGGGCGGCCTTGGATTTCGGCGTTGATCTTGAGCGCCTTGAACTCGCCGCGCAAGCGCGCGATGGCGTCTTCGACGTCGGCCTCGCGCTCGTGGCGCGTTTTTGCGACGCGCTCGACGATGTCGTGGAACGAGGTGGCGTCGAGATAGCGCAGGCACTCGTCCTCGATCTCCCACTTGATCTTCCAGATTCCCAAGCGGTGCGCGATCGGCGCGTAAATGTCGAGCGTTTCGCGCGCGATGGTCTGCTGCTTGGGCGGCGGGAGGCTCCCGAGCGTGCGCATATTGTGGAGGCGATCGGCGAGCTTGATAATGATCACGCGGATGTCCTTGGCCATCGCGAGGAACATCTTGCGCAGGTTCTCGACCTGCGCGTCTTCCTTCGATTGATACGGAATGCGCGTGAGTTTGGTCACGCCCTCGACGAGCTGCGCGACCTCCTCGCCGAACTGCGCGCCCACCTCCTCGCTCGTGACCGACGTATCCTCGACCACGTCGTGCAGCAGTGCCGCCGCAATGGTCTGCGGGTCGACCTCCAACTCGGCGAGGATTCCCGCGACCGCCAGGGGATGCTCGATATACGACTCGCCGGAGGCGCGGCGCTGGCCCTCGTGGGCGGCATCGGCGACCTCGTAGACGCGCGCCAGCCACTGCGGGTCCGCGGAGGGCTCGTAGCGTTGGACGCGCCCGATCAGCTCGTCGATGGTCATGAGGTTATCCCGGTATTATAACGCGGGAGAGGGGCTGGTCGTCGGCGCGGGGGTGACGTTCTCGACGTCGAGCCGGTTTTTGAAGAAAATCGTGGCAATTTTCCCTTCGGCGTCGATGGCGAGCCACAGGTACACGTTGCCGAGCGTGCAGCGCATCTGATAAATGTAACCGTTCGCGCCGGGCGGGAAATCGGGGTTGATCCATCGGCCGACGTAGGCTTGATCGGTCAGCGCGCCGAGCTGCGCGAGCGCGTGCGACGTATCGCCGATCTTCGCGTCGGTCAGCTGGGGCAGGACCTGGGTCGCGTAGAGGCTCTTGTTGACCACGCCGGCCTGCCACTGGACGAACTGCTGGCGCACGATCTTGGTAATCGCCGGGTCGGCGACCGGCGACGGCGAGGGGCTCGGCGTTACGTGCGGGCGCGCGGAGCCCGTCACGGGCAGCGCGAGCGCCACGCACGACGCGAAGGCGAGCGCGGTGGCCGCGCCTTTCATCGCGCGGCTAGTATTCAACGAACGAAACCACATCGTGACCGGCGAGCTTGGCTCGGCCCTCAAGGGCTTTCAGCTCGACCAAGAACGCGAACGCCTCGACCTTCGCGCCGAGACGCTCCAGGAGCCGCCCCGTAGCCGCCGCGGTACCGCCGGTCGCGAGCAGATCGTCCACCACGACCACACGCTCGCCGCGGTCGATCGCATCGGCGTGAATCTCCAGCGAGTTTGTGCCGTACTCGAGCGTGTATTCTTCGGTCAGCGTCTCGTGCGGAAGCTTTCCCGGCTTACGCACGGGGATGAAGCCGGCACCGATCGCATACGCGAGCGGTGCGCCGAAGATATAGCCGCGCGACTCGATTGCGACCACGTGCTCGATGCCGCGGCCTGCGAATCGTTCGGCGAATATGTCCACGGCGCGCCGGAAACCGCTCTTATCTTTGAGGAGCGGCGTGATATCGCGAAAGAGGATCCCGGGAATCGGAAAATCCGGGATCGCTCGAATCAAAGTTTCGATGTCCACGACGTTCGGGTTGGAGCCGCGTCGCTGAATTGCCTCCAACCGGCACGATCCAGCCCTTAGACCTTGAGCTCGACCTTTTCCAGCGCGCCTTTCGTCGGCACGACGTGGTGGTTGAGACGGAGCTGATCCGGCTCGAAGCCGAACGCTAGGCCGAGCAGCTGCGGGAGATGGAAGATCGGCACGCCGATATCTTTCTTGAGCACCTTCGCCGCATCGGGCTGTTGGCCGTCGAGATTGAGATGGCAGAGCGGACACGGCGTGACAAGCAAGTCGGCGCCCTTCTCCTTCGCCTCGATAATGTGGTTGCCGCTCATCGACAGCGCCTTGTCGCGATTGAACGTGAGCATCGGGAAGCCGCAGCACTTGGTGGCGCCGCGATACTCGACCGCTTCCGCACCGAGCAGGGCGATCAGCCGCTCTAAGTACGTCTTTCGTTCGGGACGCTCGCGTAGTCCGAGCGCCTCGCTCGGACGCAGGATGTAGCAGCCGTAGAACGGCGCGATCTTCAGCCCGGTCAGCTTTCGCTTGATCGCCTTGGCGACTTTGTCGATACCGATATCTTCGAAGAGCATCCAGAGCAGGTGCTTGACGCTCGTCTTGCCCGCATAGCGAAACCCTTGATCCGCGATCGTGGCGTTGGCCTTGTCGCGCCGCGCCTCGTCCTTCTTGAGATGATAGTTGTGGTCGGAAAGCACGCCCTGACAGGTGCTGCAAATCGTCATCAGGTCGGCGCCTTCGGCCTCGGCCATCGCCAGCGTCAGGCCGTTGAGCGCATCGGCGAGATCGCGATTTTGCTCGCTCAAGACGCCGGCGCCGGTACACGGCGCCGATTCAAGCTCGTGCAGCTCGAGCCCAAGCGGCTCGGCGATGAGCTTAGCGGAAACGTAGAGCTCCGGACAGGCGCCTTTCGAGACGCATCCGGGATAGAACGCAACCTTCACTTAAACCGTCCTCCGACGCGTTCGAAAATCTTCTTGATGCGGGCGACGCCCGGAATGGCCTTATGGATGAGCGGCGGCAACTTGCCGGCGCGCGCCATGTTGATGGCGCTGGGCAGCGTCTTGAGCTGTCCGACGATGTTGAGCAATCCCGTCGACTTGGGCATCAGCGTGAGTTCGTTAAGCCGTCCGCTGTGTTTGACCGATTCAGCGAACGCGTCGGCATGACGCGTGCCGGCGTTGTTGGTGTAGCCGGCATCGACGGCCATCTTGCGCAGCTTGAGAATCTGATCGAGCGGCGCGACGCCTTTCGGGCACTGCGTGACGCATTCGAAGCAGTGCGTGCAGTCCCAGATCCCGCCTGGCTTGCTCAGCTCGCCCAACCGCTCTTTCGTCTTGTCGTCGCGCGGATCGCCGACGTAGCGATAGGCCTGCGCGAGCGCCTGCGGACCGAGGAAGTCGGGATTGACCGCGAACGACTCGCAATCCATCAGGCACGCGCTGCAGCTGATGCAGCTCACCTCTTGGATCAGCTCTTCCATCGAGGCGTTCGGCACGCGGTACTCGGTGTTCGGCCCCGGAATCGGCTGCTTGTTCTCCAGCCACGGCCGCACCGCGAGATGCTTCTCCCACAACGGCTTGAGGTCGGAGACGAGATCGCGGATGATCGGCATCGACGGGGGCGACTCGACACGCGTCTTGCCGTCTTTCGTGAACTCGGCGAGCTTGCTCTTGCAGGCGAGGTTCGCGTGTCCGTTGATCCACATCGCGCACGAGCCGCAGATCGCGCTGCGGCAAGCACACCGCACCGCGAGCGATTGATCCTGATACTCGCGAATCGCAATCAGCGCGTCGAGCACGACCGCGTGCTCGGGAAGTTCGACCGCATACGTTTGATACCGGCGGACCGGTGAGGCGTTCCACGGTGCCGGGAACGGCTCGCCCGTCACGGCGTTCTCCGCGTAACGGCCCTCGGTATTGTAGCGGCCGACTTCGATCGTAAACTGCATCAGTAGCTACGCACCTCTGGCTTCCAGCGAGTGATCGTGACGGGAACGTGCGTCACCTCCGGCTCGGCGTCGCCGCGATAGGTGAGCAGCGTGTGCTTGAGCCAGTCGGTATCGTTGCGCTCCGGATAATCGACGTGCGTATGTGCGCCGCGGCTCTCCTTGCGGATGATCGCGTCGCGGATGATCGTCTCGCCGCAATCGAGCATAAAGCCCAATTCGAGCACGAAGGTCAGCGCCTGGTTGAAGACGCGCCCCTTATCGCCCACCGCGACGCCTTCATAGCGCTTGCGATAGCCGCCAAGCGCTTCGAGCGCTTCGTGGAGACCCGCGTCGCTGCGATAGAGACCGACCAATTTGTCCATCATGATCGCAAGCTCTAGCCGCAATCCGGCGCACGTTTCGCCCGTATACGGACGAGCGAGCAGATCCTCGAGGCGCTTCTGTTCCGAGCGCAGCAGGTCGTCACCGCCGCGACTCGCCGCCGTGCCCTTGGCATAGCCCGCGGATGCGCGGCCGGAGCGGCGCCCGAAGATAATCGTGTCGAGCAGCGAGTTTGCGCCGAGGCGATTGCCGCCGTGTACGCTGACGCACGCGACTTCGCCGGCGGCGTAGAGTCCGGCGATGGCCGTTGCGCCCTCGACGTCGGTCTTGACGCCGCCCATTTGGTAGTGCATGCCGGGACGCACCGGGACGGGATCTTTGATCATGTCGATGGCGAGATAATCGAGCGCCATCTCGTGAATCTGCGGCAGCTTCTTCAGGATGACGTCGGGCCCGAGATGACGCAGATCGAGCAGCACGTTGCCGTCGATGCCGCGGCCTTCGGCGATCTCGGTCGCTTCGGCTCGCGAGGTGACGTCGCGCGCCGCCAACTCCATCTTGTTCGGCGCGTACTTCTTCATGAAGCGCTCGCCGAGCGAGTTGAGGAGATAGGCGCCCTCGCCCCGCGCCGCCTCGGTCATCAAGAAACCGCTGCCCGCCAACGTGGTCGGATGGTACTGAACCATCGACATGTCCATGAGCGGCGCGCCGGCACGGTAGGCGAGCGAGTAACCGTCACCGGTACAAATCAGCGCGTTGGTGCTCGGCTCGTAGAGACGGCCGAGGCCGCCGCTCGCGACCACGACCGCTTTCGAGCGCAGCAAATGGAGCTCGCCGGTGACCATCTCGAGCGCCACGACGCCGCGACAGGCGCCACCGTCCATGTAGAGCGAGGTGGCGAACCACTCTTCGTAGACCTTGACGCCGGCTTTGAGAATTTGGTCGTACAGCGTGACGAGCAGCGCCTGGCCGGTGATATCGCCGACGAAATACGTCCGGGCCTGCGAGGCTCCGCCGAACGCGCGCGTGCCGAGCTTCCCTTCCTCGTTTCGATAGAAGATGACGCCCATGTGCTCGAACTCGATGATGTCTTGGGGCGCCTCGCGGCACATCACCTCGACCGCGTCTTGATCGGCGAGATAATCGCTGCCCTTAATCGTATCGAAGGCGTGCGATTCCCAACTGTCGGTCTCGCCGATGGCGGCGTTGATGCCGCCCTGGGCCGCGCTCGAGTGACTGCGAATGGGATGCACCTTGGTGACGACGGCAACATCCGCGCCGAGGCGTGCCGCCTCCAGGGCGGCGCGCATCCCCGCGAGCCCGGCGCCCATTACGATAACGTCGTGATCGGCAATCACGAGGGCGTAGTTTCCCGAAAAGAGGCGGCCACATTCCGAACGCCTGTTCGATATCTCATGCGTGTTTCACGATTGTGTTCGGCTCCCAGGATAATACGGGAACGCCTGCTCGAATATGCGTTACGTCGCGAGATGCCGCGAGAGAAAGGTTGACGCTTCCAATGTGTACCTGCCGCTCCCACCACCACTCCACGCTCTTCGGCTTGTCGAGGCCGGGGCGTTCTCACGCGTGCATGGCCGGTGAATGGCCGGTTCGACGGCGCGACTGGCTCGCTGCCGCCGGCTCGACGGCCGCGTTGATCTGGGCGTCGCCGGCGCTCGCCGCCGCCAAGCTCTACGGCACAGCCGTGGAGTACGATTTTCTCTCGTCGGGCGTCGTAAAAGGCTCGCAGACGACGATGCGCCTACCCGATGGATCGCTCGACGTTCGCTTTGCCTTCACCGACCGCGGCCGCGGGCCGAAAGTCCGCAGCGTCATCGCGCTCGATAACGCGGGATTGATCTCTAAGCTCCGCATCACCGGCTACAATTATCTCAAAGTCACCGTGGACGAACGGTTCACGGGACGCGGCGATACGGCGACGTGGAAGAACTCGGCCGAGAACGAGGTGCGAACGAGCTCGGTACCGCGCTTCTACGTGAGCATGGACGGGACGCCCGAGGAGGGCGCCATCTTGGTGCGCGCCGCGCTGCGCGCGCCAAATCAATCGCTCGAGCTCTGGCCAAGCGGCGTCACGAACGTTTCGTTCGTCAAGACGCTCGCGGTGAGCAACGGCACCGCGACCAAACGCGTCACGATGTACGAAGCGACCGGCCTCGATTTTGCGCCGGCCGATCTGTGGCTCGACGAGAACGGCGAACTTTTTATGGGCGGGAGCATCTGGGGCGCGGTCGTCCAGAAAGGCTGGAGTGCCGTGCTGCCGCAGCTGTTCGCGGCGCAAGACGAGCGCGTAGCCCAGTTGGGGAAAGCGATCGCCCAATCGCTGCCGCAGCGGTCGGGCACTGCCATTGCCATCACCAACGTCGCGCTCTTCGATGCGGTGCGCGGCACCCTCACGCCCAACGCAACGGCGATCTTTCACGGTGAGACGGTCGCCGCGGTCGGGGGCGCCGAGCTCGCGATTCCGAGCGACGCGCGCCGCATCGACGGCACCGGCAAGACGCTGCTGCCGGGCTTGTGGAACATGCACATGCACCTCGACGCGACGTACGGGCCGCGTCTGCTGGCCGAGGGCGTGACGACGATTCGCGACCCCGGCAACGCGCCCGACTACATTACCAAGACGCAGGCGCAGTTCGCCGGAGGCGAGCTGCTCGGTCCGCGCGTGATCATCGCCGGCTTGATGGACGGCACCGGCAAGTACACCGCGCCGATCGGTACCACCACCGCAACGGCGCAGCAGGCGATCGATCAGGTGCGGATGTGGAAGAAACTCGGCGCCGTTCAGATCAAGATCTACAGCTCAATGGATCCCGCGCTCGTGCCGGTGATCGTGCGGGAAGCGCACGCGCAAGGCATGCGGGTGAGCGGGCACATTCCGGCCGGGATGCTCGCGCAGGATGCCGTGCACGACGGCTACGACGAGATCCAGCACGTCAACTTCCTCTTCCTGAATTTCATGCCCGACGTGAAGGATCGCACGCAGACGCCGATTCGCCTCACCGCGACGGCCGAGCGCGCCGGTACGATCGATCTGCAGAGCCAACAAGTGAAAGACTTCATCGCGCTGCTCAAAGCCAAGAATATCGTCAGCGATCCGACGGTCGGCCTCTTCTACACCGATACGATGACGCGCACCGGCGATATGGCCTCGACAGGCTTCGCGGAAATCGCCGACTGGCTGCCTCCGCAGGTGAGCCGCACGCTGACGACCGGCGGATTGCCCCTCGGGCCGGGGCTCGACGCCAAGTACCGCGCATCCGCGCAGGCCTATCTCGACATGGTCGCGCTGCTGCACGCAAGCGGCATCCGCATCGTTGCCGGCACCGACGACATTCTACCGGGCTTCGATCTCATCCACGAGCTCGAGCTGTACTCGCAAGCCGGGATTCCGAACGCACAGGTGCTGCAGGCGGCCACGATCGTGCCGGCGCGCGTGATGAAGATGGACGACTCGCTCGGCTCTCTCGACGCCGGCAAGCTCGCCGACGCGATTATCGTCTACGGCAATCCGCTCGATCGCATCTCGCAGCTGCGCAACGTCGGCACGACGATCAAAGGCGGCGTGATGTACGACACGCGCGCCCTCTATGCAACGGCCGGCGTTAAAGCTCCACCGCTCTCCTAGTCACCGGTCCGGCTCGTCGCAGTAAGCCTCCCGACAATCATCGTCGGGAGGCTCCATGCTGCAGAACGTTTCGCCCACACCATCGCGTCGCTCGCTCGAGTTCGGCATCTACCGCGACGGCGACAATAATCTCGACCTCGTTCAAGAGGCCACGCTCGCCCAAGCGCTGCGGACCAGCGCCGGCGATTCGCACGTCGAGTTCACGGTCGAGGATACGACGCATCTCCGGGCCGACGCCGACGGAATCTATCGCGGCAGCCTGCACACGGAGCGCTATACGATCGCCGACGGCAATCTCGCAAACGTTCGCGCGAGCAGTGCCGACGATATGGCCGACAAGACGAACCTCGCGCGATTCGTCGCGCGTACGCTCGACAACGCCGAGGCAAACGGAGCGAAGCAAACCTGGATCGATCTCGTCGATCACGGCGGCGGCGATGGAGGCGGCCTGCAAACACATGACGGCAGCGCGATGGCGATGCCCGACATCGCCAAAGCGATTGCAGCCGGAGTTACGCTGCACGCGCAGGAGCATCCGGAAGACGCCGGCCGCGGCGTCGACGGCGTGGTTGCCAACCAGTGCCTGATGGACACCATGGGCTTCGCCGACGCGCTCGCCCACGCCGGCGTTCGCTATCTCGCGGCGAGTCCGGAGACGATGCTCGCGCCCGGCGTCCCGAGCACTGTGGCGCACGCAATCGCTTCGCACGAAAACGATCCGTCGGCGATGGCGAAAGCCGTGACGAGTCAGGTGATGCGTACGAAGTACGGTGCCAACGAGGGCGGCGGTTTTGGACCGGCCGCGGCGTTCGACGTCCTCGATCTCGATCCGGCGAAGATCCGTCACGCGGAAATCGCGATCAAACAACTCAACGACGACGTCGGCGCCGAGGCAAACCTTCCCGGAGTGCGCTCGACCCTTCGGCAAGATGCGCGCGCGATCGACGGGATGGTGCGCTTTCCGCAAGCCGACCGCACGATGCCGTGGCACGCGGATCGGCCGGCGATCGCATTCTACGACACCGTCGCCTCCGACGGGCGGCTCGACGCGCGGCTGCGCACCGACGCGCGCGCGGCAAGCGATGCCGTCCGCGATCTCGTGCTGGCGCATCGTGAGAGCGGTGACTTCGAGCCGTTTGGCGGCGCCGACTACTCCGACGCGGCCGGTCCCACCATCCACCTGCCGACGACGCGCGGCCAAATCGACTCGTGGGCATCCGCAGGCATGAGCGAGATCGACAACGACTTCTACCGCACGGTCGATGAAGGAACCATGACCGGGGTCTTGGCCTAGGGTGATTTGGAGATGAACTAGACCGCAATCAGCGCAAGAGCGGGACGCTCGAAGGATAGATCGGCCGGTTCACGATCCGTTCGAGCGTCGAAGCGGGCGAGGTGAGCGCGATCTCCGCGAAACGCGTGAAGGCATCGCGGGTCGCCTCGCCTTCCGCGTATCGCTCGTTTCGTTCCATCTCGACGCGTCCGGTCACCGGCAGCAGTCGCACGTACCGCCCTTCGTCGTCTTCGCCCAGCTCCAAGAGTTCCGCATCGGCGAAAATTCGCAGCGCCGCGGTCACGTGCCGGTCGCGGACGCGATCGATTCCCATCGTACCCGCGATCTCCGCATCGCCACCCCGCAGGATGCCGCTTCGCGTTAGGCCCTTGAGCCCGCGATAGATCTCGCGCAAGATCGGAAGCGCGGGCGCATCGAGATCGATGAGATACTCGTTGAGGCCGCGGTCCTTCTTGCCGTAGAGCAGATGGATGCGCGCCGCGTTTCCATCGCGGCCGGCCCGGCCCGCCTGCTGGTTGAACTCGCCGAAATCGAAGTTGAGGTGATAGAGCACGACGTTCGCAACGTCGGGCAGATCGATGCCTTCACCGAACGCCGAGGTCGCGACCACGACGCGCAGCATTCCTTCGCGAAAGTATCGTTCGACCTTGAGCCGGTCAGCATTGGGCATGCGCGCGTGGTAGAACATCACTTCGTCGCCGAGCTCGCGGCGCAGCCGGCGAGCAACCGAGGTGGCTTCGGCACGCGAGTTGCAATAGACGATGCCCTTCTCGCGCTCGCCCCGGGCGAAGAGCTCCACCAGATACGCATGCTTGTCGCGGGTCTCGCGCGCGTCGACGACTTCGAGATTCTCACGCACGGTCGGGTCGATCACCCACGCGTCGATCGCGAGCTCCTCGACGATACGTCGGAACGCATCCTCGGCAGCCGTAGCGGTTAGCGCGAGCACCTGCGGTTTGCCTAGGCTCGCGAGCGTCGCGGCGAGACGCGCATATGACGGCCGGTGACGCGACTCGTGAAGGTGGTGCGCCTCGTCCACGACCGCAAGCGCCGGAGCGCTGGTACCGCGCAGCGCGTCGCGATGAAACTCGAGAAACTCCGGCGTCGCGAGCACGAGATCCCATGCCCCGGCCGCGAGCGCTGCGAAGAGATCTTCGCGCTCGCCGCTCTCGATCGAGCCGTTGGCTCGGAAGCAGCGGAGGCCGAGCGGCTCCAGCGTGCGTCGCAGCGCTTCGTATTGATCGTTCGCAAGGGCGCGAAGCGGATAGACGACCAACGTCTTCGCGCCGCCGGTCAACGCCCGCAGCGCGGCGGCGAATTGAAAGCAGAACGACTTGCCGCGTCCGGTTCCGAGCACCGCGAGCGTGTTCTTGCCGGCGGCCAGACGCTCGAGCACTTCGTCTTGCGCATCGTGCGGGCGCGCGTCGCCGATCAGCGCGCGGCGCACTTGGCCGGCGATCGCATCGGCATCGCCGGCGATCTCGATCGCGGCATTGGCGCGCGACGACGGCGCCTGCCGCCCGCCCTCGCGCTCCACGAAAATATTGACGCCGCGATGCTTCGCCGCTTGAGCCGCGCCCGCCGCCGGCGGACCTCCCGTGAGCGATGCGATTCGCGCCCTGTAGCGCGCCCCGGCATCGATCTGCGGTGCGACGTGCGCGGCGAGTCGTCGGTTGAAGAATCCCAGTTGCAGGTCGCCGTAGTAGACGGCGACCGCGTTGGGATCGTGTGGGTTCTCGGGCTCGCGCCGCAGCTCGAGCGAGGCATCGGCGCGAAGCCCCGCGATGACGTCTTGCCGGCCTTCGAACGAAACGCCGGCAATCTTGGTGTGGAAACGCGGCGCGTCACCGATCGTGGCGTACTGATCGCGCAGGTACTCTTCGCTCTTGGCGAAGGCGCGCTCGACGAAGGCGTCGTGCGGCTTGACCGTGCGCGATACGAGCCTGTGAAAGGCCGCTTCGAACGCGGCTTCCGACGGGGTCGGCGGAGGCAGCCCCGAAGCGCGCGCCCCCTTAGCGGCTGCTGCCTTCTTCTTCGTGCGGCTCGTCGACTTCGTGTCGCTCTTCGACTGCGTGTAGCTCTTCGACGTCGTCGAGGTTGAGCGCGATTTCCTCGTGGCCTTGCTCCATCGCCGCATCGTGCAGGCCGGCGCGCTGCGCGTCGAGCGGATCGAGTGCTTCGTCGACCGCCGGTGGTTCTTCGAGCGCGACGCCGCTCGCCGTTTCGCGCTTCTTACGATAACGCGGCGGTACAACCGGCGCCGGGGTGCGTGACGACTTGGCCTTCTCGCGACGCTCGCGACGCGCGGCGACGATATCCTCGCGCGCCACGCCGCTACGGTTTTGCAGGGCGGCTGCGTCGGAGCGCGAGCGCGACGTTACGGTGCGATCGATTGCGAGGCCGGCCCTGCGCCGGCGCGCCGCCGCCTCGAGCTGACGTTTGCGGAAGCCGAGCACGAGCGGTGCCGAGTAAAAGATCGAGTGGTAGCCGCCCGAGCAGATGCCGACGAGCAGCGCGAAGGCAAAGTTCTTCAGGCTCGCGCCGCCGAGCGCGAGCAGAGCGACCAGCGTAATGACGACCGTCGCCAGCGTGTTGAACGAACGCGTCATCGTCTGCTTGATCGACTCGTTGACGATCGTCTCGTACGGCGCGCCCGCCATGAGCTTGGTATTCTCGCGGATTCGGTCGAGGATGACGATCGTATCCATGACCGAGTAGCCGATCACGGTGAGCACGGCGGCCAGGAAGGCGTCGTCGGCGCGCCGGTCGGCCAGGGCGTAGATACCGATCATCATGGCTGCGTCGCGGACGAGCGCGATGACCGTCACCAAGCCGAAGATGTAGTTCCAACCGAACCGGAACGCGATGTACACGAACTGTATGGTGAGTGCAATCACCAGCGCCCAGAGCGCGTTGATGAGGTACTCGCGCCCGAGCGACGGCCCCACCGACGTAATTTGCGAGGCGGCGCGATCGACCGGCGCGACGCTGTTGAGCGCCTCCCACACCGGCGCCGAGTTGTTGGCAAACGCGGTCTGCGTTTGAATGATAAAGCCTTTGCCGTCGCTGCCGGCGGTCGTGACCGACTCTTCGGTCATGCCGAGTCCCGCAAGCGCCGCCGTCACCTTATCGGCCGTGGTCGGCTGGGTAAACTGAACGGCGATATCCGTGCCGCCGGTGAACGAGAGGCCCAACCGCAGCATGCGATTGGGGTGGAACCCGTCGCCGCCGGCAAAGCCGTGATAGATCATCGCGCCGACGCCTAGCGCGATCACGAGATACGAAATCGTCGAAACGATGCGGAACCAGCCGACGATATTCCAATTGAGACGGCGGAACAGCATGCGCTACGCTCCCGCCCCGGCTTCCGCGCCGCGCGCGAAGACGCCCACCTCGGAGCGCTTCACGCCGTAAAGCTCCGGCGCGGTGAGAATCTCGTTGTCGACCAGCACGTCCACGAAGAAGCGCGTGATGAAGACGGCCGTGAAGAGCGAGACCACGGTGCCCCAGAAGAGCGTGAACGCGAAGCCTTTTACCGTTCCGGTGCCCAGCGTATAGAGCACGCCCGCGCCGACGATCGTCGTAAAGTGGCTGTCGAAGACGGCCGAGAAGGCGCGCTGGAAACCGACGCGCACCGCGGCGCGCAGCGTCTTGCCGTTCCAAAGTTCCTCTTTGATGCGTTCGAAGATCAGGACGTTGGCGTCCACGGCCATGCCGATCGAGAGCACGAAACCGGCGATACCCGGCAACGTCAGCGTCGCGTGCGAGAGCGCCAGGATCGCCATCATGATCAACACGTAGACCGCGAGCGCGAGGTCGGCCAGGACGCCCGGCAGCCGGTAGATCAGGATCATGAAGATCAATACGAGCCCGAGACCCAGCGCCGCCGCTCGCATCGATTGAACCAGGTCGAGCTTACCGAGCGTCGGCCCGATCGTCTCTTTTTCGATGATGGTGATCTTGGCGGGGAGAGCGCCGGCGTTGAGCTCGTTGGCGAGCGTAAGCGTCTCGTCTTGGCTGAAGTTGCCGGTGATCTGTCCGTTGTCGTAGATCGGGCTTTGAATGATCGGTGCCGAAAGGTAGCGATGATCGAGGAAAATGCCGAGCGGCTTCTGCACGTTGGTCGAGGTCAACTTACCGAACCTCGCGGGGTCCTTCGTTTGAAAGGTGATGTCCGGACGACCCGCCTGATCGTAGCTCGCCTGCGCGGCCTTCAAGTCTTTGCCGGAGTAAACGACGTCGCCGCTCTTCGCATAGGCGGTCGTGGAGACGTAGAGCTCCGCCGCGGCGCGATCCTTGGCCGAGACGTTCGGCTGCTGCAAGGTCGCCACGGCCGCATCGGCCTTCTGCATCACGTCGAACGGAACGATCTTATATTCGAGCACCGCGACTTGCTTGAGCAGCGCCTCGGCCTGATCCGGATTCTTGACGGCTGGCAGCTCGACGAGAATGCGGTCCACCCCGACGTTGCTGATCGAGGGCTCGGCGACGCCGAGGGCGTTGATGCGCCGGTCGATGACCTCGCGGGTCTGCGCCTGGACCTCCTGGGTGATCTTCGGTACCTCGGCGGTCGGGTTGAGCTGCAGCAAGAGCCGCGCGCCGCCTTGCAGGTCGAGACCCAGATGGATCGTCTTCTGCAGCGGGATCGCGGCGTAGATGGAAATCGCGCAAATCGCAACGATCACCAGCGCCTTGAACGGCGCCTTCAAATTCTTCCAGTTCATTGGAGCCGCAGGACCTTAGCCCTCGGCAGGCGATGGGCCTGCCGTGGGGCGCCAGAGCCGCCGGCCCACCACGAACAACCCGGCAACGGCCGCCGCCGCAACGACGCTCCACACGACGCCCTGCGTTGTGTGGCCGTAGACGAACGCACCCGAGGCAAAGAGCGCGCCGTAGACCGAGGCGAGACCGCAGACCCATCCCGCCAGCGCGAGCGTGAGCGAATCGGGTGAGGCCGGCAGCGCGCGCGCGCGCCGGATCGCCGACCAGCCGGGTCCGGCCGGACGGACGCGCTCGTAGAACGCGGCGAGCACGCTCGTCTCGACCGGCGGCGTGAGATAGGTTACCGCAATCCACACGACCGTCGTCACCGCGACGGTGATCAGCAAGACGGTCGTCGTCTCGACCGCGTGACCGAGCTTGCCGGCCACGAAGAACGCGAGCGAGACGGCGAACGAAGCCGCCATCGCGCTCACCTCGCTCCACGCGTTGATGCGCCACCAGAACCAGCGCAGCAAATAGATGAGCCCGGTTCCGGCACCGATCGAGAGCAAGAGATTGAACGCGTTATGCGCGTTGTCGAGTGCGAGCGTGAAAAGCACGCCGAGCCCCATGAGCAGCACGGTCACGACGCGCCCGACAAACACGAGATGCTTCTCGCTCGACCCCGGCCGGATGAAGCGCTGATAGAAATCGTGGACGAGATAGGACGTGCCCCAGTTCAGGTGCGTCTCGATCGTGGAGCGGTACGCGGCGAAGATGCCCGCGACCATGAAGCCGGCGAATCCCGACGGCAGGAAGACCAGCATCGCGGGATACGCGATGTCGTTGCCGATCAGGCTCGGCGCGACGCCGGGGAAACGCAGTTGAATATCGTGCAGCGTCGGATACACGACCGTCGACGCCAGCGCGACCACGATCCAGGGCCACGGACGCAGCGCATAGTGCATCACTTGAAAGGTGAAGGTGCCGAAGAGCGCGTCGGATTCGCTGCGCGCCGCCAGCATGCGCTGCGCGACGTAGCTGCCGCCGCCGGGTTCCGCGCCCGGGTACCAAACCGACCACCACAACACCGTGATCGGGATCACGAAGATGCCGAGCGCCGTGTGCCAATCGTTGAAGTTCGGCAGAATCGAAAGCAGGCTGCCGTTGGAGCGCGCGAGGTGCGCGATCAGTCCGTGCAAGCCGCCGACGCCCGGTGCGTGGATCGCAAAATATGCCGCTGCGAACGCCGAGCTCATCGTGATGCAGAACTGAATCATGTCGGTGACCATCACGCCCCAGAGTCCGGCGGTCGCGGCGAAGATGATGGGAACGACGACGGAGATCGCGAGCGTCTCGAGGCGCGGCCAGCCGAAGAGGATGCCGGCGATCTTCACCAGCGCCAGATTCACCGTCGCGATGATCCAGCAATTGAAGAAGAGCCCGAGATAGATCGCGCGGAAGCCGCGCACGAACGATGCCGCGCGGCCGGCATAGCGCAGCTCGTAGAACTCCAGATCGGTGAGCACGCGCGACCGGCGCCAGAGGCGAGCATAAAAGAAGACCGTGGCCATGCCGGTGAGCAAGAACGACCACCAGAGCCAGTTTTCGGCGACGCCGCCATCGCGCACGAGGTTGGTCACCAGGTTCGGCGTGTCGGTAGAGAACGTCGTCGCTACCAGCGAGATGCCGATGAGCCACCACGGCGCGGCCCGGCCGGCGGCAAAAAACTCAGTGATGTTGCGGCCCGCCCGGCGCGCGAGCACGATGGCCGGCACGAAGCTCACACCCAGCGACACCACGACGATGATCCAGTCGAGCGCGCTCAGGTGCATGGGGCGAGCGCGTTCGGTTCCGCTTCGGCGAGCACCTCGCTTGGTGCGAGCGACACCTCGTTCGGCAGTTCGCCGTACGCATACACGCTCACGCGGATTCCCCCGCGCAGCAAAAAATCCGCAAGCACCGGCCGCAGCGCCGCCGTGCAGACGACTGCGGCGCGGTCGCGCGGGATGGTCGACGCATAGCGTTCTATTCGCTCGCGCAATACGATCGCGGTGCTCGGCTCGAGCCGCTCGCCGTAACCCGACCACGCGGCGACGAGCCGCTGCTCGAAGTCGGGATCGAGAATCGCCGGCTCCAGCCGCGTGACGCCGCGCCGGCGTAGAAGATCGGGGACGATCGCACGGCGCGCAGCTTCGGCGAGCTCGCGCGGATCGTGCGCGTTTGCCTCCAGCATCGCTTCGAGGACCGCGATGGGATCGCGCGGCCACGCGCTCTCCCGCAGCAGCAATCCGAAGGCCCGGTGCACCGCCGCGAACGGTAAACTCTCGGCGCCGATCTCTTTGATCAACGCCGGAACCGCGGCGCGCAGATGTTCGAGGAGCGCGTACAATTCTTGACGGCCGACGAGATCGGCTGCATGAACGCGAGCGATTTCGGCAAGATGCGACCCGAGGACCGAGATCGGATCGAAGACCAGGGCGCCGGCATTGACCGCGTGCTCGCGCCGGTTCGGCTCGATCCACGCGGCGGGCAACCCGTAGACCGGCTCGGGTTCGACGCGCGCGCCGAAATGTGCGAGCACGCTCTCGTCGGCGACGGCGAGCAGACGTTCCAAGTCGAGACGCCCGCAGCCCGCCAAACGATCGCGCACGCGTATCCCGTACGTCTGCGAATCCCGCGTGAGATCGTCCCTCAGGCGTACGCCGGGCAAAACGATCCCGATGTCGGCGGCCAGCGCGCGGCGCACTTCCCCGATTCGATCCAGAAAGGCGTCGGCGTGCGGATGCGCCAGCAGCGGTGCGAGATCGGCCCCCATCTCGATGGCAACGGCATCGACGCCGACGAGACTCAGCGCGAGCTCCGGCCGCCGCATTGCATTACGCTTCGCCCGCTCGCGCGCGGCACGCGCCTCGGCGTCGCGCCGCGTTCGCCGTCGCTGCGCACCGTACGCGGCGGCAAACGCGCTCCCGCCCAAGACGATAAAGAGCGGTCGCGGTAAGGCGGGGACAAGCGCAAGGACGAGCAGCAGCGCGCCGGCGCTCCTCAGCGCGTCCGGCCGCGCAAAGAGCTGCGAGGCTAAGTCGGCGCCAAGCGCGCCTTCCGAGGCGACGCGCGTGACCATCATGCCCATGGCGGTCGAAATCAGAAATGCCGGCAGCGTCGTGACGAGCGCGTTGCCGATCGACAGCAGCGCGAAGGTATTGAGGGAGTCGAGCGGGCTCATCCCGTGATAGGCGACGCCGACCACCACGCCGCCGATGAGATTGAGCGCGACGATCACGAGTGCTGCGACCGCATCCCCTTTGACGAACTTTCCGGCGCCGTCCATAGCGCCGTAGAAATCGGCCTCGCGCTGAACGGCTTCGCGCTTGCGCCGTGCACCGTCGCCGTCGAGAACTCCGGCGTGCACGTCGGCGTCGATCGCCATTTGCTTTCCCGGCATCGCGTCGAGCGTGAAGCGCGCGGCGACTTCCGCCACGCGCTGCGAACCGCTTGCGATGACGACGAACTGAATCGTGACCAGGATCGCAAAGACGATGAGGCCCACGACGAGATTGCCGCGAACGACAAAATCGCCGAACGCGGGAATGATCGCGCCTACAGCTCCCGGCGTTCCGCCCGCGGTCAATATCAGGCGCGTTGCCGAGACGTCCAGCGACAAGCGAAAGAGCGTCGCGACGAGCAGCGCGGGAGCGAATGCGGAGAACTCCAGCGGATCCTCGACCGTCACCGAGAGTAAGAGAACGAGCGCCGAGGCAAAGACGTTGATTCCGAGCAAGAAATCGAGCAGCCACGGCGGCATCGGAACGATGAGGATGCCGACGATCGTCAGCAAGAGCGCCGCGAAGGCATAAACGGCTCCCTTCTGCGATCTCATCGTGCGAGTTCCCGACGGCGCACCAGCGCGGTGACGACTTCGGCGACGGCGAGATAATGAGCGTGCGGAATCGCTTCGCCGGCTCGGCAGTCTCGATACAGCGCCCGCGCGAGCCACGCGTTCTCGACGATCGGGATTCCGCGTTCGGCGGCGATCGCGCGTACCGCCGCGGCTTGGGCGTCGGCGGCGCAAAGCAGCGCTCGCGGGACCGGCACGTCGGGCGGCCGGTATTCGAGTGCGACCGCCACGTGCGTCGGATTCACGACGACGAACGCCGCATCGCGCAACCGTCGCATCCCGCTGCGTAGGAACGCTCGATGCAGTGCACGGCGGCGTCCGCGCGCCACCGCGTCGCCCTCTTCTTCTTTGGTTTCTCGCCTGCGCTCTTCGAAACTCATACGAAGCTTGCGCAACCATACGCGGCGAGCCGAGGCATACTCGGCTAGCGCAAAAGCAAACCCTACGGAGACTGCGGCAAACGCCGCTCCTCGGCACGCCGTCCATGCGGCCGACGCGACGTCTTGCAGCCGCGACGCCTGAATCGACGCCGAGAGGCTCCACGCCAGAAACGGAGCCATGGCTGCGGTTGCGCAGAGAAACGCGCACCCCGCGCGCATCGAATGCGCGAGCGTTTCCCGCGAGAGTATGCGTTTCACGCCTTCCAGCGGGTTGAGGCGCTCGAGCTTCGGCGTAACGGCGATTGCGGCGATGCCACCGCTTTGCGCGATGTTAGCGGCGAGACCGCCAAGCGCCGCAGCGGCAACCGGAATCAGCGCCGCTCCGAGGATGCTCGCCGACTCAGGAACGCCCGGCGCGCCGAAGCTGCTGCGGACGGCGACCGCGGCGAGCCCGGCAATCGTCGGCATCATCGCCGTGGCGGCCGCGGCGCCGGCAGCGAACGCGAGGTTCGCCGATAGCTCGCTCGATCTAGCCGCGTTCCCCTCGCGATGCGCTCGCGCGATCCGGCGCGGAGTGGCCTCGAACGGCTTCTCCGATTCGTCGCTCACGGAATGGTGAGAATCGGCGGCGGCACGCGCAGCGCCAGCGTTGGGACGGCGATTGCGGTTGCGATCAACGCGGCGGCGAACGCCAGCGGAAAGGTCAACGTGAACGACCCGAACCGCGGCACCACGCGCGACAGGGCACCCAGCGCGATCTGCACGACGAACGCGAGCGCGACGGCGGGAGCCGCGACCCCAAGCGCGACGAGCACCATCGTCGAGGCAAACGAACCGGCGTACGAAACCCATCCCGCCGGATGAAGGTCGGCGAGCGGAATCCGCTGGAAGCTCTGCGCAAAGCCGAGCAGCGCGATACGATCGCCGCCCGAGAGAAAGAAGGCGGCGGTAAACGCCAGCGACCACACGCGGCCAAACCCGCTCGGCGCTACGAGTTGAAGGCTTGGCGCGATGGCCTTCACGCCGACGTAGTCGTCGACGACGCGGCCGCCCGCGTAGGCGCCGTCGTAAATGAGCGAGGCGGTCATCCCGATCGCGCCGCCGATCAGAAGCTCGGCGACCAGCGCGGCGACGAGAGCCGCGCCGTCGAGCGCAGCCGGAGCCTTCCCGACGCTTGGCGCGATCGCCATGCTGAGCGCGACGGCGAAGCCGGCACGGAGCGCGGGTGGAACGCTCGGATGCGAAAATCCGGGCGCCCGAAAGACGAATCCGACGCAGCGCGCGATGACCAGCAGCGATACTACCATCCGCCCCGCAGCGCGGGAATCGTCGCGATCGCCCGATCGAACAGGGCGGCCAGCATGCCCATCGCGCTTGCGCCAAACAGCGCGACGGTTAGCCCGACCGCCACGATTTTCGGAAGCAGCGTCAACGTCTGCTCCTGCACCTGCGTCGCCGCCTGAATCACCGCCACGGCCGTACCCACGACCGCCGCGATGGCGAGCGGCGGAAGCGCGATGGTTGCCGTCGTGATCAGCGCGTCGCGTATCAACCCGTCGAAGATCTCCACTCACCACGACGGTAACGGTCTCGCGTTACGGCCGGTTTACCGGGGTGTTGTTGCGCTAGTCGCTAGAGAACGCAGGCCTCCACGCACTGGCCGCGAGCAGCGAGGAGACGATGGCGCGCGTCGCCGGCGAACGATTGAGCGTGTAAAAGTGAAGACCCGGTGCGCCGGCGCGCAGAAGTTCGAGGGCCTGCATCGACGCATAGGCGACGCCCAAATCCTCGACCGCCTTATCGTCGCCTTTGCGCAGTTCCATCTCGACGCGCAGCTTCGGCGGAATCGTGGCGCCGCAAATTGCGACGAAGCGTTCGATCTGCGCGAAGTTCGTGATCGGCATGAGCCCCGGAAGCACTGGAACCGCAATGCCGGCGGCGCGCATGCCGCGCTCGAACTCGAAGAAGCGTCCGTTATCGAAAAGCAGCTGCGACACGAGGAAGTCGGCACCGGCGGCGACCTTCACCTTGAGGTGCTCGAGGTCGTCCTCCGGCGACGCTGCCTCAGGATGCTTCTCGGGATAACACGCGGCGCCGATGCAAAACCCGTAGTTGCGCCGCAACATGGCGATGAGGTCGCTTGCATGCGCGAAGCCGCCCGGCGCCGGCTCGAACGTGGCACCCGGCGGAGGGTCGCCGCGCAGGGCGAGCACGTTTTCGATGCCCGCCCGTTCCAGATCGTCGAAGAGCGAGCGCAGCTCGGAACGGTTCGCACCGATGCACGTAACGTGCGCGACGACCGTGAGTCCGATCCGCTGCTGGATCTCCTTTGCGAGCGCAACGGTTCGCGCGCGGGTCGAGCCGCCCGCCCCGTACGTAATCGAAACGAACGCCGGCCGCAACGGGCGCAACGCGGCGATCGTGGCAAAGAGCCGTTGAGAGCCTTCATCGTCTCTCGGCGGAAAGAACTCGAACGAAAAGAATGGCCGCTGCGTGGCCAGCGCGTCGCTGATGCGCATTGCGCGGACTCTTTATCGGAAGCTGGCCGCGACGCCTCCGCACACCATCGCCCATCCGTCGACCATGACGAAGAGCAAGAGCTTCGCCGGCAAGGAAACCACCGGTGGGCTAAGCATCATCATGCCCAACCCCATCAGCATTGCCGCAACCGCCAAGTCGATGGCGACGAAGGGTAAGTAGAGAGCGAAGCCGATCGCAAAGGCACTGCGAAGCTCGCCGACCACGAATGCCGGAACGAGGATGGAGAACGGGACGCTACGGCCGGCCCGCGAACCGGCGATGCGCGCAAAGACGGCGACGTCGGCCGCGCGAGTCTGGCGAAGCATGAACGCGCGCAGCGGCACCAGCGCCCGCGTGAGAGCCTGCGAGAGCGCGATCGTCCCTCGCGCATACGGACCAACGGCATCGCGTTCGATCCGCGCTCCGGTCGGAGCCATGACGACGAGCGTCAGCACGAGGGCAAGTCCCGCGAGCACGGCGTTCGGCGGCAACGCCGAAGCGCCGATCGCCGACCGTACGAGCGAGAGCACGACGACGATCCGCACGAACGACGTGCACATCACGAGCAGCAGCGGCACGAGCGAAAGCAGCGTCAGCGTTGCTAATATGTCGAGCGGCAGCGCCGGATGCGAGCCGCCTGCGATGGTTAGAAGATCCGCCACCGGTGCGTCCCTCTTCAAAGTCCGAGCAGCTCTGTAATGCGCAATCCGAAGTTCTCTCCGATCGCCACGATCTCACCGCGCGCGATCGCGCGATGGTTCACCAACAGATCGACGGGCCGGGCCACGTTACGATCCAGCTCGACGATCGAGCCGGTGCCGAGCTTCAGCAGTCCCGCGATCGACATCGTCGTGCTTCCGAGTGCGACCGACAACTGGACGGGAACGTCCATCAGAATACCGATTCCCTCCGCCGATTCCAGGCGGGAGTCTTCGCCGCTCATCGCTCGACGGTGAGCGCGAACCGGCCGCCCATCGCGCCGCACGTGCCGCCGGCGAGCCGGCAACCGCCGGCGTGCAGCGAGCATCGCTGCAGCGCCGCCTCGTCGATTTCGAGCACCGTGCCGACGCGCAACCGCGCGACATCGGCGGCGCGGGTGGTTCCGAGATCGAGCGAGGCGCTCGCGACGAGCTCGACTCGGGAGATGTGCGCGGGCGTCAGCGCACCGCGCGTCTCCGGCGAGGGTTCCCTGGAGAGGGCGATCCCGATACGCGCCGCGACCGGCGCTTCCACCAGCAGCTCGAAATACGTGACGAAGGCGCCGATCGCGTCGGCACGTTCGACGAGCGGTGCTTCACGATTCCCGCAGACCGTTCCGAGATTCGAAGCGATTGCGGCGACCATCCGGTCGAGCAGGTCGCACTCGATCGGCGAGAGCGCACGCGCGAGGACGGGGCGCTCGTGCGATTCACCAAAGAGCGCGGATGCCAACGCTATCGCATCGGCATGACGGAGAACGATGGCGGCATCGGCAATCGTTCCGCGAATTCGATAGAGCCGAGCATTCTCGAAAATCAGCGGCCATGCCGGCGGCGACGGAATGGAAGGCGCCATCAACCGCAGCGCCGTTTGCGTTCCCAGCAGCGAGCCGAGCGTTTCTCGTACGCCGTTGGCGACGACGCACGCCGCACCGATCGGCAGCGACGAGCGCGGCTCGAAGCGAGCGCGTCGAATACGGCCTCGTCCGGCAAACGTCAAAGACTTCACTTCACGATGTCCATCGTGGCTTTACTGAACCGCAGTTTGGCAGCCTCAGCCGCCGCGAGCGCGTCGAAGGCCAGATACGCCTCCTTCAGTCGCACGAGGCTTTCGTCGATATCGATGCGGCTGCGTTCGCGATGCATCGGGCGCAGCGGTGCGAACGTCCCGTCGCCCGGAACCCCCTCCCTCGACGGCACGCCGGAAACGGCGGTGACGTGGCTGCCGTCCGACGTCTGCAGTTTCGTCCCGGCAGGAAAGCGCGTCAGCGCAACGCGTCCTGCCGCGATGCGCTGCTGTTCGCGCATTCCGCTACGAGGATCGACGACCTCGCGCCGATAGACGAAGGTGCCGTCGGCTTCAACGGCGGGATCGCGCACTCGCGCGAGCGCCGCATCGAGCGGATCGACGGCGAGCTCGACGAGCACACCATCGGGCTCCCGGCGTCCGTAGATCGGGTGCCCCGAACCGTCGACGAGCCGGCCGCCTTCGAGTGCGAGCGCGCCGTTGCGCGTGTACGCGCGCCGGCCGTGATCGTCGGCGGTTACCAGGTAAGCTCCGTCGGGAACGACCACCGCAAGGGGGTCGAGGCTAAAATCGGACGTGCTCGCGGCCGTGGCAACGTCGTCGTGCTGCGGTATCGCGCCGGGCGTGTAGGCGCGCCGCACGTCGGCGGCACGCTCGGCGATGCGATCGAGCGCGCTGCTCAAGCCGGGGCTTAAGAACATGCGTCGCCTCCGACCGCGCACGCAACCAGCCCGAACCCGCGCGCCGCGAGTGCGCGGCGCGCCTGCGTCAACGCCCCGCGCACCACCGCGCGAAGCTCCGGCGGGCAGAGCGCGACCAGCATTGCCCGCTCGCCCTTGGTCTGGAGGATAATGTGGACTCGCGCGCTTCCTCGACCGAGTGAGAACGTCGCTCGCTGTGGCCGCGCGTTCGTACCGGCGAACGTGCGCTCGATGCGCTCCGCGAGGTGCGTACGCGCGCGCGCCGATAGATGAAGCGCCGTCCCGGCGGCGGTGCGGACTTGGGGTGCCCTCACCGCGATGCCGGCCGACCGGCGAACGTTTGCGCGCGCGTCGGCCGATCGCTCGATTCGCATCGCCGGCACGGACCCGCCCGCGGCGGCGCACCGAAGAACGTACGAATGCGATCGCGGCGCCGGTTCGGCGCGCGCACAGCGCAGTGCGGAGTACCACGCTTGGGAGAGCGTGCGCCGGTCGATTGCGGCGAGCGGCGCCGTGAGGATGCTGACTTCGAGCTCCCGCGTCATCATCGTCCGATCATCGCAGCACTCTATGAGCGACCCCTCATCGCGACGTTACGGAGTTGTTCGACAGCAACGCATCGAGCCGTGCGAGCGCCGCGAGCGTTTCAAAGCTTTGCGACGGCGCGCGTCCCTGTCGCAAGAACGACTCTAAGCGGTCCTCAGCGGCGATGGCGGCGCGAGCCTCGGGTGAGCCGGGATCGACGCCGAGCGAACGCGCGTCTTCGAGCCGATCGAGCAGCGCGATCGCGCGACGCACGCGACGCGCCGCTTGCAGATGCTCGTCGCCGGCAACCGCATCGGCCGTTCGGCTCGCGCTCGCAGGCACGTCGACCGCCGGAAATCGCGCCGACTCGGCGAGCTTGAGCGAAAGCGCGAAATGACCGTCTAAGAACGAACGCGCCGCCTCGCTCACGGGATCGCGGTCGTCCCCGTCGCCGATCACGGTTGCGACGAGCGTGATCGAGCCCTCGCGCGTCGGTCCGGCCACCTCCACCACGCGCGCCATCTCGGCAAAGACGCTCGGCGGGTATCCGCCGCGTCCCGCGCTCTCGCCGCGTCCGATTGCGATCTCGCGCAACGCTGCGGCGAATCTCGCCAAACTATCGATGACCAGCAGCACGTGAAGCCCGCGTTCGCGCAGCGCGTTTGCCTGCACGACCGCAAGCCTCGCCGCCGCAACGCGCTCCGGCGCGGGACGATCGCTGGTCGCGCAAACGACCGTCGTACGATCGTTGCGGTGCTCGATCCACTCTCGCGCTTCGCGTCCGCGCTCTCCGACAAGCGCAACCACCGATGCGTCGGCCGCGCAGCCGTACAGCATCGATTCGATCAGCATCGTCTTACCGGCGCCCGGCGCTCCGAAGATGCCGACCCGAGCGCCGCGCCCGATCGTTAGCAATCCGTCGATGGCGCGAACCCCCGTCCAGAGCGGTGCCGCAATGGCGCGACGCTCGCCCGGCTTGGGCGCGTGGAGCTCCAGCGCGATCCGCCGCCCGCGAAGAGCCGGCCCGCCGTCGAGCGGACGGCCGTACGCGTCGATCGCGCGGCCGAACGCGCACGTTCCCAGCGAGAGCGCTCGCCGTTGCCTCAGATCGTCCACACCGCGATCGCCGCTTCGAGCCGAGCCTCCAGCCGGCAATCGATACTCCCGCTTCGCAGCTGCACGCAAACGTCACCGGGACGTAGCGTGGCGTCGGCGATGCGCTCGAGCCCAAAGCCGTCGAGTGCGTCGAGGTCGTCGGGGTGGGCGCGCACCGCGACGGCGGGATCGTTTGACGCGCGCTCGATCGCCGCGGCCGCGATCTTCGCGACGTCGGCGTTCGCGAGACGAAGCTCGCGCGCGAGCACCTCGCGCGCAATCACCGGCAAGAGCTCGGCGACGGCCCCATCGACCGCATCGCGCAACGCCGCTTTCAAGCAGCGCGCCGCTCTGAGCGCCTCCTCGTACTCCAACGGCAGGCTCGGCGGGGGAACGGCTGCCGACGCGACCGGCTCGTTCTCGACGCGCGGCGGAATGGGACGCAAGAATGCGGCAAGCGGAACGAACGCGCTAGACACGCCGCCGCAAGAGTTCGTGTGCATCGCCGAGCAGCGGCGAATGCCGGCGCTGCATGCGCGTGACGATCGCTTCGCGCTCGTGCGGCGGGTAGAGTTCGAGCACCGCGGTGGCAGTCGCCGCAGGCAGTGCGCTGATGATCGCCGCAGCGGCGTGCGGCGGCTCCTGCTCGAGCATGCTGCGAACGCGCGCCGGTGGGAAGCCGGCGGCGACCTTGGAAGCCTGCTCTACCATCTTCCGCTCCGCGAGGGCCCGCACGAGCCCGACCGCCGGCGGCAGCGCGAACCGCGCCGCAGCCACGACGCCTGCCGCAACGAGCAGCGCCGGAAGTATCGCGACGAGCGCATCGTAGGTGAGTCTTCGCCAACTAGCGCGCCCAACGGGTGCGTGGCGAAAGTCAACGCTCTCGACCGCCAGCGTGTCGCCTCGCGCGGCATCGTAGCCGATCGTCGCCGCGGCCAATTGACGAAGCTTAACGAGGTCCGGCGCGCGGGCGTTATCGACGAAAACGGCGGCGTAGAGCCGCTTGAGCGCGCCTGCGGGGACGTGCGAGACCGACTCGCGCGTATCGCTTCCGCGGTCCTGCTCGTCATCGGTGCGGCGATAATGCTTCGGACCTGCGTCGTACGTCTCGCTGCTGCGACGCGACCGGTCGACCGCGTCGGCCGGAACGCGGCGTACGTCGCGTTGCGAACTTCCCGCGGGATCGTACTCCGCGCGAACGCGCACGATCGCCGCACCCGTTCCAAATGCCGCGTCGAGCGCGGATTGCAGCGAGTTCTGCAGATATGCCGCATCGTCGGCCGGAGCCGAGTCGGCGCCGAGCGCGACGCCGCGGTCGTCGAGAATCGTGACGCGCGCCGGCTCGAGCTCGGGAACGCTCGCCGCGACGAACGCGCGTATCCCGGCGATCGCCTCGCGCGAGAGCGCGCTTCCGGCCCGTAGCCGCAAGCGGACCGACGCGCTTGCGTCGTGCGGCGATTCCTGTGCGAACTCGGCGGACTTGGCGGGCGCGACGATGACGCGCGCGTCGTCCACGCCGTCGATCCCACGCAAGCCCGCTTCGATATCTCCCGCCAGGCCGGCTCGCGTCTGCGCATCGATGACGGCCTGCGGCGTTAGAACGCCGATCGTGGAGAGCGCCTCGCTCGTGCTCGCCAGGTGCGTGTGTGGAACTCCGGCGAGCGAGAGTTTGAGCAACACGTCGTTTCGACGTCGGCCGTCGACGACGACGTTGTCACTCGTCGGCGTGAACGACACGTTCCACTCGGCCAGACGCTCTTCGACCTCCCCGAGCTGCTCCGGATGCAACGCGGCCGAAAACAGCGGCGAGCGCGACGGGTGAGTCGCCAGCGCTGCTGAGAGCGCAAGCGCGGCGAGCACGATCGGCGCGCATCCTGCGATGAGCCGTACGGTGCGGGGGAGCGCGTTCCACCGTGCGAGCAGTCGGCTCAGCGGCGGCATCGGCTACACTTGCATGTTCAAGATCGATTGCACCGACTGCGTGAGGCGCGAGGCAGCCGACGTCACGGCCGAGAGCGCCACGTCCGCCCGAGCGCGCTCGTAGACCGCGGCCTCGAGCCTTCCGCGACCGTACGCGAACGCGTCCTCGGCCCGCTCGGCGCTCGCGAGCACCCCTCCAAGCGCGTCGAGGGCTCGAGCGAATCCCGCGGCGTCGCCGCCTGCATCCGCCGCAGCGGGAGCGTCGGGTACGATTGGCTCGACCGTCATAGCCGCTCCATGTCGATCGTCTTTTCGGCGAGACGCTTTCCGACGTCGAAGATCGACGTATCCGCCTCATACGCGCGCGCCGCGTTCATCACGGCGATCATCTCGGTGAGAATGTCGACGTTCGTGCCGCGCTCGTCCCGCGTTCCTGCGAACTCGACGCGCGGGGCGTCGTCGTCGGCATCGATGCGAAAGACCGGAACTTCGCGCGAGTACTCGCCATTCGGTCCGGCGGCTTCGGCAGCCGCGACGTTGCGGGCCGCTACGTCGAGTGCGGCACGCTGCGCGTCCATGCCCGCAGCCGCTGCATCGAGAAGCTCGACGTTCATCTCGCGACCGCCTTGATCTCCGCGAGACGTGCGTGTTCCGCCGCAATGAGCGCCTCGGTGAAGATTGCCGCTTGTGCGGTCTGCGCCATGGCGGCGTCGGACGAGCGTCCCGTCTGCTGCCCCGCATTCGCTGCGGCAATCGCGCGTTGCGCTTCGCGCAAGCCGGCGCGGGCGTTCTCGAAGGCACCGCGCAGAGATTCGCCAACATCAAACATGCGGTGATCCTAACAAGACCGAGTAGCCGCCCCGCATACCCAAGATGAACCGGGTATGTCGTGAGAGCCGGGTGAGAGGAAAGTTGGAAAGCGCTCACGAGCGGGTAAGAATCCTGTGAAACCGCGGGCGAGGGCCCGTCCGCCGGCACGCGCTCGGTTATAATGGGCCTATGAAGATCTCCAAAACGGGAGGAACCGTGCGAATCACTAGATCGCTCACCGCAATTATCGCAACCATTCTCATCGCCGGCGTGCCGCTGGCCGCTCCGGCGCAGTTCAGCATCGGCGTCGGCTTCACGGTCGGCTCCCCGCCGCCCCCGCTGCCGGTCTATTCTCAGCCGCCCGCGCCGTATCCGAACTATCAGTGGACGCCTGGCTACTGGGCCTGGGGTTCGGCCGGCTACTACTGGGTGCCGGGCACCTGGGTCGCTCCGCCGGCGGTCGGGTTGTACTATACGCCCGGCTACTGGGGCAGCTCTAACGGCTATTACGGCTGGAATGCCGGATACTGGGGCGCGTCCGTCGGGTTCTACGGCGGCATCAACTACGGCTTCGGCTATCCGGGAACCGGCTTTTACGGCGGCAGTTGGAACAACGGCAACTTCAACTACAACACCGCCTATGCCAACGTCAACAAAACGGTCATCCACAACACCTACAACAAGACCGTCATCAACAACGGCAACGTCTGCAACAACTGCAAGAACGTCAGCTACAACGGCGGTAAGGGGGGCATCAACGCCAAGCCGACGCAGCAGCAGATCACCGCGCGCAAGAACGGCCGCGCGCCGACGACCGCGCAGCGGGAGCAGGCAACCATCGCGGGCCAAGACCGCAACCAGCTGGCGTCGGTCAACAAGGGCAAGCCGTCGCTGACGTCGTCCGATAAGCCGTTCAACAGCAACAACAAACCGAAGAACTTTGCGCCGGTCACGAGCGCCGATAAGACGAACGCCTCGAAAATCCCGACGCGCGGCAACAGCAACGCCGGAAACAACGGACCGAACAAGCCGTCGAACTCGATGCAAAACAAGCCGTCCAACACGATGCAGAATAATCCGGGCAACAACAAGCCGGGTACGACGCAGAACAAACCGGCGAACACGATGCAAAACAAGCCGAACAACGCGATGCAGAGTAAGCCGGCGAACAAACCGCCCAGCAAGCCGGCGAACGCGATGCAGAGCCAAAATTCGAACCGCCCGCAGGGGCAGCAACAGAACCGCCCGCAGCATCCGAACAACACCATGCAAAGCCAGAAGCCGCCCAGCGGGCAGCAGCATCATCCCAACACCACGAATCGCCCGCCGCAGGGGCAGCGTCCGCCGGGTGGCGGACAAGCCAAACCGCAGGGCAGCGGGCAGCGGCCGCCGAGCGGCGGCGGGCAAGGCAAACCGCCTCGGCCTTAGTCTCGAGCCACGCAGAACCAAACGCGGGAACCGGTCACCGGTTCCCGCTCTCTTTTATCGGGAGATGGGCAGGCCGCTCGCGTCGAGCGGAACGCCGAGCATGAGGCGCGTCACCTCGTCGTAGTTCGCGATCCCGGATGCGATGCGGTTGCTCTTCAGATAAACGTTGTACGTGCGCCACGTCCAGTGCGCGAGGATCGTATTGATGTGGCGCGCGTCGCGCCGGCGGACGGCAGCAAAGTCTTGCCAGACGAGCGGCGACAACTCGCGGTGCTCGTACCGCGTCTTTTGCGGCAGATAAAGAAAGAGCTCGAACCAGCCCGAGTATTGCAGCACCGGATCCGGCGAGCGCAGGCAGGTGAGGATCGCGAGGTAGTTTGCTTCATCTTCGCGCGCGTAGGCGGCAGCGTGACTCCACTCATGCGCGATATCGAACGGACGCTCGAACCAGAGGAGATCCGACGCCAGCGCCACGTTCAGCGTGAACGGATTGATGAAGCCGCTAGTGCCCGTCGCGAGCATGAACGAGTCGGCAATGGTCGGCTTCGGGGGCGTCGGCCAGGGCGTCCAGCGATCGCCGGCACGCTGCACGAGCGGCAGCCATGCCGCGCGCACGAGCCCGAGCTCGAGCGGCCGCGCGGCGAGCGCGTGCGCCGGCGCCGCGAGTGCGTTCATCTGCGCCATCGCGCGCGCGCGCAAGGCCGTGGCGTTCGCTAACGTCACGCGCGACGGATCGAACTGCATGCGCGCCTCGAGCGGCGCGCGCGCGTAGTTCCATCCCCAGCTCAGCTCGAACCATACGGTATAGAGCCCGGCGATCGCCAAGCAGTTCAAGAGCAACGCGACCGCGTCGCCGCGCCGCCGGCGCGGTGCGCGCGCAAACGCAACGATCTGCCACACGATCGCAACGATGCCGGCCAGTCCCGCGACGTCGCCGAGCGACCACGGCAGCGGACTGGCGATCGTGTAGGCGAGATGTTCCCACGGCGGATAGGCGCCGTTGACGTACGCGCGCTCGATCCATGCTGGATGCGGCTGCCAGAAAAGAGCGATCGCGCCCAGCGCGATCCAGAGCAGTTGGGGAAGCTTCTTTAGCGTTTGCTGTATTGGAATCGTTTACGGGCGCGCTTGCGACCGTACTTCTTCGATTCCTTTTCGCGCGGGTCGCGCGTGAGGAAGCCGTTCTTACGCAGCGTTTCTTTGAACGTTACGTCGAGCGCGAGCAACGCGCGCGCGATACCGTGACGGATCGCACCGGCTTGTCCGGTCACGCCGCCGCCTTCGGTTTTCACCGTCACGTTGAAGCGCGAACCGCTTTGCGTGGCCTCGAGCGGCTGACGGACGATCTGCAGCAGCTGCGGACGCGAGAAGTATTCGTCGATCGGCTTGCCGTTCACGGTGATGACGCCCTGACCCAGCGATAGCTTCACGCGCGCGACCGCGCGCTTTCTGCGGCCGGTCGATTGGATGACGTCGATCGCGTCGTTCACTCTGCGATCACCGATGCGAGCGGTGCGGGATTCTGCGCGGTGTGCGGATGGACTTCGCCGGTATAAACGTTGAGCCGTCGCAACTGCACGTCGCGCATGCGATTGGTGGCGAGCATGCCTCGCACGGCCTTCTCGATCAGGCGCTCGGGGTGCTTGTCGGCGAGCTCACGGGCGTTCTGCACCTTCAAGCCGCCGGGATAGTTGCTGTGACGGTAATAGAGCTTTTGCGACCATTTGTTTCCGCCGAGCTCGACCTTTTCGGCATTGACCACGATCACGTGGTCGCCATCGTCGATGTGCGGCGTCCAGGTCGGCTTGTGTTTGCCCGAGAGGGCGCGCGCAATGCGAACGGCGAGCGTCCCAAGACGCTGCCCGGCGGCATCGACAACGTACCAGCGATGCTCCGTTTCAGCCGTTTTCTGCTGGAAGGTGCGCACAACTAACGAATCTTACGGGAAAGCCACGCGTGTCGTCAAGCCAAGCGACGCCCCGCCGGCGAAGATCGGCGGCTCGGCATACGAGTCGTAGCCGCCGACATAACGGACCCCCGCGAGGTAGAGTCCCTGGGGCGGGGCGGTCGGACCGGCGGCCACCCGGTCGCGGGCCTCGAGCAGGCTTGGCACCTCCTCCGGCCCGCGCCGCCCGGAGCCGCACTCGACGAGCGTTCCGACGATGGTCCGCACCATGTGATGGAGGAATCCCTCGGCCGCGATCTCCAGCCGCAGCAGCGCACCGCGCTCGTCGAGCGCGACCCGCTCGATTCGGCGGATCGTCCGATCCTGGGCCGGCACGGCGGCGAAGGAGCGGAAATCGTGCTCGCCGATCAGGTGGGCGCAGGCCGCCCGCATCGCCTCGAGGTCGAGCCGCCGGGGAACGTGATAGGCGTAGCGAGCGAGCAGCGCGCCGCCTTCCGCCCCATTTCGTATCGCGTAGACATAGGTGCGCTCTCGCGCCGAAAAGCGCGCCGAGAATCCGTCCTCCACGACTGCCGTTTCGCGCACCGAGAGATCGGAGGGCAGCAGGCTTCGCAGCGCGACGGCGAGCCGATCGAATGGGAAGGCGGCATCGGTGCCCAGGGAGATCACTTGTCCGGTCGCGTGCACGCCGGCATCGGTCCGGCCCGCTCCGGTCACCTTCACCGGCGCGGAAAAGAGCGTCGTCAGGGCCGATTCCAATACGCCCGCGACGGTGCGCCGTTGCGGCTGCCACTGAAAGCCGTAAAAATCCGTCCCGTCGTATTCGACGGTGAGGCGCAGCGTCGTCAGAGATTCGCTCGTCGCAACTCGGCCTTCGCCGCGTTGAAATCGTGCGTAAATGCCCGGTTGCGCATCATCACGTATGCGGCGAGCGTTCCCGCCGTCCAGCCCGAAGCGACATCGCTCGGATAATGCAAGCCGAGCAGGATGCGATTTTCGGCAAAGACGCGCGCTTGCGAGAAGATTGCCTCACGCTTATCCGGCAGCAAGAGGGAGAGCACGATCGCCGTCGACGCGGCAAAGGCCGCGTGACCGCTCGGATAGGAGCCGCGGCGCTTTTGCGCGCCGTCGGGACGCGGGCGGTCCCAATAGACCTTCGCGCCGTCGATGAGGCCTTTAACGTCGGATTGAATCCGGCCGAAGAAACGCAAGGTGAGCGGACAGCGCGCCGCGGTAAAGTTCGGACCGATCGAGCTGGCAAAGAAGAACACGCTGCGCTTCGAGGCCTCCTCCGCCTCGGTCGTTTGGGCCGGGCTGCGTGCCGAAACGGCGGCGGCGACTTGCGCTTCGTCGGCCTGCTCCTCGGCGGAGGACGCGAGCGGCGGCGGCGGGAGCAACACCGCCAAATCGATCTGCTTCGGATTCAGATAGTAATAGTGCGGAGCCGCCGATGCGGGCGCGGGAGCGACGAGCGCCGCAACGAGGGCGGCGACGAACGTGCGGCGCGCGATCATCCGTGCTGGCGCTGCAGCGGAAACAAGATCACGTCGCGGACCGAGCGCTGACCGGTGAGCAGCATGATGAGGCGGTCGACGCCGATGCCGATGCCGGCCGTCGGCGGCATCCCGTACTCGAGCGCGCGCACGTAATCCCAATCGGGCTCGGGGATTTCGTCGTTGCCGCCGGCGCGTTCGGCGATCTGCGCGGTGAAGCGCGCGCGCTGATCGTCGGGATCGTTCAGCTCCGTGAAGGCGTTGGAAATCTCCATGTTTGCGCAGAAAAGCTCGTAACGGTCGACGATCTCGTCGTCGCCGGCGCGCCGTTTTGCCAGCGGCGAGATGACGACCGGATAGCCGGTGACGAACGTCGGCGCGACCAAGTTCGGCTCGACGACGCGCTCGAAGATCTTATCCAGCGCGTGACCGTGCGAGGGCGAGGGCGGGATTTCCAGCTCGCGCAAGATCGCTTGCGCGCCGGACGGATCCAGCAGCCGCTCGCGCGTCAAACCGCCGAAACGCGACATCGCCTCGAAATACTCGATGCGCGCGAACGGCCGCGCGAACGAAATCGTCGCGTCGCCGTAAGGCAGATCGCTGCCGCCGTCCGTCGCGACCGAGGCGAGATGCGCGATCAGCGCCTCGTTGAACTCCATCATATCCGAAACGTCCCAATACGCCGCGTAGAGCTCCAGCATCGTGAACTCGGGGTTATGCGTCGTGTCGATGCCCTCGTTGCGAAAGATTCGCCCGATTTCGTAAACGCGCTCCAAGCCGCCGACGATCAGACGCTTGAGGTTCAGCTCGGTCGCGATCCGCATCTGCATCAACTGATCGAGCGCGTTGCAATGGGTAACGAACGGACGCGCGGCGGCGCCGCCGGCGACGTGCAGCAGCGTCGGCGTCTCGACTTCGTAAAAACCGTGGCCGTCGACGAAGCGGCGCATCTCGGCGATCAGCCGGCTGCGCAGGATCATGGTGTCGCGCACGTCGGGATTGACGATCAAGTCCACGTAGCGCTGACGGTAGCGCTTCTCCACGTCCTGCAAGCCGTGCCACTTATCGGGCAGCGGCATCAAGGCTTTTCCGAGCGGTGCGAACGCCGAAACGTGCAGCGTGAGCTCGCCCATCTTCGAGCGGAACATGTACCCGCGCACGCCGATGAGGTCGCCACGGTCGAGCTCGTTCCAATCGGCGAACGCGACTTCGCCGATCTCTTCCTTGCGCACGTAGATCTGGAGCTTGCCCGTGCGGTCGGCGAGGTCGGCGAAACTCGTCTTGCCCATCGTCCGCTTCGAGAGCAATCGTCCGGCGATGCTCCATCCCTCGGCGGCGGCGTCCTGGCCGGGCACGAGGAATCCGTAGCGTTCCAGCAGCTCCGCCGCCGTCGCTTGTACCTCGAACCGGCGAGCCGCGAACGGATCGCTCCCCCGCGAACGCAAAGCGGCCAGATTCTCACGTCTGGCCGCCACGAGCGCCGCTTCGGTTTTACCGAGTTCGTCCAATATCTACGAAGCTTTCTTGGCGGCTTTCTTCGGCGAACTGCTCTTGATCGATTCGATCTTATACTTGACCAGCCCGCGCGGCGTCGCGACGTCCACGGTGGTGCCTTTCTTATGCCCGATCAATGCGCTTCCGAGCGGCGACTCGTTTGAGATACGCTGCTTCGGCGGGTCGGCCTCAGCCGATCCGACGATCGAAAACTCATACGTGTCGTTGTTCTTGAGGTCTTTGACCTTCACGATCGCGCCGAGATGCACTTCGTCGGCGGCATACTCCGACTCGTCGATGATGCGCGCGTTTCGAATCATCGCCTCGAGCTTGAGGATGCGCCCTTCGATGAAGGCCTGCTCTTGCTTGGCGTCTTCGTACTCCGCATTTTCGCTCAGGTCGCCGTATTCTTTGGCTTGGCGAATGCGGTCGTTGACCTCACGGCGATGGACGCTTTTGAGCTCGTCGAGCTCTTGCTCCAACTTCGTCAGGCCCTCGGCGGTGAGTACAATTTCTTTTTCGTTCAACTACTAGACCCTCACGGGGCGCTCATGGCGTGAGCCCCACAGTATGACGTCCTCCGGACGCTGGCGCGGGGTGTTCTCAGGGGGCCGCTCCAACGCCTCCTCGACCACTAAGATTCACCACGCGCGGCTCGAGATGCAGCTCGCGCAAAAGTCGCTCGTAGTCGGCTGGGACGACGTCTTCCCAGCGCTTCCCGAGTAGCGCCAGCAGCACCGCTTCCAGCACGTTGGTTCCGAAGGAACGCCCGGCGATCTCCGGCGTGGTGGTGATGAGAAGCCGCACGCCGCGCTCGGCGAGCTCTTCGACGTTGCGCTGCGTTACCGTGTTCGTCAGGACGATCTTCCCGTCGAGCCGCACGGGCATGAACTGGCGCATGAAGTGAAAGTCACCGGCGAGGATTTCGGCCTGTTCGTAATACTGTGGATATTTCGGCTCGGGCGGCTTCTCTTGTTTCTTACCCGTCGGATAGAAGAACTGAAACGGAAGTTTGCAGGCGTCGGGCAGATAGCGCTCCGCCATCGTCTCGAACTCGTGGAGGTCGCGCACCGGCATGTCCTTGTCGAGCGCGAAGATGAAGTCGCCGAAGAGTACGTCGGCCCCGGCATCCACGAACGCCTGCGCCATGCCGAAGCGATCGAGCGCGCTGACCATCAGCACGCGACGGCCGCGCAGGTCGATGCCGAGCGGATCCTGCATGTACGCGACGGCCTTGCGCTCGAGCGTATTCTTCAGGCCGCTGCCGTCGACCACCGGCGTCGTCTTCGCGGCCCCGAGCAGCCGCAGCCCGTCGCGTAGCGCGTACCGATGGCGCCCGGCATAGAGATAGACGTCGATGCCGCCCAAGCCTATTGCATCGACCTTGCCGTCCAGATCGCGCACCATCGCGATGGCCGCATCCAGCTTGCCGTCCGTGCCGACGCGGGAGATATCGAACTCCTCGCCCATGAGATTGACGGTCGCGCGGTGATCGCGGCTGCTCGACCCGAGCGAGACGGAGACGACCCGCTTCATGACTGTGCCGCCATCGCCGCGGCGTCGCGTGCGGCCTCGATCTTCTCCGGCGTGATTGCCGCATCGAACGCACGCAT
>Ga0302326_10001395_pt1 | contig 61578 bp, 48 predicted proteins | sample Palsa_T0_3_FD_202264 | JGI IMG/M metagenome (GOLD analysis project Ga0302326, IMG submission 202264) | Peat permafrost microbial communities from Stordalen Mire near Abisko, Sweden - Palsa_T0_3 | ecosystem: Environmental > Terrestrial > Soil > Palsa > Peat permafrost | place: Sweden: Abisko...
GAAATGAACGGCCAGGGCGGTCAGTCGAACGGCTAGGTCTGTGAGCTGACAGGGATGCTCTGCGAGATGGACGATTTACCGCGGGAACATGACGGGCACGGCGGTCATCTCGATGGCTTGGTCTGTTGGATGAACGGCGTGGCGTGCAAGCTGACGAGCGATCCCGTTTTGCTGACGGGCGAGGCGCGGAAGATCCCCAGCTTGATTTGGTCGCTGAAAGACCACCACTGCAAGCTCAACGGCTAGGTCTGCTCGATTAACGGCTAGGTCTGCTCGATAGCAGTCTCGGTGAGCGCTTTTGAGCGCGAGCGGGGCCTGACCGACGAGTCGGCGCCACTGGAACCACTCGATGTGGGCGAGTCCACGCGGTCATGCCGCGCGAACGCGCAATCGACGCCGATGCTGCTCGTACAACGGTCACGCGCGGTCAGCCGCTGCGATACCCTCGCCGATGAGCGCCCCGAGCTCGACGATCGACAGCTTCCCGCTCGCCCCTGCACCCTCGAGGATCGCCTCGGCAAGCTCACGCTTGTCCGCGTGCAGCGCGAGCACGGCTTCTTCAATCGTTCCCTGCGCGATCAGCCGCACGACCGTTACCGGACGCGCCTGCCCGATACGGTGCGCGCGGTCGGTCGCCTGCTCCTCGACGGCGGGGTTCCACCAGGGGTCGAGGTGGATGACCGTGTCTGCGCCGGTGAGGTTCAAGCCGGTGCCGCCCGCCTTGAGCGAGATCAAGAACACGTCACCAACACCGGCTTGAAACGCATCGACACGCTTCGTGCGTTCGGCGAGCGGAGTCTTTCCGTCGAGGTAAAGATACGCAATGTCACGCGCGCGGAGCGCCTCTTCCACGAGTGCGAGGTGCCCCGTAAACTGACTGAAGACGAGCGCACGATGCCCACCCTCGCGCAGCTCGCTCACGAGCTCGAGGAACGCTTCGAGCTTCGATGACGGCACGATCGAGCCTTCATCGTAGAGCTTCGGATGGCACGCGAGCCGTCGCAGACGCATGATCTCCGCGAGCACTTGAAAGCGCGCTCGCTCGTCCCCGCTTGCAAGTGCTTCGAGCGCCGTGCGTCGTGCAGCCTCATAGAGGCGGCGCTCAGCCGGGCTTCGCTCGACCGTGCGCGCGATCTCGGTCCGCGGCGGAAGCTCGGTGAGCACGTCAGCCTTCTTGCGCCGCAAGAGAAACGGGCGCACCAAGCGTGCAAGCGTTTCGCTCTGAACACGGTCCTTGTCGCGCTCGATCGGAACGATGTAGCGCGCGCGGAACGACTCCTCCGTCCCAAAGAAGCCCGGGTTGAGGAACTCCATCAAGCTATAGAGCTCGCCGAGACGATTCTCGATTGGCGTCCCCGTCAGCGCAATGCGCAGCTCGGCCTCGAGAGAGCGCAGGGCCTGCGCTCGCGCCGTTGCACCGTTCTTGATCGCCTGCGCCTCGTCGGCAACCAGCGTTCCGAAGGTGAGCTTCGAAAGCGCGGCTCGATCGCGCACGACGATGTCGTAGCTCGTCACGAGCAGATCGCCGGGACGAAGCTCGCCGAGCGCCGCTGCGCGATCCGCTCCCCGATGCAGGATGGCTCTGAGCGATGGCGCGAAGCGCTCGGCCTCGCGGATCCAATTCGGGCCGACCGACGTGGGCGCGACGACGAGCGCAGGACCTCGATCGCGGCGCGAGACAAGGAGCGCGAGAGTCTGCACGGTCTTGCCGAGCCCCATCTCGTCCGCGAGGCACGCTCCAGCGCCCCACGCGCCGAGCCGACTCATCCAGCGAAAGCCGTCGACTTGATAGGGTCGAAGAACCTTGCCGAAGCCCCGCGGCATCCTGGGCTCGCTCGCGCGCGCCTCGTCGATCCGCGTGAGTAGCGACCAGAACGCGGGAGCGGCGTCGATTTGGTCTCGCGAGTCGAGCAGCTCCACGAACGCCGGCACCGCGACGCGAGCGAGCTCGAGCGCGCCGGCTGTCCTCGACGGGAGCGCAATCGCTTCGAGTGCGTCGAGACGCGCACGCAGATCGTCGCCGATGGCGACGAGCTTGTCGGGCCCGATGGCGACGAAGCGCTCCCTCGCGCGCCGCGCAGCGAGCAGATCGGCGAGCGTGATCTCCGCTCCATCCACGGATGCGGCCCCACCTACCCCGAACCAATCGCGCTCCGCTGACACTTCGAGACGAAGCTTCGAAAAGCTCGCCGTACCCACGACGCGCGGAAGAGACTTCGGCCACTCGACGACGGCATCTCCCGACGCGACGGCTTCGCGCAAGATCTCGATGACCGCGAGCATGATCTCGACTCCCTCGCATCGCGCCAGCTCGAGAGGACCGGTGGCGATGGCGGGCGGCATCCGTGTGCGGAGGCCGTCGAGGCGCTGCCGCTCCATGTCGCGTGAGCGCGTAGCGAAGACCGCTTTTCCGTCGACGTGAAAGAGCACTTGCTCCGGTCCCTCGCCAGGCGGGAACGTCGGGCCGGACGCGATGGGTCGAACGAGCCACGAGAGCGCAAGTGACGCAGCTCCGCTGCGCACGAGACGAACGTAGGGTCGCGCGTCGGCCTGCACCTCCTCGCCCGCGAGCTCCGTCGGCAGGCGCAGCGGCAGGATGTTGCGCATGGCCATCAGCTGAGCGACCAGCGCCGGACGCGCCTTGTCGGGGAATACCGCATCCTCGGCAGCCAGCGCCGCGAAGACCGCGGCGCGCTTCGTTCCGACGTGAGCCAGGAGGACGTGGCCCTTCGCCGAGTCGATGTGAATGGCATAGCCTTGGGCGTCGAGCGCCGCGCGCAGCGCGCGTGCTCCGAGACGGTCGCCCGCGATGTCGAAGACAAATCGGAACCCGCCGATCTCTCGCTCGAGCCCCACGCCGAGCGCTCCCTCCCGCACTTGGAGCATCACGCCGTTGCGATCGCGTACGCCGTCGTGGCCCACGAGAAGCCCGAGCGCGCGAAAGGTCCGCTCGCGCGACTCGTCGAGCGGGCGCGAATAGTAGTGCGTGGCGGAGGGGCACAGCGTCCGTGCGATCGCCTCGTCGCGCGGCGAGAGCATCTGCGCATACGTCCGAACGAGCGTCTCTACGGCGACAGCGCCGGTCCTCTGCCCTTCGCGTAGGAACGGCGCCAGCCGAATGCCGCGGTCGTGTGTTGCGTGCCACTCGATGCGTGCGTCGAGGCCTGGGTGAAGGAGCTTGCGGTCGTCGAGCGCCTCCATCTGCGACAGCACACGCTCCCACGGCGACTCGTCCAGGTACGCGACGAGCCGCGCGTGAATAGGGTGGCGAGGATCGGTGAGGACACGGCGTGCCGCCCCCAGCGTGACATGGGCGAGCTTCTTCTCACCGCTCACTTTCGTCAGGAGCGGCGCCGAACGCCAGTCGTCGAGCACGAGCGCGGCTGTCCCCGCGCGCTTCCGCCAAGCGGCGCCAGCGACGGCCACATCGGCCGCGACCACGATGCGCGTCGGCTGCGACTCGAGCGCGACACGTGTCACGTGCGCCTCCGAGAGATTCTTGGTCTTCCCGAGCGCCGTATCGAGCGCCACGAGAAACGCGCGAGCCCCTTCGCCATCCGGCGTGTAGGCAAGCGCGGCGATCCTTGCGTCCTCGCGCCGCGCAGCGATGGCCCGCTCCCCGGCGTCGCGGACGTATTGCTCCGCAAGCGCCACGACGTCCTTGCGAAGGCTTGGCGTCAAGGAACGTAGGTTCTCGAGCCTTCCTTCGATGACATCCTCCACGGTCTCGCGCGAGTGACGAAGCACGTACGCCGCGTTCCCGTTCGTAGTGAGGGATGAGAGCGCTACAGCGGGATCCTCGAGGCGCTGGGCAACGCCCGCTTGCTCCGCCCAGTCTCGGAGTCTCTCGATGGGCTGTGGCTCCTCGTCATCGTCGAGGATGTACTCCTCCTCGACGATGTCGTGGACGAAAGAGAGCTCCTCCTCGAGCTGCGCGTGGAGCGGTGACCGCTTGGATACCTCGACCCAGCGGCGGAACCGCTCGTCCTCCAGAACGGCGCGGAGCGTGGGCTTCCGATGCTGGCGCGCATACGCCCCGAGCAAGTCCACCACCGACGAGGAACCGAGATCCGCGGCGTATTCGTGGAACGGGATGTCGAGAATGCCTCCGTTGCGAACGGGTGCTCTCGCAAGTCGGCCGAGGAGCTGCAGCACGGTCGTGTCGTTTGCCATAGGTCCGCCCGCGATGGAAGCGCCTCGCACGAGCGGTACTCCAATGGCACAAGCCGATTCAGCCCGCCCGGATCTCGCTCTTCACAAACCGAACTTAGTTTGGAAATAGGCGACGAGATTTGCGACATCGGAGTCGGAGCCGGAGTCGGAGTCGGAGCTCGTCAATTCACCGGCGGCGGCGGCGGCACCGCTACAATGTGGAGGTCCAGCCCCCCCGGATACATGTAGCTCGTCCGCGACCCGTACCCGTACACCAGCAACCCAAACGGGAAGATCCCGTGAATCTCATGCCCCTGGCTCCCCCCATTGGGCAGCTGCACGTGGGCCGTGTAGAACGGCTGGCTGCCCACCTGGGAGTACGCGCTCATCGGAATGTCAGTCCCGTCGAGCGTCACCGTGTTGCCTTGCGGCGAGATGACGTCGATCCAGTTCTCCGCATACGTGCCCGGCGCAAGGAACGTGTACGTCGAGCGATATTGCTGCAGCGGCACCGCGGGGCATTCGCTCGGGTCGCCGAGGTCCGGGTTGGGATCGCCCGCATCGGCAGGCCAGTTCGCGTACTCGCCCTGGAGGTACTCGACGACGTTGATGCGCCCGTTGGCGACGATGGCGAAGCTCGCGTCGGCCTCTTGGATGTCCATCACGTCGCCCGTGTTGAGGAGCGCGCCTTGGTAACCCATCATCGGCGGGTCGAAGCCGACGAGCGTCGAATCGTAGAGGCCCATGATGCGCACCCACACGTTCTCACCGTGGGGGGTGTGCGGGAGCGACGCGATGAACTGCGTGCCGAGCGTCTCCACGGGGAACATCGACGACTCGAGGTGATCGCACGCGCGCTTGTCGGCCGGGATGAACGTGCACCCGTGGCCCGCGTACGTGATGACGGGCTTGTCGGCCTGGATGATCGAGCCCGAGATGTCGAACGCATACGTGGGGCTATTGACGTCGCCGATGGCCGAGAACATCTCGAGCACGTCACCCGTGTTGAGGGCGTACGTGTAGCTGTCACCGCGCACCATCACGGGAGGTCCGGCGTCGGGCACGCCCTGCATTTGGTCGGACGGGTAGACCGTCACGTTCGTGCCGTCCTGTGTCGCGGTGACCGCGAGAAACCCGGGCGTCCCGCCGAACGACGGCCACCCGACGATGCCGTAATCCCCCGTCACCACGTTGGTCGGGAGGAGGAGCGACGCGTCGTTCGAGTACGAGTAGCAGTGCGGCCCCGCGCCCGCCTCTCCGTAACCGGGGCACGGCGGGCCCGCGTCGATCTCGTATTCGAGCGCGGAGAACTGGTAGACGCTCACGGGATAGTCGGTCGTCAGGTGATACGCGCCGCCCGTGACGATGCGGCTCGGCCCCGGGTCTCCGACGGCCGTGTTCACGTCGAACTGCGGGCCTTTGAGGGCCGGCACCCACGGCAGGTTGATGGCCTGCACCGATTGCGGCTGCACCGTGACGACGATGTTGCTCGTCAGCGCGCCGCCCGTGACGGTGACCGTGACGACCTGGCTCGCCTGCGGATTCGACACGGCGACCGCGAAGTCGAACGCGGTGTAGACGGGATTGAGCGTGACCGTCGGCCAGTAGTCGCAGCCGATGTAGCTCCCCTGCTGCTGCGACTCGGCGCACGTCGTCGGAATGGGCGACGTCGTCCCCGTGTCGGTCGAGAGCATGACGTCGCCGAAGCCGATGCCTTGGTCGTTGCTCACATCGGCGACCGTTGCGTCGGCGCCAGCATCGACGCTCGCATCGGGCGTGCCGCTGCCGCCGCTGCCGCACGCCGCCATCGTCCCGAACGCCACGATCGAGACGACGCCGGCCATCAAGACCGCGATGCGCTTGCTCTTCATCGCGCCGTCACGGGGTTCGACACGGTCGACGAGTTCCAGCGGAAGTTGTCGAGGTTGATCGCCGAGTCCATCAGCCCGTCACCCTCGTCGAAGATGATGAGGCTCAGCGTGAACGTCTCGCCGGGCGTGATGGGCGCGGTCGTCTTCAGCCAGTCGGTCGCGCCGCTGCCGAGGTTGTCGTTGCCGAGCGTGTACGCATCCTGCCCGTACTTGATGTCATAGCCCGTCTTCGCGATGAGGCTGAGGGCGCCCGTGCACGTGTGCGTGTAGCCGAGGTTGTCGGCCACGGTGACGCTGTTGCAGTCCTGGAAGTAGCTGTTGTTGACGTTGATGCGGTGGCCGCCGCCGTCGTAGGCGATCTGGAACGTCGACGGGTAGAGCTTCGACGTGAGCTCCGCGAGGAACGTGTCGTTGAAGCCGTGGCACGCGTACTCGGGGTACTCCTCGCTGAAGAAGTTGAACGAGAACGTGAACGAGCCCGCGTTGATCGGCGCGGTGAGCGTCATCCGAAGCTCGGTGTAGTCGTTCACGGTCGTGGGCTCGTCCTGCCCCGTCCCGCACGGGTTGATGTTTTGGAGCTTCTTCAGCGGGTCGGGGTTCGTGAAGGTGTTCATCAAGTCCGTCCCGTCACCGGGCGTGTACGACGGAGTGTCGACGTCGTCGTCCGCGGTGCCCGACGAGAGGAACGTCATGAAGCTCCCCTTCTGCGGCGAGAACCCCGACCCCATGTGGGCCGTGATGCGGTGGGCGTACGAATCGTTCGGCCCGTAAAACGCGGCGCTGTTGACGATCGTGCACTGCTTGTTGTTGCAGATGTCCATCGCCGACGCGTAGTCCGCGGCGCTCGTGTCGTGACCGGCCGTCAGCGTGGAGTCGCAGAGCCGCAGGTTGTCGATCTGGCCGTCGCAATCGTTGTCGATGCCGTCGGAGCCCACGGGATCGCCCGAGGCCGCGTTGGTGTCGAACGCGCACGGGTTGATGAGCGAGTTGTGGTCGTTGCAATCGCCGTCGCAGGTCGTCCAGCCGTCCCCGTCGTCGTCGAAGCAGAGGTTGCCGTCCCCTTGGCCGAAGCCATCGAAGTCGAACGAGGCCTCTACCGGGCCATCACCGCCGCTCGTCGAATCGCTCACCCCCGTGTCGAAGGGATTGCCGGCGTCGTTGCCCTGCTGCCCCGAATCGCCGCCTCCGGAGTCACCCGATAGACCGCCATCGGGATTGCCGCCATTGCCCGAAGAGCACGCCCACGCACAGGCTACCAGCGTGCTGAGGGCAAGGTTTCGTAGCTGCATGCAAGGCTCCTCGATGTACCAACATAGCAGTGGTCCGCCGAAAGGTGGTAGACGATCCGCCTCGTGAGTCTCCTTGTGGTCGCCAAAGACGTTCGCAAGTCGTTCGTCCACATGGGGCGGACCCTCGAGGTCCTCAAGGGCATCAACCTCGACATCGAAGAGGGGGAAGTCGCGTCGATCGTTGGGCAATCGGGGGCTGGAAAGTCCACGCTTCTTCATTGTATGGGGACCCTCGATGCCCCGACGAGCGGGTCCATCCGTGTGGGTGGGGAGGAGATTACGGAGCTCAACGGGGCCCGCCTCGCGTCGCTTCGCAACCGCACGATTGGGTTCGTGTTTCAGTTTCACCACTTATTGCCCGAGTTCAACGCCCTCGAAAACGTGATGATGCCGGGGCTGATTCAGAACCGGTCTCGCGGGCCGCTCGAAGCGCGTGCGCTCGCGCTCCTCGAAGAGGTGGGCCTTCGCGAGCGCGCCCTCCACCGCCCCGGGGAGCTATCGGGCGGCGAGCAGCAACGCGTCGCCCTCGCTCGCGCCCTCGTCCTCGAGCCGAAGCTGATTCTGGCCGACGAGCCCACGGGCAACCTCGACTCCGCGAGCAGCAAACAGATTCACGAGCTCTTCTTCGACGTGAACAAGCAGCGGGGCACGACGATCGTCATCGTCACGCACAACATGGCGCTCGCAGACTCGATGCCCCGCAAGATCACGATGAAGGACGGCCGCATCGAAAAGGACGAGAAGCGCTAGAGCCCTTGGCACCCCGGGCTGAAGCCCACTTTAGTCCGGGGTGCCATGAATGATGTCGGTCGTTCCTTCGCCTCACCACCGGACGACCACCACTTCGGGGGTGACGTGCACCTCGCACTTGTCGATGGTCACGACGACGGGGCGTGACTCGCTGCCGCTCGCGGCTGTCGATGTCTCTTCCACCCGCGGGAGGATCTGCTCGGGCCTGAGCGCGTGCACGATGTCGGGTGGGCACGAGATGCGCACGTCCACATCCGTCGGGATGGTCTTGCCCTTCGCCTGACCGACGACGACGACGGGGATCTTCGTGAACGCCTTCTCCGCGAGCTCGCGCGTGATCTGCGTCGTCACCGACACCGAGCGGATGTCGAACGTGAGGTGGCCGGTGGGTCGGTCGATCGCGAGCATGCGCGTGTACGAGCTCTCGGTGAGGCCGGCGACATCGAAGGCATCGGCACGGGCGTGCTGCAGAACCGCGACTTCGCTCTTCGGGCCCCGCACGCGCACGTTGGCGGGGTCGGACACCGGCACGCCCTTCACGATGAAGCCCGGCGCCGGCGTGCCGGTGACCGTGAGCTGCACGGGGACGTCCCGCGTCACGAGATCGTCCCATTGAAGGTCGATGCCGGGGGGATCGATCTGCTCGACGATGACGCCCGCGGGCACGTGAACCCCCGCCTTGTCGAAGAGCACGTGGCGATCCTGAGCTGCGCGCACGTCGACCTGGAGGTTGCCGATGTCGTCGACGTGGAGCTCGTCGAGGGTGGACCGCGAGCCTCGAATCGACACACGAACCTGCGGCGGAATCGAGCTCACGAGGACGCGGTTGGCCTCGCCTTCCGGCATGAGGAGCACGAGATCGACAGGGACCGTCCGTTGCGCGTCCTGCGCGCCGTGCACGAGCGAGTAGAGAACGAGCGTGAAGCCGATGCTGAGGAGCTTGAGGTTGATGTTCTCCGTGAACGCTCCGCGGACGAAGTCAGCGGCGGCCATCAGCTCGTCTCCCCGGGGCCCGCTTCACTCTCGTCGTCCTCCTTCGAAGGCGCCTCGAGCTTCTTCGCGAGCGACATCGGGCGCGGCGGCTTGGGGTCGACGAGCGGCATCGAGGGCTCGGGGGCCGGCGTCGCCGATGTTTCCGCCATCGACATGCGGTAGGAGCCCGTCCCACCGGAAGCGGGCACCACGCTCACGCGCTGCGAGCTCACCCCCGAGCCACCACGCCGGGGCTTCTTCTGCGTGTGCGCCTTGCCGAAGAGGCCGAGCAGCGCCTGGCGGAGCGACGCGCCGTCGAGGTTCGAGATGATGTTGCCGTTGAAGCAGAAGCTGATGGTGCCGCGCTCTTCGGACACGACGACGACGACCGCGTCGGTCTCCTCGGTGATGCCGAGCGCTGCGCGATGGCGCGAGCCGAGCGACTTGTCGAGCCCCTTGGCCTCGGGCATCGGGAAGAACACGCCGGCCTTGGCCACGCGCAGGTTGCGAATGACGACCGCGCCGTCGTGGAGCTTGTTGACGCCTTCGGGCACGAAGAGCGACACGAGGAGATCCCGCTGCACGGCCGCGTCGATCGTCGTGCCTTGGGAGACCACGAACTCGTCGAGGTTCGCGTCCTGCTCGAAGCAGATGAGCGCGCCCATGCGATGGCGCGCGAGCTCGGTCGCCGCGGCCACCACCTCGTCGACGACGCGCGTCTCCTGCTGGCCCGACAGGCGCGCGAAGAACGTCCCCGCGCCGACGCGCATGAGCCCCCGCCGAATGTCGTTCTGGAAGACGACGATGACGATCAAGATGATCGACGAGAGCAGCGTCGAGAGGAGGTTATAGAGGGTGACGAACCCCGCGTACTTCGCCGCGACATAGACGAGAAAGATGATGCCGAGCCCCGTGCCCATCTGCATCGCGCGCGTGCCGCGCAGGACGAGCAGCGCGCGATAGACGAGGTACGCGACGAGGACGATGTCGAGCGCGTCGATGGCGACGTCCCCCCACGGCCGCGGCTTGAAGAGGTGGAGGAGCCCTTCAAGCATTGCCGGACTCCGGATTCAGCGCGGGCAGCGACCGGTCCGTGTCGAGTGGCGGCGGCGCGATGGTATCGGCTGCGTCAGCCTGCGAAGCGGGGACCATCGCGGCGCCAGCCGCGGAGCCTGAAGCAGACAGGGCGTGGAACGTCTCCAGCGCCTGCCGCGTCGCGCGGACGTCGTGCACGCGAACGAGCTTGACCCCCGCCCGCACCGCGAAGAGCGCAGAGGCGATCGACGCCCCGAGGCGCTCTTTGGGCTCGGCCTCTGCGTCCCAGGTCTTGAGAAATGACTTTCGGCTGGCGCCGATGAGCACGGGCACCGACGAAGCAGAGACTATCTCGGCCATCCGTCGCAAGATTTCGGCACTGTGGCGGGCGTTCTTGGCAAAGCCGAGGCCGGGGTCGAGCACGAGGGCGTCGTCGGTGACGCCCGCGTCGCGTACACGGGCGGCCGCTTCGCTCCATTCGCCCAGCACGTCCACCACGACATCCCCGTAGGCATCGTCGGGGTACGCGGAGAACCCGACCATGTCGGCTTGCGGGCCGCGCGAGTGCATGAGGAAGTAGGCAGCCTGCCGGCGGGCGGCCACACGCGCCATCTCGATGTCGCGCGCGCAGGACACGTCGTTGATGGCGCACGCTCCGACCTCGAGGCACGCATCGGCGACCTCCGCGTTGGTCGTGTCGATCGACACGGGAACCCGGCGCGCTGCATAACGGACGACCTCGAGCACGCGCTCGAGCTGCTGCTGGGGTGACACGGGTGTGGCGGACGGGCGGCTCGACTCGCCACCCACGTCGATCATGTCTGCGCCTTCGCCAATCAGCGCGTCGACGCGTTCGCACGCATCACGAGCGGAGAAGTGCTCGCCACCATCGGAGAACGAATCGGGTGTGACGTTGCAGATGCCCAGGATGAGCACGCCACGTCTGCCCTTGGCTCGCTCGAGCGCGCTCGTGAAAGCTTTCGCCACGCACTTCTCCTTCAAAGTGGCCTAGCATATTTTGTTTCAAGCATGACCGAGTCGTTCATGAAGTCTGCGTTCTTCGGGGTCATCGCGGAGGGGCTGATCTTTCCGTATCCCGAGATCAATGCAGCCGAGGTCGATCAGCTTCACCTCGTGCTTGGCAGCGTCCGGAAGCTCTTTGCACAGAGCGTCGACTCGAAGGCCATCGACCGCGAGCAGACCATACCCAACGAGGTCATGGAGAGCCTCAAGGCGCTCGGGTTGTGCGGCATGCTCGTGCCGCAAGCCTTCGGGGGCGTAGGGTTTTCGGCCACCGCCAACGCCCGGGTCATGCAGGAGATCGGCGGCCTCGATGCCTCCATCGCCGTCACCCTCGGAGCCCACCAGTCGATTGGTTACAAGGGGCTTTTGCTCTTCGGCACCGACGAGCAGAAGCGCCGGTACCTGCCGCGCCTCGCGAGCGGGGAGATGCTCGCGGCCTTCGCCCTCACCGAGCCAGGCGCCGGGAGCGACGCAGCCGCAATTCGCACGCACGCCGCCCTGCAGCCCGACGGGACTTATCGGCTGACCGGGTCGAAGATCTGGATCACCAACGGCGGCTTTGCAGACCTCTTCACGGTCTTTGCGCGCACTTCCCCCCTCGATGAAGGTGTGAAACCGAAGATCACGGCGTTCTTGGTGGAGCGGGCGTGGGGTGTGAAGAACGGCCCAAACGAGCACAAGCTCGGCATCCGAGGCAGCTCGACCACGGAGGTCTCCTTCGACGACGTCCCGGTCCCCGCCGAGAACGTGCTCGGCGAGGCGGGACGCGGCTTCAAGGTGGCCATGGAGGTGCTCAACAGCGGGCGCCTCGGCCTTGCGAGCGGCTGCGTTGGGGCCAGCAAGCACCTCATCAAGATGGCCGTCGAGCGCGTGCAAGAGCGACGGGCGTTTGGCCGGATCATCGGGGAGTTTGCCATCATCAAAGACAAAATCTCCCACATGCTCGCCGACACGTACGCGCTCGAGAGCATGGTCTACATGACCACGTCGATGGTCGATCGAGCGTCGACGGGGGACACCGACTATTCCGTCGAGAGTGCCATTTGCAAGGTGTACGGGTCCGAAACGCTCTGGCGCGTCGTCAACGAGACGCTGCAGATCGCGGCGGGCATCGGGTACATGCAGGAGTATCCGTACGAGCGGCACCTCCGTGACGCGCGCATCAACCTGATCTTCGAGGGTACGAACGAGATCTTGCGCTGCTTCATCGCGCTCTCGGGGATGGCGGGCCCGAGCGAGGCGCTCGTCGAGGTCTCGAAGGCGATGCGGGAGCCCATCAAGGGGTTTGGCTTGCTCAGCGACTTCGCGATTCGCAAGGCCCGCACCGCCCTCGGACGCGAGCGCATCACGCGCGCCCATCCCCTCTTGAACCGCGAAGCGGTCGTCTTCGAGGAGCTCACCGCCGAGCTCGGGAAGAACGTCGAGAAGGTCCTTCGCAAGCACGGGAGGAACATCGCCGAGATGCAGTATACGCAGCGCCGCATCGCCGACATCGCGATCGACCTTTACGCCATCGCGTGCGTCATCTCGCGAACGTCACGCACCCTCGACCGTCGCGGAGAAGAAGGCGCGAAGCGCGAGGTCGACCTCACCGCGATGTTCGTCGCCATGGCGCACAAGAGGCTCGTCGCGAACGTAGGCGCTTTCGAGCGCAACGACGACGAGATGCGCAAGGTCATCGCAGACCGCGCGTACGTCGACGGCGGCTACCCGTTCGACGTGATTTGAATCATTGACGGTCAGTGACAGAGCGTTGGGTCGTAGATCTGGCACGTACCCGACGTCCCACCGTCCGCGCCTGCGTCGGCGCTGACGATGCAGTGGGAGGGGGAGATGCAAATGGGGCCGTTCACCAGGTCACACGCCTGGCCGACAGGCGCTGCAGCCACACAGGTGCCACCGAGGCATTGGGCGCCCGCCACGCAATACACGTCTTGCGTGCCGATGAACCCGCACGCTTGTCCGGGGCCGACGAATTGTACCGAAGCGCAGATCATCGTCGTGGAGTTGCAGCTGATGCCTTGGTAAAAGTCGCATCCAGCTCCCCCAACCAGGCATGCCGCTCCGAGCATCTCCGCTTGTGGCTCGCACGTGCTGCTACTCGAGGCGCAGCCGAGGCCCGCGGCACAGGGTTGCGTCGTGCTGCACGGCTGGCTCAACGTCGCGTATGCGGTGCACTGCATGTTGTCGACCTCGCAGGTCTGCCCAACGGCACAACCTGCGATCGTGGCGCAGGAGCTGCCAACGGCGGGTGGTGACGCGCACGTGCCGCAGGCAGCACCAGACTCGATGGCGCAGAAACCGCCCGAGCACTGAGAGGCAGTGACGCACGCGCTCCCCGTGGGCTGCGACCCCGCTGGAGCCATGCACGCTGGGGGTATGTTCTGGTCGAGGAGGAAGTCGTCGCAAGACCAGCTCGGGCTCGAGATGGCTTGCGCGCACCCCTCTTCGAAGGCCGGCGTTACACCGTTGGCGGCGACGTTTTCGAGGCAGTTCGCCTGGAAGAGCGACTTGCACGTGTCGACGTTTGGATAGCGGTACGCCATCGCCGTCGCCGAGCACGCACTTATCCGGCTGCAGCGGGCGAACGCAAGATCGGCGCACGCCGCAGCACCGCTCGTGCTGGCGATGTTCGGCGGGCTGCACGAGGCGGCGAGGATGGTGCAAAGGACGACGTAGAAGAGCCGCTTCATGGCTTGCTCAATAGAAAGAACCGCTGAACGCGGGCAAGGACGGCATGTGCTGCGGGGTCTTCGTATCGAAGCGCGCGAAAGTCGACAGGCTGGGAACGAGATACAGATATCGACCGTCGTAGACAGCACCGTTGAACTGGGTGGCCTGCGCGTTGTAGTGCGACACGTCGTCAGTCGACCATGCGCACAGCGAAGTGAACGTGCTGAGCGTGTCGTAGCGCAAAACCACACCGAGGCCGGGCAGGTCCGGCAGGAGATAGATGAAACGCCCGTCGAACGCAGCATTCCCGAAGCGGGGCTGACCCCCGTCGACGTGAACGATTTGGGAGACGTCGAACACCGACCACGCCGAGTCCTCGTCGAACGACGAGTTCGTATTGTAACGCGCCACCGAGGTCTCCGCGAACGGCACGAGATAGACGTATGTCCCGTCGAACGCAGCGCCGATGAAGCCGTACCCGTCGCCGTTCACCTGATCGACCTCGAAGGTCGTCCACGACGACGACGCTGTGAAGCCCTGCGTGGTGTCGAAGGTGTCGTAGCGTGCGGCGAAGGGGCTATAGCCGCCATTGTTGGCGATGCCGTTGGCGTACGGTGTCAGGTACACGTAGTGCCCGTCGAAGACGCCCCCAGTGAAGCCGAGCGCAGAAGCGTTCACCCCCGCGATGTCGAAGGTCAACCACGCGCTCACGTTCGAGAACGTGGCGAGGCTTGCGTCGCCTGCGTCTACGGGAGTCGGGCCGCTGTCTGACGCGGTGTCGTAGCGTGCCGCACGTCCGTCACGCGCCACGCCATTGTCGTCGGGGGAGAGGTACACGTACCGCCCGTCGAAGACGCCGCCGAAAAAGCCTCGCGCCGGAACGCCTCCGTCCGGTACGGCGATGAGCTGGGTGTTGAACGTCGTCCACGCCGAGGTCGCGCCGAACGATGTCACCGTCGTGTCGAAGCGCACGACTATCCCCGAATAGGCTGCGACGGCGTTGTTGTAGTTCGGGACATAGTAAACGTAACGCCCGTCGAAGACGGTTCCCCGGAAGCTCATCTTCAGCCCGAGCGAGGCCTGCGGGACCGTCGTCCAGCCATTCTTGGAATCGAACGGGGACACGGTGGTGTCGAAGCGGACGAAGTCACCGTCGGCCGCGGGCGCGAAGTAGAGGTAGTGCCCGTCGAATGTGCCCCCGCTATAATCGCTGGCTCCCCCGCTGATCGTCGACGTGTCGAAGAACATCCAAGCGCTCGTGCCGGCGTCGTCGACCAGTCCGTTATTGAACGGATGGAACACGGTGCCGGCGTCGTCGCCGGGAAGCGCCGCATCGAGGGCCGCACAAACGACCCCCCCCGTGTCGGGCACGCTCACGTCGTTGGTCGCAGCGTCGAAGGTCCCGCTTGCATCCGATTCCGGTGGCGGCGGTTGGAGGTCGAGCAGCGTGGCGCACGCCGCGCTGGCCGCACACGCGATGACAACGAGGACGCGGCGGAGGCGCATGAATCAGAATTCGCCGCCGAGGCTCAGGCCGCCCGTTCGAGGGCCTGCGAGCGGCGTGATCTTCACCCGCGGGGCCGTGAGCCATAGGACGACCCCCGTCGCCGCGAGCACGCCCCCCGCGATGAACATCACGGTCGACGCGGTCGCGTTCATCTGGGCGTAATTGTAGTCGGTCACCGACTGCAGGTAATGCTGGCAGTTGGCGGACGGGCAGTCGCTCCCCTCCTGACTCTGGCTCGCCAAGGCGAATGCACCAAACCACACCCCTAGACCGATCCCGACGATGCCGACGCCTCCGGTGATCGCGCCGAGCACGCGCTGCGTGCTCCAAAAGCTCGTTCGGGTTGGCTGGAGCGGTTCGAAGAGCAGCATGGCGATGCTCTCGCGCCTGTCCTTCTCACCCTCCCGGAGGAGCAGCTTCTTCTCGACCGGCGTCTGCCCCGAAACCTCGAATCGAAACGCGTGCTCGCCTGGATCGATCGAGAGCGCGCGCCCGTCGAGCGTGCCGGTCAGCGGCGCCCCATCCATCATCACCATGACCGTGTCGAGGTCGTTGCCCGCGTGATCCTTCACCACGAAGATGAGCGTGGGCATGGCGGCGTCGATGTCGCGGATGCGATGACCGCACTCGTCCTTCACTTCGGCTGGGCACGCGGGGTCGGCGCAAATCGCGAGTTGCTGCAAGGCATCGTGGAGCTTGCCCTGTTGCCGTAGCACGAGCGACTGCTCGGTCGCGGCGATGCACGCCGCGTCATCGGCGTAGGCCGCCGTCGCCAGGAGGCTCGGCAACGTGAAGACAGCGACACAACCGAGCCGCCACCTCATGGAGGGCACTCGAGCTTGAAGTGCTTCACGCCGCTGGTGTCGAAGAAGGTCACGGTCGGGCACCGTGCCGACGCGGATGGTGCGGCCGACGCGGAAGCATGGGCGGACGCGTGAGGTCGAGAGTGCGCCGGCGCTGATGACGGTACGACATCCATCTCGAGGCTCGTGGGGGTGGGATCCGGAACGATGATGGGTGGTACGAGAGAGGCAACCGCCGATGATGTGTTCGCCCCGGTCGTGGCGGCAAGCGAGGTGGGTGGTTGAACGACCGTCTCCTTCGATCGTTTTAGCATGATGGCGCCGAGGGCGAGCGCTGCACAGAGAAGCACGAGCAGCGGGGCGATGACGAGGAGCGGCGACCGTCTCGGGGGCGGTACGGTCGTCGTGGGCGATAGCGTCATGCTCGCGGGTGATGCCGGACCTGGTCCCGTGCTTCGCACCGACGGAGCCGACAACGCGCGAGGCGCTTGCGACGATGGGACCCCGCTCGACAGACCGAGTGTGCTCTCGATCCGCTCGACGAGAGCCTCCGAGCGAGATGGCCCGAACGGAGCGAGCGCGCGTGCGAGCTCGGCGACGTTCTGAAAGCGGCGCCCGCGTTCCTTCTGTAAGCACCGATCGATGACGGCCTGGATCTCGACCCCGCCTGGCTCCATGCCGAGGTCGCGCATGCTGGCGAGCGGCGGAAAGTTGCCCTGCAAGATGGCGCCGACGAGCTCGGGCATCGAGTCCGCGGCGAAGGGGAGCCTCTGCGCGAGCATCTCGTACAGCACGACGCCGAGCGACCAGACGTCCGCGCGCACGTCCACGGAGGCGGACGCCACCATCTGCTCGGGGGACATGTAGCTCGGCGAGCCCATGATGCTCGACGGATTCGTGATGGCCGCGTCGTTGCCCGTCGTCGGGCTCTTGGATATGCCGAAGTCGAGGACCTTCACGATGGGCTTGCCGCTCGGACGGTTCGCCAAGAACATGTTGGCCGGCTTGAGATCGCGATGGACGATCCCGAGCGAGTGCGCCTCGGCCACGGCGTCGCACGCTTCGAGCACGTAGCCAACGCTCTCGCGGATCGACAGCGGGCGCGTGAGGATCACGTGCGAGAGGTCGCTGCCTTCGAGGTACTCCATCACCATGAAGGGTATGTTGTTGTGGGTGCCGACGTCGAAGACGCGCGCGACGTGCTCGCTCTGGATCTGCACCGCGGCCCGGGCCTCCCGGATGAAGCGCTGCACGAGATCCGGACGCGACGCCATCGTGGGAAGAAGAAACTTGAGCGCGACGCGTTGACCGAGTTGCTCGTGGGTTGCCGCGACGACCACACCCATCCCACCTTCACCCAGCACGCGGTCGACGCGGTACTTGCCCGCGATCACGTCGCCGACGTGGGCTTGGGGGTTGACGAGGGGGACGGACATCTGGACGTTGGACGGCCTTCCTGCCGTTTCCATCATCTTAGAACGCAAAGGCGGTCGTGATGGGCATCTTCGTGTGTTTGGTGCCGAGCGTGTACCATACAACGATAAGGGTCGTGACGACGAGGAGCACGGCAGGTGCGGTCCAGCTGACGTACGCCAGCGTTCGCGCGCCGTTGTAGTCGCTCACTTCTTTTGTCGTGGGCGATGGGAGCGAACGATCGTGGAGCACGACCGCGTTGGCGTATGCCGTCGCCGTGATGCCCCCGCCGAGGAGCACCGTCGCGCCCGAGCCGACCCAGATCCACGCGGGGGAGAACGGGTGCTTCGTCGTGTCACGAAAAAGCTGCGGCACGACCGGAGGCTGCGCCGCTGGGACGTCGACGATCTGGCCCGCCTGCACGTCGACGTGCTCGGTACGCTCGCTCGATGAACCAGGTTGAAACACGACGTCGTGCCCGCCCGGTGCGACGTAGGCAACGAAGCCGGCGAGCCGCGCCTCGGATTGGTCGATGCGCACCGACTGAGGCGGCGTCGTGGGCGTGACGTGGATCCGCCCGCGCGTTCGACCCAGCTCCTCGAGACGCTCGGTGGCCTTCTGCTCGTCGATCTCGACCAGCGCGTCGACTGGCTTCGAATCCCGTCGCCTCTGTTTCAGCTCGTCGAGGAAGCTCTGGTAGCGCTCGGCTGCGCGCGTCGCGTCGCCGAAGACTTCGTACGCGCGGGCGAGGTTGTAACCGACGCGATACCCACGGGTCCGCCCGAGGTCGCGATAGAGCGGCTCCCAGAACGAGAGCGCCCCCGCGACGTCGTTGGCGTCGTAGCGGTCGAGACCTTGTTTGAAGCGTTCTCGATACTCCGCCACTTCGGGGGCATTCTCGTCGCTCGAGCCCTGCGCGAACGCCCCTCGAGGTGCGCTGAGCGCGATGGCGCCAACGAGCACACGGTCAAATCGCGTGAGGGTCCACATCGATCGGGGGATGGAGTGGTGGCGCGGTTGGCGCGGCTGTCGACGACGCTGGCGCGGACGAGTGAACCGGCAAGGGCGACCTGCCGCGCGGACCACGCGTGGGTTGCGGTAGTGCGAGAGATGGTGACGCGGAGCTCGCGACGGATGGGCCCGCCGTCACGGTGACGACTTGCGCGGGTGTTTGCGATGCGGCGCTGGAAGCGGTCGTGACGGAAGGCTCGGTCGGGCGAAAGCGCGAAAAACCAAGCACGGCCACGGATGCGACCGCTGCTCCGACGAGCGCGTAGGCCCAGGGTGCCATCCGCGAGGGGCGCGCAGCCGTCGCCGGGCCAATGACGGCGCCTGGCTCACCGCTGCGGGCATCGCCGTCCGGTGGCGTGCTGTGTCTGACGAGCGCCGCTTCGAGCTCATCACGTTTGGAGCGCGCCTGCGCCGCGTAGTGCGCCTCGAGCAAATGGGCGAGCCTCGCTCGTGCAACGCCTGCGTCAGGCGCGAACGTGCGGAGCGCCTCCGCGACCTCGTGCGCAGTCGCGGGCCTCTGCTTGGGTTTCTTCGCCACGAGGCGCGCGTGGAGATCGTGGATCTCACGAGGCGCATCCGGTGCCGCGTCGGCGAGCTTGGGGGGATCGGCGAGGGCGAGCTGCCGAAGGAGCTCGAGATCCGTGTTGCCAGTCCACATCCGGCGGCCGGTGACGACCTCGAACAGCATCGCGCCAACGCCGTAGAGATCGCTGCGGCGGTCGAGGGCATCACCCATCGCCTGCTCGGGCGACATGTACGCCGTCTTGCCCTTCACCTCGCCCGTCTTCGTGAGGTTCGCCGCGTTGTCGAGCTTCGCGACGCCGAAGTCGAGCAGCTTCACCTCTCCCGTGTAGGAGAGCATCACGTTGTGCGGCGACACGTCGCGGTGCACGACGCCGAGCGCGGTGCCCGTGACGTCGTGGAGCTCGTGGGCTGCGTGCAACCCATCGCAGAGCGCCGCGAGGACGTACATCGCGACGTCGACGGGCATGAGCTCGCCGCGCGCACCGAGTGTCTGGTGCAAGCTCGCGAGCGTTTCACCTTCGACGTACTCCATCGCGATGAAGAGCTCGCCGTCCTGCTCGCCGAACGCGAGCGCGTGAACCACGTTTGGGTGATTGAGCAGCGTCGCGAGGCGCGCCTCGCGCAAGAACATGTCGATGTGACGACGATCCCGCACGCCGGGGAGCATTCGTTTCAGCGCGACGACGTGATCGAACCCATCGCCACCGCGTTCCACTGCCGCCTCGATGGTGCCCATCCCGCCGCGGCCGATGACGAAGAGCGGCTGGTATCGGTCGAGAAGATCCATCGAATTCCCAAGTGTAGCCGACCGCACCGCGTACGCGCATGCTAGAAAGATGATGTCGTGCGCGTGCGGTTGATCGCAAGCTTTGCCACTTGCAGTGCGTGCGTGGCCCTCGCGGTCGCGGTGTCGTGTTTGCCGGATCTCGAGGTCCCACCGCTCCCAGGTGCTTGCGGCAACGGCGCTGTCGCCCTCGACGATGGTGCGGCGTGCGACCCCGGCGATGGAAGCCTCGGTTGCAGCGCGACCTGCCAGATCGTGTGCGACGGAGGCGTGGTCGATGACGCGACGAACCACTGTTACTTCTGGACGCAGCCCGTCATCTCGCTCGACATGGCCATCCAGAACGGCTGCGGCGTGAGCGCGCACCCCGTGAGCTTCGTCGACCTCGCGGAGCTGACGTTCGTCGTGTCAAACGCGAAGGGCATCCTGAACGCATCGAGCGGGGGCTCGTGGCTCGCCCTCGAGAAAGGCCAGGTGAACGACGCGGGCTACACGACCTACTACGCACCGAACCTCCAGGTGCCGGGTTGGGCGGCGTCATGTGTCGGCTGCTTCGCGTACACGGATGCGTCCGACATTCCCTTGAACATCAACGTCCAGCAGTGCGTCGACTGGAAGCACCTCCTCACGTCGCAGTGGTACCAAGCCGCATGCACGCTCGGGATCACCGACGCCGGCGTCCAGAACACGAGCAACGTCCTCTGCGAGCGCGAGCCCCCTGGAAGCTTCTCGGCTCCCTGCACGGACGACGCGAGCGCGGGCAACATTTGTATCGAGGTGCCCGTGACGCACACGACGAAGCGTTACGAGCTCGCCGGAGTACCCGCTGACTTCAGCCTCGCGCAAAGTGGGTGCGTGGCGCTCAAAGGATCGCTCGTCCACTTCGAGTCGGCCGCCGAGCGTGAAGAGGTGGTCACGGAGGTCGAACGCTCGATGGCGACGGACTTCTGGATTGGACTCGCCTTCGACGCGGACGCGGGCACCTGGACGTGGGTGGACGGAACGGCGGCGCCCTACGTCTTCCCGACCCCATGGGGCGACCTCGAGCCATCGATGAACGCCCCCGGCGTGGCCGCTGCCATTCACATCGAGCCGCTGTCGAGCGCGCTCAGCTACACGACCCGCCTCGCCCGCGCAGAAGACTCCTCCACCTTGCTCCCCTACGTGTGCGAATTCGCCAAATAGAACTAAAACGCTATGGCGTGGTCTGGTTCAGCGTGGCGATTTTGTTCTTCAGCTTCTGAACGAGGTAGTCGTAGCCCTGGGCGGGGGTCGTCAAGAAGGTGTGAAACTGGTGGTAGTAGTTCGTCACCATGCTCGAGTTCTCGGTGACGATGTCGACGACGTGGTACGGCCCGTTGGCTGGGCCGGAGACGAGATAGTCGATCTGAACGGCGGGATCGCGCACGTTGGTCGTCGACTGCGCCTGCGTTCGGACGAGCACCTCGTTACCTGACTGCCGCGTGCCCGTGTAGGTGATGTTGTAGTTCAGCGTGCGGTTCAGGTTCTTCTTGTAGTTTTTGCGGACGATCTGCTTGAGGAGATCGCTGACCTCGGCTTGCTTCGCCGCATCGAGGTCGTTCCAGTGCTCCTTGAAGCAGCGGCGGATGAGATCGTCGTAGTCGACGAGCTGATCGAACGTGGAAGAGATTTGCGCGTCGCGCTGCGCCGAGACCGGTTGCCTGAGCAGCGTCGTGAGCTGGGCGTGACCCGTCTTGACGAAGTCGTCGGGGGTCTGCGCGAGCGCGGTGGCAGCGCTTGCGAGCGTGAGCGCCAACGCAACGACAGTGACGAAAGAACGCACCGAGAAACGACTCATGAAGGCCTCATCACGACGACAACATATGGACGAATCTTCACCGGGGCCATTCATTGCAAGAAAATGACCACACTTCAAGGGGCGGAATGCGCTGCAAAAAGCCACAGCCATGCGTCAGGTGTGAATTGCGGTTCGCGATGCGCCTCGTGGCAGGGTCACGAGAAAGCGGGCACCGTGCGTCGCGCCGTTGCTGTCGGATCCATCGGTCACGTGAATCGCGACGCCGTAGGGAGCGTGGTCGTCGATGATGCGCTTCACCACGGCGAGCCCGATTCCGGCGCCGTGTGCGCGCGTCGTGTAGAAGCCGTCGAAGATGCGGTGCTTGGCATCGTCGTCGATGCCAGCTCCCTCGTCCTCGACCCATAGCGCCACGCGATCGTCCCGGATGCCAACGCCGACGCGCACGATGCCCCCCACCGCGCTCGCCTGCAATCCGTTGCGCACGAGATTCCAGAGCACCTGACGCATCTGCGCGGGATCGCAGTCGGCGTGAAGGCTGCCGGGGGAAGGCGCCTCCTCGACGTATTCGATGCGGTGCTCGTTGCCGCCACGTGACCGGGACGCGAGCTCGACCACCTCGCGACAGAGCGCGCCGATGTCGACGTCCTCGACTTCGGGTGTGCGCGACTTCGATAAGTCCACCATGTCGGACACGAGGTCGTTGAGGCGCGTCACCTCACGCGAGACGATGTCGCAGAGCTGCTTTTCCTCCGTCGAGAGCGCTTGACCCTCGCGGAGCATCTCGATGGAGCCGGAGATGGAGCCCAAGGGGTTTCGGATCTCGTGCGCGAGCCACGCCGAAATGCGGCCGAGCTCCGCGAGGCGCTCGGCCTCCGTGTAGCGGCGTGTGGCGGCCTCGAGCGCGCCTCCCGCCTGACGTAAGCGCTCGGACAAGTAGCTCGCCAGCATCGCGACGACGGTGATCGCGAGCGCGTTGATGAGGAGCGGATAGCCGATCTCGTCGCGCGTGAGCGCGTAGGTCACGTTCGGCTGGTCGATCGGCGGCAGGATCACGTGGGTGAAGAAGCCGAGGCACAAGAGGCCGTAAAGAAGGAAGCCAAACGCTCCGGCGAATGCCGCGCCGCGCGCGCCGACGAGCACGGCGCCGACGAGCACGGTGAGCCCATAGAAGGACGTGGCGCCGCTCGCGGCTCCCCCCGACACGTAGACGATCGACGTCCACAGACATTGATCGAGCGCGAGGTGGGCGAACGAGAGCACCAGCAGCTGCTTGCCAGACCTGAGGAGCGTCGCCTCGATCGCCGAGAGCGCATATGCGACGCCGATCGTGAAGAACACGACGGCGAGCGAGTGCGGGTACCGCGACAGGCCACCGCGCAGGTAGAAGAACGCCGTCGCCCCGAGGAGGAGCGTCGTGACGAGCAGCCGAGCGCCCGTCACCCACATCAAACGCGTCTGCTGCTCGAGCCTCACCGAGGGCACGGCGCCTCAATCAGACTTGATCTTGCCGGCGAGCGAGAAGATCGGCAGGTACATCGCGATGAGCACCGTGCCGACGACGCTGCCGATTCCCACCATCATGAAAGGCTCGATGAGGCTCGTCAGCGCGGCGACGGCGACGTCGACTTCCTCCTCGTAGAAATCGGCGATTTTGTTGAGCATGGCGTCGAGCGCGCCGGTCTGCTCGCCGACGCCGACCATCTGCACGACCATCGGCGGGAAGACGTTGGCTTCGGTCAACGGCTCGGCCATGTTGCGGCCCTCGCTGATCTTCTGGCGGGCGACCATGATCGCCTCCTCGATGACCATGTTGCCTGCCGTCTTTGCGACGATCTCGAGCGCGTCGAGGATGGGAACGCCCGACGAGAGGAGCGTCCCGAGCGTCCGGGTGAAGCGCGCGACGGCGATCTTGCGGATGACGTCGCCGATGATCGGTATCCGCAACGTCCAACGGTGGATGACGCGCTTTCCGTTCTCGCGCGAATAGGCAAAGAGGATGCCGCCCGTCGCGCACGCGATGCCGAGAAGGACGAACGGCAGGTTGGAGACGAAGCCCTCCGACACCGCGATGACGATCTGCGTGATCTTCGGGAGCTCGTCTTTGGAACCGAGGTCTTTGAAGATGTTCTTGAAGGACGGAATGACCCAGCCGAGGAGGACGCCGCACACGCCAAGGAAGACGACGCCGACGACGCTCGGGTAGACCATCGCCCCCCGTAGCTGCCGTTTGAGCTTCACGGACTTCTCGTTGTAGACGGCGAGGCGCTGCAGGATGGTATCGAGGATGCCACCCGTTTCACCCGCCTGAACGAGGTTGCAGTAAAGGGGATCGAACACGGCGGGGTGACGGCGGAGCGCCTCGCTGAACGTCTTGCCTTGCTCGACCTGGGACTTCACGTCGCCGATGACGGCCGCGAACGGTTTGCTGTCGGTTTGGTTGCCGAGGATGTCGAGGCACTGCACGATGGGGAGGCCCGCGTCGATCATCGTCGCGAGCAGGCGCGTGAACGTGACGAGATCCTTCTGGCTGACACCGCTGCCGAGGCTGAATCCCCTGAGCCCACGGCCCTTCTTCTTGACCTTCGTCGGCAGGAGCTTCTGCTGACGGAGGCGCGCTTGGACGGCTTCCTCGTTGTCGGCCTCCATCTGGCCCTTTCGGACCTCGCCAGTTGGGCCGCGCGCTTCCCAGACCCAATCCGCCATGATCGACAAAGTTAGCGCCTTTTCGGAGAGAGCGTCAAAAACGTGCGACAAGGTTGCCGCTGAGCTCCCGAAGGCGGGCGTCGCGCCCAACGTCGCGGCGGGTTTCGTGGTGGATGGGGCGATCCACGTCGGCGGCGAGACCAAGGCGCTCTTCGACCTCGCCAGCGTCACCAAGTCGGTTTTTGCCGTTTCCGTGGCGCGCGGTGCGCTACGCCGATGGACCCCGCTTGGCTCCCTCCTCGACGTCGCGCGCGGCACGCCTGCCGAGGACGCTTCGCTCGAGCTACTCCTCGCGCACCGTGCGGGCTTCCCTGCCCACCTGCCGCTCTTCGCTCCGCTGGTCGAGGGTGGGCGTGTGGATGTGAGGCAGGCGCTCGAGAGCGCGTGCATGTCGCGCGCCCCTTCTCCGGATCGCGGTGCGTCGCCTCCCCTCTATAGCGATGTCGGTTATCTCCTCGCGGGGTTTGCGGTCGGTGCAGAGCCGCTGATGAACGCGCAAGTCATCGAGCCGCTGGGCCTCGGCAAGACGCTCGGGAGCGCACACGCGCTCGAAGCCCACGGCATCGACGTCATCGCACGCGCAGCTCCCACCGAGACCGTCGGGTGGCGAGGGGGCGAGGTCCGCGGTCGTGTCCACGACGAGAACGCGTGGGCGCTCGCGCGGGATGGTACGTGCGGTCACGCCGGGCTCTTCGGCACCATCGGTGCCGTGCTCCGCTTCGGTGCGTTCGTTCTCGACCACATCGGCGAGCTCGATTGGCTCGTGCGCGAGCGTGAGGGTGGAACGCTGCGCGCGGGCTTCGACGGAAAGAGCACCACGGGATCGTCAGCAGGCTCGGTGCTCGGGCCGCGCTCCTTCGGGCACCTCGGGTTCACGGGGACGAGCATGTGGATCGATCCCGATGCCCGCATCGTCGTCGCCCTCCTGTCGAACCGCGTGTGCCCGACGCGCGACAACACGCGAATTCGCGACGCGCGACCGGGCGCCCACGACGCCCTCGCACGCGCTGCGCTCGCCATGCGTGAGCAACCCGAGAGGGGTTGAAGTGGGCTACGATTCCGCGATGGCCGCAAAGACCCCCCTCGAGGAAGACGAGAGCGCGGTCCGGCCCAAGAGCACGCCGAAACCGACGAGCACACCTCCGGCGGCGATCCTCAAAGCCCCCCCGAGCACCCCCGTCACGTATCGCCCTCGGCCCACGAACACGTGGCGCTTCGTACGGGCGTACACGACCACGTTCCAGGTCATCGGCAGCTACTTGTGGCTCGCCTTCTTGACGCGTTTCTTCGGGCACAGCTGGCAGCGGCAGCGCATCGGGGCGGTCCACAAGCGGAACGCCGCGCTCGTGAACGCCACGATCCTCGAGCTCCAGGGTCTCTTCATCAAGGTGGGGCAGCTCCTGTCGATCATGGCGAACTTCCTCCCCGAGGAGTTTCGAAGCGAGCTCGAAGGCCTCCAGGACCAGGTCCCTCCGCGTCCGTTCGCGGAGATCTCGGAGCGCATCCAGAGCGAGCTCCATGGCAACGTCGACGAGCTCTTCGCGAGCTTCGACCGCACCTGCATCGCCAGCGCGTCGCTCGGTCAGGTCCACGAGGCTCGCACGAAGGAAGGCCTCCGCGTCGCCGTCAAGGTGCAGCACAAAGACATCGACGAGATGGTCAAGCTCGACCTCGTCACCATCCGTCGCATCATGATGATCGTGCAGTGGTTCGTCCCCGTGCAAGGGCTCGACGCCTACTACCACCAGATCAAAGGCCTGCTCTACGAGGAGCTCGACTTCGCGCGCGAGGCCGACAACATCGAGCGCATCTCGCGGCACTTCACGTCGGATGACCGCGTGATCTTCCCCACGCCCGTGCGCGAGCTGTCGACGCACCGCATCATCACGACCACGTTCGTCGACGGGAAGAAGATCGGCGACATCGCGGGCATCGACGCGCTCGGCATCGACCGCAAAGACCTCGCGAGCCGCCTCGTCCGCGCGTACTGCCAGATGATCTTCGTCGACGGCATCTACCACGCCGATCCACACCCCGGGAATCTGCTGGTGCGCGACGACGGCGCGCTCATCCTCTTGGACTTTGGCGCCATCGCGGAGCTCTCGCCCCAAATGCGCGAGGGCATCCCGGAGTTTCTCGAGGGCGTTCTCCGGCGCGACACGGAGCGCCTCATCAAAGCCCTCCGCAAGATGGGGTTTCTCGCGAAGGGGGCCGACGAGCAGGTCTCCGAGAAGATCATCGAGTACTTCCACCGCAAGTTCCAGGATGAGGTGAAGCTCGAGTCGTTCAACCTGAAGGACATCAAGATCGACCCTCAGCGTGGCTTCGAGAACCTGCTCGACCTCCGCAAGATGAACATCGGGATGAAGGAGCTCTCGAGCTCGTTCCACATCCCGAAGGACTGGGTGCTCCTCGAGCGCACGATCATCCTCCTCTACGGCTGCTGCTCGATGCTCGACCCCGAGCTCAACCCGATGGGGATCATCCAGCCGTATCTGCAGGACTTCGTCTTCGGCAACCGCGACTGGCAGCAGATCGTGATCGAGACGGTGCGCGACATGGCGATGAGCGCGGTCACGCTGCCGGAGGACTTGAAGAAGTACCTCGTGCGCGGCGTCCGCGGCGAGCTCGAGATCCGCGTGAAGGGCGTGCAGGAAGGTGCGCGCACCATCTACGCGACCGGACGTCAGCTCATCTACACGGCCATCGGCCTCGGCTGCGGATGGGCCGCCCTCCAGCTCCACTTCCACGGCGACGACGCGCTCGCCCGCTGGCCGCTCGGGGGTGCGATCACGAGCGGCGTGATCCTCCTCGGCCTGTCGATCTTCGCCCGCCCGAAGCGCTAATTAGTTCGGCTCGAAGGTAAGCGGGAACGTGACGGTGACGACGCCAGCCGTGGGCGGGGGGAAGCTCAGCGTCGATAGGCCTCTGCCGATGCACGCGACGACGTCCGTGTTCGGCATCGTCGTGCTCGGATCGTTCTCGGTCTTCGATACGGCGCCCTTCTCGTCGATGACGAAGCGCGTGGTCACCGTCCCGGTGAGCTTGGGGTCCTTCTCGAGTCCGCTCGTGTAGCAGAGCTTGAAGCGACCGAAATTCTGCCGCGTGATGCGGTTGACGACCTCGGGTGGAAGCTGCCCGGTCATCGTCGTGTAGCCCTGGCGGAGCCGCGGAGTATTCACGTGATGGTCGCCGCCGAGGCGGCCGTGTCCGCTGCTGAAGCCTTGCCCCGTGCCGGTGCCTGCGCCGTGCCCGAGCGTGCCTACGTTGCCGAGGCCGATGCCCTCACCGCGTGCACCGCCATCGCCCGTGCCGCCATTGAGCCCGATGCCGCCCGCGCCGAACGAGTCGCCGATGGCGTCGCCCCACATGTTGCTGGCGTCGACGTCGGTCGCCTGCGTCCTAGCCGCCGCGGGGTCGTACACGACGATCACCTGGGGCGTAGGCGGTGCGCTAGCTGCAGCCGTCACGCTCACGCTCGCCGAGGCGGTGGGGACAGGCGTCACCGAGTCCGCTCTTGGCTGCACCTCGCGCGAGTTGCACGCGAGGAGCGCCACGACGGAAATCGACGGAGCAAGACGCTTCATGGCGACTACTCTACACGCGATGAGCGTCCGTGCTCTCGCCCTCCTGCCAGTGCTCGTCTTCTGTGCGCCTGACGCGCACGCGTGCGCCGTATGCGCGACGGCGGACCCCACGCTCACGGTCGCGGGTGAAGAGCAACCGTTTCGAGGGCGCCTGCGCCTCGACGCCGACGTGCGTCAAGGCGGCGTGAGCGCAGGAGACGTCGGCCTCGATGATCGGCGTGTCGAGGTCGCGGTGCTGTGGGCACCCATTCGACAGCTCGAAGTGGAATTCGCCGCGCCCTACCTCTTTCGGCACGTGGTCGACGAGCAGACGGCGAGCACGCTCGAACGCGACTCGGACGAAGCGACCATCGGTGACGTCGAGCTTCGGGCGCAATACCTCGCCTACGAGGCCCGCGGGGGCTTCGGGCGTCGCCGCTTCGGTTTGATTGGTGGGCTCAAGCTCCCTACGGCTCCGCTCGGCTACGATCCACGTGGCGCTCTCCTCGCGTCGACGCTCCAGCCTGGCTGCGGATCGATCGCGCCCTCGCTCGGGGCCTACTACGCGACGAGCCGCGGCCCGTGGTCGACGTACGCGAGCGGCTCGCTGTTCTTGCCTTTCTCCATTCGCGACGGTCCGCACTCCAGCGACTCGGCGAGGTTCGTCGCGCACGTGCAGTTCCAACCCCATCCACGGGTCGCCGGACGAATCGGTACGTTCGTGCGCATCGACGCGAGCGGGCAGCTCGCACCGGGCGTCGACGACACCAACTCGGGCGGGCTCATCGGCTACCTGACGAGCGCCATCGTCGTGTCGCCCATCTCCGATCTCGTCGTCACGGCCGGCGTGTTCTTGCCAGTCATCGAAGCCTTCCGCGGCACGCACCATGAGAGCGCGATCGTCGCCCTCACGCTCGCCCACGACTTTTGATAGGCCTTCCCCATGCCCAAACACCTGCTCGCCATCGATCAAGGCACGACGGGGTCGACCGCGCTCGTCATCGCGGAGGACGGCGCGACGCTCGGTCGCGCCACGGTGGAGTTCCCGCAGCACTTCCCGAAGCCCGGCTGGGTCGAGCACGACGCCGAGGACATCTGGAAGTCCGTGGAGGCGTCCGTCACGCGCGCCATCGCCTCCTCCCGCGCTTCGCAGACCGACATCGCCGGCATCGGCATCACGAATCAGCGCGAGACGACGCTCGTGTGGGACAGAAAGACGGGCGCGCCCATCCATCGCGCCATCGTGTGGCAGTGCCGCCGCACCGCCGACGTGTGCGACGCGCTCAAGCGTGACGGCCACGCGCCCAAGATCCTCGCGCGCACCGGCCTCGTCATCGACGCGTACTTCTCGGGCACCAAGGTCGCGTGGATCCTCGACCACGTCAGCGGAGCGCGCGCGCGCGCCGAGGCCGGCGAGCTCGCGTTCGGCACCATCGACTCGTTTCTCATCCATCGTTTGAGCGGCGGCGCGGCGCACGTCACCGACGTCACGAACGCGTCGCGCACGCTCCTCCTCGATCTGTCGACGCTCGCGTGGGACGACGAGATGCTCGCGCTCTTTCACGTTCCCCGCGCCGTCTTGCCGAAGGTGGTGTCTTCCGCGGAGATCGTCGCCGAGACACGCGGCCTGTCGTTCTTGCGTGACGGCATCCCCATCGCGGGCATCGCGGGCGACCAGCAGGCCGCGCTCTTCGGCCAAGCGTGCTTTCGCCCGGGCGAGACCAAGTGCACGTACGGCACGGGCGCGTTCGCGCTCATGAACATCGGCCAGAAGCCCGTGTGGAGCAAGAGCGGCCTCCTCACCACCGTGGCCTGGCGCATCCCATCGGCGCAAACCGGAGCTCCCGAGACGACGTACGCGCTCGAAGGCAGCTCGTTCATCGCGGGCGCGGCCGTCCAGTGGCTCCGTGACGGCCTCGGGCTCATCAAGAGCGCGGCGGAGGTCGAGGCGCTCGCGCGCAAGGTCGAGTCGAGTGACGGCGTGGTGTTCGTCCCTGCCCTCTCCGGCCTCGGCGCTCCGTACTGGGATCAGGGCGCCCGCGGGACCATCGTCGGCATCACGCGCGGCACGACCGCCGCGCACCTCGCCCGCGCCACCCTCGAGGGCATCGCCTTCTCGGTCTACGACCTGCTCGAGGCGATGACGAAGGACGCCGATCGTCCGCTCACCCAGCTGCGCGTCGACGGAGGCGCGGCCAAGAACGATCTCCTCATGGAGCTCGAGGCCGACATCGCGCGGGTGCGGATCGAGCGGCCCTTCGACGTCGAGTCCACGGGGCGAGGCGCAGCCATGCTCGCGGGCGTCGGCCTCGGCCTCTTCACACAAGACGCGGCGAAGAAGCTCCTCACCATCGAGCGGGCCTTCGACCCGCGCATGAGCTCGGCCGTGCGGGAAGAGCACCTGACCCGTTGGCACGACGCCATCGCACGCGCACGCTCCCACACCTGACCCATTTGGGCAGCTTGCAGTGCCCCTTGATGGCGTGGCACACTTCCGTACTTCACGAAAAACAGTTCTTGAAGCTTGTCGGAGCCTTCACCGAATGCGCGTCGTTCTCAGCCCACGCCGCGCAGGGGCCGTTTCCCACGATGAAGGTTGCGAACGTCAGCGCGCCCAAAGCGCCCTTGGCGCGAGCGTGTCCGACGGAAGGGAGCAGCATCATGGTCGAGAAAAAAGAGTCCGCTTCATCGCCGAGCTTGTCGGAGTCCAGCCTTCCCCAACCGAGTGGGGGTCCGCTTCGGGACGTGCCGGTGGATTGGGAGGCGCTCGAGGACGCGTTCGAGAACAACGCCCCCGAGGTTCACAGCTACCTCCACCTCGTGACGGGTGAGGTCCTTCGCGTGGTCGACGGCGTCGCCGATCCGCAGATGCACGTGCGCATCGCGTCGGACCCCAACTACCTGCGCATCGATCCGGTCAGCTCACGCGAGCAGTACCGCTGGATGGAGCGCTTCATCCCGATGGTGGAGGAGACGGAGCTTCGCGCGAAGCTCACCATCGCCATCGACGGCAAGGGCGCGTTTCGCCGCTTCAAGGACGTCCTCATGACCTACGGGCCGGACCGCGAGAAGTGGTTCACCTTCCGGAGCGAGCGGCTTCGTACGTTCATGGAAGCGTGGCTCACCGCGCACGCCATTCACGCGACCGCCCGCCCGCAGTGGCTCGAGCCCGCCGACTCCCTCGAGGGCGAGGACCGAGAGTCGTCCATCCCCGACAGCAGCGTGGCTGCGCCAGTACCGTCGTCGTCGTCGTCCGTCGGCACACCAGAGGCGGAAGGCCCTCGCTCGTCGTCGGGTCGCAGGCGCAGCGCGGAAGCGAGCCGCGCTCACCTCAAGGACGTCGCGGATGGGCTCGGCCCACGCGATCTCGACGCGCTCGTGTCGTTCGCCGAGTTCTTGAAGGCGCGACGCGCGGCCCGCGGCTTCGCTCACCACCACGAGCACATGCAGCTCGACCGGCACGATCAGAAGCGCGCCGAGGGTGCCCCCGAGTCCTCCGGATGAGAATCGCGCGAGCCGCAGCGCTCGCGGTCGTGTGCGCGGCGACGTGTGTGCATGGGGGCGCGTTCGCCGACGTACCCGCTGACGTCTACGCGACGACAGACGCGGTCGCGGTGCGCTTCTTCGCACCCGACACCGGCGGCGTCGCGCACCCGCGCTTCATCACGCAGAGGCAGCTCTCGTTCGAGGCGAAGCTGCTCGCGCTCGAGGAGGACCCGGCGGGCGTCCTCCAGACGCGTCACGTGCGGGCCGCCATCGAGTCGCACGTCGCCGACGAGATGCTCGCCTCGCTCCCCGTCGAGCGCGCTCCCAGCGCGGGGACGCTCGTGGCGACGGTCGATGCCATTCGCGCGGGGGTCGAGCAGCGCGCGGGCGGTCATGCGGTCGTCGAGCACGCGCTCGCGGCGGACGGCATCGATGCCACCGAGTTTGCGGTGCTCATCCAGCGGCAAGCTCGCGCCGCGCTCTATCTCGATCGCGCGCTGCCGCCCGTCCTCACGTACACCGAGGATCAGCTCCGCGAGACGTACCGCACGACGAGCCACCCGTTCCGCGGGCGCCGCTTCGAGGAGTGCCGCGATGATCTTGCCCGGTGGCTCCTCATCGAACGCTTCCGCTCCGCCGAACAAGCGTACCTGCAGACCGCCCGCTCCCGCGTGACCATCACGTACTTATGATCGGGCTGCCGCGTCGGTGCGCATCTCGAGCGGGATGTGGCCGACGTCGTTGTATCGCACGACGCGGACCACTCCGCCGGGGAGAACCCGGAACTCGGTGATCCCGCAGTGGCTCGAGTCGAGCCGCATCCATAGCTTGGGCTCGATGCCCAGCGCGCGGCACACGAGGTAGCGAATCAAGTTCCCGTGGCAGACGACGATCTCGGTGGTCTCCGAGCGCGCGGAGCGGAAGAGCTTCACGAACGCGTGGTCGGCGCGTTTGCGATCGCCCTTCACGCGTGTGGCGTCGACGCGAACGCCCAGCTTGACGTGCCGCGGAAGCGTCGTCGGGATGACCTCGCACAGGAGCGCGGTACGCTTCAGCCGCGCGCGGGGTTGTTTCGCGCAGACGATCGAGGCGGTCTCCTTGGCGCGGAGCAGCGTGCTCGTCCACACGACGCGGACCTTGAGCCGCCGGAGGGCATCGGCGGTCTTCGCGGCCTGCTTGCGGCCGAGCGGCGTGAGCGCCCCGCTCGTCTGCTCCTCGTACTGCCCGTGGCGCATGAAAATGAGGCGGCGCACGGCCGTGCTTTACCGGAGATCGTGGCGAGACGATACTCTTTCGATGCCCGGCGGAAGTACGCCCGATACGTCCAACGCAGGCACGGTGATCGCGGGGCGCTTCGTCATCCAACGCGTCGCCGGCGTGGGAGGGATGGGTCGCGTCTATCGGGCGCGCGACAACGAGTCCGGGCGCGTCGTCGCGCTGAAGGTCCTTCATTCGATCGACGAGGCGAGCCGCGACCGATTCGAGCGGGAGGCTCGCATTCTCAGCGCTCTCTCCCACCCGGCCATCGTGGGTTACGTCGCGCACGGCGAGGACGACCGGGGCCGGCCGTTTCTGGCGATGGACTGGCTCGAGGGCGAGCCGCTGTCCGCGCGCCTTCGCAAGGGAGCGCTCGAGATCGAAGAGGCGATGAAGCTCGGCATGCGCGTCGCTGAGGCGCTCTCGTGTGCCCACGAAGCGGGTGTGCTGCATCGCGACGTGAAGCCGGCCAACTTGATCCTCGAGCCGACGCCCAGCGGCACGGAGGTGCGGGTCGTCGACTTCGGTGTCGCGCGCCACGTGAGGGAGACGCTCGCGGTGACGCACACCGGGATGATCGTCGGCAGCTGCGCGTACATGTCACCCGAACAGGCGCTCGCTCGACGTGACATCGACCCGCGGAGCGATCTCTTCTCGCTCGGCTGTGTGCTGTACGAGTGCGTCAGCGGCGTGCGGGCGTTCGGCGCACGCGACGCGACGGCAGCGCTCGCCAAGGTGCTGCTCGACGAGCCCATCCCGCTCCACGACGTGCTCCCTTCCGTGCCGCGGGCGCTCGCCGATCTCGTGACGTGGCTCCTCCGCAAGGATCCCGAGCGGAGGCCGCCGAACGCCCGCATCGTCGCCGGCCGTCTGCGCGACGTGCTCGAGAATCGGGATATCGGCGATCCCGATCCTTCGATGACGCAGTCGCTCGGAACGCGCGAGCGTCGCGTCGTGTGGGTCGTCCTCGCGGGCAGCGCGCTCGCCCGCCCCGACAAAGACGAAGACCGCCCCTCCGGCGCGACGATCCGCGTCGCGGAAGACACGGCGACGATCTCCGATGAAGAGGCCGGCGGCACGCTGCGGCTCCACACCATCGTCAAGTCCTACGGAGGGGCGCTCGCCTTCCTCGCGGACGCGACGGCCATCGCGACGTTCTCCGGTGGCGTCCCCACCGACGAGGCCGCCCGCGCCGCGCGGTGTGCGCTCGCGATGCGCGAGGCGTTGCCCTCGGCGTCGATCGCGATCGCGATGGGCCTGTGCGAAGTGGGCGTGCGCGCGCCGCTTGGAGCGGTGATCGACGAGGCCGCTGATGCGCTCCGTCGCACGGCATCCGGCGCCATCCGCTTGCACGGCGTCGACCGCGATTGGCTCCTCGGCTTCGACGTCGCGGAAGACCAACATGGCGTGACGCTCGTGAGAGCGAAGGAAGCCGCCCTCACGCCGCGCACGCTCCTCGGGCGCCCGACGGCGTGCGTGGGTCGCGAGCGCGAGATCGCGACGCTCGAAGGCCTCTTCGACGACGCGGCGACCGAGTCGCAAGCCAAGGTCGCCCTCGTGACGGCCCCCGCGGGTGCGGGCAAATCGCGCATCCGCCACGAGCTCTGCGCGAGGCTCTCGAAGCGCGACGAGCCGCCGATGATCCTCATCGGGCGCTGCGACGCGATGAGCGCGGGCGCGCCGTTCTCCGCGATAGGCGACGCCATACGCCGTCACGCGGGCATCGTGGAGGGCAGCACCGACGCCGAGCGCAAGATCGAGGCGATGCTGGAGGGTGAGCGGGCCGGCGCCGTCAGTCGAGATGGGGAGCTCCGCCCCCCAACCCCCCAAGAGGCTTCGCCTCGAATTGCTCCGCTGCGCTCCACAATTCTCGACCTCCCAACGCACGCGGCGCTCCTTGGCGAGCTCGCGGGCGTGCGGTTCCCCGACGAGACGAGCGAGATGCTGCGGGCTGCACGACACGACGCGCGCTTGATGGGCGATCTCATGCGCACGGCGCTCGAGGAGTGGCTCGTTCGGATCCCGCGCCCCATCGCGTTCGTCATCGAAGATCTTCACTGGGGTGACGTTCCGTCGGTACGCCTCCTCGACGCCGCGCTCCGCAACCTCGCGTCTAGGCCGCTGTTCGTCCTCGCGCTCGCGAGGCCCGAGGTCTCGGAGCTCTTTCCGAGCTTGTGGGCGGAACGCGGGCTCGTGTCGATCGCGCTCTCTCCGCTGTCGCGACGCGCGGCGGAGAAGCTCGTCAAGGGCGCCCTCGGGGATGGCGCGCCGCCGGCGGCCGTCGCGTCGCTTGTCGCGCGCGCGCAGGGCAACGCGTTCTTCTTGGAGGAGCTCATCCGGGGGGCCGCGCGCGGCGACGCTGCCCTTCCGGACTCGATCTTCGGCATCCTGCAGACGCACCTCGACGCCATCGATCCCGACGCGCGGCGCGTGCTCCGTGCCGCGAGCGTGTTCGGTGACAGCTTCACCGCGGACGGCGCGTTCGCGCTGCTCCAAGGAGCGAGCTCGCCCGCCTCGGTGAGGCAACACCTCGACGCGCTCGCGCACGACGAGATCGTGACGCCCGCGGAGAGCGGCGTTTATCGCTTCCGTCACGCGCTCGTGCGCGACGCGACCTACGCGACGCTCACGGACGACGACCGCAAGCTCGGCCATCGTCTCGCGGCCGAGCTCCTCGAAGCCACGGGAGGCGCGGGTGCGCTCGCCCTCGCGGAGCACTTCGTGCGCGGAGGCGCTGCCGAGCGTGCGATCGCCCACCTGCGCGCGGCCGCCACGAAGGCCCTCGAGGGCAACGACATCCGCACGGCCGTCGCCCTCGGCGAGCGCGCGCTGGTCCTTCAGCCCGGGCGAGAGGACCAAGGCGTGCTCCACGCCACCTGCTGCGAGGCGTACCGCTGGATGGGTGACTACGATCACGCCGCCGAGCACGGGCTTGCCAGCATCGACGCGCTCGAGGAAGGGACCGTCGCGTGGTTCCTGGCCGCCGGGGAGTTCCTCGCCGCCTGCGCGTATCGGCGCGACTTCGAAGGCGCCGCGCCTCAGCTCGCGCGCGCACGCGCGGCGAAGCCCGTATCGCCCGCGGCGCGCAACGCGCAGATCGTGTGCATCGCCCGCGGCGGCACGCAGCTCCTCGAGGGCGGACGCTTCGAAGAGGCCGACGCCATCGCCAGCGCCCTCCGCGCGGAGCCCGCCGAGAATCTGGACGACAGCGCACGCGGCTGGACGAATTGGCTCTTCGCGATGCGATCGCTGCGCGACGGCGATCTCGCGACGTTCGCCCGCTCGACCGAGACGTGTCTCGCCGCGTTCGAGCGCCTCGGCGACGTGCGCAACATGACCTCCCAGCGCGTCAACCTCGGGTACGTCTACAGCGAGCTTGGCGCATTCGAGCGCGCCGAGCCGCTCCTCTTGCGCGTCCATCAAGACGCCGAGCGCGCCGCGCTTCCGATGATCTGCGCCTATGCGCTCCAGAACCTCGGGACGGTGCTGCGCGGCATGGGGCGGCTCGAGGAGGCGCGGACCGAGGAGCGACGCGCCGTCACGATCGCGGAGTCGCTGAACGACAGGCGCATCGCAGGCGCCGCGCGATCGTACAGCGCGCTCATGACGCTCGAGCTCGGTGACGGGCAGCTGGCGGAGAAGGAATGCCGCCTCGCGATCGCGCACCTCGACAAAAACCCGCCGCTCGTTGGGTTCGCGCGGGCCGTGCTCTCGCGTGCGCTCGTCGCGCAGGCGCGGGCCGCGGAAGCGCTCACCGAGTCGCTCGCGGCGATGGCGATCATGGATGAAGGCGTCGAAGATGGCGAGACGTTCATCCGCCTCGCGCACATCGAAGCGCTCGAAGCGAACGGCGACACGGATGGCGCCCGCACCGCCGCCCTCGAGGCGGAGCGGCGTCTCATCGCGCGCGCCGACCGCATCCAAGACGACGCCCTGCGCGAGAGCTTCCTCGAGCGGGTGCCGGAGTCCCTGCGGACGCTCGCAGCTGCGGCGCGCTTGCGCGCTGCGACGGCGGCCCCATGAGCGTCATGCGAAGCATGAGCCCCCGCGTGTGGGCGCCGCTGTGCGCGGGGCTCGCGCTCGTGCTCACGCTGCTCCCGGCGCGCTCGCGTCACGCCAGTGCTGCGCGCATCACGGAGCCAAAGGCCCGTGTGGGCCTCGTCTTCGACGTCGGCGGCCGCGGCGACAAGAGCTTCAATGACGCCGCCTACGAGGGCCTCGTCCGCGCCGAGCGAGAGCTCGACGTCGAGGTGCGATACCTCGAGCCCGCGAGCACCGAGGATCGCGAGGCTGCGCTCCGTCTCTTCGCGTCGCGCAAGCTCGACCTCGTCATCGGCGTAGGCTTCATCTTCTCGAGCGACATCGACGCCGTCGCGCGCGCCTACCCCTCCGTCCACTTCGCCTGTGTCGACTACGCACCTGGGAAAGATATGCCACCCAACGTCCTCGGGCTCGCCTTTCGCGAGGAGGAAGGGTCCTTCCTCGTGGGCGCGGCGGCCGGGCTGCTGACGAAGACGAAGAGCGTGGGCTTCGTAGGCGGCATGACGATTCCGCTCATTCGCAAGTTCGAGGCAGGTTACACGGCGGGCGTCGCCGAGACGTGCCCGTCATGCACGGTCACTGCCACCTACGCGGGCGCGACGCCTGACGCGTTCAAGGATCCCGCGAAGGGCAAGCTCCTCGCGATCGGCGAAGCCGCAGCGGGGGCCGATGTCATCTTCCACGCGTCGGGATCCACGGGCCACGGCGTCTTCGAGGGCGCCAAGGAGATGCACGCTCTCGCCATCGGCGTCGACCGCGATCAATGGGCCGACATGCCCGGCGTGGTCGTGACGAGCATGATCAAACGCGTCGACGTGGCCGTGTTCGACGCCATCGAGGACGTCATCCAAGGCCGCTTCCACGGAGGCATCCACGCCCTCGGCCTCGCCGACCACGGCGTCGACTGGGTGCACGAGGGCGCCCACGCCCACGATCTCCCACCTGTAGTCGTCACCGCAGTCGAGGCCCTCCGCGACCGAGTGGCCCGAGGAGAGATCCACGTCCCGACCGACCTCCCGCACTGACGCAGCAACTTCCTTGCGCCCCGCAACGACTTCCTTCCGCCCCGCAACGACTTCCTTCCACCCCACGGGTTGCAGGACAACAGATCGCTTACATTTTTGCGGACGTCACTGCGGGTGCAATGACTGGGCTGAATCCCGCCCAGATCACGGGGAGGCGAGGAGACGGGGAGATTTTTTTGTCAGAACAAAGAAACCTCCCCGCCTCCCCGCCTTCCTGTTCAATTCTCTTTCCCCATGCATGTAGTCGTCGTTGGTGCGGGGATCTTTGGGGTAACGGCGGCCGTTACGCTCGGGCGTGGTCACCGCGTCACGTTGCTCGATGCGGGCGGCATTCCCCACCCACTCGCGGAGTCGACCGACGTGAGCAAGGCCGTTCGCATGGATTACGGCGCGGACGAGTTCTATGCGTCCGAGATGGAGCGGGCGCTCGACGCGTGGCGCGGCTGGAACGCTGCGTTCGGCGAGGACTTGTTTCACGAGACCGGCGCGATGTTCGTCACCGCGCAGCCGATGGCGCCTGGCGGATTCGAGCACGACAGCTACGTCACGTTGACGCGGCGCGGCCATGGGCTCGAGAGGCTCGATCGCCAGGCAATCGAGGCGCGCTCGTCGCTCCGCGGGTTCGAGGACGGTTACTGGAACCCGCACGGCGGCTTCGCCGAGAGCACGCGCGTCATCGAGCGCCTCCTTCAGCAGGGCCACGCCGCAAACATCGTAGTGCGCGAGCACGCCCGGATCACCGAGATCGTGACGAGCAACGACCGTGCGACGGGTGTGGTGCTCGCCGGCGGAGACCGACTCGCCGCCGACGCCATCGTCGTCACGGCGGGCGGCTGGACGAACGACATCGTGCCCGAGCTCGAAGGCGCTTTTCGCATGGTCGGTCAGCCCGTCTTCCACATCGAGGCCGAGCCCGACGTGCTTTTGCCGGTGTTCGGCGCCGACATCGCCAAGACGGGCTGGTACGGGTTTCCTAGGAGCGACGCGGGCCGCTTCGTGAAGGTGGCCAACCACGGCGTTGGCCGGCTCATGCACCCGAGCACGAAGGAGCGTGATGTCACGGCCGACGAAGAGACTCGCCTCCGCGACTTCTTGCGCACGGCGCTTCCTGCGCTCGCTTCTGCGCCCATCATCAAGAAGCGCATCTGCGTCTACTGCGACACGCTCGACGAGCACTTCTGGATCGCGCCGCACCCTCGCCTTGCGAACCTCGTTGTCGCGACCGGCGGCTCGGGTCACGCATTCAAGTTCGCGCCGCTCCTCGGTGACTGGATCGCGCGCGCGCTCGCCGGCGACGTCATCCCGCGCTTCCGCTGGCGCACCGATCTGCAAGCCTCAGGAGGCGAAGAGGCGGCGCGCCACCGCTAGTATCGGCTGGGCTTCTTCGTCGACGAAGGGTGCGCGGACGGCATCCTGTGGGCGTTGGCGACGGGGGCAACCTTCACCTGGCTCGAGGCGACGACCGACGCAGAGGCGGCAGTGATGGTCGTGCTGGCGACGGCCGACGGCGGTGCGCTGCCGGCGGAGTCGGTCGCGACCGACTGGCCCTCGGGGACAGCGCGCGAACGCGCGAGCACGCCGAACGTCGTGCCGCCCGCGGCCACGAGCGCGAGGGCGACCCAAAAGCGCCGTCGTCCTTTGCGACGCGGAAACATCACGGCGGCGTCCTCCGTGACGCCGAGCTCTTCCTCGGGTGCCTCCTCGGTGAGCGTCGGGCTTCGGTTCACGGGGAGCACGACGGGCATCGTCGCCGTCGCCGGCGTCGGCTTGATCATGATCGCCTGACCCGAGTACCGACGGAGCTGCTGCCGGAGCGTCTGCTCGATCGAGTCGACGAGCGCCACGCACGCGCCCGTCCCAAACGGCGCGATCGCCTGCGCGAGCTGCGAGACATCCGAGAAGCGGTCCTGCGGGACGTGCTCGAGACACTTCATGATCGCCGCGTCGAGCTCCACCGGGATATCCGGCCGAATCGAGCGTGGGGAAGGCGGCTTGTTGTTGAGCACGGCGGCGAGCGTCTCGCCGACGCCGTCCCCCTCGACGGGCGGGCGCCCCGTCAGGAGCTCGTACAGCACGACGCCGATGCCCCAGATGTCGGTGCGATGATCAACGAGCGGGGAGTTGCGGATGTGCTCCGGCGACATGTACGTCGGCGACCCGACGGCCTGCCCCTGCGCCGTCACGCGCGTCGCGTCGTCGAGCTTGGCGATGCCGAAGTCGAGGATCTTGATGATCGACGTCCCGTCGGCCTGCTGCGACAGAAACAAATTCGCCGGCTTGAGATCGCGGTGGATGACGCCGAGCGTGTGCGCGTGGGCGAGGCCCTGTAAGGCTTGGAGCACGTAGTCGACGGCGTCGCCGACGGTGAGCTGCTTCTCGAGCCTGAGGAGCTCCTCGAGATCGCACCCCTCGAGCCGCTCCATCACCATGTACGGCAGGCCGTTGACGAGCGTGCCGACGTCCATGACGCGTGCGACGTGAGGGCTGTCGACGCGCGCTGCCGCGCGGGCCTCCGTGAGAAACCTGTCGACCACCTGAGGAAGCCGCGGGAGGTCGGGCGAGAGGATCTTCACCGCGATGGGCTTGTCGAGCAGGGTGTGATGCGCACCGAACACGACCGCCATCCCGCCCACACCGAGCTGGCCGTCGATGCGGTACTTGTCCGCCACGACGTCTCCGATACCCGGCAAGAAGGGTGATGACATGCGAGTCCAGGATGAACATAACACCGAAGCCAGCCATCCGTGAGAGCCGGAACCGGATAGAGTGGGTTTTATGGACGCTGCAGTTGCCACGCGTTACCCCGGAGAAACCTCTCGACGGCAACCCGTGCACACAGTGTACGGCGGCGGCCATCTCTTCAAGCACGACACGGGGGCGAAGCTCGGCAAGCTCGCTCTGAAATCGCTCGCCGACCACGCCCCGGACGCTGCCACGTTCGCGCGCGCCATCGGGCTTCGGGAGGACCTCGCGGCCGCAACGTACGCGCGCGTCATCGCCAAGCTCGAGCGCGAGCCCGTCGAAGACTTTCGCATCGACTTCGAGGACGGCTACGGCACGCGCCCCGACGCGGAGGAGGACCACCACGTGGAGCTCGCCGCGCGCGAGGTCACGCTCGGTATGGCGCAGAAGACGCTCCCTCCGTTCATCGGCATTCGCATCAAGTCATTCTCGGTCCCTGCGCGCAGCGTGCGCACGCTCGACAAGTTCCTGACGACGCTCGGCAAGGGCATCCCGGAAGGCTTCGTCGTCACGTTCCCGAAGATTCAGCACATCGACCAGGTGCGTGCGTTCGTCTCGGAGCTCTCGGCGATCGAGCAGCGCATCGGCCTCACCAAGCGTGTCGGCATCGAGATCATGGTGGAGCAGCCGCAGACCATCCTTGCACCAGACGGCCGCGTCGCGCTCCCACTCATCCACGACGCGTGCGACGGGCGCCTCGTGGGGGCGCACTTCGGAACGTACGACTACACGGCGAGCCTCGGCATCACGGCCGCCCACCAGCACATGCTTCACCCCGCGTGCGACTTCGCCAAGCACATGATGCAGGTCGCCTTCGCGGGGACGGGCGTGATGCTCTCCGACGGCGCGACCAACGTCATGCCCGTCGGCAACCGCGAGAGCATCTTCGCCGCGTGGAAGCTCCACACCGCACACGTGCGCCACTCCCTCGAGGGCGCCTTCTATCAGGGCTGGGACTTGCACCCCGCCCAGCTGCCGACGCGGTACGCCGCCGTCTTCGCGTTCTTCCTCGAGGCGAAGGCCGCGGCGACCGAGCGCCTCGCGAACTTCGTCGCCAAGGCCGCCCAAGCCACGCTCGTCGGCGACGTGTTCGACGACGCGGCCACGGGCCAGGGCCTCCTCAACTTCTTCCTCCGTGGCCTCTCGTGCGGCGCGCTCACCGAAGAGGAGGCGCTCGCCACCGGCTTGACGCTCGAAGAGCTCCGCTCGAAGAGCTTCGTGAGGATCCTCGACAACCGAAAGAAAGCGTAGCTACGTCCCCCGGTACGTCGAGTACCCGAACGGAGAGAACAAAAGCGGCACGTGGTAGTGCTGCGAGCTGTCCTTCACGTCGAAGACGATCTGCACTTCGGGGAAGAAGCACTCGAAGAGATTCTTCCGCGCATAACCATGGGTGTCGAACGTGAGGCGGTACGTGCTCGGCGTGAGCGCGACGTCGGGCGAGAGGAGGGTGTGGACGCGGCCGTCGAGATCGGTCTCACCCCCGCCGACGAGCTCCCACCCGTCGCCGAGAATGCGCTCGAGCTTCACGCGTACGCCGCGCGCGGGGCCGCCGCGGGCAATGTCGAGAACGTGAGTCGTGATGGTCATGGTCTTTCCTGCTCCGCGGCGCTGCCGCGATGGTCAATCTCCAACGAGCTTGCGTAGACGTAGCACTGTGATCTCGGCGAGCTCGCGCGCGGCGACCTCGAGCTCCGTGGCGCGCGGGTGCTGCAAGCGGGCACGCGCTGCCGCGAGCACTTCGTCGGCGGTCTTGCCGGTCGCGCAGATCAAGAAGACGAAGCCGTGCTTGGCTTCGTAGGCGCGGTTCTGCTCGGCGAGCGCCGTGAGCACCTCGGGTGAGCCCGATTGGACGCGCGCTTGCTCGGCGGCGCTCGGCTCGTTCCTGGTCGCCGGGCCAGCGTCGCCGATGCGTGGGTGGGCGGCCATAGCTTCGAGCAAATCAACTTCGGCGAGCGACGACGTGATCGCTCGAGCGCGAGCCATGAGGGCAGCTCCTCCGTCGTCGAACGGGCGCTCGCGTGCCATCGTCTCGATGAAGTGCTTCGATCCGCAACACGCGCGAAGGTGGCTGCCCGCGTCGCTGGGTGATGACGTCGAGAGACGGCGCGCGGCCGCGTCATCACGACCGAGCACCGTGAGCCGTCCGAACGCGCGCAATCGACTGACGCCGCCGTCAGGGAACACCTTGAGCCGCAAGTGCGTGAACGGCCCGCGGGCTCCAAGCTCGGCCTGAAAGACGTGCCGCGTGTGCCCCATGAGCTTCGTGCGCCCGAGCACCTCGTGAAAGCCGTCTTTTTGGTCGCTCCGAAGGCGCGAGGCCTCAGGATCGCCGTTGCACCCCTCGACGAGAGCGGTGTCGGGGAAGTTGCCGAGGAAGAAGGCGGTATCGATCTCGAGGCGTGAGAGCGTCCCCTGCCCCGCGAGCTTTACGAGTGCCCAGTCGTGCGTTTCGTTCGTGATGCCGCGGCGTCGCTTCGTCTCCCACCCGTCGCTCATGTTGCGGGCGCGACCGGGCTGAATGAGGTTGTGCTTCGGCCCGAAGAACATGTCGCTGCACGACACGACCTCGCCGCCGTTTTCGAGCGCGGCGAGATCGAGCGTGTCGGCCGCGCTGCCTGTCCTCGGGAAGCCCGCGATGGGGTCGGCGTGAACGCGGAGCCGGGCGACGCCGCCGTCCGGGAAGATGCGCACGCGGAGGTGGGTGAACGCGACACGGCTCTTGGGAAGAAAGACGTTCTTGTCGTCACCTCGCAGCGCGGCCCGCGGGACGAGCTCGATCCACTCCACCCGCGATCGTAAATCGTCAGCGAGTGTCCCCTCGGGTGCGGTCGTCCCCTCGATCATGCACGTCTCCGGGAAGTTGCCGCGAAAGAACGCCGTGTCGACGACGACGCCGCGGACGACCCCGGGCATCGCGAGCCGCACGATGACCTCGTCGTACGCGTCGGCTCCGGGCGCGGTGCGTTTGCGGCGCGACTCCCAGCCGTCCATCCACTTGCCGCGGTCCGTGTACTCATGCTCGCGCCACTCGGGGGCGCCGTCGCGGAGGAGGTTCTCCTTCGCCGCGAAGAAGTCATCGCTGGCCCACACGGCCACGGCGCCGAGCCGCTCGGAGGCGAGGTTCGCGAGGGTCTCCCAGGTCATGCTCTTCCCTTTCGCAGCCAGCGGCCGCGGGCGTGGCTGTCCTGCACGCGCTCCCCGCGCAAGTACGTCGCGGCGACCACTCCGTCGAGCATCTGACCAGCGTACGGCGTCACCTTGTTCTTGTGCAGAATACAGTCGGTCGTCACCGTGAACGACGCCTCCGGACGCCAGACGACGAAATCGGCGTCGCACCCCTCCTCGATCCTGCCCTTGCTCTCGAGACCCGCGAGCTTCGCAGGGGCCTCGCTCATCCACCGCGCGATGTCGACGAGAGTCGCGCCGCGCGCACGGCCCTCGGTCCACACGATGGGCAGCCCGAACTGGAGCGACGCGATACCGCCCCACGCTTGGTCGAAATCTCCGAGCTCGAGCCTCTTCAGGTCGGCCGTGCAAGGTGAGTGATCGGTGACCACGAGCGCGATGAGGCCATCGCGAAGGCCGCGCCAGAGACGCTCGCGGTTCTCGTGCTCGCGGATTGGCGGGGCGCACTTGAATGCGGTCGCGCCATCCGGAATGGCTTCGGCTTCGAGCTTCAAATAGTGCGGTGTCGTCTCCGCCGTGAGGGCCAGGCCTTCGTCGCGGGCGCGGGCGAGCACGTCGAGGCCTCCCGCCGCTGAGAGGTGCACGACGTGGGCTCGCGCGTGGGACCGTGCACACTCACGACGGAGGAGCTCGATGGCCTCGATCTCGGCCTCGGGCGGCCGCGACCGCATGTAGCGCATGTAGCTCGTCCCCGCGCCTTCGCGGTGGTGCTGCGCGGCCGCAAGCGGTCCGGGCAGCTCCGCGTGGACGAGGAGCGGGGCATCGCATTCGGCGAGCACGTCCATCGCCTGCGACAGATCCGCTACCCCAAGCGGCGCGAACTCCGGAACGCCCGAGTCGACGAGGAACGCCTTGAAGCCGAGGGCGCCAGCGTCGAGGAGTGGACGTAGCTCGGCGGCGTTGCCCGGCACGGCGCCACCCCAAAGCCCGACGTCGATCGCACACTTTCCTTCGAGCGTTGCCGCCTTCTCCTCGAGCGCACGCACGGTCGTCGTCGCCGGGATGCTGTTCAGCGGCATGTCGACGAGGGTGGTGACGCCACCCGCGGCGGCCGCGCGCGTGGCGCTGAAAAAACCTTCCCACGCGCTACGACCGGGCTCGTTGACGTGGACGTGCGTGTCGACGAGCCCCGCCATGACGACGTCGTCCCCGAAGTCTTCCAGGGTCGCTCCCGCGGGAACGTCGTCCCACGCGCCCACGTGCACGATGCGCTCTCCCAAGACGTGAATCGTGCGCGCGGCCACGCTTCCTCGCGAAACGACGCGCCGCGACCGAACAATCATGGAGGAACGCACCACTTGCGGGGAGCGTACGACGGGTGCGATGAATCGTAAAATCATGCGACGCTTCGAGACCACCGCGGACAACAAGTTCTGGCAGTTCGAGCTGACTGGCAACGAGGCCCTCGTCGAGTGGGGGAAGATCGGCGGCACGGGCAAGCAACGGCAGCACAAGAAGTTCGCGAGCGACGCCGCGGCGCAGACCGAGCTTGGAAAGCTCGTCGCGAAGAAGGAGCAGGAGGGCTTCGTCGAGGTTGGCAAGACGAGCACGGCTCCGGCTCCGAGTCCGACGCCGGCTCCGACTCCGAAAGCGGCTCCGGCTCCGACTCCAGCGGGCACGATTGCACCGCGTATCGTTTGGACCGACGAGCTCAAGCAGAGAGCTGAGGGGGAACGCGACGAGCCCGTCCTCGATCTCAAGGCCGGCAAGAGCGTGCTCAAGGAGCTTGCGGCTCACTTCGACGAGAAGGTCGAAGGGCTCAATCGAAAGCCCAAGGGCATGCACAAGGACAAGTTCGTGCGTGGCCTCGCGAGCTCTGCGGTGACGCCGACGTGCAAAGCATGGGCGGAACGCATGCTCGCGTCCTATGCCGATGGGAAGGAGCCCAAGGACCTCGACGCGGCGGCGGATGCCGCGGTCTTCAACGATGCTCCCTTCAACCCGCTCGCGAGCTACCTCCTCACGCGTGGAGGCGTTGCGTTCCTCGCCAAGGTCATGCTCGCCAGCGCGGACATCGGCCGAACGTGGGAGGGATCCGACGATGCCCAGTACTTCGTCGAGAACGCGACCGCCGGCATTTACCGCGGAAGTCCCGCGCACCAGCTCGCGGCGGTGATTCGCCAGCACCTCGCTGCCGCGCCCGCGAAAGAGCGCGACGAAGCACGGAGCATCATCGAAAGTGCTCATGGGACGGTTCGCTTCGCCCTTCGCATCGTGTGCGCGCGTGCGCTTGGCAACAGCGAATGGGCCTCAGCCGACGCGGCAGACTACCTCACGTCGAAGCGCACCGACGTGATGTACGACTATCCTCAGCAGCTCTTCGACGTCGTTCGCGATCCGGAGGTCGTGACTCGCCTCGCCAAGCGTTACCCGCAGAGCGTGCCTTCGGCGCTCTTGATGAAGGACATGGGTCTCGCCGCCGAGGCCGCCGTCATCGCGCGCCACGACAAGGACCCGAACAGCGAATGGGTCGCCGAGGCGCTCGCGGCCATCGAGAGCGCGCCCGCCGCCAAGCAGCTCGCGGCGTCGCTTTCGCAGAAGCGCGCCGCTCCCGTCGCGAAAGCGTACTTCGAGCGGCGGCCCGATCTCGCCGTGGCCGTCCTCGAGCCCATCGTCAAGAACGACTCGAAGCTGTCGCCGTTTGCCAAGCCGCTCCTCCAGGCCATCTTGCGTGCGCATCCAGAGCTCGGTAGCGGCGAACCCGCGAAGCCCGTCGCCAAAGTCGCGGCGGCGAGTGACGTGCCGGCTGCGCTCGCCAAGCCGCCCGAGCTCCGCAAGCCCGTCACACTCGACGCTTGGCAAACCGGGCTCCCTCAGGTGCTCCTCCAAAACGGCAAGGCACTGCCGGACGCGGCGGTGACGAACCTCCTGCTCGTTCTGCACCAAGCGCCGCTCCACACTCAGGTGCCCAATGCCGCCCTCGAGGAAGTGAAGCGCACGTGCGATCGCGAGAGCCTCGCGTCCTTCGTTTGGGCGCTCTTCGAGAATTGGCTCGGTGTTGGCGGCTCGTCGAAGGAAGGCTGGGCCTTCGCGGCGATGGGTCACCTCGGCGATGACGAGTGCGCGCGCAAGCTCGCGCCGCTCGTTCGCGCGTGGCCGGGTGAATCCCAACACGCACGCGCCGTCAGCGGGCTCGACGTGCTCGGGGCCATTGGCACGGACGTCGCGCTCATGCACCTTCACGGCATCGCGCAGAAGGTGAAGTTCAAGGGCCTGCAAGAGAAGGCGCGGCTGAAGATGGACGCGCTCGCGAAGGCGCGCGGCCTCACGGCCGAGGAGCTCGCGGATAGGCTCGTTCCCGATCTCGGGCTCGACGAGACGGGATCTATGGCGCTCGACTTCGGCTCGCGCACGTTCACCGTCGGCTTCGACGAAGAGCTCAAGCCCTTCGTGCTCGATGCATCCGGAACGCGCGTCGGGGATTTGCCCAAGCCGAACAAGACCGACGACGCCGAGAAAGCCAAAGAGGCCTCCGAGCGGTTCAAGGCGCTCAAGAAGGACGCCCGCACGATCGCAGCCATGCAGATCCTCCGCCTCGAGATCGCGATGTGCTCGCAGCGGCGATGGACGGCGAGCGACTTCAAGTCGTTCATCGTCGACCACCCGCTGGTCGTGCACCTCGCGCGCAGGCTCGTGTGGTCGGGCGACAAGAGCACGTTCCGCGTCGCCGAGGATCGCTCGTACGTCAGCGCCGATGACCGCGCCGTCGTGCTGCCCAAGGGTGCGTCCGTCGGCGCGGTGCATCGCCTCGACTTGGACGCGAAGACCATCGCGGCCTGGGGCGATCACTTCGGCCGCTACGAGCTGCTCCAGCCGTTCGATCAGCTCGGTCGGGCGCTCTTCACCATCGAGGACAAGGAGAAGAAGAGCTCTACGCTCGAGCGCACGAAGGGCATGAAGGTCAAGACCGGCAAGGTGCTCGGCCTCGAGGCGCGCGGCTGGCGCAAGGGCGCGGCGCAGGACGCGGGTTGGGTCTGGGACATGCACAAGACCATCGCTGGCTTCGAGCTCACACTCCCGCTCGGTGGGGGTCTCTGCATGGGATGGCACGAGGGAACGCCAAGCGACCAGGAGCTCGGCGCCGTCGACATCGCACGGCAAGGTGAGGCCAAGGCGACGTTCGGCATGCTCACACCCGTCGTCTTTTCCGAGCTCGTTCGCGAGCTCGAGATGCTCAAGGACGCCTGACGGAGTAAGCTCGGCGGCCAGCGAGAATGCCGAGCTATCTTTTTGAGACTGACGAGCACGCGGCGCTGCGTCTTCAGGCGCGCAAGTTTGCCGAACGAGCCATCGCGCCGCACGCCCACGCGTGGGAGGAGGCGGAGGAGTTTCCGCGCACCCTTCATCGCGAGATTGCGGACGCCGGCCTGCTCGGGCTCGGATATCCCGAACGGGTGGGTGGTGGCGGGGGTGACGTGACGCACGTCCTCGTCGCCAGCGAAGAGCTGGTCCTCGCGGGCAAATCGGTGGGGACGGTCGTCGGCCTCGGAAGCCACGGCATCGCGCTCCCGCCCATCATCATGTTTGGAACGGCGGCGCAGGTCGAGCGCTTCGTGAAGCCCGTCGTACGCGGCGACAAGATCGCGGCCCTCGCCATCACCGAGCCGAGCGGGGGCTCGGACGTCGCCGCGCTGAAGACGCGTGCGGTGCGCGACGGCGACCACTACGTCATCGACGGAAGCAAGACGTTCATCACATCGGGCGTCCGCGCCGACGTCGTGACCGTCGCCGTGCGCACGGGCCCTCCCGCGCACGCGGGCATCTCGATGATCGTCGTCGAGCGCGGAACGCCCGGCTTCTCCGCATCGAAGAAGCTGAAGAAGACCGGCTGGTGGGCCAGCGACACGGCCGAGCTCACGTTCGAGTCGTGCCGCGTTCCCGCGTCGAACCTCATCGGCGAGGAGAACGGCGGCTTCGCGATGATCGTCGCCAACTTCGTCACCGAGCGACTGTTTCTCGCCGGGCAGTGCGTGGCCATCGCCGAGCTCGCTTACCGCGAGGCCGTAGCCTATGCGCGCACGCGCAACGCTTTCGGCAAACCCCTCACCGGCTTTCAGGTCACGCGCCACAAGCTCGCCGACATGGTCACGCGTATCTCGGCCGCGCGCGCCCTCACAGGCGAGCTCGCCATGCGCTTCATTCGAGCCGAGACGACGCCTGCGCTCGCGGCGATGGCGAAGAACACGGCGACGGACATGTGCTCGTTCGTCGTCGATCAAGCCGTGCAAATCCACGGCGGCTACGGCTACATGCGCGAGTACGTCGTCGAGCGCCTCTTTCGCGACGCGCGCCTCTATCCCATCGGAGGCGGGACGCGCGAGATCATGAACGAAATCATCTCGAAGGCCGAAGGGTACTGACGTGCGACGCCTAGTCGGGGCCGTCGCGCTCGTGCTCGCGACGTCGTGCTCGCGGACGGTCTACGAGGCGCACTTCGCTCCGCCCGCGCAGCTCGCGAAGATCAGCGAAGCTGCGTCGCGCGCGCCGTTCATCAAGTGCCACATGGCCGACGGCCGCGTGTACGTGCTCCAGCAATGGTCGATCGAAGAGGGCACGGGGTTGGTGGAGGGTTTGGGCATCGAATACGACGCTGACCGCAACCCGAAGGGCGGCGTGCATCGGCAATCGGTCAAGCTCGACGAGATCGCGCTCATCGAGACGAACCGGCCGTACAACGTCGACGTGGGGACGGGCTCCGTCGTGACGCTCGCGATAGGCACGAGCGTCTCTGCGATTCTGAGCTTCGTGTGCATCGGCGTGACGGGACACTGCCAATGAAGCGCGGCGCCATCGTGCTTGCGTGCCTCGCGTGTGGGTGCGGCGACGCCGGTCAGCTCGGGCGATCGGTGGTTGCACCCAGTGATTTGACGACGCGCGTCGCGGTGACGAGCGTTCCCGTTCGCGGCGCAGAGATCACCGTGACCCGCAACGACGATACGAACGTCACCGGCGAGCTCCTCGCCGCAACCGACAGCAGCATGACCATCCTCCTCGATGGCGGGTCGATCGTGAGCATCCGCGTGGGTGACGCGCGACGCGCGACGGTGACACGCTACGAGAACAGCGCGCTCATCGCGGGGCTCGCCGCATGGGCGGCCATCGGTGCGGCCGCAGGTGTCTCCCACGGTCTTGCAGCCATTGCCAGCGAGCCGATCTGGGGCGGGATCGCCGCGGGAGCAATCGTCCCCGTCGCGGCGGACGAGGGGCGCTTCGCGTTCACCGACAGGCGATGGGACTTCACGTTCCTCCACGAGTATGCGCGGTTTCCGCAAGGGTTACCGCCGCAGTACGCCGTACGCGTCAAACAGCGGTAGCGGCGGATCCTCAATTGGGAACGGGCGGCTGCGCCGCGCCGTCCTTCCCAGCAAGAGTCATCGACCGTGCCTTTGGCACGGTCAATTCAGCGCCCGAGCGACACGAGCATGGGCTCGACGAAGAGCGGCATGGTGATGGCGAAGATCCCGAGCGTCCATACGTGCCCGAGGAGGCGCGGCCAGCGCGCTACGCCGAGCTTCGATTCGACGATGACGATCCCGCCATGCAGCAAGAAGAAGCTCCCCATCGCGATGGCGTGGGGAAAGTCGCACGCGATCCAGATCGGGATGAGGTGAAGGAGGGCGCTGGCACCGAATGCCGCCATCACGCCCATCGCTCCGCCGAGGCGGATCGCCGTCGGCCGGAACGCGTGCTCGTTGAGCCAAACGTGGATGGCACGATTCCAACGTCTGCTCCAGAACTCGGAGACGGTGCGCGCGCGGATGGGTGCGTCGTGAAGCGGGCCAGCGTCAACGCCCGCGAGCGCGACGACGCCTTCGATCAAACGCGCCACGCCCTCGACGACGAGATACGCCGACACTGCACCGACGAGCGTTCGGAGCACGCCGAGCGTATGGGGATAAGGCGCCAGAAAGAGCGCGAACGCGAGCCCGGTCTCGACAATGCCGGCGATGAACGCATCGAGACGCAGCTCGCGATGCGTGCGCACGAGGCGCCGCGGGTCGATGACGAGCGTGATCACCGAGAGCGCGCGCCCGCCCATCGTCGTCCCGGCGGGGTGCCTCACGACCTGAATGACGCGGAGGAAGCCAGCGGCAAAGCCAAAAGCCATCACCGTGCGCGCAATGGGCCAGTCACGAGAGAGGCAAAGTGGCGCAAGGACCGAGACCGATCCAAGCGCCAACGCGAGCATCGCTCGTCCCGAAGCTACTTTCCGTACGTGTGGAGCGACCAGCACACCGAGAAGGTTGCCGAACGACATGACGAAGAAGAGAGCGACGTGCACCAGCCAAACAGTCTACCCGCTCTGGTGCGGCGTGCTGCGGCCCACGCGAGGCACGGTGATGCCGGCGGCGAGAAGCAGGCGCACCGCGCGAAACCGTTGGCCGCGACAGGGCTCGAGCAGCTCCTCCATGCGCGCGTCGGTTCCGAGGGGCTCGCGCGCGAGCGCCCACGTCACGAGGTGCGGCAAGTGCAGGTCGCCAACCGGCAAAGCGTCGGGGTCGCCGTAACCGAAACCGAGCGTCAGCTCCGTCGTCCAGGGGCCGATGCCACGAACGGAGTGCATGATCTTGCGAACGCGCGCCAGATCATGCACGCCGAACAAGTCGCGGCGATGAACCTCGCGTGCGAGCGCGATCATCGCGCGGGTGCGCTTGGGATCGACACCGAGCTCCTCGAGCCGCCACGACTCGAGGCGCGCGATGCACTCCGCGTTAGGGAAGGTTCGTAACGTCGGGCGGCTTGCAGCCATGTCGCCATACTTCTGAGTGATGCGGCGCCACTGCTGCAAGGCTTCGCGCACCGTCACGCGCTGCTGGAGGACAGCGCAACACGCGACGTCGAAGCGCCAAGGCACACGCACGAGCCTCAGGCCAGGGAGCGTGCGATGGAGCTTCGCGAGGAGTGGGTGCGAGGGTGCGAACGACGCGTAACCGTCGTCGGTCTGCAAGCTCGCGGCGAGGTCGACAGCCGTGCTCTCTTCGTCGGCTCCGCTCGCCTCGATGGTGACGGATCCCGCTGCGAGTGTGAGGTCCACGACGGTGATGCCGCGCGCGCTCGCGAACGCCTTCGAGAGTGTCCGTTGCGATGACGTGGCGGTCGGATCGAAGAGACCGAATCGCTGAAGCGCAAACGTTCGCAGGAGGTCGAACGGCCGCACGTCGACGCGCCGAGCTACACCCATTCGCTCGAAACGCGCAAAGGTTCCATGATGTAAGCTCCGCTGGGATGAGAGTTTGGCTTTTCCTCTTGGCCGCGACGGTGGCAGGCTGCAAGGACAATGCGAGCACGCGAGCCCTCGCATCCGCGAGCGCGTCGCCGAGCGTCTCGTCGCAGCCAGCAGAAGCCGTCGATACCCACGGCAAGTGGTGGGCGGTCGCGAGCAAGAGTCGCGTCTTCACCGAAGATCGCCGCGTCGATGCGGACAACGCCATCCGCATGCTCCCGCCGGGCAAGCGCGACCGCGTCCGCAAGATCCTCGACGACATGGCCACCCAGACAGCGGATGGTGACGGCATCACAGCGGCATCCCAAATGGCCCGCGACGGGCAGGACCGGTTCGAGGACGTCCACAACCCCGCCGCACAAAACGCGGTCATGACAGCCGGTTTGATCGTGCTTCATGGCCTCATCGCGCTGGCCTGCGCAGATCACCACGACATCGCCGCGCTCGCGGACGTCATGGCGGCCATCCGCGAGATGCCTCTCCCACACATCGAGAAGAGCACCGGCATCACCGAGCGCAACGTGCTCGAGCAAGAGATGCGCATGGCGGTGGATGACAAGACGATGCGCACTTTGCTTGCCGGAGCACCACCGCCGAAGAAGAGCCTGTAGCTACCGAAGCAGCGCGAACACCGCGACGCCGCCACCCACGAGCACGACCAAGGCGGCAGCGAGGATCACGGGGATGATCCACATCGGTTTGTTTTGCGGCACACCCTGCGGCGCCATCCCGTATTGCTGGGCGTTCACCTGCGCGAACGCTTGGTCCATCTGATTTCCGTAAGGCTGCTGCTGCGGTGGGCCCCATTGCTGCTGTGAATATGGCTGCTGCTGCTGGGGCGGTGCGGCAAACGGGTCTCCCGCCACGTCGAGGGTGGGCTTCGGAGCCATGACGCGTGATTTGGCATCGGCGATCTGCTGCGCGAGCACGGCCTGCGGCGTCATCGCCCATAGTTTGTGATCCCCCACGAGCCCATACGCAGATCCGATCGCGTCCGCGAGCGCGCCGACGGTCTTCGTGCGGATGTTCGGGTTCTTCGCGAGCGCCTCTTCCATCACCTCGTCCATCTTCGGTGGCAGGTGATACTTGGCTTTCGGCGCGTGCAAGCTCGGTGGGTCGGGCTCCTTCGTGAGGATCGCGAGCAGAATCGATGGGCCGTTGCTCCCGTAAAACGGAACGACGCCGCACATGCACTCGTAGGCGATCGCAGCGAGCGCGAAGACGTCCGCGCGCGCATCGAGCGTTTCGAGTCCCTGGGCTTGCTCCGGGGCCATGTAATAGGGCGAGCCGATCGTCGTCCCGAGCACCGTGAGCTTCTTGGCGTCCTTGTTCTTGTCCTTCGCCGAGCCGAAATCGAGGACCTTCACGACGTCACCGTCGTGTGTGCCGCACAAGAACAGGTTGTCGGGCTTCAAGTCGCGGTGGACGAGCTGGCGCGCGTGCGCACCATCGAGGCCGATGGCCACTTGCGAGACCATGCGCACGAGCCGCTCGGGCGGCAGAAACTTCTCGCGTTTGACCACCAGGCGTAGCTCTTCGCCGTCGAGGTACTCCATGACGAGGAGCCACACCTTGGCTTGCTCGTCGCGCTGGAAGTCGAGCACGTTGACGATGTGGTCATGCGGCAGCTGGCTCGAGATCTCGTATTCCCGCTTGAAGCGCTCGAGCGAGACTTCGTCCTTCGCCACGTCGTCGTGCAGCACCTTCACCGCAACGCGCGCGTCATTCTGCCGGTCGATGCCTTCGTAGACGCGACCCATGCCGCCGTCGGCCACGACGCGACGAATCTCGTAGCGGTTGCAGAGCTTCTTGCCGATGCGCGCGTCGTCCTCGGTCATCGGCGGAGGCGCCATGCTCGCTTGAACGAGGCTCGTCCCGTCCGCCGGGCAGAACCCCGCGTCGTTCGGATAGACACGCTGGCACTTCGGGCAGCTCTTCAATCCGTCCCGCCCCTCTTAGCCTTTGCCCTGCTCCGCGGTGACGCCCTCGGAACCTGCCGACGCCGGCGGCACGTAGTAGATGATGCGATTGCACGACTGGCATTGCTCGAGGATCGTCTCGCGACGCAGCCTGTGAAAGAGCTGCGGCGGCAATGACATGTTGCACGCGTTGCACGTGCCCGTCGTCGTTTGAGCGATGCCCGTGCCTCGCTTCTGACGAACCATGTCGTAACGGCGATAGAGCGGCACGGGCAGCCGCTTCACCGCTTCGGCGCGCGCGACGTTCCGCTCAGTCTGCTGCTTCTCGATGTCCGTGAGCTTGGACTGGACGCCGCCCTCGGTTGCCCCGAGATCCGCCGAGACCTTCTTGGCTTCTTCGTCGCCCATGTCGATCTGCTGGCGAGCGGCATCCGCGTCGGTCGTCAGACGGCCGATCTCGTCCTCGCGATCGCGCACGAGCTTGCGGAGCTCCTCGAGCTCTCGCTGCGCGGCGTTCGCCTCACGCTCGTTGCGAGCGCGGTTCATCTTCTCGCGCGAGTGCTCGAGCTGCTGCATCATCGTGCGCACCTCGATCACGTACTCGTTGCGCAGCTTCTCGATCGCCCCGAGCTGGGTGCGATCGTTCTTCAGCTTGTCTTCGAGCTGCGTGAGCTTCTTGCGCTGCGCGTCGAGCGCACCACGTTCTTGTTGTAGGTCGTCGCCGAGCGTCTTCAGCTCCGCATCGATGGCGGCGAGGTCTTCGAGGGCACGAATCTGGTCGCTAATGCTTACGCTCAACTCATTCTCCCTGCCGCGCACGGATGAACGGCGCGACGCTCCCCACGAATAAGACAATAAGGACGTGGGCCCACCTGGGTTCGAACCAGGAACGGCCCGGTTATGAGCCGGGGGCTCTGACCGATTGAGCTATGGGCCCCGGGATTGTGCCGGACTGACACGGGGCGAAACTTACCGTAGGACCCCCCTCAAAGCAATCGACATGCCGTCATTGGCAACGGATGACGTGAAGCTCCATTCCGCCTTCGGGGGTAACGAGAATGTCGCCGGAAACGAGCGCTGCGAGGGGTCTTGCGCCGTCCAGGACCGGCTCAGGCGACAATGTTGCGCGTGCGACCATGCGCCCGCGATCCGTTGGATCATCGAACAGGAGGGTCGACGGGGGAAGAAAAAGAGGTGTGCCGCGCCCGACGTGCTCAGCAAGGACGATAGGTGCTTCGACTTCCGGACCGATACCTGCTCCGGCGCTCTGCGCCGAGGGTCGAATCCGTACGAGGAGCGCCGAGCCGCCCTGGCCAGCTTGAAGCTCGAGCGCGTCACGGGCGACGAGGGTGATGGACGGCGGCGTGTCCGGTAAAGCGTCGAAGGTCACGATGCGACCGCTGTCGGGCGTGAGGTGGCGAAGCGGCGCAGTCGCGTGGAGTGTGCCGTCGAACGCCAGAAGCTCGATCCAAGTCCGATCCAGATCTTGCCCCGCTCCCTCGAGCCCGGCGGCGGCATCCGTCTTTGGCAGTGCCCGGTGCGCGATCCACATGACGCCGAGCGTGGGTCCGATCGTGACGAGGCGCGGCGTGTCGGCATCGACGCCGATCGGAGAGAGGCGTACGGCCTCTACAACCGACGCGCCTCTCACGATGCTGGCAAAGACCGCGCTCCCGTCCTCGGCCGGTGCATCCCACGCGACGACAGTCTCGCTTCCCAACACTACGGCGTCGTACGCGAGCGAATCGTCAATGGGATCGGGGGGGAGCTCCGCGAGCGGCGTGGTTGGTGACGCGAGATCGCGTAGGACGAGATGACGGGCATGGGCATGCGTCCCTTCGTAACCCACCGCGATGGTTTGCTCGCCGACGGCGAGCGGCAGCGGCGGCGGAAGGTCCCCGTAGACATCCGCGACCTCGGTGAAATGGACGGTGAGCCCATCGGTGTCGAGCACGCCCGCGCGCGATCCGCGACGCGCCCCAATGAGTACGCGCGAGGGCGTCACGCTCACGCGTCCAAGCTCGAACATGGCCGGCGCGGTGACGGGCAGCGCCATCTTGGAGACATCGTGACAGCGCGAACGAGCCTCTTCGGCGTGCGGAGCCGCGTCGCGATCGGACGGATCATCCTCCGGTGTCAGCCTCGGTGCCGCGCACCATGAGCAGTGGACGCACCCCATGAAGAGCGCCGCGCGCCACCAGCCACGCAGCCCTCTCATGCGCTAGACGAACCCCGCAATCACCTCGAGCGCGACCTCGTAGCGTTCGAACGGCGGCATCACGTACGCCCCCGCGACTTCAGCGTGCACCTCATCGAGCATCTCGCGCGCGATCGCGACGCCTTCCTTGCGACCCGCAGTGCCGCCCCCCGCTTTTCGCATGCGTTCGCGGACGGTCTCCGGCACCTGCATCCCAGGCACTTCGTTGTGCAGAAACTCCGCGTTTCGATGACTCGCGAGCGGCAAGATGCCCACGAGCACGGGCAGCCCGAGCGGGCGAATGTCCGCGAGAAACTGGCGGAGCTGGGCGGGATCGTAGACCGGCTGCGTCATCACGAGCTCGGCGCCCGCTTCTTTCTTTTGCTTCAGCCGCTCAATCTCGCGAACGTAGTTGAGCGCCGCGGGCTCCGCCCCCGTTGCGAGAACGAAGCGCGTCCCTTCGCCGATGGGTTTTCCCGCCGGGTCGATGCCGTGGTTGAGGCGCGACGCGAGCTTGAGCAGACCAATCGAGTCGAGATCGTACACCGGCGTCGCATCCGGAAAGTCCCCCATCTTCGGTGGGTCGCCGGTGATGATGACGAGATTGCGCATCCCGAGCTCGTGGGCAGCGAGTAAGTGTGCGAGCGATGCGAGCAAGTTTCTGTCGCGTCCGCAAACGTGGAGGATGGTCTCCATGCCGAGCTCGCGTTGGATACGCGAGGCCATCGCGAGGTTGCCCATGCGCGCCTGCGCCCGCGCACCGTCGGCGATGTTGATGACATCCACGCCGCCGGCGCGAAGCATCTTTGCTGCGGCGACTTGTTTCGACGGGTCGAGCCCGACGGGTGGATTCACCTCGACGGACACGACGAAGCGCTTCCCGAGCTTGGCTCCAAAGTCACTCCGCTCGGCGACCGCGGGTGGTCGGCTCGCTCCAGCGAGGATGGCGATGGGCATCTCGCTGTCGCGCTCTCGCGCCTCGTCGAGACCCTGCGGGGAGTCGTTGCCGACCATGCGCGCCGACGCGGCGATGCGCTTCGTGTGCTCCGGCGTCGTTCCACAACACCCACCCACCATCCTCACGCCGAGCTTGAACATGCGCCGGGCGTAGATGCCGAAGTACTCGGGCGTCGAGACGTAGACCAGCCGATCGTCGACTCGCCTCGGCAGACCGGCGTTTGGGACCGCGGATACGGGCACGCCGAGCGCCACCATCCCCTCGACCGCAGCGAGGACGCTCATCGGACCGTCGGAGCAGTTGACGCCGATGACGTCTGCGCCAAGATCGATCATCCTCTTGCCGATTTCGGCCGCGCTCGTGCCGTCAGCCATGCGGCCGCCTTCATCGACGGAGACATGAGCGACGATGGGGAGCTTGCCACCGGTAGCGGCGCGCGCGGCTTCGATGGCGAGGCGCAGCTCCGCGCTTTGGCGCATCGTCTCGATGACGAGCGCGTCCACGCCCGCTGCTGCGAGCGCTTCCGCCTGCTCGCGAAACGCGTCGCCGACGCGACGGAGGTCCCCGTCCAGTGCTTCGCCGAGGAAGTAGCCACTTGGCCCGATGGCGCCACCAACGAAGACCTTGCCGGCCGCCGCCTCTCGCGCGAGCTTCACGGCCGCAGCGTTGAGCTCGCCCACCCGATGTTGCAGACCGTGCTTCTCAAGCCTCAGCGCGTTCGCGCCGAACGTGTTCGTCTCGATGAGCTGGGCTCCCGCGCGGATGTAGTCTTCGTGGACCTTGCGGACGAGCTCCGGGCGGGAGAGGCAGAGCTCCTCGAAGCACACCGAATAGAGCACACCGCGCTCGTAGAGCTGCGTACCCATGGCGCCGTCGATGACGACGGTCCCGTCACGGAGGGCTTGTAGGAGCGCTGGCATTCAGCGCTTCGTAGCACGCCTCAGAAAGTGCCGCCGACTCCGATGCCAGCCATGGTCGGCGACAAGAGCGGCGTGACGTGCCACCTCGCTGCAGCGGGCTTGTCAGGCGCCTTCGTGACGTTTCCACCCACGAGGAACATGACGATGCCCGCGATGAGCACCACGCCGCCGGCGATACCAATGCCGATCGCTGCGCCTTGCGATGCGAGCGCTTGATTCTGGTAGTTGACCGCGGTCGTGCACTGTTGGCTGGGCATGTCGCCCACGCCATTTAGGTTGGGACACCCGCCAGCGGGGGCCTGGTTTGCTTCGTTCGTTGCGTTCGCGTGATCCACGAGCGCGAGGATCTGCGCGACAATCGCACCCGCGATCGCAGCGCTACCGACGACGATCGTGATGAGCCCGAGCGTCTTCACGGTCGACCATGACGTCTCCGGCTTCTCGACGATGATGTTGCCGCCGCCCTTGTTCTTCTCGGCGTCGAGCTCGGCCTGCGTCTTGTCGGTCATGTTCACGATGAGGACGTGGACCGCGGTCTCCTTGTCGCCAAGGTTGAAGTGCTTGGTGTAGTCGTGCTTGCCGGGTGCCGTGACGTAGAGATCGTGCTCGCCTGGGTCGAGCGCGATGTCGAGGTCGACGAAGTCCTTGTCGCGTGTCTTCGTCTCGTCGTCGAAGCGGATCGCTACGCCGGGTGGGATGACCGGTTGCATCTGAACCTTGACCTTGAGCAGTTGCGCTTCAAGCGCCTTGGCTTGGTCGGCTGCATACTTCTGCGCATCGCCACCACGCGGCAGGGCCGACGCTGCGTCGATGAACGCGTTGTAGGCGCTGGCGGTCTTGCCGAGCTTGGTGAAGCAGGTTCCCTGCACAAGCTGGGTGTTTGGCTGAGGATCGAGCTTGAACGACGCCGTGAGACGCTGGCAAGCCTCGGCGTACTTGTTAGCCCGCATGAGCTGCTGGCCTTCCGTGTACAGAACCTCGGCTTGTGCCGAGTTCTGGGCAAAGGCCGCAAAGGGGATTTGGGCGGCAGTGAAGGTGACGATGGTGACGAGCGAGACGACCCACCGGCGTGCATCGAAGGAGAACCGAGCCATCCGCATGAAGTACCCTGGAACGAGCCGACGCGTCCAGATCGCTAACAATTATGGACGTCGACCGAGCGTCGTGGGATCGAAGGCCGTGGCCGTCGGTTTCGCGGTGGTCTGCGTTGTCGCGGTCGGGACCACGGTCGCGGCCGTGGCGGTTGTGGTCGTCGTGCCCGTGTGACCAGGTCTGTGCCCGCCTGCGCCCCCAGCAACGGTCGTCGTGGTGCTTGCCGTCGCCGCCGTCGTATCGACGGTCGTCGCGGTGGATGTTGCTGGCGTGTCGGTCTTCACGGGGTCTGGCGTCTTCGCCGCGGTGGTATCGGCCGTGTCCGCCTTGGGCGGGTCCACTGCGTTCGTGGTCGGAGCCGGCGTATGGTGCATCGCGAGGAAGATCCCGCCACCACCAACGAGAAGGAGACCTGCGAACGCAACTCCGATGATCAGCGGAGCTTTGCTCTTCTGCGGCGCAGAGCCCGCCGTGTTTCCCCAGCCGGAGTTCGTCTGTGTCCCCAGCATCTGCGTTCCGCCCTGCGGCGAGAACTGGCGACCGTTCTGAGACGACGAAAACTGCGGCTGGCCTCCCTGCTGCTGCCCACCTTGCGAAGCGGAGAACGCCTGCTGTTGTGGACCGCTCTGCGACGCCGAGAACGCGTTCGGTTGAACGCCCGAATACGAGCCCATCTGGTTACGTGGGTCGGGCATCGAGCCTTGGTTGGGCATGACGACCGAGGGCTTTGGCAAGCCGAGCGCCTGCGTCACCCGCTCCACAGACACGTAGCTCCGCGCTGGAGCGCAGGGGGCGATGGCCTGAGCGAGCTCGGCCACGTTGAGGAATCGCTGATCGACGGAACGCAACAAGCAACGCATCACCGCGTCGCTCAAGAGCTGCGGAACGTCTGGGCGCTTGTGCGCGACGGGCATTGGCGGCTGCTCGAGGATGGAGATGAAGAGCTCGCCGAGCGTCTCGCCGTTGAAGGGCACGGTGCCCGTCAAGAGCTCGTACAGGATGACACCGAGCGCCCAAATGTCGGCGCGCGCGTCTACGTTCTTGGCGGAACGCAGCTGCTCGGGCGACATGTAAAGCGGTGAGCCGAGCATCGACTTGGTCGACGTGAGCCCGTGGTTGCCGCTCGGATCGCCGAATGGATTGGCTGCCTTGGCGATGCCGAAGTCGAGGACTTTGACGATGGTCGAGCCATCCGTGCGGGTGTGCAGAAAGAGATTGGCCGGCTTCAGATCACGGTGAACGATGCCGAGGGCGTGGGCCTGCGCGATGGCTTCGAGCCCTTGAAGAACGTAGTCGACCGCTTCTTCGACGGGCAGGGCACCGCGCTTCTCGAGGAGCTGCGAGAGGTCGAGGCCTTCGAGGAACTCCATCACCATGAACGGCATTCCCCGTTCGGTGCCCACGTCCATCACGCGGCAGACGTGCTCGCTCTGGATCTTGAACGCGTTCCGCGCTTCGTTGTTGAACCGTGCGACTGCCTCGGGGTTCTGCGCGATCTCGCCGAGCAAGAACTTGATGGCGATGCGCTGCCCGAGGAGCTCGTGCTGCGCCGAGAGCACCGCTCCCATGCCGCCCTTACCAATGATCCGCTCGATGCGGTATTTGCCGGCGACCACTTCACCGGGTTTTGGGAGATGCTCTTCGTCGTCCGCGCTCATGTAGACCCCGCGCCAGCATAGCGTGCTTCCCGTGCCTTTCCCACGCGGCGATTGCTTAAGGTGGGAGTGTGTATGAGGCTCTGAGATGAGGGTACGTTCGACGCAGGCGATGGTTTTCGACGATCTTGCGACGATGGGAATGGCCCTCAGCCGTGACCCTGCCGACCTCGTCGCCTATGCGCGCGACTTGTTTCCCCGCCACCACATGGCCGTGCGTTCGGGGAACATCGCAGGGCACACACCTGAGGCAGTCGTATGGCCCAAATCGCCCGAGGATGTGGCGCAACTCGTGCGCGTTGCGATCGACCGTGGTGTCGCGCTCGTGCCGTTCGGCGCGGGAAGCGGGGTGTGTGCGGCGGTCCTACCCACCCCCCACAGCATCGTCGTCGACCTCAAGCGTATGTCGGGCGTGCGAAACCTCGATCCAGAGCGACGTACGGTGACGGTGGAAGCTGGTCACATGGGCCTACCGCTGGAGGAGCGGCTCGAGCGCAACGGGCTCACGCTTGGTCACTTTCCATCGTCGATTCTGTGCAGCACGGTGGGTGGATGGGTCGCGGCACGCAGTGCGGGCCAAGCATCAGGCCTCTACGGAAAGATCGAGGACATGGTCGTCGCGCTCGAGTGTGTGACCGGGCGTGGCGACATCGTGCGGCTCGTTCACCGGCCCAAGGGTCCAAGCCTCGTCCCGGCAGTGATTGGAAGCGAGGGCACGCTCGCCATCGTGACCGCGGCCAAGCTTCGCCTTCATCCTGCCCCGACGCTGCGCGGGTTTGCGTCGTGGTCGATGCCGTCGATGGAGGTGGGGTGGAACACCATGCGCGAGATGTTCCAATCGGGTCTCCGTCCTGCCGTCCTGCGTCTGTACGATCCGTTCGACTCGATACTCGCACAACAGTCTCGCCAGAGGCGACGGCGTGACGTGCCAAAAGCTCCTGGCGGTGGCGCTGTTGCCCTTCGCTCGCTCCTCGCGCGCCCCGCGCTGTTCAACGAGCTTCTCGACTCGAGGATCG
>Ga0302326_10001396_pt1 | contig 61574 bp, 54 predicted proteins | sample Palsa_T0_3_FD_202264 | JGI IMG/M metagenome (GOLD analysis project Ga0302326, IMG submission 202264) | Peat permafrost microbial communities from Stordalen Mire near Abisko, Sweden - Palsa_T0_3 | ecosystem: Environmental > Terrestrial > Soil > Palsa > Peat permafrost | place: Sweden: Abisko...
GCGATGTTGCGCATGACCAGGCGGATCGCGCGACCGATCGCCGGCGCCGTCGACGCCATGCCGCCGAACGCCGAGTACTGATAGGGGATCTCGAGGCGGTCGCGGATCGGTCCGTTGACGATCACGGCGGGCACGACCGCGGCCGTCGTCGCGTTGATTCCGTCGAGCCACAGCGGCGAGTCGATCATCGCCTCCAGGGAGGTGCAGATGAGGCCCATCGACTCCGCCGGGGCGCCCGCCATCACTGCGTTGATCGCGACCTTCTCGACGGTGCACCGGGCCCGTGACGGAGGGATCCGACCAAGGCTGTGCGACGCGTCCCGGCCGCTCTGAGCGACGAACTCGGCCACCAGGTCCTCGGTCGGCGGAATCAGCGGCAGCCCGTCACCCCAGCCCTCGGCCAGCGCGTCGGCGCTCATCCGACGGACGTCGGCGTCGACCTCCATCCTGCGGCTCGCCAGTGCGCTCATACGACGGCCCCCATGCTGACCAGCAGCGACGGGTAGGCCTGGCGGGCGATCTGGCGGATCTCGTCCTCGGGCTTACCCTCGAGCGGGTACGGGAGGATCGCCATCCGAATGTCCGACCAGCCGCCCTCCTCGCTCAGCACGCGCGACAGCCGCTCGAAATGGGTGGTGGCGACGAACACCGTGGGGAACTCGCGCTCGAGCGCGGCCATGCCCGCTCTGACCGCGACCCACGTGCACGAGCCGCAGTTGGCCAGGCCGGTGACGACGGCGTCCACCTGGCTGGTGAACTGATCGAAGTCGGCGACTGACAGCGGGGTGGCCACGCCCTGGGGCATCCGCTCCCGCCAGATCACGACCTCGGCGCCATCGGCGCGCAGCGCCGCCGCCCACTCCTCGGCGACCCAATCCCAGGCGAACCAGAACTCGTCGGTCTTCAGCCCGATCGTCTTGCCGCGCAGTGGACCGACGTCGGGCCCGTTGCCGCGGAGCTCGTCAGCATCCTCGGCTCGGGGGTCCAGTACGACCGAGATCTCGGCGGTCAGCGTTGCCATACGTGCCTCCTGTGTCCGTGCCTCTCCTACAGTTAGTTGCATCATACACCTAGTTGCCCGCTACGCGCCACCGATCTCTCCGTTGCCAGAATGCCGCCGATGACCGCCTCACCGGCCGGCGAAGCCCAGCTGCTCGACGCGATGCTGGCGCTGGTGCGCGGCATCGACCGGGTACATAGCAGCGGCACGCTGAGCGATCGCTCGGGGGTGACGCTGGAGCGCGGCCTGCATCCCGTGGTGATGACGATCGCCAAGCTCGAGCCGGTCCGGACGACCGATCTGGCCGCCGCCCTGGCGCTCAACAACTCGACCGTCAGCCGTCACATCGCCCGGCTTGAGCAGCTGGGGCTGGTCCATCGCACCCACGATCCCGCCGATGCCCGAGCGTCGCTCCTGGCCCTATCGGACGCCGGCCGCTACACCCACGCGGTGCTGACCGGGGCGTGGGAAGAGATCCTCGCCGAGCAGCTGGCGCTCGCCGGAAGCGGGGACGCCGGCGCGCTGGCCCGTCAGCTCGACAAGGTCGCGCGAGCGCTCGAGCTGTTGCCACTCCCCCGTGACGCCGACGAGAGGGCCGGGGTGTGAGCGCCACGGGTCCGGTCGGGATGGCCGTGGTCGGCTCCTCCGGTCACGCCGCCCGCGTATCGGTGCCGACGATCGCGGCGGCGCCGGGGGCACAGCTCGTCGGCGTGCTCGGCAGCACCGCCGAGCGCGGCCGGGGCCTGGCCGAGCGCCATCCTGGCTGCCGTGCCTACGCGGATCTGGACGAGCTCTGTGCCGACCCCGGTGTTGAAGCGGTGTGGGTCGCCGGTCCCAACGATCGTCACGTCGAGCACACCGAGCGCTGTCTGGCCGCCGGGAAGCACGTGCTGCTGGAGAAGCCGATGGCCACCACGCTCGCCGGCGCCGAGCAACTGCTCGAACTCTCGCGGGTCACCGAGCCGAAGTTGACGGTCGGATTCCAGCACCGCTTTCGTCCCGCGCACCGATGGCTGCGCGACGCCGTGCAGAGCGGGTTGCTGGGCGACATCGGGCTCCTGCGCATTCACCGCTTCTGGCCGTTTCCGTACTTCCCGGAGATGCCCGACGACCCCGCGACGTCCTGGCGGTCCTCACTGGAGCACAGCGGCGGCTGGGCGCTGAACGACATCGGTTCGCATCTGATCGACCTCGCTCAGTGGCTGATCGACGTCCCCGCGCGCCTCGTCTTCGCGCGCACCGCCAACGTGAAGTTCCGGCAGGCCGGCGCGGAGGACACCGCGCTGCTCGTCCTCGAGGCCGGGTCGGACGCGACCCTGACGATCGAAACCAGCAATGCGATGCCGAGCTTTCCCGGCACGATCGAGATTCACGGGACCGCGGGATGGGTCCGCGCCGAGGGCACGTTCGACGGAGGCGGCACGATCCTCACGCACGCCGGCGATCGGCACGCGTTCGCGGACATCACGACCGCCGAGGTCTACGACCAGGCCCTGGCCGACTTCCTGGACGCAGTACACGGGTTGCCGGCGATCGGTGCCACCCCGCGGCAGGCCGCCGACACTGTGGCCATCGTCGAGGCTGCGGTCCGAGGGCATCGGCCGGTGGGCCTGGAGCCGTGAATCTCCCGTCGCCGATCATCGACTCCCATGTGCACGTGTGGCGGGCAGGCCACCCGGGTGCAGCCGCCCTGTGGCGAGAGCCCCACCCCGTGGAACGGCTGTGGGAGACGCTCGATGCCGCGGGCGTGGATGCGGCGGTCCAGGTGACCCCGAGCCCGGAGGGCTGGGACAACAGCTACGGCACCGAGGCCGCGGCGCTTCACCGCCGGCGCCTGTGCGTCTTCGGGCGCCTTGATCCGGCGGCGGCCGATCCGGCGCAGCGGCTGCGGACGTGGCTGACGCAGCCGGGGGCAGTCGGCGTCAGGCTCACGTTCTTCGGGCGCTCGGCCGCCGTGGACGGCGCCCTGCTCGGATTCGAGTCCTTCTGGGACGCGTGCGAGCGGCTGGCGACGCCGGTCGCCGTGTTCGCGCCCGACAACCTGATCGAGCTCGTCCGCGTGCTCGAGCGACATCCGCGCCTGCGTCTCGTGGTCGATCACCTCGGACTCGGTGTCTATCCGGGATGCATCGACCCGCTCGCCGGCCTGAGCACCCTGCCCGAGTTCGCCGCCTTCGAGCACGTGCTTGTCAAAGTCTCCGGGCTGCCCGAGGTCAGCCGCGAGGGGTTCCCGTTTCGGGACGTGCGTGACCACCTGGCCGACGCGGTGAGCCGATTCGGCGCTCACCGCCTGATCTGGGGCTCGAACCATCCGGTCGTCCTGGCAGCCTGCACCTACGCGGAGTCGCTCGACTACCTTAAGGATTGCGAGTTCCTGACCTCGGAGCAGCTCGCCTGGCTCGTCGGCGGCACCCTGCGGGATCTGCTGGGCGGAGCCTGGCCCGCGTGACGGTTCAGGCCGATTCGAGCGCCGCCAAAGCGGCCTCGGCGAGGCCGCGGATCTTTGACCGCATCTGGTCCTGGGAGGGCGCACTGACATCGCCCATCGCGCCGGCCCTCAGCCGGGCGCGAATCCCCTCGGCGATGCAGGCGAGCTTCCAGAGGCTGAACGCGACGAAGTAGGCGATCCCGGAGACGTCATAACCAGTGCCCTGGGCGTAGCGGGCGATGATCGCGTTCCGATCGTCAAAGCCACCGGCCGCCGTTGGGGTGCCGCTCAGCAGGTAATCGGTCCGCTCGCCGGGCGAGACCCAGTTGACCAGCAGCATCCCGAGGTCGGCCAGCGGCTCGCCCAGGGTGCAGAGCTCCCAGTCGAGCACCGCCAGGACGTCACCGCCGGGGGAGAGGACGACGTTGTCCATGCGGAAGTCACCGTGCACGATCGAGGTTCGCCGCTGGGGCGGGATGCTCGCCGCGAGTCGACCGTGGGTCTCAGGCACCGCGGGGATCGACTGATCGGCCGAGGCATCCCACTGCGCCGACCAACGGCGGAGCTGGCGGGCGATGTAGTCGGTGTGGCGGCCGAGGTCGCCCAGACCCGCGGCGGTCGGATCAAGCGCGTGCAAGGAGACGAGCGCGTCGATCATCGTCTCGCCGACGTGCGGGCGGACTGATCGCGGCAGGACCTCGGCATCCGCAGCGTCTCGGACGATCACGCCGTCCACGAACCGCATCACATAGAACGGCGCTCCGGTCACGGCGTTGTCGTCACAGCGGCCCAGTGTCTCCGGCACGGGAACCGGGGTCCGGTCCAGCGCGCTCATGATCCGATGCTCGCGGCCCATGTCGTGGGCTGACTGCAGCACCGCGCCCACCGGAGGACGGCGGAGCACGAACCGGACACCGTGGGCGTCGCGTCCCTCGAAGGTGAGGTTCGATTGCCCGCCGGCGATCAGCTCGAAGCTGCAGGGTGTCGTGAGCGCCGGCACGTGCTCGCCCAGCCAGGCGTCAACCGCGGGCTCGTCGATTCCAAACGGGGTGGCGCGGGAACCTGAGAGACCCATCAGCGCATCGTGTCGACCGCGGTCGGCCGGGGCATCGGCCAAATATTGACGCACTGTCGTTTCCTCCAAGCGCGCTTGCGCGCGCCATGCCCGAGGGTTAGTCTGGATGCGAGAGAGCGGTCGCAGGGGAGAGGAGGAGTGGCAATTGCCGGACCACGCTTCGTTGGCCGCCGCCGAACCACATCGTCGCGCGATCGCCGCGCACGCCGCCGTGGCGCGGTCGCTGTCGACGATGACAACCGTCGAGGACGTGCTGCGTGCGACCGCCGCCCAGCTGTGCAGCCTGGTCAGCGCGACCCGCTGCAGCGTCTACCTCAAGGACATGGACACCGGGATCTTTCGCGGGAGCGTCGGGCGGGCCAGGACCGACATCGACGGCCGCGTGCGACAACTGATCGCCGGCGTCGAAGCTGACCGCTTCACACGGGAGATCGTGGAGACCGCTCAGCCGGTCCTCGTCGCCGATGCGCGCATGGATCCCCGTCCGGTCCGGTCGACGGTACGGGCGTGGGACATACGCTCGATGCTCGGAGTTCCGCTGATCCGCGACAACGAGGTCATCGGGCTGGCGTTCGTCGACGACGAGGGCGCTATGCATCGCTTCACCAGCGCCGACCTCGAGGCGGCGGCGGCATTCGGGCAGCTCGCCGGCTCAGCGATCGCCCAAGCGCTCACCACCGTCGGCGCGCGCGCAGATCTGCGAGCGGCGACGCGCCAGATCCAATTGCTGCGCCGGGCCGCGGCCGTGGATGAGCGGCTCACCCGCCTGGCCGTCGACGGCGGCGGGCTCGAGGAGATCCTCTCGGTCGTCGCCGAGCGGACCGGCAAGCCCGTGGCCGTGCTGGACGAGACCTCCCGGATCCTCGCCGTCGCCCCCGCCACCGAGGCGGGCGCGTTCCTGCGCTCCGAGCTCGGCAGTTGGGATCCGGTTGAGCTGCGCCGCGAGCTCGATCGCGTCGCTGACGAGCCCGCGGTGGCCGGTCCGTACCCCGAGCGAGGCATTCACCACCGGTTCATGTTCGGGGCGATCCACGCCCGGGAGCAATCGCTCGGCCATGTCGTCATGGCCGAGGTCGGCTCCACGCTCACCGCGTTGGACCGCCACGCCGTGCGTCGCTGCGCGGCCATGATTGCGCTCGAGCTCTCCGCGCAACGGCGCGTGGTCGCCGCCGAGCGCGACAGTCACGATGCGCTGCTCTCCGATCTGCTGCGCGGCGACCGTGACCCAGCCTGGCTGCTGCGTCGCGGCGCCGAGCTCGGCATCGACCTCGACGCACCTCATGTCGTCTGCCTGGTCGGCGGCTACACGCCGCAGGCCCCACCCCAGGTCACTGGAGTTGCGGCGGCGGTCGCCGCACAGCTGGGCCTGACGTCGGTGCCGGCAACCGCGCTGGCTGATGCGGTCGCGCTGCTGCTGCCTGTGGACAGCCCGATGCGCGCGGCCGTCGAGAGCCTCCGGGTGGCAATCGCCGCCGCCCTCAGCGATGCCGCCCGGCACCAGCCGGCGCTGATCGTCTCGATCTCGGAGCCGGTCGACTGCCCCGCCGACATCGGCCATGCGCGCGAGGAGGCCGGCCAGGTGTTGCGCTGCCTGCGCACGCTCGCCGGCAATGACTCGATCCAGGTGCTGTCGGCCCACGAGCTCGGCGCCGGACGGTTGTTACTGTCCTCGCTCGATCGTCGCGAGGCCGAACATTTCGCCACGCGAGCGCTCGGGCCCCTGCTCGCCGTTGGCGTCGGCTGCGAGCTGCTCGACACGCTGCAGGAGTTCTTCGCGTGCGGGCGCGGCCTGCGCCTCACGGCGACCGCGCTGGGCGTCCATGAGAACACGATCCGCTACCGGTTTGCCAAGATCCGGGAGCTGTCGGGCCTCGACATCTACGGCGACGCTGACGATCAGACAACGGCCTTGCTGGCGCTCCGTGTCCTGCAGCTGGAGGGCGTGCGGCCGTGGGGCAGCACCGTGACCGCCTCGCCGCGCCCAACCGCCAACCTCTCGCCGGTCGCTGTGGGAACCTCCTAAAACGCCCGTGTCTGCCCGTTCGCCGCAGCTCGCGACACCTTAGGATTCGCTTTCGTGAACGCTGTCGTGGGCATTGACGTTGGCGGGACTTTCACCGACCTCTTCCAACCTGGGATCGACGGCGGCCCACCGCGTGTGCTCAAGGTGCCGTCGCGTCCGAGCGACCCCTCGATGGCGGTTATGGACGCGCTCACCCAAGCCGGCGTCGACCCGTCTGAACTCGTCCAGTTCCTGCATGGCACGACGATCGCCACCAATGCGCTGATCGAGCGCCGGGGCGCCCGCTGTGCGCTGCTGACGACCCGGGGCTTCCGGGACGTGCTGGAGCTGGGCCGTCGCGACCGCCCGCAGATCTACGGCCTCTCGGGCAAGCACCAGCCGCTGATTCCGCGCGACCGTCGCTGGGAAGTGGACGAGCGCGTCGACTTTCGCGGCGCTGTGGTCACGCCGTTGGACGAAGACGGAGTCCGGGAGCTGGCCGTGGCGCTCGTCGAGGAGGACGTGGCCACCGTCGTCATCTCGTTCCTGCACTCCTACGTCAATCCGGTCCACGAAGAGCGCGTGCGCGAACTGCTGCTCGAGGTCAACCCCGAATGGCACACGGTGACCTCGAGCTCGGTGCTGCGCGAGTACTACGAATTTGAGCGCACGAGCACTGCGGTCATCCAGGGCTATCTGCAGCCGTTGGTCACTGACTACGCGGCCCGGCTCGTCGAGCGCCTGACGACCTGGGGCTTCGCTCGCGAGGCGCTGATCATGCAGTCCAACGGCGGCCTGATACCGGCTGAGCGCGCCGGCGAGCGCGCCGGGCACATGCTGCGGTCAGGCCCAGCCGCGGGGGTGATTGCCGCCGCGGCGATCGCCACTGAGGCCGGCTATGACCGGGTCATCACCGGCGACATGGGCGGCACGAGCTTCGACGTGGCGATCTCGCTGAACGGCCGCCCCGCGGAGGCGGCGACGACGATGCTCGACTTCCGCCTCCCACTGCGCGTGCCGATGCTCGACGTGCGCACGATCGGCGCCGGCGGGGGCTCGATCGCCTCGGTCGATCGCGGCGGAATCCTCCAGGTCGGCCCGCGCAGCGCCGGCTCGTTTCCCGGACCGGTCGCGTTTGACCGCGGTGGGACCGAGCCGACGGTCACCGACGCCAACGTCCTGCTGGGCCGGATCAACCCCGACCATCCGATCGGTGTCGACGGCGGCCATCTCGACGTCGATGGCGCCCGGGCCGCGCTGGCGCGGCTCGGCGAGCCGCTGGGGCTCGACGCCGAGGCCTCGGCTCGTGCCGTGCTCGCCGTCGTCAATACCCGGATGGCGGGCGAGATCCGGCTGATCACCGTCGAGCAGGGACACGATCCGCGGGAGTTCGCGTTTGTGGCCTTCGGCGGCGCCGGTCCGCTCCACGGCACGGCTCTGCTACGCGAGATGGCGCTGGGGACGATGCTCGTGCCACCCTCCCCAGGTGTGCTGTGCGCGATGGGCTGCGTCGTGGCCGACGTTCGCCACGACCTGTCGCGCACCGTCGAGCGCATGCTGCCCCGCGCCGGTGAGCCCGCCGAGCGCCGCCTGGACGTCGCCGAGCTGCGCGCGATCTACGCCGAGCAACGCGCCGAGGGCGAGCGTGAGCTGTCGCTCGACGGCCTCCAGTTCGCCGCTGTTGACGTCGAGCACTTCGCCGACATGTCCTACGAGGGACAGATCCACCGCCTCCGGGTGGCGGTGTCCGCCGACGACGACGCCGAGCAGCTGCGGGGGCGGTTCGTCGATCAGTACCGGGTCGAGTACGGCACCGAGCTGGGTGATCTCGACGTCGTCGTCGTCAACGCCCGCACCGTCGTCGCCGGACGCCGTGCGGCCACGGCCGGCCTGCTTCAGCGCGCCTCGCACGACACCCCGGAGCCGCGCGGGCGCCGGCCGGTGTGCTTCGAGGAGTGGACCGACACCCCGGTCTACGCCCGCGAGGACCTGCTGCCCGGCTGCAAGCTGTCGGGGCCGATGATCGTCGAGCAGCCCGATACCACTGTGGTGATCGACCCCGACATGGACGTTTCCGTCGACTCGTTTTCCAACCTGATCGTGAGGCGCCGATGATCGACCCGATCACGCTGTCGGTGGTGCGCAGCAGCCTGGAACAGATTTGCAACGAGATGGACCAGCACCTGATCCGCTCCTCGATGTCGCCGATCATCTCCGAGACCAACGACTGCGCCCACGGCATCTACGACCCTCGCAATGGTGAGACGATCGCCCAAGGGGTGGTCGGGCTGCCGGTGTTCCTGGCCAACATGCAGTTCGCCGTCCAGGCGGTGCTCGCCGAGGCCACGGCCCAGGGAGGCTTCGCTCCCGGCGAGGTCTGGATTCTCAACGATGTCTACCGCGGCGGGACTCACCTCAACGACGTCAATCTCGTCGCGCCGGTGTTCGTCGACGGCGAGCTGTTCGCGCTGATCGCCTCCACCGGGCACTGGATGGACATCGGCGGGGGCGCGCCGGGTGGCTGGAATCCCGACGCCACCGAGATCCATCAGGAGGGAATCGTGATCCCGCCGGTGCGCCTGTGGCAGGGCGGCGAGCGCAACGATGCGTTGATCGACACGATCATGGCCAACGTCCGCCTCCCGCGTGAGATGCTCGGCGACCTGGTGGCGATGAGCTCCGCGGTACAGATGGGCGAGCGCCGGTTGCGGGACCTGGTGGATCGTCACGGCCGCGCGACTCTGACCGAATGCCTGGGCGAGTTGATCGAGCGCTCTGAGCGACAGATGCGCTCGCACATCGCCGACATTCCGGACGGCACCTACCGCTACGCCGACACGCTGGACAATGACGGCGTCGTCGACGAGCCACTGCGGATCGAGGTGGCGATCACCGTGTCGGGCGACACGATGGTGATCGACTTCGACGGCTCCTCGCCGGCGGCCCGCGGCCCCCTCAATCTCGCCGCCATCTCGACCGTTTCGGTTTGCTACGTCGCGCTGAAGCACATCTTCCCCGACGTGCCGATCAACGGGGGCACGTTCCGTCCGGCCGAGGTCCGTATTCCCGACGGCACGGTGATCGCGGCGCAGTACCCCAGCCCGACCAGTGGATACCTGGAGGTCGGCAACCGGGTGCTCGACGTGATGTTCGGCGCCCTGGCCCAGGCGATCCCCGAGCGGGTCCCGGCGGCGCCGTTCGGAACCATCGGGGTGGTCACCGTGGGCGGCGTGCATCCTGACACCGGCCGGTTCTTCGTCGGCGTGTTCCCGTACCCGGGCGGCTACGGCGCAACCCCTGACGGCGACGGGCTGGTCAACGGGACGCCGCCGATCTCGATGGCCAACTTCGTCGCGCTGGAGGCGTCGGAGCATCGCTATCCGCTGATGTTCGAATACTTCGCGCTGCGGGAGAACACGGGCGGCGCAGGTCGGTACCGCGGCGGGGACGGCACCACCTACCGGATCCGCCCGTGGGCCCCGCTGGTTGTGTCAGTGATGGGCGATCGCGCCGACAGCGCGCCGTTTGGCCTGGACGGCGGCGGTCCAGCCGAGCCCAACGAGGTGGTCGTCCACGTCGACGGTGTCGACATTACCCCGCCGATGCGGACCAAGCTCGCCAAGCAGCCGCTGGGCCCGGGCGACTGGCTGACCGTCGCTTCACCGGGCGGCGGCGGTCACGGTGACCCGTTGACCCGGCCGCTCGAGGATGTTGACCGCGACCTCAACCTCGGCTACATCACGGCCGAGAGTGCCGAGACCGATTTTGGGGTGGTGATCGCCGAACGCTGGACGGTCGGCGGCCACGCCCGCTTCTCGCTCGATCCACAGCGCAGCGCCCAGCGACGTGCCGAACGCGCGGCCCCCGCGGCCTCGGCGGTCGGGGCCGATTAGTCACCAACTCCAGGAGAGAACCCGTGTCCCACACCCACACGATCAGCGAGGCCCACGCCGAGGGCGCCTGGGAGCTCCCCCCGGAGCTCAAGCTGCTGCGCAGTACGGTCGCGGATTTCGTGCGCAAGGAGATCCTCCCCGAGGAGGCCAAGCTCGACTCCGAGGCGTACAAACTGCCGCCCGATGTGCTGGAGCGCGTCCAGGGCGTGGCCCGCGACGCCGGACTGTGGTGCGTGGAGTCCCCGGAGGAGTACGGCGGTGGCGGGCTCAGCCTGCTCGCTCAGTGCGTCGTGGCCGAGGAGGCGGCGCAGTGCCGGATGGGGGCATACGTGCCCGCGGGCGCCGCGTTCGGCTGGGATCCGCCCAACGTCATCTTCCAAGCCAGCGAGGAGATGATCGAGCGCTACGCGGTACCGACGATCGAGCGCGGCGAGAAGACGTTCGTCGCGATCTCCGAGCCCAGCGGCGGCGCGGATCCTGGCCGCGCGATTCGCACCACCGCCAAGCGCGACGGCGACCATTACATCGTCAACGGCTCCAAGACCTGGATCACCGGCGCCGACGCCTCGCGGTGGGGGGTGGTGTTCGCTCGCACCGGAGGCGCCGGGCGCAAGGGCGTGACCGCGTTCATCATGGAGACCGATACGCCGGGATTCACGATGCAGCCGATCCCGGTGATCCGCCCGCTCTATCCCCAGGAGCTGTTCTTTGAGGACGTCCGGGTCCCGGTCGAGAATCGCATCGGCGCGGAGGGCCAAGGGTTCGCGGTCGTCGAGGACTGGCTCGTGCACGGCCGGGTCCCCTACGCGGCGGGCACGATCGGGGTGGCCACGGCGGCGCTGAAGCTGGCGATCGAATACGCCCGTGACCGTGAGACGTTCGGCAAGAAGCTCGCCACCCGGCAGGCGATCCAGTGGATGATCGCCGACTCCGAGATCGAGCTGCGGGCCGCCCGCCTGCTCACCTATCAGGCTGCCTGGAAGGCCGACCTCGGGCAGGACTTCAAGATGGACGCATCGATCGCCAAGGTGTACGCGACCGAGACCTCCGGCCGGGTGGTCGACCGCTGCATCCAGGTGCTCGGCGGGATGGGGGTCGCCAAGGAGCTGCCGTTCGAGCGCTGGTACCGCGAGCTGCGGATCAAGCGGATCGGCGAAGGCCCGTCCGAGGTCCACCGGATGGTCGTGGCCCGCAACCTGCTCGGCGCCGCCGCGCGCGACTGATCCGTCCCACCACCGAATCCCATGTCGATCGACATCGAGGTCGCGGACGGCGTGGCCACGATCACGCTCAACCGGCCCAAGCGGATGAACGCGATGGATGCCGATGCCTACGCGGCGCTCACCGACGCCTGGATCCAGGTCCGCGACGACGCCGCGATCCGGGTCGCGGTGGTGACCGGCGCCGGGAACCGAGCGTTCTCGACCGGAGCGGACATCAAGTCCTTCCTCACCGATCCGTCGGACCTGTCGGGGTTCTGGCAGACCCAGCGGGGTCAGCTGCTCAACCGCGGGCTGGAGGTGTTCAAACCGGTCATCGCCGCCGTCAACGGCTACTGCCTGGGCGGTGGGATGACGCTCCTGTTGGCCACCGACATCCGGATCGCGGCCGAGCACGCCTCGTTCGGGCTGTCGGAGGTCAAGCGGGGGGTCATCCCCGGCAACGGCGGCACCCAGCGTGTGCTGGCCCAGTTGCCCTACCCGATCGCGATGGAGCTGCTGCTCACCGGCGACTTCGTCGATGCCGCCACCGCCGAGCGGTGGGGCCTGGTCAACCGCGTCGTCGCCGCCGACCAGCTGATCGACACGGCGATGGAATACGCGGGCCGGATCGCCGCCAACGCTCCGCTGGCCGTACAGGCGGCCAAGGAACTGGCGCTGCGCTCACGTGACATGGACCTCACCAGCGGCCTACGCCTGGAGCAGACGATGAACCGGTTACTGCAGTTCTCCGCCGACGCCCAGGAGGGCCCGGCGGCATTCGCGGAGAAACGCGCCCCCAACTTCGAGGGCCGTTGAGATGGCCGACGTCTCTGACGCGACGACCGACCCGGCGGACGTGGGAACCACGGTGCGTGGCCAGCCGCTGGAGGGGGTGGTGGTGCTTGACCTCGGCCAGATCTACAACGCCCCGTATGCCACGCTGCTGATGGCCCTGGCCGGCGCCCAGGTGGTCAAGGTCGAGCCGCGTACCGGTGAGAACCTTCGCGGGCGGACCCAGGCTGCCGGTGCCGGCGCCCCGTTCGCGATGCTCAACTCCAACAAGCGCGGGATCACCCTGGATCTGCGCACGGACCGCGGCCGCGACCTGCTGCTCGGCCTCGCGGAGCGGGCCGACGTATTCGTGGAGAACTTCCGGCCGGGGGTGACCGACCGCCTCGGAGTCGGGCCTGAAACCCTGCAGGAGCGCAATCCGCGTCTGATCTATGCCACCAGCTCCGGCTTCGGGCTCACCGGCCCCTACCGCGACTACGCCGCGATGGATCTGACCGTGCAGGCGATTGCCGGGATCATGTCGATCACCGGCTTCCCGGATCGCCCCCCGGTCAAGGCCGGTCCTGCGCTGTGTGACTTCTTTGCCGGCATCCATCTCTACGGGGCGATCGCCACCGCGCTGTACGAGCGTGAGCGCACCGGCGTCGGACGGGTGATCGAGACCTCGATGTTCGAGTCGGTGTATCCATCGCTGATGTCGAGCCTCGGCCTGTACTTCGGCAGTGGCGGCGGCGACGTGCCGCTGCGCACGGGCAACCGCCACGCCGGGCTGGCCGAGGCCCCCTACAACGTCTATCCGGCGGCCGACGGATACGTCGCGATCATCTGCGTCTCCGAGCAGCACTGGGCGTCGCTGGCGACGCTGATGGGCCGGGAGGACCTCGTCGACGCCGGCGGTTGGGCGACCCGGCATGAACGCGTGGAGCGCATCGACGAGGTCGACGAGGTCGTCGGCGCCTACACCAGCAGGTACCCGCGCGATCAGCTGCTCGCGCTGCTGCGCGGCGCGCGCGTGCCGTGCGCGCCGGTACGCACGATCAACGAGGTCGTCACCGACGAGCACCTGCACGCCCGCGGGATGCTCCAGGAGATCGACCATCCGGAGCTGGGCCGGCTCACCGTCCCCCACAGCCCCTTGCGCTACGCGGGGGTCGAGCGGCTGCCGCTCACCCCGAGCCCGGGGTTGGGCGAGCACAACGCCGAGGTCCTGCGCGAGTGGCTGGGCCTCGACGACGACGAGATCGACGAGCTGACCCGAGCGGAGGTCATCTAGCCATGCCTCATGAACTGCGTGGCCAGGTCGTGATCGCCGGGATCGGGCAAACCGCCCACGGCAAGCTGCCGGGCCGGACGCCGCTGTCGCTGACCGTCGAGGCGGTCCGCCACGCGCTGTCGGATGCCGGCGTGGAGAAGGACGCGGTCGATGCGGTGTTCTCCAAGTACCCGACCTCGACCTTTCAGTCGATGTACGGCCAGCAGGTGGCCGAGGCGCTGGGGCTGCAGCCGCGGATCGGCGGTGTCTGGGACCAGGGCGGCGCGACGAACATCTCGATGATCTCCTGGGCGGCGGAGTCGATCGCGGCCGGCCAGTGCGAGGTCGCGGTCGTGACCACCGCCGACAACCCGCGCACCGGGAGCCGTCAGGCCTACGAGCGCGCCTGGGGCGACGACGCCGTCTACGGCTGGTTCTCCACCCCCGCGGGCTACGCGATGATCGCCCAGCGGCACATGGCCCAGTATGGGACGACCAGCGAGCAGCTCGGCGCGATCGCGGTCGCCTGCCGCAAGCACGCGGCCACCAACCCGTACGCGTCCCGGCGGGAGCCGATGACGCTCGCCGACCACCAGGCGTCGCCGCTGGTCGTCGAGCCGCTGCGCCGCGACGACTGCTGTCTGATCTCGGACGGCGGCGCCGCGGTGGTCGTGATGAGCGCCGACCGCGCGCAGGAGCTGGGCATCTCGGATCCCGTGCCGATCCTCGGTTTCGGCCAGGGTCAGGAGTCCTGGGAGGTGGCGTTGCGCCCGGACCTGACGACCACCGCGGCCACGGCCTCGGCCGCCACGGCGTTCGCCATGGCCGGGGTGACACCGGCCGACGTCGACGTCGCCCAGCTGTACGACTGCTTCACCATCACCCCGTTGATGATCCTGGAGGATTACGGGTTCTGCGCCAAGGGTCAGGGCGGGAAGTTCGTCGAGGGCGGCAACATCGAGCTCGGCGGCGAGCTTCCGATCAACACCAGCGGCGGTCTGCTCTCGGAGACCGGGATGCCGGGTATGCAGCTTGTCGTCGAAGGGGTACGGCAGATCCGCGGCACCTCGACCGCCCAGGTGCCCGGCGCGAGCGTCTGCGTGGTCGCCAATCAAGGAGGCGTGATGCACACCCATTCGACGCTGGTCCTCGGCCGATGACGGCGACCGCCGAGATCGACCTTCCCGAGCCCTCGCCGGAGCTCGTCGAGCACCGGGCCGCGCTGGCCGACGGCCGCCTCACCTTCCAGCGCTGCACCGACTGCCAGAACGCATGGCTGCCCCCGCGTGACCAATGCCCGCGATGTCTCTCGCCCGAGTATCGCTGGGAGGACGCATCCGGCGATGCCAGGGTCATCTCCTGGGTCGTCTACCACCGTGCGTTTCACCCCGCCTTCGCCGACCGCGTCCCCTACAACGTGGTCGTCGTCGAGCTCGCCGAGGGCCCGCGGTTGATCTCCAACGTGGTCGGGATCCGTGCCGCCGACGGCCTGGAGATCGATACCCGGTTGCGCTTTGCCGCCGACACGGAGGGCGACGTCCCGGTCGCCCGGTTCACGCTGGCATGACTCAGCGGGCGCTGATCACGGGTGCGGGCCGGGGAATCGGACGTGCGATCGCGCTGCGCCTGGCGGCGGATGCGGCCACGGTGATCTGCAGCGGGCGCGATCTCGCCGCCCTCGAGGAGACCGCCGAGATGGTCGCCGCGGCCGGGGGGGAGGCGGTGGTGCTCCCGCTCGATCTGCGTGACGAGGCGTCGGTCGCCGCGCTGGCACGCAACTGTGGGCCGATCGACATGCTGGTGGCCAACAGCGGGGTCGCTGGTCCGCGCGGTCCGGTATGGGAGCTCGATCCCGAGGAATGGGACGCCACGCTGCGCGTCAATCTCACGGGCGGCTTCCTGCTCACCCGGGCCGTGATGCCCGACATGCTGGAGCGCGGTTCGGGCAGCGTCGTCTTCATCGGCTCGACCACGGCGATGCGTCCCATGCCGGGACGCATCGCCTACGCGGCGTCCAAGAGTGCGCTCGTCGGGTTTGTGCGCACCCTGGCGGTCGACGCTGGGCCGTTCGGGGTGCGCGTCAACCTCGTGAGCCCGGGCCCGACGGCCGGCGATCGCCTCGATGCGGTGCTCGATGGTGCGGCGGTGGCGCGCGGCTCGACCTCGGAGCGGATGCTGTCGGAATTCCTCGCCGCCTCACCGCTGCGGCGGCTGACCGAGTCCGAAGACGTCGCCAACGCGGTGGCCTTCCTCGTCAGTGATGGATCTCAGGGGATCACCGGCGCGGAGCTGACGGTCTCCTCGGGGAGCGTGATGTCGTGATCGCCTCGGATCCGCCGCTTCCGATGACACTGTTCGACGCTGCCGTCGAACAGCTGGCCGACCGGCCGTTCCTGTTCTCGTTCGAGACGGCGATCTCCGCCCGCGAGTGCGCCCGGCTGGTCGACGGGCTGGCCCGGGGGCTGCACGGACTCGGGGTCGGGCGGGGCGATCGTGTCGGCCTGTTCCTGCAGAACGACCCCCAGTTCGTGCTCGCCTCGTTGGCCGTGTGGAAGCTGGGCGCGATCACCGTGCCCGCCAACCCGATGCTGCGCGAACGTGAGCTCGGCCATCATCTCGCTGACGCCGGCGCCACCGCCCTGATCGTCCTTGACGAGTTGCTCGCGCAGACCGCCGCCAAGGCACTAGCGGCCACCGAGATCCGCGTCGTGCTCACCACCAACGCGCTCGACCTGTGCGACGAGCGTGAGGCCGAGCCGGTGCCCATACCGGACGGGGTTGCCGTGCCCGTCCACGACCTGCTCGAGTTGGCGGCGACGTCGGATGCCGTCGCGTTCCCCGACGTCGAGCTCGGGGCCGACGATGTGGCTGTGCTCACCTACACCTCGGGGACGACCGGGCCGCCCAAGGGCGCGATGAACACGCACGGCAACATCGCCTTCGCCTCCGAGGTCTACCGGGAGTCGCTCGGGGTCGGAGCGCAGGACGTCATCCTCGGGATCGCGCCGCTCTACCACGTCACTGGACTCACCGGCCACATCGGTCTCGGTCTGGCCGCGGCGATCCCGACTGTGCTGGCCCACCGGTTCGACGCCGGCGAGACGGCACGACTCACCGAGTTCCACGGCGCCAGCGTCACCGTCGCCGCGATCACCGCCTACATGGCGCTCGCCGCTGACCCGGCCGCGCAGGCCCATTCGGTGGCGAGCCTGACCCGATGTTTCAGCGGCGGGGCGCCGATTCCGCCGGCGGTGGTGACGAGTGTGCGCGAGCGGCTGGGCATCCAGGTGCAGCCCGTCTATGGGCTCACCGAAACGACCGGGCCAACGCACATCTGCCCGCTCGACGAGCTGGCTCCCAGCCACCCTGAGACCGGCGCGCTGGCCGTCGGCAAGGTGGTTGCGCACACCACCTCGCGGATCGTCGGCGAGCACGACGAGAGTCTGGGTCCGGGTGAGACCGGCGAGATCGCCGTACATGGGCCTCAGGTCGTTCCCGGATACTGGCATCAGCCCGACGAGACCGCGCACACCTTCCGCAACGGGCTGATGCACACCGGGGACATCGGTGTGACTGACGAGGACGGGTGGCTGTACCTCGTGGATCGCAGCAAGGACATGATCGTCGCCTCCGGCTTCAAGGTGTGGCCGCGTGAGGTGGAGGACGTGTTGTACGAGCATCCGGCGGTCCGCGAGGCGGCGGTGATCGGCGTCCCCGACGAATATCGAGGCGAGACGGTATGGGGCTATGTCTCGCTCCAACCCGGGGCGGTGGTGGCGGAGAGCGAGCTGATCCAGCACTGCCGCGAGCGCTTGGCCGCATACAAGTATCCGCGCACCGTCATCGTGCTCGACGAGCTGCCCAAGACAGCGTCGGGCAAGATCATGCGGCGCGAGCTGCGGGCACGCCAAGACTCCTGAGGAGGAGAGCTGACATGGACGGAAGTACGGTGATCGTCGGAGCCGGCAGCGCCGGAGGGGCGCTGGCCGCACGGCTGTCGGAGGACCCCGCGCACGAGGTGATCCTGATCGAGGCCGGTCCGAGCTACCTGGATCTCAGCGACGAGGAGCTCCCCGACGACATCCGGGACGCTGGAGAGATGAGCGTCGACGCCCACGACTGGGGTCTGACCGGGTACTTCATCGAGCCGGCGGCCGAGCGCGAGCTGCAACCCTATCCCCGGGGGCGCGTCGTCGGCGGCTCCGGGTCCGTCAACGCGGCCATCGGGCAGCGCGGGACATCCGATGACTTTGCGCGCTGGAAGGGCGCCGGCGGCGACGACTGGACCTGGGATGGGGTCCTGCCCTTCCTCAAACGTTTGGAGAACGATCTCGACTTCGGCGAGCGGCCCTATCACGGGGTCGACGGCCCCGTCCCGATCAAGCGTTATCACGAGCGCGAATGGGCCGCGGGGGTCCAGGCGTTCGTCCAGGCCTGCCGTGAGCGCGGGTTCGCCGACTGCCCTGACTTCAACGCGCCGGGCGCGCGTGGGGTCGGCCCGACGCCGCGCAACCTCCGCGCGGAGGTGCGCGCCTCCTCAGCGGTCACCTACCTCCGTGAGGCCTACGGACGGCCGAACCTCACGGTGATCAGCGACGCCACGTGCCGGCGGGTGCTGTTCGACGGCACCACCGCGATCGGGGTCGAGTTCGAGAAGGACGACGGTGTCGAGACGATCCACGCCGACCGGGTGGTGCTCAGCGCCGGCGCGATTCACACCCCGCATCTGCTGATGCTCTCGGGCGTGGGACCCGCTGACGTCCTGTCTGATCTCGACATCGAGCCGGTGCTCGTCAACGAGGCGGTGGGCAAGAACCTCCAGGACCACCCGATGATCCCGGTGGTCACGCTGCTGCGTGAGCAGACCGACCGGCTGGGGGCGCGCGCGGAGCTGCGGTTCACCTCAGAGCTCGGCGAGAACCTCGGTATGGCCGACGACATGGCGGTGTTTCCGTGCGTGATGGAGCCCTCGACGCTTAATCTCGACGTGGAGACGAAGGGCCTCAAGGCGCTGACCTTCATCTCCAACGTGGCCAAGCCGCACTCGGTTGGGTGGATGACCGTGACCTCGGCCGACCCCCACGTGCAGCCCGAGCTGCACTTCAACTACCTTTCGGCCCCCGAGGACATGCAGCGAGCGATGGCCTCGGTGCGGATGATTCGAGAGATGGCCGAGCAGTCGCCGCTCGCCGATGAGGTCGAGGAGATCGTCATGCCCGACGCCGAGACCACCGCCGACGACGAGAAGCTCGAGGCGTGGATCCGAACTGTCGTCACCACCGCCTATCACGCGACGAGCACCTGCCGGATGGGGCCTGCTGAGGATCGCGACAGCGTGGTCAGCCCGCGGCTGGCGGTCCACGGCCTGCAACAGCTCTGGATCGCCGATGCCTCGGTCCTGGTCAACGTCCCCACCGCCTTTACCAACCTCACCGCGTTCATGATCGGCGAGCGTCTCGCCGATTGGCTGACCAGCGACTCGCCTGAGGCGGCGGCAGGCCGGCAACCGGCCGCCGGCTCTCGCTGACCGGCTTTCCTTCTCTACCACCCGGGCCCAGGAGAACGACTATGAGCACGACCGCCGATTCCCCACTCACCAGCTACCAGACGCTGTTCATCGGCGGCGAGTGGGTGACGCCCGCCTCGCAGGACACGATCGAGGTGATCTCGCCGGTCACCGAGCAGGTGATCGCGATGGTGCCCGCCGCCAGCGAGGGCGACGTCGACGCCGCGGTGGCGGCGGCGCGGGAGGCATTCGATCACGGTCCGTGGCCGCGCCTGTCCCCGGCCGAGCGGGCCGACGCCTTGCGGCGGATCGGCGATCAGGTCGCCGCGCGCCTGGACCGCTTCAAGGAGATCTTCACCCAGGAGATCGGAGCCACCCGGGCGGTCTCGGAGGCATTTCTGTCCTTCGGCGTCGAGGCCTGGTACGACGCCGCTCGGATCCATGAGCGTTTCGCGTTCGAGGAGGAGCGCACCTGGCAGGATGGCGGCGGCACCGTGATCCGCGAGCCGGTCGGCGTCGTGGCCGCCGTGATCCCGTGGAACGGCCCGGTCACGATGTCGTCGATCAAGATGGCCTCGGCGCTGGCCGCGGGATGCACGGTCGTGCTCAAGCCGGCTCCCGAGGGACCGGTGGGACCGCTGCTGCTGGCCGAGGCGATCGCGGCCTCGGGCCTGCCCAAGGGCGTGGTCAGCATCATCCCCGGTGGCCGGGAGACCGGGGAGTATCTGATCAGCCATCCGGGCATCGACAAGGTGACCTTCACCGGCAGCACGGCGGCGGGGCGACGGATCATGAGCCGGTGCGGAGAGCGGATCGCCCGGGTCACGCTCGAGCTCGGTGGCAAGTCAGCCGGGATCGTGGCCGACGACATCCCCCTTGAGGAGTTTCTCACCGATGTGGCGTTCGCCGGGATCGGCAACTCCGGTCAGGTGTGTGCGGCCATCACGCGGATCCTCGTGCCGCGCGAGCGCGAACAGGAGATCGTCGACGCGCTCGTCCCGCTGTTCGAGCAGGTCACGGTCGGGGATCCCAGTGATCCGGAGACCGTGCTCGGACCCCTCGTCGCCGAGCGCCAGCGCGATCGTGTCGAGGAATACATCCGCATCGGCAAGGCGGAGGGAGCGCACGTCGCGACCGGCGGCGGGCGACCCAAGCATCTCGAGCACGGATGGTACGTGGAGCCGACGCTGTTCACCGGCGTCCGCAATGACATGCGGATCGCGCGTGAGGAGATCTTCGGTCCGGTGGTATGCGTCATCCCGTTTGACAGCATCGACGAGGCAGTGGAGATCGCCAACGACACCGAGTACGGGCTGTCAGGCGCCGTCTACGCGCGCGACGAGGAGTTGGCGCGCAGCATCGCGCGGCGGATCCGGACGGGCCAGGTGGCGATCAACGGCTGGGGCATGTGCGTGGTCGAGCCGTTCGGCGGTTACAAGCAGTCGGGCCTCGGCCGCGAGGGCGGGGTCGAGGGCATCTCCGCCTATCTCGAGACGAAGTTGATCCTCCATGGCTGAGCCGTGACCGTCGTCGCCGGCGGCGCCGGTTTCGCCGGCGACCGCATCGAGCCGGCGGTGGCCCTCGCCAGATCGGGCCGGGTCGACTGTGTATCGCTCGAGTGCCTGGCCGAGCGCACGATCGTCCAAGGGCTGCGGGCTCGCGCGACCGATCCAGAAGCCGGCTACGACCGCCGTCTCCGCCGCCGGCTGACGCCGCTGCTGCCCGCGGTGGCCGCCGGCTGCAAGGTGGTCACCAACCTCGGGTCGGCCAATCCGGCCGCTGCCGCGCGAGCCACCGCGCGACTGGCGCGCGAACTCGGGCTCGGCGGGCTGACGGTCGCCGCCGTGATTGGCGACGACGTCAGCGCGCAGGCCGACCGGGTCCGCTTTCAGCGTCAGCCCGGGAGCGGCGAGTGGCTGGGCATGCACGCCTACATCGGTCTAGAGCCGATCGCCGATGCGCTGCGCGACGGCGCCGACATCGTCATCACCGGGCGGGCCGCCGATGCGGCGCTGTTCGCCGGGCCGGCGCGAGATGGGCTGGATGGGTCGCCCGACGCGCTCGCCGGAGCACTGGCCGTCGGGCATCTGCTCGAATGCTCGGGGCAGGTCACCGGCGGCAACTTCGAGGCGCCGGGGGAGCGTCCGCCGACCGCGGGCGAGTTCGCCAACCTGGGGTTTCCGCTGGCCGACGTCGCGTCTGACGGGAGCGCTGAGATCACCAAGCTCGACGGCACCGGGGGTCGGGTCGACCGCCTGACCTGCACGCTGCAGTTGCTCTACGAGGTCCACGACCCCAGCCGATACCTGACCCCGGATGCGATCGTCGACTTCTCCCAGATCGTCTTCGAGTCGGTCGGGCCCGATCGGATTCGGGTGTCCGGTGCCCGCCACGCCGGCATCCCCGATGACCTCAAGGTGTCGGGGTTCCGGCTGGCGCCCGGAGCCGTGGCCGATGTCGAGATCGGTTTTGCCGGCACCGGAGCCCTGCGTCGTGCCCGGACCGCGGCGGAAACGCTGCGGCTGCGGCTTGCCGGCCTGGGCATCGAGCGCTTCGGCGTCGACGTCGTCGGCCAGGACTCGATCCTCGGCCCGCTGTCGAGATCGGTCGTGGGCGATCCTCCGGAGGCCCGGGCCCACGTATCCGCCGCCTGTGTCGATGACGAGATCGCCCAGGCGGTCGAGGACGAGGTCTATGCCCTGACGCTCAGCGGGCCGTCATCGGGGGCCGGGCTGCGGTCCGAGCGCCGGCCTCGAGTCGAGGTCGTCGACGGCTTGATCGCCCGCGCTGCGGTAACCACCGAACTGGTCTGGGAGCGGGGGCGATGAGAGTCGGCGACATCGCCTGCGGGCGCGCCGGTGACAAGGGAGCCACGCTCGACGTTTCGATCGTCGCCCGTGATCGCGCGGCCTATGACCTACTGGTCGCCGAGCTCACCGAGGCTGCGGTGTCCGCTGGCCTCCGGGCGCCCGACGTGAAGCGTTACGAAATGCCGGGGTTGATGGCGCTGAAGTTCGTCGTGCCCGAGGTGCTCGGCGGTGGAACCTACACCTCGATGCGCGCCGGCATGCACTGGCAGAAGGCAGCCGTGTCAGCGGTTCTCGACCTCGAGCTGACCGGTCGCCCGGAGGGTCTGCCGATCGTGTGCGTCCGCCCGCCGGGCTGGATCGCTGCCGAGAGTCCGAACGCCTTCATCGCGATGCGTGACTGGGCCGTCCGGGCCGAGCAGCTCGGCTTCGACGGCCTGTTCGTCGGAGACCGGCTGCTCCCGGCGGCGGTCGGCTCCGAGCACTCCAGCGGGGCGGTGTACGGCGCCTCGATGCTCGAGGCGACCACCACGCTGGCCGCGCTCGCCGCCGTCACCGAACGGATGTTGCTCGGCCCGCTGGTGATGGTCGTGCCGTATCGCCACCCGATCCAGCTGGCCAAGACGGTGGCGACCCTGGACGTGATCTCGTCCGGACGTCTGGTGCTCGGAGTCGGGCTGGGCTGGAACGAGACTGAGTTCACCGCGCTGGAGCTCGACCGCTCGCGGCGGGCCCCGGACTTCGAGGAGTCGCTCGATATCTGCCGGGCGCTGTGGGCGGGGAACACGGTGAGCCATGACGGCGCCTGGACGTTTGCCGACGTCGGCCTCTCCCCGCTGCCCGTGCAGCCGGGCGGGCCGCCGCTGTGGCTGGCCTCGTTCTCGCCTGGCAGCGCCCTGGACTGGGTCGACGACGTTCCGTCTCTGGCGCGGCGTACGCTGACTCGCATCGGCCGCGTCGCCGACGGCTGGGTCCCGCTCGTGTACTCGGCGTCGGCGCGTCGCCGGATCGATCCGGTCGTTCTCGGTCGCGCCTTCGGGCACGTGCTCGAGGCGGCCGACGCCGCCGGCCGCGGGCGTGCGGACATCGATTTCATCTATTCGGATTGGTGCTACGTGATCGAGAGTCCCGAGGACGAAGCTCGCTGCCGTGACGCGCTGAACGGATTCTTCAACGGGACCTGGGACGAGGCCCTGGCCACCTACACGATCGGCACCGTGGAGCAGGTTGCGGAGCAGATCCAGGAACAGGCGGCCCAGATCGACCGTACCGACGGCTATGTCCTGACGCCGCTCGGCGGTGATCCCGGCCAGCTCGACGCGCTCGCCGACGTGCGCTCGGTGCTGCTGCGCGAGACCGCCTCGATCGGCTGAGGGCAGCTTGCGCTCGGCGACGCTCCGAGCGGACGGCTAACCTACCTATCGTTTGGAGGGCAAGACCACAGGCACCAGATCACCGCGGCGCAACCGTGAGGCCGAGGTCATGGAGGCGGCGATCGACGTCTTCTTCCAGCGCGGCTATCCGGCGGCCTCGATCCAGGACGTGGCCGACCGGGTCGGGGTGCTGAAGGGAAGCCTCTACTACTACATCTCCTCCAAGGAGGATCTGCTGTTCCGGATCCTCGACGAGTCCCACCACCAGGCCACCGAGATCGTCGAGGAGACCCGAGCACTGGACGTGTCGCCGCTCGAGCGCATCGCGATCTACTTCGAGCGCTACCTGCTCTGGTACCTGACCAACCTCGAGCGCGTCAGTGTGTACTTCAGCGAGTGGCGGCACCTCACCGGCGAGCGACACGAGACGGTGCGGCTGCAGCGTGAGACCTACGAGCAATTTGTCCGCGACATGATCGTCGAGGCGCAACAGGCCGGTGATGTGCCCGCCGAGATCAGCCCCAAGTACGCCTCCTTCTTTCTGCTCGGTGCCGTCAACGCGGTTCCGCGCTGGTACCGCCGCGACGGGGCGGACACGCCCGAACAGATCGCGCGGGTGTTCACCCGTCTCATCCTGAACACGATCACGGGAGCGGCCGGACTCCCCGCCGGGCTCAATCCGCAAGCGCTGCGATCTGCTCGCGCAGCTCGGCGCGCTTGACCTTGAGGCTCGGCGTGCGGGGCACGTCGTCGACGAACACCACGCGGGTCGGCTTCTTGTAGCTGGCCAGCCCGTCGCGGCAATGCGCGATCACCAGCTCCTCGGTGACGTCCTGAGCCGGGCCGATGATGACCGCGACGGGCGTCTGGCCCCAGCGCTCGTGGGGCGAGCCGACGACGATGCACTCGCGGACGCCGGGGATCTCCATGATGACGCGCTCGACCTCGCTCGGATAGACGTTCATCCCGCCGCTGACGATCAGATCGGTGCGGCGCTCGGTCACGTAGACGTAGCCGTGCTCGTCGATCATTCCCAGGTCGCCGCTGTGCAGCCACCCTCCGCGCAACGTCGCCTCGGTCGCCTCGGGCTGATTCCAGTAGCCGCTCATCGCCGCCGCGCTCTGATACACGAGCTCGCCGAGCGTCGCCCCGTCATGGGGCAGCGGGCGGCCGGCGGGGTCGAGCACCTCGATCACCGTCTCGATCGCGGGGCGCCCGGCCGTGCTGTAGAAGTCGACGCCGGGCGGCGGATCGGTCAGATCGGTCGGCGTCGTCGCGGTCATCAGCCCGCCGGAGTTCTCGGTCATCCCCCACCCCTCGACGTAGCGGCCGCCGATGACGTCGCAGAGCTCCTCCCGCTGCTCGGGTGTCGCCAGCGCGCTGGAATGCAGGACCGAGATCAGCGACGCCCACCGCTCGGGGACGGTCGCCGCGTAGGTCGCGAAGTCACGCATCATCGGAGTCGCCAGGTAGGTGAAGGTCGCCCGCTCGCGCTCGATCGTGTCGACGAGCCGCTCGGGATCCCACGCGCCCATCAGGATCGCCGTGCCGCTGACGTAGAAATGGCTGAGCACCTGGGCGGGCATCATCGCCGGGAACGACAGCGTTCCGGTGATCGCGCCGACGCTGTAGGGGGGCAGGCGGTAGGAGATCGTGTTCATCCGGCTGATCGCCAGCACCGAGCGGTGCGTCAGGATCGCCCCCTTGGGGTTTCCGGTCGTCCCGCTGGTGTACGCGAGCACGACCGGCGACGCCGGATCGGGCCGGGGCGGCATCGTGTCAGCTCCGGCGAGCAGCAGGTCGTCGAGCCGCCGAGTCCCGACCGGACCCGATCCGTCGTTCGATACCAGCAACATGCCCTCCAGCATGTCGGTCAGCTCCTCGACGATGGCCGTGACGCCGTCGGTGAAGATCAGTCCGCGCGCTCCGGAATCCTTGAGGCAGTGCGCCGCCTCGGCGGCGCGGTACCGGGTGTTGATCGGGACGACGACGAGGCCGGCCTTGGCCAGCGCCACGTAGACGACCGGGTACTGCACCCGGTCCTCCATCCAGGCGCCGACGCGGTCGCCCGCCTCCAGGCCCGAGCCGAGCAGCGCGTTGGCCAGCCGGTTGGTCTGTTCCTGGAGCTCGGCGTAGGTGAGGCCGGCTCCGTCCCGGAGCTTCAGCGCGGTCGTGCGGGGCGCACGCCGCGCCGCCAGCTCCACCAGGTCTCCGACGACCGACAGCGTCAGCGACGTCACGCGGCGGCTCCGGCGCCACCCGGGTTGTCCGCCGCGGAGATCGAGGCCCGCGCCAGCCGATCGCGATGCTCGACCGCGGTCCCGAGCATCTGGGCGCAGAGCAGCGCCCGCTTGTAATAGAGATGCGCGCTGTGCTCCTCCGTGTAGCCGATGCCGCCGTGCATCTGGATCATCTCCGCGGCGGCGTGGACGAAGGCGTCACTGACGACCGACTTCGCCAGCGAGGCGACCGACTCCGCCAGTGCCGGGTCGCCTGAATCGAGCACGTCGGCGGCGAACAGAACCGCCTCGCGCGCGGCATCGGCCTCGATCGCCATGTCCGCGCAGCGATGCTTGATCGCCTGGAAGGATCCGATCGGGCGACCGAACTGCTCGCGGTCGCGTACGTACGCGATCGTGATCTCGACGCAGCGTTGCATCGCGCCCACCATCTCCGCCGATAGCCCGACGGTGGCGTGCGCCAACCCGGCGCGAACCCGGGCCGCGGTGGCCTGCCCACCGTCGATGCGCTCGACGCTCACCGAACTCAGGTCCACCGAACCCATCCGGCGCGTCGGATCCACGACAGGCTGCGGGGTGACGGTCACCCCGGCGGCGTCGCGATCGCAGCGGAACACCCCGACGTCGCCGTCGCCGAGGCGGGCGACGACCACGAAGGTCTCGGCCGACGAGGCATCGAGCACGAGCTCGGTCCGGCCATCGACGACGTGACCGGAGGCGCCGTCGACCGACGCGGTCACCGCGTCGAGCGGTTCCGCGCCGTTCATCGTCCCGGGCGCGATCAGCGCCGCGCGGCGGGTTCCCGCGGCCAGCTCGGACAGGAGCGCCCGGCCCGCCGGCGTCCCGCCCGCACACAGCACGACCGGCGCGGCGAGCACGATCGAGGACAGGAACGGCGCCGGCAGAAGTACGCGACCCATTTCCTCCAGCAGCAGGCACAGCTCGACGATCCCATAGCCCATGCCGTCCGCGTCCTCGGGGACCGCGATTCCAGTCCAGCCGAGCTCGGCGATCTGCCGCCATCGCTCCGGGTCGAAGCCGAGCTCGCCCGCGGCGAGCTCCCGGACGCGGTCGAGGTTGTACTCGGCGTCGAGGTAGCGGCGCGCGACCTCCTGGATCTGCTCCTGTTCGTCGTTGAGCACGACCGTCGTCGTCATCGCGAGCCTCCTCGGCTGAGCGCGTCCGCGCCGGGGGCGAGCTGCTGGATGATCTCCGCGCAGTTGCGCAGGACCGCTGCGTCGTCGAGTTCGGCGCCCACCGTCTGCAGCACGAGCTCGTCGATGCCGAGCTCGCCGAGCTCGCGTTCGAGGATCTCGGCCTGGTCGGCCACCTCCTCCGGGGTCCCCGTCAGCGCGATCTCGTCGAGCAGGGCATCGGGCACCAGCGGCGCCAGGCTCGCCCACGTCGCCCGGCGATCGGACGCGTCGAAGGCAGTCCGCACCTTCGCGGCGACGTCATCCCAAGGCGTGCCCTCGACGACGCTCGCGTAGGACGGCGTGGAGAGGTAGAACGCGGCCTGACGCCGACCCACCTCCCGGGCCGCGTCGCGGTCACGATCGATCGCGGTGATGCACCAGGCGCTGACCGTCGAGGGCTCCGAGCCGGCCTGCTCCCCGGCGCGGATCGCCGGCAGTACGCGGTCGACGAGATGGGCGCGGAGGAGCGCCAACGGGTGCAGCAGCACCCCGTCGCACGCCCGGGCCATGATCCGCGCCATGGTCGGGTTGAGCGCGGCGCCGAGGACGGGCGGCGGACCACTCGCGGACAGCTCCGGCATGCTCCCCCACGCGCGGCGCAGCTGCGCCACATAGCCGCTCAGCCACGTGGCCGCGCGGTCGATCTCGGTGCCGTACAGACGCCGGATGCCGCGGGTGCCACTACCCAGACCGATCGCAAACCGGCCGCCGGTCAACCGCTGGACGTCGGCCGCCAGGGCCGCCATCGCGAGCGGCGACCGGGTGAACGCGTACGCGATCCCGGTGGCCACGCCGATGCGCTCCGTGCCCAGACCGATCGCGAGCGCCCGCGCTACCGCGTCTCGCCCGGGAAACTCGGTCGTGTAGACCCGATGAAAGCCGGACGCCTCGGCATCCCGGGAGAGCTCGACCAGCCCGTCCAGGAGATCGGTGGCAAATACGATCGACCGGCGCATCGAGCGATCGGAGGCGGTCATCGCGGCAGGCCGAGCAGGCGCTCGGCGACGATGTTGCGCTGGATCTCACTCGTCCCGGAGAAGATCGTGTACGCCCGGGACTCGAGCAGGTGGATGACCTCGGGCGACCGAGCGAGGATGCCGTGCGCACCTCGCACCTCGGTGCTGAGGTGGGCGATCCGCTGCTCGAGCTCTGACCAGAACAACTTGGCGACCGAGCCCGCGGCCCCGATCACCTCGCCCTGCTCAGCGCGGACCGCGGCGCGCAGGTTCAGGCGCCGCAGCTGCTGACAACGGCACCACAGCTCCGCCCACGTGTCACGCGCGCGGGCGATCGCGGCGGGGGTCAACGCCGCCTCTGTCTCGGCGTGACGCAGCGCCGCGGCGATGTCGTGCATGTGGACGAGCAACCGGGCGTGATCGGTGAAACCCTGATCGGCGCGCTCGAACTGGAACATCGTCAGTGACACCTTCCACCCGTCGCCCGGCCCTCCGACCATCAGATCGCGCGGCGAGCGGACGCCGTCGAAGAACACCTCCGCGAACTCCTCCTGCCCGAGCAGCTGGGCGATCGGACGGACCGTCACGCCCGGGAGGTCCGTCGGGACGATCAGCATCGACAGGCCGCGGTGACGAGATTCCGCGGGATCGGTTCGCACGAGCGCGAAGCAGAACTCGGCGTACGGAGCAAACGTCGTCCAGATCTTGCTCCCGTCGATCACCCACTCATCGCCCTCGAGCCGGGCTCGGGTCCGCAGCGCGGCGAGATCGGATCCGGCGTTGGGCTCGGAGAAGCCCTGGCACCAGACGTCGTCGCCGGTCAGCAGCCCGGGTAGGAACCGCGCCTTCAGCTCGGGGGTGCCGTGAACCATCAGCGTCTGGCCGAGCAGGATGATCCCGGCCTGGTTCATCAGCTGCGGGGCGCGGGCCAGGGCCAGCTCCTCGTAGTACATGTACTGCTGCAGCGGGCCGGCTCCCCGGCCCCCGTACTCCTCGGGCCAGGACGGCCCGGCCCAACCGTCCTCGGCCAGACGGCGCTGCCACCGTCGTCGGTACTCGAGCCGCTCGCGATAATCGAATGGCTCGGCGTCGGCCGGCACGTTTCCCGACAGCCAGCCGCGGAACTCGGCCCGGTAGGGGTGACTCCAGGGGACGACCGACAGCTCGGGCCCGAGTACCGTCGCGTCGAGCTCGGGCGTCGCTGTGGTCACCGGATGGCCACCGCGTTGGCGGGCGAGCCGATGCCGCCCGGGAGGTTCATCGGGACCCCGACGAACAGGAACTCCCAGCGATCATCCGCGCCGCACAGCTCGGCCAGGCGCTCGAGGTCGAGCAGCTCGCCGACGACGATGCCGAGCATCGGGATCAGGCGCCGGTGCAGCGAGCCGATCGCCGCGCTTCCGGGGGCGACCTCGGCGGTTGGGTTGTCGAGCGCCACGGCGCTGATCCGGTTGTCCCACAGGTACCGGGCCACCCTGTCGGAGCCCGCCAGGCCGGTGACCCGGAGGTTGTCGGCGAGCTCGAGGCGATCCGCGAGCGGGAGGCGGCGGTAGGCGTCGATCCACCCGGTGCGGATCAAGAGGATGTCTCCGGGTTGGATCTCGACCCCCTGCGCGCCCGCCACCTCGACGAGCGCGTCGGGCTCGATCGCCTCCGGGGCGAACGGATCCAGCGGGTCGTCGACACGCTCGCGGTACCCGGCGAGGTCGAGCAGGACGCCCCGGCCGACGACGCCGTGGGCGGCGAAGTGCTCCATCCCCAGCGGCCCCTCGGCGGACTCGAAATCCTCGCGGCGGCCGCCGAAGTAGCCGACCTCGCGCGCCCGGACGTGGCGCAGCCCGTCCCACTGCGTGGAGCCCTGCGGGTAGAAGGCGTCGAGCCGGTCGTCGGCGTTTTGGCGGTCGAGCATGAACATCGTATGGCGCAGGGGCTCGCGGCCGAACAGCGGCGGGTCGGGCTCATTCACCGGCAGATTGAGCGAGACGACCGTCCCGTCGCGGACGAGGCCGGCGGCGGCGACGATCCGCTCGGGCGTCTGCCAGGCGAGCGTCCCCAGGTTCTCGGGCAGCGCGTCCCAGGCATGCGGCAGGCCGAGCGCCTCGATCACGGGGAGGTCGTCGTACGCGGGAGCTCCGTCCGGTGTGGTTGTGCTGTTTGGATTCATTGTTGATCAAAACGGCGAGTCGAAGCCGGCGAACAGGTGCGTGATTCGCCAGACGCCGGCGTCGCGGCGCAGATCGAATCGGTAGATGCCGGTGGTCTCGAGCTCCGCGCGACCGCTACGGCTGCTGAGCAGCTGCAGGTAGCAGATCGCGCGGGCTCGGTCTCCCTCGGCGCGGTCGATGAACACGTTGGTGAAGATGTGGCGGCGTTGATCGGTCTGCTCGCGCCAGAACCCGAGCAGGAACGCGACGACCTCGTCGGCGCCCTGAAACGGCCCGACCGCGGTATGGCCGGTGATCGTTGCCTCCCACACCCCGTCGTCGGTGAAGCAGTCGCGCAGCACGTCGGCCCGGCGCTCGTCGTAGCCCACGCAGTAGCGGTAGAGGCGTTCGGTGATCTCGAGTCGGTCGGCCGGGGCCAGCATGGCCGGCGGCCCGGCGCTGAGGTCGAAGTTGCCCGTCGCGTGGCCCCACGCCGGCGGCGTCGGGCCGCCAGCTGGAAGCGATCCGGAGCCGGCCGGGCTCACCTTGTCGGGCACGTCAGCCATGTCGTCATCACCTCGCCTACACCTCGGATCGTGAACACAGTGATTCCCTGGTCTCCATGTGTCAACCGCCGCCGGATGTCCGGGCCAGGAAAGTGGCCACGGCGTCGGCGTGGAAGTCGGTCGAGGCCGCTACCGACTGGGCGTAGGCCTCGAACTCGGCCATGTCGTCGAGCGCGACGAGGGGGGCCTGGTCGAGCAGGCGCTTGGCCATGCCGAGCTGCACCGCCGGACCGCGTGCCCAGAGGCGCGCCTGCTCCATCGCCACGTCGAGCAGCGCGTCGTCGTCGACGACCTGCTGCACGAGTCCGTACTCAAGCGCCTCCTCGGCGCCGAAGCGGCGGGCGCTGAACACGAGCTCTTTGGCCCGCCGCACGCCGACCAGCCGCGGGAGGAAGAACAGCGCCCCCGAGTCGGGGATCAGCCCAACCCGCAGGAACGCCAGCGAGAACTGCGCGCTGCGCGCCGCGAACACGATGTCGCAGGCCATCGCCAGGCTGCATCCGGATCCGTGCGCGTGGCCGTTGACGGCGGCGATCACCGGCATCTCGAGCCGCGCCAGCGGGATGTAGATCTCCCTCAGCAGCTTCAGGAACCGGCGCCGGGTCTCCTCGGGGGCGCGCCCGGCATCCATCTCGGTGATGTCCCCCCCGGCGCAGAATGCGCGACCTGTCCCGGTGATCACCAGGCAGCGAATCTCGCGGCTGTCGGCGATCTCACGCAGCGCCTGGGCGAGCTCGGCCTTGAGCGCGAGGCTGAGCGCGTTCATCGCCTCGGGGCGGTTGAGCGTGATCAGCCCGACGCCGTCCTGCACGTCGAGCGTCATCATCGTGTCGGGGCTCATCGCGCGCGTTACTCGTCGACCAGCTCGAAGCAATCGATGTCCTCAAGCGTTCCGCTGGGCTCCGCGTCCTCCCGCCACAGTGCGCGCACCCGCATGCCGGGTTTGACGCGGGCCGGCGCCTCGTCGGCGTCAACGCCGCCGATCATGTGGATCAGCCGGGTCGACGCGCCGTCGAGCACAATCTCGGCGTAGATGTACGGCGGCTCGCGGACCTGGCCGACGAACTCGAGGTGGATGACCGAGAACGCCTTGATGACGCCGGTGTCGGACACGTCCACCCATTCGCCGGTGCGGACGAAGCAGACGTCGCAGTACTCGCGCGGGGGAACGAGCACGCGCTCGCACGACGGGCACTTGATGCCGACGATACGCCGGCTTGTCCCGAGCTCATCGAACATCGTTCCGTAGTACGGGCCGTAGGCGTGCTGGTAGCGCAGGTCGAGGTGGTAGCGCTGCTGGGCGACCGGCTCCCCCTCCAGCATGAACGGCTTGCTGCCGTCGAACGCGGGCGTGTCCGTATCGCCGAGCACGAATCCTTCCAGATCGAGCATGTGCCCGCTCGGTTCCGCGCTCCATCGCGCCGACACGCGAGCGCCGATCGTCAGATCGCCGAGCTCGACGTCCAGCAGCCGGTGCACGAGCGGCGTGTCTGCGCCGTCGAGTCGGATCAGCCCGAGCACACCGGCCGACGTCCGCGTGAAACCGTCGAGCGCCCCGGCGGTGGACACCTCGACGAGATCGGGGGTCTCGGTCCCGCATTCGGCGCAGAAATCCTGGGCGGGGGCGATCACGCGGCCGCAGTCAGGACACCGCGACCCGAGGATGACGTGTTGGCCGAGCGCCGCCAGGAAGGTGCCCGCGGCATGTCCGGCGGTCAGGGTGTAGGGCAGCGAGATCGACCCGGGGAACGCGGGGCGGTCGATCGAGGACGCGGTCAAGAGCTCTGACATGGTGTGGCCTCCTAGTTGAGATCGGCGCCGACAACGGCCACGCCGCGCAGGTTCGCCCACCCGCCGCCGGCCTGCACGAGCGCCGTACGGGCGCCGGGCACCTGCCGCTCGCCGGCCTTGTCGGTCACTTGCAGCGCCGCTTCGGCGAGCCGGATCAGCGCCGTGGCGCCGATCGGGTTGGCCCCCATGCACCCCCCAGAAGGGTTGCACGGGATGTCGCCCGCCATGTCGGTCGCCCCGGACGCGATCAGCTTCGCCGCCTCGCCCGGCCGGCAGAGTCCGAGGCCCTCGTAGTAACTGAGCTCGAAGCACGTGTACGGCTCCTGGAGCTCCGCGACGTCGAACTGGCGGCGCGGGTTGGTGATCCCAGCCTTCTTGTAGACGCGCTGGGCCGCCAGCTGCAGCGGAATCGATTGGATCATCGCGCGGTCCGGGGCGTTGTCGGCCTCGCCGTAGTAGGCGATGCCCCGCAGCCAGGCGGGCCGAGCGGTGATCGACGGCACGACGTCATCTCCCGCCAACACGACCGCGCACGCCCCGTCGGAGATCGGCGGCACGTCGAGCAGCTTGATCGGCCAGGCCAGCGGCCGCGAGTTGAGCACGTCCTCGACCGTGATCTCCTTGCGGACGTGGGCGTGCGGATTGCGAAACGCGTTGCGGTGATTCTTGACCGCCACGAGCGCGGCCGCCTCCTCGGTGTGTCCCAGCGTGTCCATGCGTGCGCGCCAGTACGCGGCGGCGAAGCCCATGATCCCGACCGCGAACTCGCGACCCCAGAAGGGGTCGTAGAGCGTCGAGATCTGATACTGGAGGGCACCCTCGGACAGCTTGTCGTAGGCGATCACGAGGACCTTGTCGGCGAACCCGCTGGCCACCTGGTTGTAGGCGGCCAACGCACCCGCGAGGCCTGTGCCACCGCCGCTCGTGATGCGCACGACCGGCTTGTAGCGCCCGCCGAGGGCGTCGACAAGCCACTTCTCGGGCTGGTTGACCGCCCCGAACAGTGCCGGGCCGCTGGCGACGACGACCGAGTCGATGTCCTGGATCGTCAGGTCGGCGTCCTGGAGCGCCCGGTTGACCGCCTCCCGCGCGAGACCCGCCTGGCTGACGTCGAGCCGACGGCGGGCGTGGTCGGTCTGGCCCGAGCCGACGATGGCAACGTTGCGCATGTTCAGACCTCCAGGGTGAGGACGCAGTGGTTCTGCATGCCGATCCCGCCGGTGCCGTGGACGATCGCCGAGGAGGCACCGGACGGCGCGTACGGCACGCGTCCCGCGAGTTGCAGCGCGGCCTCGCTCAGACGCACCAGGCCGGTCGCCATGATCGGGTCGGCGGGCAGCGAGCCGCCCGATGGGTTGACCGCCACCGGAGCATCGTCGGCGTACAGGCCGGCGCCCTGGCCGGGCTCGGCCAAGCCGAGCGCCTCCAGCACCATCAGCTCGCCGGCGGTCGTGCCCGCGCCCGTCTCGACAAGCGACACGCTCGTGGGATCGTCGATCCCCGCGCGGCGCAGCGCCGACTCGGCGGCGTGCCGGCACGCGGGCAGCGCGTCGAGCTCGCGCATCGCGAAGTTGTGCTGGTCGGCCGCCGCGCCCATCCCGGTGATCCAGACCGGCGTGGTCGAGATGCGGCGCGCCACCTGCTCGCTGGTCAGGACGACCGCGACCGCGCCGTCGACCGGGCGCGAGAAGTCCGCCGCGCCGAGTGGCGGGGCCGGATCGTCGCGCTCCTCGAGCTGCGCCCGATCGGGCATCAGGTCGGTGCGCACCGACTCGTTGGCGTCGGCACGGCTCCAGTCCCAGCGCGCTACCTCGCGCAGCACCTCAGGCGCGAGGCCGTGGCGGGCGAGGTACTGCTGGGCCTGCAGGCCCGACGCCGCGGTGTGGCCGAAGCCGACCGGCCGCTGGTAGAAGGGCTCGCACTGCGTCCAGTAGAACGCCTCGACGTCGCTCTCCGACGGCTTGGAGTACGCGACGATCAGGCCGACGTCAGCTCCGCTGCCGACAATCTTGGTGGCGCCGTACAGGGCGGCCCACAGGCCGTCCTCCTCGACCCTCGACTCCTCCTTCTGATGAGCACCCATGGCCCCGAGGAAGCCGCAGTTGGAGATGCTGCGCCCGTCGAGGATGTCGCTGCCGGAGTCGATCACGAAGTCGACGTCCTGGATGCGCAGACCGCTGCCCTTCAGCGCCTTGTTGACCGCCATCGAGATCAGGTCAACGTGCTGGAGGTCGTCCCAGGCGGGGCGCAGCTCGGTCTGGGCGGACGAAACGACGGCGACGCGCGGAATCGATCGCTGGCTCATGGCCCGAACGTATCAGCCAAGCGTTTGGTAGGCAATATCTCGCCGCGTCACTCTTGGGCCTACCTACAACGCGCCCCGCGCGAGGCCTGACCGAGCCGGGGAAACAGCCGAGCTGGGCGTGCGCCAAACGCGCGCCCGCTCGACGCTCAGCGCCCGATCGCCTGCGGGAAGTCGAAGAAGTGGTGGGGGTCGACCCGCGCGCGGGTCGCCTCCAGACGGGCCAGATTCTGGCCGTAGTAGGCCTGTTGCCAGCCGTTCAGCGCCGGGTCGATGTAGTTCTGGTACGCCATGCCCGAGACGAACGGCCGGAGCTTTGTCCAGGCCTGGTCGATCCAGTCGGCGGTCGCTCCGGCGCCGTAGTACTGGATGCAGAACAGGGGGTCACGGTGGACGAAGGCCGTCGCGGTCGGTGCGACCCGGCCGATCGCGCCGCCATAGGCGTCACACAGCAGGTCGCCGGCGCCGGGGTGCTCGGCCGCGGCGATCATCGCGGCCCGGCCCGCGGCGGGCAGCGGCTGGGCGACGTAGTCGGACTTGGCGTTGAACGTCTCACGCGGCAACACACCCCCGGGCGCCGCGCCGACCGTGTGGCAGGCGACGGTGGTGCGGCCCTCGCAGCCGGCCAGCAGCAGTTGGACCTGCATGTACGACATCTCGGTGTTGACGGCCAGGCTCGCGCCCGTGGCATCCAGCAGCGGCTTGACCACGTTCGGCACCTGGCCCGACTGCCCGATGTACTGGCCGTTGGCGAAGATCCGCGGGCCGTCTGACTCGACGTGCAGGATCGAGGTGACGCCGTCGGTCGCCTGCGGCGCCCACGTCTGCCAGGCGTCGATCGCCTCGCCGGCCGCCGACCAGGGCCACGTGACCTCGAAATACGTCGCGCTGGTTGGGCTCGGATGGCTTGCGAACGTGAACGCGGTGACGACGCCGAAGTTGCCGCCGCCGCCGCCCTTCAGCGCCCACAACAGATCCGGATCCGATCCGACGTCGATCGAGCGCAGTTGTCCGTCGGCGGTGACGATCTCGACCCCGACGAGGCTGTCGATCGTCAGGCCGAAGCGGCGCGCCGCCAGGCCGAAGCCGCCACCGAGCGTGACGCCGGCGATCCCGACCGACGGGCACGACCCGCCCGGCACCGTCAGGCCGCCGGCCGCGAGCCGGTCGTACAGATCGATCAGCTGCACACCGGCGCCGACCGTCACCGCCCCGCTGTCATGGTCGACGGTGATCTCGTTGAGCCGGCGCAGATCGAGCACGACCCCGCGCGCAGCGGTCGAGTAGCCGGCGTAGCTGTGGCCCCCGGAGCGGGCGCGGACACCGACGCCGTGCTCGGTGCAGAAGCGGATCGCGTTGCGGACGTCGGCGCCGTCGATCGGCCGCGCCACCGCGTCGGGCAGCAGATGATCGAACCGCGGATTGAACACGTGCGCCGCCTGCGCGAATCCTGTCTGGCCGCGCGTGAAAACGTGACCTCTGATCGCATGCTGCAAACCGCTCCCCATCGACCCCCCCCGGATCGTCGTGCTCCGTCGTCGTCAGCCGGCTTGACGCCGATCTCGACCGCGCTCACGCGGCCCGCCGGTCACTGCCAGTATCGCTCGACGGTCTCCGCGGCGCGCTCGTCGGCGAGGTTCGGGTCCTGGCCGGCCGCGCGCAGCGCCCGTCGCTGGCGCAGCAGGTCCCACAGGCGATCGAGGTCGACCCGGATCCCTTCCAACCGGTCCGCGTCGGTCGCCCGCGACGGATCCTCGGTGCCCTCGCGCTTGAACAGCGACTCGCGCTCATGCTCGAGTTGCTCGATCTGCGCGGAAATCTGCTCGTCTGAGGGCATCGGCGGCGGCACCTGGGGTCGGCTCGCTCCAGCTTACCTGCGTTCCCCGAGCGATGACCGATCGAGCAGCCAGCGACCGGTGACGGTTCAGGACGCGCTTCGGTGTCCCCAGGCCGCCCGGAGGAGCCGGACGGAGGACAGACCGCGCGTATCGATGCCAAAAGGTTCAAGGTCGCTGACGCCCCGAGTTGAGTCCATCGAAGAACCCAACGCGGTCGGGTTTACCGAGTCTTACTCTGCGGCGCTTTCGTGTCGCCAGCGTTTGCCAAGCTCGTCGTCGTGAAGCCGCCGTAGCCGGTGCGCGCAACGGTCGAGTCGGTCCGCGGCGTTGACCATTTCGTGAAAATCGCGCCCACGGTCGCGGGCGGGTGTCGTTTCCAACGGATCACCTTCACGCAGCATCGGCTCAACGGAACCCTCACGCTCCGCGGCGTCACCAAGCAGGTGGACCTCGACCTCAACTGGCAGGGCGCCGCTCCCGATCCGTTCCGCGATGGCGAGACCCACCTCGCGCTACCCGCCATCGCACGGATCAGCTTGGCTGACTTCGGCATGCCACAGCCGCTGCTGGGCGACCTCGCGATCGCCGCGATCGGCGACGCGGTGCAGCTCACGATTGACGCCGTGCTCCTGCCATACGACCCCGCCCCGATGCTTAATTCAATCCCAATCGACTAACCCGACGAGGTCGAGCTCGACCCCGGACGATCGCGGATCGCGATGCCGATGCTTGCCGCGGGCGCCGGCTCGCGGAACGGCATCGTTGCGACCCCGTCGCACAGCACGCGACCGAACGTGGTCCCAGGCGCAGCGTATGTGTCGGCGACGGCTGCCGGCATCAGCGATCGGCTCGGGCGCAGCGCAGGGAGCTGAGCAGGCCGAGTTCCCGCGCGTGATTGACGGCCTCGGTGCGCGAGTGAGCATCGAGCTTCTCGAATAGGCTGCGGGCGTAGCTCTTGGCTGTCGGCTCCCGGATGCCGCGACGGCGAGCGATCTCCTTGAAACGCAGGCCATCGTCGAGATCGAGCAGGACGTCGCCCTCCCGGGGCGACAGGCGGACGGCGTGGGACTGCGCGCCGCCGGCGTGGTGGTGCGAGGCCCCGCGCTTGCCGCGCGCCGACGCGAGCGCCTGCTTCAGCGCCGATTCCATTTGGCCGGTGAGTGCCACCGTGTCTGCATCCGTCGTCGTGGCGATCTCACGAATGGACCGCGAGTCCTCGCCGGTCACGATCACGAGTGGGAGCAGATGACCGGCGCGCTCCAGTGCTGCGGTGAGCTCGGACACCGGCCGGCCGGCGAGGAACGGCCCCGCCACCACACAGACCCACGGCCCGACGGGAAGTTGGCCATGCAGGGCCGAGCGGGCGTCGATGCACGTCGCCGTCGTCAGCCCGTCACGCTCGATCAGTCTCGCCAGGCCTTCCGCGATGACCACGTCGTCGTGACAGACGAGCACCCGCTCGGGTCGTGTGCTCATCAGGCAATCGGACAGCTCGGTCAGCAGCAGGGCCACGGAGTCGACGCATCGCTCAAGGCTTCGGTCGGTCTGCGTCGCTGACAGGGACACGGCTCCCGATGAGCCGTCGGCGCAGCACAACGGCAGCGAGCAACCGCTCTCGAAGCCGATGCCGAGCATCAGCTCGTCGACCGGACGGTTCCAGCGTGGTGCATCGCGAAAGCTCGCCTCCACGAACACCTCGCCGAGCGCCGGCGCGCACATCTGCGTCGAGAGCTCGGTGGGTACCTCCACCCCGGGACTGAGCAACACCTTCCCGGCGCATCCGACGATCTCGAACGTCGCGTGATCGGAGCTGAAACGGGCGATCGAGACGCGATCGACGTCGTACTGCTGTCTCAGAGCCGCCGCGGCGCCGTCAAGTGAGACGACGTCACGCAGCAATCCGCTCCGTGCACTCATCACCTCGTCCTTTCACGCCCGCTCCCGGGGCGAACACGCAATCCTACCGGCGCCGCCACGCCGGCGCCTCCCTACGAACGGACGGTGACCAGCGGATGCACCAGGGCGTCAAACTTCGCTCTTCGCGACGTGACCGGCACGACGAGGAGAGAGAAAGATGGCCGATGCGAGATATCCCCACCTGCTGTCGCCGTGGCGCCTGCGCGATCTCGAGCTGAGAAATCGCGTGATGTTCGCCCCGACCTGCCCGGTCTGGGTGCGCAGCCCCTACGACGGCGTGTTCACCGAGCAGGCCGTCGCCTACTACGAGGAGCGGGCTCGTGGGGGGGTCGGCATGATCATCATCGGCGGGACGCTGATCAATCGGGACACGATCTACTCCCCGTTCCTGTTTCCGGGCCTGTGGAGCGACGAGCAGATCGGCGGTCTCGCCGCGGTGGCGGAGGCGGTCCATCGGCACGGTTGCAAGCTGTCGGTGCAGCTGTTGCACGTCGGCCTGCGCGCGGCCACCGCGTTCAAGACCGATCCGGCGTACGACTTCGACGCCACCTGGCACATGAGCGCTCCGAGCGCCGTGCCACCCGGGGAATACCCGGGCGCGCTGATGCCCAAGGAGCTCGAGGAGCACGAGATCCAGGCGATCCTCGACGATTACGAATCGGCGGCCCGCCGCGCGATCGACGCGGGCCTGGACGGGGTCGAGTTCCACATGGCCCACGGGTACCTGCCGTGGCAGTTTCTCTCGCCCCTGTACAACCTGCGCACCGACGGCTGGGGGGGCAGCTATGAGAACCGCCTGCGGTTCTCACTGGAGGCGATGCGCCGCATCCGCTCGGCGGTCGGTGACGAGAAGCTGCTCGGCTACCGCGTCAACTCGACCTCCTTCTGGGACGGCGACTTGGAGCCCGATGACGTCAAGCAGATCGTCACCGACTTCGACCAACGGGTCGACGTCGACTACGTCAACCTCTCGGCGGGCGTCCACCACTCCTACATCCACACGCCGATGGAATACGAGGAGGGGTGGGAGCGCGAGTACACGCGGGCGATCAAGGAGGTCACCGACAAGCCGGTGTTCCTGGTCGGCCGCTTCAACACCCCCGGCGCGGCCGAGGCGGCGCTCGCCGCCGGCGATGCCGACGCGATCCTGCTGGCCCGCCAGATGTTCGCCGACCCCGAGTGGGTGAACAAGGCGAGCGCCGGAGCGGACGACGACATCCGCCGTTGCGTGGCGGCCAACTACTGCTGGCGAAGCGTCACCCGTGGCGGTCGCGTCCAGTGCGTCTACAACCCCGAGGTCGGCCGCGAGGCGGCGTGGGGCGCCGCGACTCGTCAACCCGCGACTGAGCCCCGGACGGTGCTCGTGGTCGGCGGCGGCCCGGCAGGTCTGGAGTTCGCCCGGGTGGCCGCCGCCGCCGGGCATCGCATCACGCTGCTGGAGGCCGCGGATGTCACCGGCGGGCACACACGCGCCTACGGCGCGCTGCCCCACCGCACCGAATACGGCCATATCGGCACCTGGCTGACCGATCAGGCGGCCAAGAACGGGGCGGAGATCCGCACCGGCGCCTCGGTCGACGCCTCGAACCTGGACACGCTGCTCGCCGAGCTTGCGCCTGACCACGTCGTCGTCGCGACCGGCGCCCGGGTTCGGCGAGATGGCTTCCAGGGACAGACCGCACGCCCGCTCCCCGGTCACGAGACCGGCAACTGCGTGGGCTGGGACCAGGTGGCGCTCGGTGAGGTGACGCCCACCGGTGACGTTCTGGTGATCGACGACCTCCAGGACGTGGCCGCTCCGCTCGTCGCCCACAAGCTGGCCGCGGGCGGCGCGACCGTGCGCCTGCTCACGCGCTGGCCGATGATCGCGATGGACACCGCCGGCGACGTGTACCTCCACTGGATGCTGACCTACGTCTACCGATCCGGCGTCGAGCTGCTGTGCGACCACTTCGTCAAGGAGATCTCGGGAGACCGGGTGACCGCCTTCAACATCTACGACCCGCAGAGCGTGCGCCAGCTGCGCGCCGACACGATCGTGATGGCGACCGGGCGGGCCGCGAACGACGGGCTGCGCCCGTTGCTGCTCGAACGCGGCATCAGCACCGAGACGATCGGCGACGCGCTCGCGCCGCGCGGCACCTATGAGGCGACGTTCGAGGGCCACCGGGCGGCTCGTCGCCTGAGCGGGACAGCGGCGCCGAGCGCCGCGCCGACCCCGGCGGGCGCGGCTGCGTAAGACGCCCGGATCCGCGCCGAGCGGGTCGCAGGCGCGACGCGGATCGCATATCGTCGCGCCATGAACGGACCGGCGCTCACCCCCCTGCTCGACGGTGGCGGGTTCTTCGAATCGCCGCGCTGGCGCGAGGGTCGCTGGTGGGTCTCGGACTTCTATCGGGAAGCCGTCTACACGGTCACCACCGACGGGAGAGCGGAACACCTTGTCGACGTCGAGCATCAGCCGGCGGGCCTCGGGTGGCTACCGGACGGATCGCTGCTGATCGTCTCGATGAAGGATCAACGCGTCCTGCGACGGGATTCCGGTGGAGCGATGAGCGTCCATGCCGACCTCAGCTCGTTCACCGACAGCTCGCTCAACGACATGGTCATCGACGTCCATGGTCGTGCCTGGGTGGGCTGCTTCGGCTTTGACCTGATGTCTTTCGCCGATCCGCGCCTGGCGCCGCTGATGCGCGTCGATCCGGACGGGACGGCAACCCTGGCGGCCGACAATTTGATGTTCCCCAACGGCTCGGTCATCACTCCTGACGGCACGACGCTGATCGTCGGCGAGACCGCGGGCTGCCGCTATACCGCATTCACGATCCGCGACGACGGGTCGCTGACGGACCGGCGCGTCTGGGCGCAGCTGGCGCCGACGCCCGAGCTCGGCCCGCTGCCGGAAATGCTCCCGAAGATCAAGGTCGGTCCGGACGGCTGCACGTTGGATGCGGAAGGACACATCTGGGCGGCCGACGAAGCCGGCGGGCGCTGCATCCGGGTCGCCCCGGGCGGAGCGATCGTTGACGAGATACCAACCCCCGAGGGACTCGGGTGCTTCGCGTGCGCGCTCGGTGGCGATGTTGGGCGAACCCTGCTGCTGTGTGCGGCGCCGGACTTCCTGGAGCACAATCGGCGCCAGGCACGGGAAGCGGTGCTCCTGATCGCCACCGTCCAGGTCCCGCACGCCGGCTTGCCGTAGCCGCCGATGCCCTGCGAGCCGCCTTCACCGGCAACGGCATATCGGATCGCCCGGTTCTGCTCGGGCCCGCAGGACGGGCCACGATCTGAAACCCCACCGGTGGCGGGATCATGTGCGGAATCAATCGTCTGAGGAGGATGGATCAATGAGCGACCAACCCCATAGATGGAGCGGCTGGCGACGGCCTCATCGGCCGGTCGCGCCGGCGCCGATGCCGCGCGCGAAGGAGGGCTGGCAGGTCGCTCCGGCGCCGGACGGCCGCGGGATGCCCGAACCGCCCAAGCCGGTGCCGCCGCATCGGCTGCGCGGGTTCTGGATGTTTCTGGTCGCACTGCTGGTGGTCAACTGGCTGTTGGTGCTGCTGTTCGCGACGTCGGGTCAGCCGCGCGTCAAGGTGCCGTTCAGCCCGTATTTCGTCCGGCAGGTGCAGGCGGGCGAGGTCAAATCGATCTCGTCGAAGGGCAACACGATCAAGGGCACGTTTCAGACCAAGGTGCGCTATCCGGCGGGTGACTCCAAGGTGAGCCCGACGACCTTGTTCTCGACCGAGGTGCCGACGTTCTGGAACCACACATCGCTGACGGCGCTGTTGCAGTCAAAGGGCGTTCAGGTCAACGCCACGTCGCCATCGACGGGCACGTCGGCGCTGGCCGAGATCCTTTTGGGGTTCGGGCCGACGCTGTTGCTGGTCGGCTTGTTCGTGGTGCTGGCGCGGCGCGCTCAGGCGGGTGGTGGGCTGGGCGGGCTGGGGAACTTCGGGCGCTCCCAGGCGCGGCGGGTGGACCCCGAGAAGATCCGGGTGACGTTCGCGGATGTTGCCGGGATCGACGAGGCCAAGGCCGAACTGACGGAGATCGTCGACTTTCTCCGTACCCCGGAGCGCTACCAGCGGCTCGGCGGGCGCATCCCGCACGGCGTGCTGCTGTCCGGCCCGCCGGGGACGGGCAAGACGCTTTTGGCCCGTGCCGTGGCGGGGGAGGCCCACGCGGCGTTCTTCTCGATCGCGGCGTCGGAGTTCATCGAGGCGATCGTCGGCGTCGGCGCCTCCCGCGTCCGTGATCTGTTCGCCAAGGCCAAGGAGGCCGCGCCGTCGATTATCTTCATCGACGAGATCGATGCGATCGGGCGATCACGGGCGGGGTCGGCTCAGATCAGCGGCGCCAACGACGAGCGCGAGCAGACGCTCGACCAGGTCCTGACCGAGATGGACGGCTTCGAGAGCAACCTCGCCGTGGTCGTCCTGGGCGCGACCAACCGGCCCGAGGTCCTCGATCCGGCGCTGTTGCGTGCCGGTCGCTTTGACCGACGGGTGACGGTGCAGCCGCCTGATCGCGCGGGCCGGGAGAAGATCCTGGAGGTGCACACGCGGTCGATCCCGCTCGCCGCCGACGTTGATCTGGGGGCGATCGCGTCCTCGACGCCCGGCATGGTCGGCGCTGATCTCGCCAATCTCGCCAACGAGGCGGCGTTGCTCGGGACGCGCCGTGAGCACGAGAAGGTGACGATGGCTGACTTCACCGATTCGTTGGAGAAGATCACGCTCGGGTCGCCGCGGGGAACGGTGCTCAGCGCCGAGGATCGTGAGCGGACCGCCTACCACGAGTCCGGCCACGCCCTCGTCGGAATGCTCACCCCCGACGCCGACCCGGTCCGCAAGATCTCGATCATCCCTCGCGGCATGGCGCTCGGCGTGACCCTGTCGGCCCCGGATGCCGACCGCGTCTCCTACTCACGCGAGGATCTGGAGGCCAAGATCCGTGTGGCGCTCGGCGGCCGCGTCGCCGAGGAGGTCGTCTACGGCAAGATCACCACCGGCGCCGAATCAGATATCCAACAGCTCACCCAGATCGCCCGGCAGATGGTCGGCCGCTGGGGCATGAGCGACAAGATCGGACCGATCGCCGTTCTCCCCAGCGACGGTTCCAGTCCGCTACTGCCCGGAGCCAGCGAGACCTCAGCGGACACCCAGGTGCTGGTCGACGCCGAGGTTCGCCGGATCGTCGATCAGGCCCACGCCGATGCCACCCGGCTGCTCAACGACCATCGAGCGCAGCTCGATGCGCTCGCTCACGCGCTGCTCGACGCCGAAACGCTCGACGCCGGCGATGCCTACGCCGCCGCGGGAGTCTCGATGCGGTCCGAACCGGCCCAACTCGAGATGCAGCTCGCGTGATCACGCGCCGATCGCCCTGCGCCGATCGCCCTGCGCCGATCGCCCGGCGCCGATCGCCCGGCGCCGATCGCCCGGCGCCGATCGCCCGGCGGCGATCGCCCTGCGCCGAGCGAGGCATCGAGCTTTGGCGATCCGCTGCGACCCTTCCGCAGTGAATCGCCAGAGTTCAGGGGGCTGCTGACCCGCCACGAGATCCGCTCAGCCGGCTGAGCTTGGACCCCGTTGGGATCAAGACGGAGAGGGGGGGATTCGAACCCCCGATGGACGGAAACGCCCATACCGGTTTTCGAGACCGGCGCATTCAACCGCTCTGCCACCTCTCCAGGTGGAGTTGAGGGGCCTGCGACCCGCTCAGACCTGCTCGGACCCCGCGCGCTCACGCGAAGATCACGCGCCGATGATACGAGGCGGCGGGTCCGACCGCCTTGGGCGAAAGACCGCCCGAACTTTGTCGATCGCGTACCACCCCTCGGCACACGATCGTCAAAGTTCGCTCGTCGGGTGCCCGAGCTCGCGGCGGGGGCGGACAGCTGTGGCGGACGGCAACGTTGCGGCGGTCGGCCACCGAGCGGACGCCGGCGCGGGCTCAGCGTCGGGCGGCGAAGAACGCGCGCAACAGCGCAGCGCACTCCTCGGCCAGCAGACCGGACCGCACCAGCGGCCGGTGGTTGAGCGCGGGCTGGGCCAGCACGTTCAGCACGCTGCCGGCCGCGCCCGCCTTCGGGTCCGAGGCGCCGAACACGACGCTCGGCACTCGAGACAGGACGATCGCGCCGGCGCACATCGCGCACGGCTCGAGCGTCACGTACAGCACCGAGCCGAGCACGCGCCAGTTGCCGACGGCCCGAGCGGCCTCGCGCAGCGCGATCGTCTCGGCATGGGCGGTTGGGTCGCCGCGCAGCTCGCGCTGGTTGCGGCCGGTCGCGATCACCTCGCCGCCGCGGACGATGACGGCGCCGACAGGCGTGTCGCCGTGCTCGGTCGCGGCGCGGGCCTCGGTCAGTGCCAGGCGCATGAATCGCTCGTCGGCAGCCGAGAAGCCCTGGTCGGCGCGCTCGTGCGCGGGATCGGTCAAGCTCACCTGGGCAACTTTGCCATCGCGACGGAGTTAATCGTCGCGGACCCCCCGGTCGGCAAGACGCTGCCGCAGTCCGGCTGCACGTCGTATGACCGAGCGCATTCGCCATCCCCGACCCGCCCGCCGGTGCTCGGCCGGGCGTGGGCGGTCACCGTCCGCGGTCGCGACCGGTCGCCGGTGCGTCGTCGCGCTCGCCGGCGCAGCGCTGCTGTCGGTGTCACTGCTGGGCTGCTACTGGTTGGGCATCGCGGGCGCACGCGCGGCCGCGTGGCTACCGCACCGCGTGATCGTCGGCTACGCGCCGCCGCAGCCGCGCACGGCCGCCGGGCATCGGGAGGTCGGCACCGACGCGGCGCCGGTGCAGCCCCAGGTCCGAGCGGTCGTCGAGAACCTCGCCCGCCATCAGTCGGTCGGCCGCGCCGTGCGCGCCTTACGGCGCCGGCCGGGCGTCGCGTACGCCTACCCCGACTACGTCGCGCGCGCCGCCGGCGCCTTCTACCCCGACGACCCGGGCAGGTCGGACACGCGGCGCGGTTGGGAGCAGATGCAGTGGAACATGCTCGCCGGCACCGGGGTCGACGCGCCGCAGGCCTGGTTCAACCTGCTCGCCGACAAGCGGGCCGGCGGCAAGGGCGTCACCGTCGCCGTGTTGGACACCGGTGTCGCGTATCGCGACTGGGGCCGTTTCAGGATCTCGCCGGACTTTCGCGGCACCCGGTTCGTCGCGCCCTACGACTTCGTCAAGCACAACCGCTACCCGTTGGACCGGTCGGGCCACGGGACGTTCGTCGCCGGCGTGATCGGCGAGCGCACCAACAACGGGGTCGGTCTCACCGGCCTGGCGTACGGCGTTTCGATCATGCCGGTCAGGGTGCTGAACGAGAGCGAGGAGGGCGCCGAGTCGACGGTCGCCGACGGGATCCGCTACGCAGTCGGGCACGGCGCCCGGGTGATCAACCTGAGCCTCGAGTTCCCGCCCAATCGCGTCCGCTCGGCATCGCAGATCCCCTTGATCGTCCAGGCGGTGAACGTCGCCTTGCGCCATCGGGTCGTGGTCGTCGCCGCGGCCGGGAACGACAACGCGTCGCAGATCGCGTACCCCGCGCGGATTCCCGGCGTGATCTCGGTCGGGGCGACGACCAAGGACGGCTGTGCGGCGTCGTACACCAACTTCGGACCAGGACTCGATCTGGTCGCGCCCGGCGGCGGCGACGATGCGGTGATGCCATCCGACCCCGCATGTGACCCCAATCGATCGCTGCCGCCCGTCTACCAGATGACGCTGTCCGATCCCCCGTTCGGCGGGCTGCCGGGCAACTTCGACAGGTTCGGCTATCCGGGGCTGTACGTCGGGACGTCGATGGCCGCCCCCGAGGTGTCCGGAGCTGCGGCGCTCGTGATCGCCAGTCAGGTGCTCGGCCCCGACCCGACCCCGGCGCAGGTGCTGCGCCAGCTCGAGCGGACCGCGACGCCGCTGCCGGCCGGCACGACCGCGCCCAATCTCCGTTACGGCTACGGCCTGCTCAATGCGGGCGCGGCGACGTCCCCGACGGCGGCGATGACCCAGCCGTCCAGTTAGCGGACGCGCTCAGCCGGTCCGGACGATCAACACCGAGCAGGGGGCATGGTGCGAGACCTTGCTCGGCACCGAACCCAGCAGGAAGCGCGTCGCGCCGGTCAGGCCCGTGTGGCCGACGACGATCAGCTCGCAGCGCTGTTCCTCGGCGATGTCGAGGATCGCGTCGGCGCCGTCGCCCACGCGCGCGAAGGTCTCGACCTCGTCGATCCCCCGCTCGCGGGCGCCGCGCTCGGCGTCCCGCAGCAGCTCCAGGGTCTCGTCGCGGGCGGTGATCGCCCAGCGGGACTCGGTCGCGGAGTCGTCTGCCGCGGTCGGGCCCGCCGTCGTCGGCCCGGGGGCATAGGCCGAGACGATCAGCAGCCTCGATCCGAACGCGTCCGCTAGTTGCACCGCGCGCTGCACCGCGGCGGCAGCCGCGCTCGAGCCGTCGGTCCCGACGAGGATCGAGCCGCTCACGCCAACCTCGTGATCGCGATCACGGCCCCGGCAATCACGAACACCAAGATCAGGAGCGACGTCCAGTACCAGAGCCTTGGCATGCGCCGAGGCTAGCGGGGCAGCGATCCACGGCCCGTCGCTCTATTTCTATTGGGTTAGTGGAGAAACGCTATCGTGCCATCTGAAATACCCGCTGGACGAGGCCTCGCTGTCGCGCTGAGGTCGTCCGCGCCCCCGCTCCCATGCCGATCATCCCGCACTGGTTTCTGCCGACCAACGGCGACTCCCGCTTCGATCTCAGTCTCGGTAACGCGGTCGGCGGCGAGGGCAGTCGCGTGCTCGACCGCGACGGCAGCGAGCGCGCGCCGACCGTCGGCTACATCGGCCAGATCGCGCGTTCGGCCGAGCAGCTCCCGTTCGTCGGTGCGCTGACGCCGACGAGCTCGTGGTGTGAGGACGGCCGGGTGATGGCCGCGGCGCGATCGCAGGTGACCGAGCGCTTCAAGTTGCTGGTCGCCTACCGGCCCGCCAACAGGCGATCCAGCGCGCCTCCCGGTCCGACGGCCAGGCGCGGATCGTGGCGTTGCACAGCGGGCGCATCGACCGGCTCGAGGTCTCGCCGAACCTGTGGGCGGGATTCGGCCTGGTCCGCGGCGGCGCCGGCACGGCGCTCGTCGGTTCCTATCAGGAGGTCGCTGACCGGATCGCCGAGTATCACGCGCTGGGGATCGACGAGTTCATCCTGTCCGGCTATCCCCACCTGGAAGAGGCCTACCGTGTCGGGGAAGGTGTGCTGCGGTTGCTGCGGCGTCGTGGCCTGCTGGCGCCGTCAACCCTCGAACCCGAGATCCTGGAGGTCTGAGCGACCGATGCCCCACCGATTCCGACACGGAGCCGCTGCAGTTCGCCGACCCCGTCGTTGCAGCGGCGTCCAGCCTTGCCCGATGAGCTTCGCGGTCCACGGTCAGCTGTGATGGCCGGCGGCGTCGATCAACACACGGCCGGGGAGTCCCCGGCGACCGTGTCCGCCCTGGAGCTGCGCCGTGCACTCGGCCACCTGCCGACCGGAGTGACGGTCGTCACCTCGTTGCGCTCCGACGGCGAACCGGTCGGCACGACGGTCAGCGCGGTCTGTTCGGTGTCGGCGGAGCCGGCCCTGCTGCTGGTCTGCCTGGCGCGCTCCTCAGAGACGCTGAAAGCGGTGCTCGAGCACCGGCAGTTCGCGGTCAACGTGCTCGCCGACGGCCAGCACGTGCTGTCCAACAACTTCGCGCGCGGCGGCGCAGACGCCCGCTGGGACGGCGTCGACCACGGACCGCTGCAGACCGGCCTGCCGCGGCTGACGGGCACGCTGGCCGCATTTGACTGCGTCGTGCACGACGTGTACGAGGGCGGCGACCACGAGATCGTGATCGGGCGCGTGCGTCATGTCCACACCGAGGAGGACGCTCAACCACCGTTGCTGCATTGGCGGGGACGGTACGTGCGGCTGGTGGGGGCATGAACGAGATCGCGTTGCCGGCGGCCGCGCGGGCGCTGGCCGCCGGCGAGGTCGTGCTCGTCGCGGGCGCCGACGGCAGCGGTGCGACCGTCGGGGCCGCCGCGACGCAGATTGACGCCGCCGGCCTGGCGAGCCTGTACGAGCTCGGCGGCGATCTGGCGGTGCTGGCGGTCGGCGCCGACCACGCCGTGCGCCTCGGCTTGGCGGAGCTGCCGCAGGCGACCCGCCCGCGGAACGGGATCGTGCCGGCCTCCTCGGTCGATGCGAGGGACGGGCTCGCCGATCCCTGGTCGCCCGCCGGCCGCGCGCACACGATCCGGATCGCCTCGGACCCGGACTGCTCCGCCGCAGCATTGGTCTCGCCGGGTCACGTGCAGTCGGCGATCGTGCGTGAGGGCACCTGCGCCGCGCCGTCGCTGGCGCTCGAGCTCGCCCGGGCCGCCGGGTGCCCACCCGCGATGGTGCTGTGCCCGGTGGTCGACCGCGACGGCCAGCACCTGTCGCTGAGCGAGGCGCGACGTGACCCGCGGCTCGCGCGACTGCCGGCGCCGCCGGCACTTGAGTTGCGGGCGCGGTCGGTCGCCCGTGAGCTCGAGCGCGACGCGGTCGACTGCCGGCTGCCGACACGGCTCGGGATGTTCACCGCCGTCGCCCACGCGGCCGGTGCCCACGGCGAGACGGTGCTGGCGCTCGTGCACGGCGATCCCGGACGCGATCCCGCGGCGGCCCTGGTCCACACGCACGTTGCCTGCCTGCTCGGCGACACGTTCGGATCGCTGCTGTGCGACTGCCATGAGCGGCTGGACGCCGCGGCGGGCGCGATCGTCGCCGCCGGCGCGGGCGTGATCATCTACGTCAAGCCGCGCCTGGCCGACCCATTCGCCTGCCCGGCCGGGGAGCCGGTCGATTCGGCGCTGATGCGCGGGCTGCTCGGTCGCGCCGGCGTGACGGGGGAGCCGGTGGCCGCGTGACCGCCGGCGCTGACGGGTCCGCCGTGCCCGGGTCCGCCGTGCCCGGGTCCGCCGTGCCCGGGTCCGCCGTGCCCGGGTCCGCCGTGCCCGGGTCCCCCGCACCGTCGGTGCTCGCGGTGATCGGCAACCCGCGACCGGAGTCACGCACGCATGGGCTGGCGCGCTCGCTCGTCTCCGAGGTTGCCGCGGTGTTGGGCGCCAGCGTCTTGGAGGAGGTCGACCTGGCGGTGCTCGGTGCCGCCGTTCTCGACTGGGACGACGCGACCGCGAAGGCGGCCGTGGGGCGGGTGCTCGCCGCCGACATCCTGGTGCTGTCGAGCCCCACCTACAAGGGGTCCTACTCGGGGCTGCTGAAGGCGTTTCTGGACCGAGTCGGCGGCGGCGCGTTGGCGGGAGCGGCGGCGATCCCGATCCTGCTCGGCGGCGCGCCGAACCACACGCTGGCGGTCAACGTCCACTTCGCGCCGCTGCTGGTCGAGCTCGGCGCGGTCGTGCCGGGCGGGCTGTTCGTGCTGGAGTCAGACGTCGATGCGTTCCCGTCGTTCGCGGTCGGGTGGGTCGCGCAGCGGCGTGCGCTGCTGACCGGCGCCGTCGCCTCGCACCGGGCCGCCGTCGCCACCGCGGCGGCCGTTGGCTGAACCCGGGGCCAGTCCGCCGCATGATGTGGTCGATTTTGCCCACCACGCAGTGAAAAGCGACCAAACGAGGCTGGCCTCCGGCCGTGCCCGGACGCACCGCGTGCGTACGGCCGTGCCGGGACGCGCCGCGTGCCTCCGGCCGTGCCCCGACGCACCGCGTGCGTACGGCCGTGCCGGGACGCACCGCGTGCCTCCGGCCGTGCCCCGACGCACCGCGTGCGTGCGGCCGTGCCCCGACGCACCGCGTGCGTACGGCCGTGCCCGGACTCACGCGGTGCGGACGGCCGGCCGGGCACGCCGACACGGCTCGTGCCTGGGCGCAACTGCGGCGTATCGTCTGGCGACATGCAGGAGCCGATCAGCCCCGCGCTTCGGGCGGTGTCGGACGCCGTGCTCGCCGTCGCCGCCGAGCAGTCGGTCGACGAGGTCCTGCAGCGGCTGGTGCACTCGGCCCGTGAGCTTGCCGGCGCCCGCTACGCGGCGCTCGGGATCCCGGATGACGCAGGCGGCTTTCGCACGTTCCTCGTGTCCGGGATGAGCGACGAGCTGGTCGCGTCGATGGGACCGCTGCCGCGCACCCACGGGATGCTCGGCGCGATGCTCCAGATGCGTGAGCCGTACCTGACCGACGACCTGCACGCCGATCCGCGGTTCAAGGGCTGGTGGCCGTCGCAGCACCCCGACATGCGCTCGTTCCTTGGCGTCCCGATCGCCGCGCGTGATCGGGTGATCGGTGCCTTCTACCTGACCGAGAAGCTCGACGGGCGCCGGTTCGACGACGGCGACCGGGAGCTGATCGAGCTGCTTGCCGCGCACGCCGCGATCGCGATCACGAACGCGCGGTTGTACGAGCGCAGCCACGAGCTGTCGATTCTGTCGGAGCGCAACCGGCTGGCGCTGGAGCTGCACGATGTAGTCAGCCAAAAGCTGTTCAGCCTCAACCTCGCGGCCGACACCGCGGCGACGCTGCTCGAGCGTGAGCCGGCACGGGCGGCGGTGCAGCTGCAGCGGGTCCGTCAGCTCACGCGTGAGTCGCTGGCCGAGCTGCGGGCGCTGATCATGGGTCTGCGGCCGGCCGACCTGGCGCGTGACGGTCTGACCGGCGCGCTGTCCAAGGAGGTCGAGATGCTGCGCCGGGTCCACGCGATCGAGATCGAACTCGACGTCGATCGGGCGCAGCCGCCCGCGATCGACGCCGAGCACGAAGCGACAGTCCTGCGGATCGCGCAGGAGGCCCTGCACAACGCGGTCAAGCACGCCGCCGCCCGACGGGTGACCGTGACGCTGTCGGGCGATGACGGCGAGCCGCTGCTGACGATCGACGACGACGGTGTCGGCTTCGATCCGCGGGATCCGGCGCTGCGGTCGCGGCGGCTCGGGCTGACCTCGATGGAGGAGCGCGCCCGTGAGCTCGGCGGCCGGCTGGCGATCCGCTCGGCGGCGGGGGCCGGCACGACCGTCACGCTGACCCTGCCCGCCGGGCGCGCCAGTCCCGCCGGCGCCGGGCCCGCCAGTCCCGCCGGCGCCGGGCCCGCCAGTCCCGCCGGCGCCGGGCGCGCCAGTCCCGCCGGCGCCGGGCGCGCCAGTCCTGCCAGCGCCGGGCGCGCCAGTCCCGCCGGGCCCGCCGGGCCCGCCGCGGCGCGATGACGCCCGCCCCGATCTCGGTCCTGATCGTCGACGACCACGCCGTCGTGCGCGAGGGCCTGCGCACCTTCCTCGCGCTCCAGCAGGGGATCGAGGTCGTCGGCGAGGCCGCGGACGGCCGCGAGGCGCTCGCGGCCGAGGCCCGGCTGTCGCCCGACGTGATCTTGATGGATCTGGTGATGCCGGTGCTCGACGGGTTGCAGGCGATGCGCGCGCTGCACGACCGCGGCTCGCGCAGTCACGTGATCGTGCTGACGAGCTTCCTTGACGACGAGCGGATTCTGCCCGCTGTCCGCGCCGGTGCCGCGGGCTACCTGCTGAAGGACGTCGAGCCCGCAGAGCTGGCCCGGGCGGTGCGCGGCGCCACCGGCGAGCGAGCGGCGATCGATCCGACCGTCGCGGCGCGCCTGCTGCAGACGCTGGCGGATCCGACGGCGCTGGCCGGCGCGCCCGCGGCGCCGGACCTCGGCGCGTTGACGCGGCGCGAGCGCGAGGTGCTGCGCCTGATCGCCGCCGGGCGCTCCAACAAGCGAATCGCGTTTGAGCTCGGGATCGCCGAGAAGACCGTCAAGACCCACGTCGGCCACGTGCTGGCCAAGCTCGGCGTTACCGACCGAACGCAAGCGGCGCTGCTGGCGGTGCGAGCCGGCCTGGCCGAACCGGGCTGACCGGCGCTGCTGACGGGTGCGAGTCGGCCTGGCCAGCAGCGGGTCCTAGGACCAATTGCCCCTGGAAACCGAGACCTGGCCGGGCGTAGCGTCGCGGCCATGTCCACAGCAATCATCACCGGAGCCTCACGCGGTCTCGGTCTGGCGCTGGCCGGTGCGCTGGCACGGCGCGGCTGGACGCTCGTGGTCGACGCGCGCGGCGAGCCCGAGCTGAAGCTCGCGGCCGCTGAGCTGGCGGCGCTGACCGACGTGACCGCCGTCCCGGGGGACGTCTCCGATCACTCACACCGCAGAATCCTGCTGGCACGCGCCGGCGACCAGATCGACCTGCTGGTCAACAACGCCTCGCTGCTCAAGGGGCCGGTCGCCGACCCCAGCGCGCCGCAACCCGAGCTCGCCCGCTACCCGATCTCGGCGCTGCGGCAGGTGTACGAGGTCAACCTGCTCGCGCCGCTGGCGCTGATCCAGGAGGCGCTGCCGCAGCTGCCCGACGGCGCCGCCGTGATCAACATCACGTCCGACGCGGCCGTCGAGCCATACGCCGGGTGGGGCGGGTACGGATCCTCGAAGGCGGCGCTCGATCAGCTGACGGCGATCCTCGCCGCCGAGCAGCCGCGCCTGCGCGTCTATGCGGTCGATCCAGGTGAGATGCGCACGCGCTTGCATCAGGAGGCGTTCCCCGGGCAGGACATCTCTGACCGGCCGCTCCCCGAGCGCAGCGTGCCCGGCCTGCTGTCGCTGATCGACGGCGACGCGCCGAGCGGCCGCTACATCGCTCGGGATTTGGCGCTGCCAGCTGGCGTGCCGGAGCCGGTCAGATGAGCACGGTCGCGTTCGAGCTGCCGCCGGGCCTGGAGGCGACCGAGCCCCCCGAGCAGCGCGGGGTCAGGCGTGACGGCGTCCGGCTGATGGTCGCCGACCGCCACGGCGGCGCGCTGCTCAACGCGCGCTTCCACGAGCTCCCGCAGCTGCTCGATCGCAACGACCTACTGGTCGTCAACGTCTCGGCGACGCTGCCCGCCTCCGTCTCCGGGCGGCGCGCCGGGACGTGGGGCGACGAGCCGGTCCGCGTGAACTTCTCGACGCCGGTGCCCGAGCGCGACGAACGCTGCTGGGTGGTCGAGGTTCGCGGTGCCGACGGGTCCTCACCCGCCCCCGCCCGCGCCGGCGAAGCGATCACGCTCGGCCGCGAGCGCACCGTGTGCCTGAAGCTCGTCGCCCCGTACGCGGGAAGCGAGCGCCTCTGGTTGGCCGAGTTGGACTCAGACGATGACGAGACGGTACCCGAGCTGCTGTGGCGCCTTGGCGAGCCGATCCGCTACGCCTACGTCGAGCGGCGCTGGCCGCTGGATGCCTACCAGAACGTGTACGCGACGACGCCCGGCAGCGCCGAGATGCCCTCGGCCGGCCGTCCGCTGACGACCGAGCTGATCGCGGCGCTGACCGCGCGCGGGATCGGGATCACCGGGATCTGCCTGCACACCGGCGTCTCGTCGCCTGAGCGTCACGAGCCACCGTTCCCCGAGCGATATGACGTCCCGACGCGGACCGCCCACCGGGTCGCCGCCACTCGCGCGGCGGGCGGCCGCGTGATCGCGGTCGGCACCACGGTCGTACGGGCGCTGGAAACGGTCGTCGGCGGCGACGGCACGGTCCACGCCGGCGCTGGGTGGACGAACCTCGTGATCGAGCCCGACCGGGAAATCGCTGCCGTCGACGGGTTGATCACCGGCTGGCACGAGCCCGAGGCCTCGCATCTGATGATGCTCGAAGCGATCGGCGGAGCCGAACTGGTGGAGCGCTCGTATACGGAGGCGATCAGCCACCGCTATCTCTGGCACGAGTTCGGCGACAGCCATCTGATCCTGCGCTGACTCAGATCAGGGGTACCGGCACCCCGGGCGACACGGCGCGCGGTGCTCGGCCGGTACGACCCGCTCGGTCACGACGCGACGACGGCGGCGTTCGAGCGCTGCGGCTGCCGCGGCTGACCGGCGCGCTGCCCCGGCACCCCCACCGGTCCGGTCAGCTGCTCGCGCGGCATGTCGTCGAGCAGCGCCACTGCGCGCGGCTCGGCGCCCGGCTCGACGATCACCGCGCCGCCGGGCCAGTAGGGGTGCGGCGGCGTGACGTGATTGAGCAGCATCGGCACGAACACCCAGGCGCCCGCGTTGAGCAGCCGCGGCCCGTCCGCCACCGGCTGCCAGGCCGGCTCGTCGCGCGGGCCGAGCCGGTGGACATGGCCGAACACGATCCAGTCGGCGTCGACGCCAAGCCGCTGGGCCACCTCGGCCATCGCCGGCATCGCAGCCCCGCGCATCTGCGCGTCGACCAGCCGCGCCGTGGTCGGCGCCAGATTGGGGCGCGTCATCAAGTGGAGGACCTGCGGTATCGCGCGCATTCGGGCCAGCGCGGTCGCGCTCTCCAGCAGGGTCCCGAGCGGCCGCTCGCGCAGCCGCGCGGCGAACCCCTGACGAGTGTCCGCGCGCCGGCGATGCGTGGCGCTGCGGCGTCGCGCCCACTCGTACTCGATCGCGGCGCCGCGGCCGTCGTCCGGGGGTCCGCGGTGGCCGAGCCGCGGCATGATCGCCGAGCGCCGCAGGCCGAACGCCGTCTCGGGGATCAGATGGCGGTCGAGATAGTGGCCGTGGGTCGCCCAGATCCGGTCCGAGACCCAGAAACCCGGATAGCTGCACCGCACCTGGGCCGGCGCCAGCCACGACGCCAGCATCGACAGCCCGGGCGTCGCCCCCAGCTCGACGTCGTCGGCGATCCCCAGCGACGTACCGCGCGTCAGCGCCCACGAACGCACGAGTCGCGCGTCGTGGTTGCCGGGCACGACCACGACCGTGCGACCCGGCCCGAGCCGGCGACCGATCGCGCGCAGCGTATGCTCCGCGACCGCCGCCGCCGGCCGCGTGGACCACGCGGGCAACTCAAACGCGTCGCCCAGCAGCACCAGGCGATCGACGCCGTCCAGTGCGTTCAGCAGTCGCGCCAGTGGCTCGGGGCGGCGTAGGACGTCGACGCCGCCGCGCTGCCCGAGATGCAGGTCCGAGACGATCAGTGTGCGCACGGCGGCGCACGATAGACGCAGACAACGCCGCTGCCGTGCGCCTCGGACAACCCGGGGCGCAGGCGCTCAGACCAGCGGGCGCGCTAGGCGGTGACGAGCGTGTCGAAATGCAGCGCGGTGCCACGCGCGACGATCAGGACCGGCGCCCGGAGCTCCTCGAGCGCGTTCTCGGCGGCGCTGGTGATCATCACGTGGCCGTCCTGGGCCTCGGGGCGGGAGCCGACGATCACGAGATCGACGTTGCGGTCGGTGTCGACGACGCGTGCGCCGAGGCGCTCGGCCAGTGAATGCGCGGTCTCGATCGCGGCCTCGTCAGCGGTCCGGCTGAGGATCCCGATCGTGTTGATCTCATGGTCGGCGGCGTCGGCGTAGCCCGCGGGTGCGAATGCGAGGGCGACCGGGCCGTTCTGGAGCAGCGTCTGCGCCGAGCGACCGATCGCGACGTGGCCCGGCCGGGTGCGGTACTCGGAGCCGAACACGAGCAGGTCGCCGTCGACCTTGCCGGCAAGCCAGCCGAGGCCCTCGCCCGTCGAGGCGCTGATCACAACGTGGCGGTCGGTGTCGTCGTCCTCGAGCCAGATGGTCCCGCGTGACAGGAGCGCCTCGGCCTCTGATTCGGCCAGCTGCTCGCGGGCGACGCTTGCCTGGTGCGCGTGGCGGACATAGGCCAGCGACAGCTTCGTGCCCGCAGTGCGCAGCACGCGCCCGAGCATCAGCGCATCGTGGTCGTTGGGCGTGTCGTCGTAGGAGATGATCGCGTGTGGGGCCATTGGGCTCTTCCTCGTGAAGGTGTGGTTCTCGTGTGGTTCGTGATGAATATCGCAGCCGCCTGCCATCAGTTCTAATAACGTTAGCGATCGCTGGTATAAGATTTGCTAATGCTGAACTTGATCAGGCTCCAGGTTCTGTGCGAGGTCGTCAGCCTTGGGTCGTTTTCGGCGGCCGCGGAGGCGCTGTCATACACCCAGTCCGCGGTTTCGCAGTCGATCGGCCGGCTCGAGGCCGAGACCGGCGCACCGCTGGTCGTCCGCGGCCGCCGCGGCGTTACCCCGACCCCGGCGGGCGCGGCGCTCGTGTCCCACGCCGAGCGGATCTTCGAGCAGGTCCGCGAGGCGGAGGCCGACATCGCGGCGGTGATGGGGGTGCGCGCCGGGCGGCTGCGGGTGGGGTCGTTCCGGTCAGGCGGGGCGACCTTGATGCCGCCGGCCGTGGCGCGGTTTCGCCGCTCCCATCCGGACGTCGTGCTGACGCTCGAGGACGGCGAGCCGGAGGAGATCGTGCCCCGCCTGCGTGCCGGTGAGCTCGACCTGGCGCTGCTCTACGAGTTCCCGGGCACGCGGCCCCGCCGGCGACGGCTCGGCGCCGGACTGCGCTCGGTCCGGCTGCTCGAGGATCCGATCCGGGTGGCGCTGCCGGTCGAGCACCCGCTGGTCGGCAAGCACGAGCTGGTGCTGACCGACCTACGCGAAGAACAGTGGGTTCAGACGCCCGCGGCGACGCCCTACGCCAGGCATGTCGTCTCGACCTGCCTGGCGGCCGGCTTTGAGCCGACGGTCGCGTTCGAGTCAGACGACTTCGACACGGTCCAGGGGCTCGTCGCCGCGGGGGTGGGGGTGGCGCTGATCCCGCGGCTGGCGCTCAACCGCGTCCATCCCGCCGTTGCGGTCCGCGAGCTGCACGGCGGCGGCCCGATCCGGCAGGTGACGGTCGCGACCGTGGCCGGCGGCGGGATCGCGCCGGCGGCGCGGTCGATGATCCGGATGCTCGGTGACGTCGCCAAGCGCTTCGACGACCGCTCGGAGCTGTGAGCGCCGTCACCCGGCCACGCGCCGGCTGACCTCTGCGGCGAGCTCGGAGGGCCGCTGCCCGACCACGAGCGGTCGCAGCGCCCGCTCCAGCGGCCGCGCCATCAAGCCGACCTTGCCTGGATCGAGTGCGAGTGCGTAGCGAGCGTGGGTCCGGTTCGGGCCAACCTCCGACAGCTCCCACGAGCCCTCGAGGTGCTCGACGCTGCCGGGCCCGTGCTGCGTGAACACGAGCCGGTGGGGCGGCTCGTAGGCGACGGTCACGCGCAGCTTGAGCTTGGTGAACTTCGCATCGACGACGATCTCACAGAGCGATGGCCTGTCCTGCGCGTCACGCTCGAGCACCTGCACCGATTCCATCCCCTGCTGCCACTGCGGCGCGCGGTCAATCGCCTCGACGACCTCCCAGCAGCGCTCGATCGGCGCGTCGACGTCCGCTTCGGATGTCCCCTGCAGCAAGCTCATGCGTTGCCTTTCGTGATCGTCCAGGTGAACGTGGTGGTCGCCGTCGCCCACTGCGAGTCGCGCACGGTGGCATGCACGACGTAGCGGCCCGCGCGGCTGGAGCGCCCGGTGATCCGGCCGCCGGACCGGTTGAGCTTCAGGCCGGGCGGCAGGCCCGTTGCCGACCAGCTCAAGCCCCCGCCGAGCGGGTCTGCGGCATGCAGGCGCAGTGACACCGGCTTGTGGGCCGGCGTCTGCTTGGCCGACACGCCGCTGAGCGAGATCGTGGCGGCGCACAGCGAGGCGACCAGCGGCGTCGCGTCGGGCGTGCCGAGTCCGGTCGTCGGGTCATATCCCCGCTTGGCGCGGAAGCCCTGGGTCGTCACGCCGAAGTCGTTGTTGCCCTGCGTGACGTCGTGGAAGTCCTCGGCGTAGGAGTGGCTCGCCGCCCGGTACAACGCCGGGTCGGCGTAGCCGAGCGGCTTGCCGGCGCAGGCGGGGGAGGAGTCGGCGAGCGCCAGCAGCGCGGCCCAGACGGGCGCGGCGCCGCTGGTCCCGCCCAGCACCTGCCAGCCTGCCGCGGCGCCGGCGACGGTGCCGGCGCCGTTCCAGTACACGACGTAGCCGGTCGTCGGATCGGCGTCGATCGAGACGTCGGGCACCTCCCGACAGTACCCGCGCGACCGGCCGCAGTGCGAGCCCGACGCCAGCGGGGACAGCACCCCCAACGACTTCGCCGCATGCAGCTGCGCCGGCGGCATCGGCCAGAACGACGAGACGCCGCCGCCGGTCGAGCCGGCCATCGTCGACGGCCCAGCGGAGTCGTGCTTGCTGTTCCAGGCGGTCTCGTACACCTCGGGCGACAGGCCCTGCAGGGTGGTGCCGCCGACGCCGGTCACATACGGCTGCGAGGCCGGATCGTCGACGCTGAGCTGGTTGTAGTCCGGGCCGGTACGGGAATCGCAGTCCTGGGCGCCGTTGTCGCCGTCGGCGGCGACGATCGACTGTCCCTGGACGGCGGCCTGTTCGAACAGCGTGTTCTCGGCCCTGGCATCGGCCCGGCCCAGCTGCGCCTCGCAGCCGCCCCATGAGACCGACACGACCTGGGCGCGATCCTGGTTGATGATCGCCGCGAACGTGTCGTACGGACCGGAGCCGGGCGCTCCGGTCTGGGCGTTTGGTCCCTGGTAGACGAGCACCTTGGCCCCGGGTGCGAAGCCGATCAGGTTCTCGATATCGAACGCGGCTTCGTCGGAGCCGGCGCCGTGGCCGGCGCCGCCGTCGATCGAGACATACGAAATCGAGGTGCTGATCCCGTAGCAGGACTCGAACGCCGCGATGTCGGACGGGCTGTCCGGCTGGAGCTCATAGATCGCGATGGTTGTCCCGGAGCCATCGTCGCCGGCGCGGTACAGGCCGGTGAACCCGTACGCGGTGGCGAGCTGGTTGTCGGTGTAGCCGCCGTCCTGGCCGCCGGCGTTGGTTGCCTGCGAGCACGGTTGCGGCCCCGTCGACCCCGTCGGCGCGGTCGACGTCCCGGTCGTCCCGGCCGGCCCGGTCGTCGCGGTCGACGTCCCGGTCGACTGGTCGGCGTCCAGCGGCCGCGTCAGCGGCCCCTGGTGCGGTGCCCGCCGCGTCAGCGGCTGCGGCGCCGAGCTTGAGTCAAGCCCGACGATCGACTGCACGCCCGCGACCGCGCCGGCGGCGATCGCCGGCGCCCGGGTGGCCGCGACGACGTCCCGCCCGCCGCGTTCGGGGACGCGGCGCAACTGCACGTCGAGCCCGCGCTCGATCGTTGCGACGTCCGCCGCGAGTGGGATCGACAGTCGGCCTGAGCTGGCGTGGCCGAGCGTCAGGCCGCGACGCGCGAACGCGCTCCTGACCGTGCGCAGCTGCGCGGCCGTGGCTCCGAACCGACGGCCGAACTGAGCCGGCGACAGATAGTGGTGGTAGGACGGCGACCCCGGCGTCGCGACCGCCACCGCATAGGCCGCCAGCGCCTGCGGATCACGAGGCTTGAGCGCGATCGTCAGATGCAGCCGGCTCCTCGCGGCAACCACGGTTCCGGCGTTGCGGGCGCGGGCACTGAGCGCGGGCGTGATCGAGTTCTCCAGTCGCACCAGCGACTCGCCGCGGGCGGCCGCGGCGGTGCTCGGAGCAAGCAGCGCGCCCAGGGCCAGGACCCCCGCGGCGCACAGCAGCGCCAGCGCGCGCGCAGGCACGATCAACGGGCGCATCGGGCGGGGCGGGCGGGTCGGATGGGTTGCGAAGGCGACGCACGGCGGCGCGCCGACCGCGACGGCGCCCCGGCCACCGCACGCGCCGTTGGGGACAGCGTCGGGCATCGGCAGTCTGTGAGGGTACCGTCGTTCTGGTTGACTTCGGCGGTATGAGCGAGTCGAGCCGGGCCGACCGGCCGCGGCGGCTGGTGTTCGGCGAGGTCGCCGAGCTGTATGACCGCGCCCGGCCCGGATACCCGGCGTCCCTGATCGACGACCTGGTCACCTGGGCGCAGCCCGAGGCCCGCGCGCTGGAGATCGGCGCCGGCACCGGCAAGGCCACGCGGCTGCTGGCGGCGCGAGGCGTGTCGGTGCTCGGGATCGAGCCGAGCGCCGAGATGGCGGCGTACGCACGCATCGCCACCGAGCGGCTGGGCAACGTCGAGATCATCGAGTCAGACTTCGAGCGCTGGTCGCCGGCTGGTGAGACGTTCCGACTGGCCTACGCCGCGCAGGCGTGGCATTGGGTCGATCAGGAGTCCGGCTACGCCCACGCGCGGGCGGCGCTTGAGCCGGGCGGCCATCTGGTCGCGTTCTGGAACCGCCCGGCGTGGGGCGACACCGAGCTGCGGCGAGCGCTCTCGGACGCCTACCGCCGGACGGTTCCCGAGCTGCCGCCGGACGGGCCGATGCACCCCGACAATCCGGGCGTCGCCGGTGCCGACGAATCTTGGGCGCGCGCAATCGCCGCGACCAACGGTCTGACCGACCCGTCCGAGCGGACCTATGCGTGGTCGCTGGACTACACCGGCGGTGAATATGTCGCGCTGCTCGGGACGTTGTCGGAGGTGCGGCTGCTGGGCGACGCCGACCGTCAGGCGCTGCTGGAGGCGGTCGGTGAGACGATCGAGCGCCACGGTGACCGGCTGACGATGCCGATGGCGACGCACGCGGCGATCGCCCGCGCGGAGTAGATCCCGCCGACCCGCTCTGACGCACCGGTCGGCCGGTTGGTCAATAACTCGTAGATGGCTCAAGTATTTGGCCAACGCCACCAACGCGACGGCTCAGAGATCGAGCGCCAGCAACGCCAGCAGGTAGGCCTCCGAGAACGACGGGAACTGGGGCACGGTGTCGATCAGCACCTCGTACGGAACCCGGGCCCGGATCGCCAGGACCGCCTGATGAATCCATTCGCTGGCGAGCGGGGCCACCGCCCAGGCGCCGACCATCGTCCGTGATCCACGGTCGAACACGAGCGTCATCTCGCCGCGCGGGTCGCGCTCGTAGGTGTACGTCCGGGCAACCCCGCCCGACGGCAGGTCGAGCTTGGCGACGGCGACATCGAGACCGGCATCGCGCGCCTGCGCCTCGGATATGCCGACGGCGGCGACTTCGGGGTCGGTGAAGATCACCCGCGGGATCGCCCGGTAATCGGCCGCCACCGGCCGTCCCGCCATGTCCGCCATCGCGACCCGGGCCTGGTACTTGGCCAGGTGCGTGAACAGCATCACGCCGGTGCAGTCGCCCGCCGCCCAGACGCCGTCGACGACGCGGCAGCGCTCGTCAACCGGTACCGGCCCGGGTCGCTGCGGATCGAGTGTGATCCCGATCGTCTCCAACCCGATCTCGGCGCTGCGTGGCCGGCGCCCGACGGCGATCACGAGCCGCTCGCCGCGGACCGTCGACCCGTCGTCGAGCTCGACCACGCGCTGGTCGCCGTCGACCGAGACCCGCGTCGCCTGCGTGCCGGTTCGAACGTCGATCCCATCCGCCCGCAGCGCTTGCTCCAGCAGTTCGGAGACCCGTGGATCCTCACGCTCGGCCAGTCGCTTGGCGCCCTGCACGAGTGTCACCG
>Ga0302326_10001397_pt1 | contig 61566 bp, 59 predicted proteins | sample Palsa_T0_3_FD_202264 | JGI IMG/M metagenome (GOLD analysis project Ga0302326, IMG submission 202264) | Peat permafrost microbial communities from Stordalen Mire near Abisko, Sweden - Palsa_T0_3 | ecosystem: Environmental > Terrestrial > Soil > Palsa > Peat permafrost | place: Sweden: Abisko...
ACCATGTCGTCGACCAGTACGCAGCTCCTGCCCTCCACTTCGCCGATGATGTTCATCACCTTCGACTCGTTCGGGCGCGGGCGGCGCTTGTCGATGATGGCAAGGTCGGCATCGTCCAATCTCTTCGCCAGCGCCCTTGCGCGCACCACGCCGCCCACGTCCGGCGACACCACGATCATCCTCTCGTACTTCTGCTTCCAGGCATCGCCCAGCAGCACCGGCGATGCATACACGTTGTCCACCGGGATATCGAAGAATCCCTGGATCTGGTCCGCGTGCAAATCCACCGTCAGCAAACGGTCCACGCCGGCACGCGCAATCATGTTCGCCACCAACTTCGCCCCAATGGCGACTCGGGTCGCGCGCGGACGCCGATCCTGGCGCCCGTAGCCGAAGTACGGCACCACGGCCGTCACCCGCTTCGCCGATGCGCGCCGGCAGGCGTCCGTCATCAGCAGCAGCTCCATCAGATTGTCCGCCGGAGGCAATGTCGGCTGCACGATGAACACATCGCGGCCGCGCACGTTCTCCATGATCTCGACGCTCACCTCGCCGTCGCTGAATCTCCCGACGTCCGCACGGCCCAACGGCACGTGCAAATGCCGCGTTATCTCGTCTGCCAGCGCAGGATTTGCATTGCCCGTGAACACGGCGATCGACAATGCATCGAACTCACTACTTTGCGACATCGGCCCTGCTCGAGTTGGCTGGGGTGGAAGGATTCGAACCTCCGTATGGCGGGATCAAAACCCGCTGCCTTACCGCTTGGCGACACCCCAACTTGGGTAACAACAATCAGCCTCCGGCCGCTGCTCTTTAGCCGGCCGCTAGTCTTTCAAGCAAGGGCGAATCATTCAGTCCGCGAGCCAAAAACCCAGTCCACGCGGGCGGCACCTCTCGCAATATTTCGCGGCCCAGAGACTCGGTCTCGCAGGCCAAAAACACGCAGGCTCCAGTGCCCGTCAAGCGCGCGGGTCCGAACTTCGACAGCCAATCGAACGCCCGCGCCACCTCCGCAAAACGGCGGCGCACCACGCTCCAGCAGTCGTTCCTTCCACCAGTCGCCAGGAAACCGTGAATTGTGATCGGCGCAGAATTCCTTGTCAATTCAGGATCCTGGAACACCTGAGCGGTGCCGACGAAGACATTTGGCTTCAAAATCAGATAGTTAGTCTCCAATGGGGCCAACGGTGGGTACAACAGCGTGATTCGTTCCCCCACGCCCTCTGCCCATGCGACGCGGCCTCGCACGAACACCGGCACGTCCGCACCCAGCTTGAGACCCAACGCCGCGAGTTCATCGGTCGACCGCTTCAGACCCCATAGATGGTTCAAGGCAACCAAGCAGGTTGCAGCGTCCGAGCTGCCGCCGCCCAAGCCGCCGCCGAGGGGAATGCGCTTCACCAAGCTGATGTCCGCACCCAATGAAGTACCCGATGCCTTCTGCAAGGCGCGCGCCGCACGCACGCATAGATCAGCGTCCTCGGCGACACCCGCGATTTCGTTGCGCCGCCGGATGTCGCCGTCCGCGCGAACGCTGAAGGTGATCTCGTCGCAAAGGTCCACGAATTGAAAGCAGGATTGCAGCTCGTGATAGCCATCGGCACGCCGTCCAAGAATATGTAAAAACAAATTGAGCTTGGCAGGTGCCGGCCAAGCGCGCTGCTGCACCGCGCTCACTGGCGCATGTCCCAATGGTCGACGACGACGCGCACGCGCACATCCTCGCGGGTCAAGACGATGCGGGCCGGCAGAACATCGCCGCCGGCCGCCATGTAACGATCGTAGTCGACGCTCCAGCCGGACTGGCTCAGGTGCTGCGCTCGATCCTGACCGTTGCGCGTCAGCTCGAACGTGCCGCCCGGATCCGGCACCCCCAGCAGCCAAAAACGCAGCTCCTCGATCGGCAACGCGAATCCCAGACGGTCCTGCAGTTGCGACAGGGCCGCATCGCTCGGCGCCGCGCCGTTTATGGATATTCCGCTCGGAGTTTGCGTGATCACTTGCGCGCCGATGCCGAGCGGTCCCGCCAGATGCAGTTCAGACGAGGCGTCGTCTTGGCGCCAATCCAGCGACGCCTGCCACCCCTGCGTGCCCGCCGCCACGGCAGCGCGGCCATTCAGTGTCCACGAATTGGCATGCTGCAGGATTTGCGCGCGCATCGACCAGTCGCTCGAGGCCTTGGGCGGCGGCCGCGTCGTCACGCATCCGCCCAGGGCGATGAGGCAACACACCACTGCCGTTGTCAGGCGCAGCATACCGATCAATGCTCGTCTTGCAGTCGCTGTCGTGTCGTCTTCAGCAATTTATTGTCCGCATCGACAATGCTGGCTTCGCTCCACACGCGTTGCGCTTCGTCGCGCTTACCCTGCTGCCATAGCACCTCGCCCAAGTGCGCCGCAATATCGCCGCCGCGGTCATCGGTATAGGCCGCACGCAGATAAGGCAGCGCCTCGGCATCGTGGCCCTGGCGGAACAGCACCCAGCCGAGACTGTCGAGAATCGCGGCATTCTTTGGCGCCGCAGCGTGGGCCCGTTCGATCAATCTGCGCGCTTTGGAAAGGCTCTTGGAATGGTCGGCCAGCGTAAACCCATAAGCGTTCATCGCCGCCGGATCTTCAGGGCGCGATTTCAAAACTTCCGCCAACTCCCGCAACGCCTCGCTGATCTTCCCTTCCTCCTCGAACACCGACGCGCGCGCATAACGCAATTCGACGCTGTCCGGATACTGGTCCAAACCCTTTTGCAGCACATCGTATGCCTTGGGCAGCTCTCCGGAATCCGCGTAAATGCGGGCGCGCGTATTGATGATTTCCGGCTCGCGTTGCGGTTCATCCTCGCCGAGCCGGTCCAGCAATTCATCGGCAGCTGCCGGCGCACCATGCAGGTACAAAATGGCCGCGGCGCGCAGCAGCGCCGGCAGCAGATTGTCGCCGTGTTGAACTTGGGAATACAGGCGCAAAGCCCGCTCCGAGTCGCCGTTGCGGTCGGCAATGACGGCAAGATAATAGAAGGCATCGTCGAGGAATTCGGCGGTTCGCAAAACCTGCTTGAACCTCGCGTCGGCGGCGTCGAAATGTCCTTGCTGAAATTCCAGCAGGCCGAGCAGACGCAGCGCCGCGGGTTTCGACGCAGGATTGGCCGCCAGGATCTCCAGCTGCTCCGATGCTTGAGCATCGCGCTGCGCCGTCATCAACAGCACGGCGTATTGCAGACGATTGAACGCGTTGTCGTCGCTGCCGATCTGCGCGCGGGCCTGCGCCAATGGTTCCTCGACGTCGCCGGCTATGATCCGCGCACGCAGCAAGGTCTGCGCCAATTCCCGGCGCGCGGACGCGGCGGCGTCGTCATGCGCCGCGGGATCGGCTACCTGCGCCCCGGCCGTGAGCGCATGCGTCAACGCTTGAACCGCCGCGGCCGGATCGTCGGCCCGCAGCGCCGCCAAACCTTGCATCCGCAGGGCTGCCGCCGAGCCCGGAAACGCCGCTGCAAGGCGATCCGCCAGCGCGCGGGCGCCGAAGATATTGTCATCGCCGGTCAAGTCGCCTTCGACGTCGGCAAACGCCGCCTCAACGCCGGTCGGCGCATTCGTGACCACCGCGCGATAGTGCGTGGCCGCATCATCGATTCTGTACAACTGCAGGGCAGCGCGCGCCGCCGCCCGTTGAGCTTCCAAGGAGTTCGGTTCCACACCGATCCAACGCTGCGCGACCTTCGCACTTAAGGATGGCTGCAGCGTTGCGGCCTCGACTTCGGCCGCGCGTTGCAGCAGCTTCGGATCACTGTCGCGGGCCGCCGCCGCCGCGTACTGCAGGGCCGCCACCCGTGGCTCGCCGCGCGACAGCGCTATTTCCGCGGTAACCGTATAAAATTCGATGGGTGCGGGTGGTTCTTCCTTTGCGCCGCGCAGCCTGGCGCAGCCGGCCAGAACCAACAGCCCAAGGCACGATGCGGCTTTGACAGGGATTGAAATCGACGGCACTGCCGCACTATAGCGAAATGCTTGATCTGGCGTCGCGTCATCCACCAGAATCCACGAAGTTCCGACCAAAGCGCGTGCATGCCATTCAACATTCTCGGTATCAACCATAAGACCGCGCCGGTCGCGCTGCGCGAAAAAGTAGCCTTCAGCGAGGATCGATTGGCTGCCGCGCTGCGGGCGTTGCGGCAGGAAAACGGCATCACCGAGGTCGTGATCCTGTCCACCTGCAACCGCACCGAAGTTTACTGGACGGGCCTCGCCAGCGGCGCCGAGCTCAGCCAATGGCTGGAGCGCCATCATGGCAACAATCTCGATCTCGCCTCCAGCTTATACATTCATCAGGAATCGCGCGCGGTCGAGCATGCTTTCAGCGTCGCCTCAGGTCTGGATTCGATGGTCCTGGGCGAGGCGCAGATCCTCGGTCAGCTGAAGGATGCCTATCGGGTCGCTGCGGAGCTCGGCAGCACCGGGCCGGTGCTCAACAAGCTGTTTCAGGCTGCGTTTTCCGCGGCCAAGCGCGTGCGCTCGGAGACGCGCATCGGCGCCAATGCGGTGTCGCTGGCCGGAGCCACCGTGAGTCTCGCGCGCCGCGTCTATTCGAACTTGGGCGCGCACACCACCTTGATGATCGGCGCCGGCGAGATGAATGGCTTGACTGCGCGCCATTTCGTCAGTGCAGGCGTCAAGCGCTTGGTTGTCGCCAACCGCACTCTGTCCAGGGCGCAAACCTTGGCTGCGGAGCTGCACGGCCACGCGGTCAGCCTCGACGATCTGGACAAGGAACTGGCCGAAGCGGACATCGTCATCGCCTGCACGGCGAGTCCCACCGCGCTCGTCACAAAACGCGCTGCCGAAACGGCGATTCGGGCGAGGCGCCGGCGGCCGATTTTCATGGTCGATATGGGGGTGCCGCGCAACATCGAGCCCGAGGTCGCCGAGCTGGAAGATGTTTACCTATTTTCCATCGATGACCTGCAGCAGCTGGTGGACGAAAACCTGCAGCAGCGTGAACTGGCCGCGGACGGCGCCAAACTGCTGATCGACGAAGAGGTGGCGCGCTTTCTGGCCGAATCGCGCGTTCAGGACGCCGGACCCGCGATACGCCTCATGCGCGAGCAGGCCGAAACCATCCGTCGGCAGACCCTGGAGCAGGCGCGGCGCATGCTCGGCGCCGGCAGGCCCCACGAGGAAGTCATCGAATATCTGGCGAATACCCTCATGAATCGGCTCCTGCACGGCCCCACGCAGGCCCTGCGCCGGGCGGCGGAATTGGCCGATAAGGATCTGGCGCAAGCCGTTGCACGACTGCTGACGGAAGAACGCGACCGGCATTAATTCGCAACGCCGCTATAATTCGCCGCCATGAAGGACTCGATCCGACAAAAGCTCGAGAAACTCGACGAGCGCTTCGAGGAGATCGGCCGGCTGTTGTCCGATCCCGGCGTCATTTCGCGCCAGAACCAATTTCGCGACCTTTCCATGGAATACGCGAAATTGCGCGATGTCGTCGATCGTTATCGGCATTTCGTCGCGCTCGAAGGCGATGCCGTCATTGCCAACGAAATGGCCTCGGACAAGGACCCGGCCACCCGGGCCATGGGCGAGGAAGAGCTCGCCGAGCTGGCGCCGCAGATCGGTGCCGAGGAACTCGAGCTGCAGCGCCTGCTGGTGCCGAAGGACCCGCAGGACGACGCGAACATCTTTCTCGAGATTCGGGCCGGTACCGGCGGCGATGAGGCCGCGCTGTTTGCCGGCGATTTGCTGCGCATGTACGCGCGCTACGCCGAATCCAAGGGCTGGAGCGTCGAGGTCTTGAGCGAGAGCGCCGGCGAGCACGGCGGATACAAGGAAGTGATCAGCCGCATCATTGGCCGCGGCGCTTTTTCGCTGCTCAAATTCGAGTCGGGCACGCACCGCGTGCAGCGCGTGCCCGCGACCGAGGCTCAGGGACGCATTCACACTTCCGCCTGCACGGTGGCCATCCTGCCGGAACTCGCCGAGGTCGAGGCGGTCGACCTGAACCCTGCGGACCTGCGCATCGATACCTACCGCTCCTCCGGCGCGGGCGGCCAGCACGTCAACAAGACCGATTCCGCGATCCGCATTACGCACATCCCCACCGGCATCGTGGTCGAGTGCCAGGACGAACGATCGCAGCACAAGAACCGCTCGCGCGCGATGTCCTTGTTGAAGGCGCGCTTATTGTCTGCCGAGCGCCAGAAGCAGCAGAGCCAACAGGCGCAGACCCGCAAATTGCAGGTGGGATCGGGCGACCGCTCCGAGCGCATCCGCACCTACAATTTCCGGGATGGCCGCGTCACGGACCATCGCATCAATCTCACGCTGTACAAGCTCGACGATGTGATGAACGGCAATTTGGAAGAGCTGATTCGGGCATTGAACCAGGAATATCAAGCCGAGGAATTGGCGCAGCAGGTTGGTTGAACATGAACATCGCCGAAAACTTGAGCTTGGGCACGCGCGCGTTGAGTCCGCACAGCGACTCCCCGCGCCTCGACGCCGAGATGCTGCTCGGCAAGGTCCTCGGGCTGTCTCGCTCGGCGCTCATTGCGCACGACCACGACGCGCTGGCGGACGACAGCGAGCGCGCCTACGCGGAACTGATCGCGCAGCGTACCGCCGGCATGCCCGTGGCATATCTCACCGGCACCCGCGAATTCTGGTCGCTGACATTGAGCGTATCGCCGGCCGTGCTGGTGCCGCGGCCCGAAACCGAGATCCTGGTCGAGCAGGCCCTGCGCCTAAGATCGCGCAACGATCCCTGCTCCGTGCTCGATTTGGGCACGGGCAGCGGCGCCGTCGCGCTCGCCATCGCGGCCGAGCGGCCCAACTGGAGCGTCACCGGCGTGGACATCTCGCCGCTTGCCTTGAGCGTGGCGCGCCACAATGCGCTCGCGCTCGACATCTTCAACGTCCAATGGCGCTTGGGCTCGTGGTTCGACGGGATGCAAGGGCAGTGCTTCGATCTGATCGTCGCCAATCCACCCTACGTCGCCAGCGGCGACCCGATGCTGGCGAACTTGTCGGCCGAGCCCAAGCTGGCGCTGACTCCCGGACCCACGGGGCTCGAGGCGCTCGCCGCCATCATTTCTCAGGCGGCCGCGCATCTGAATGAACGCGGCTGGCTGCTGTTGGAACATGGCCGGGACCAGGCACCGTCGGTCGTCGCGCTGCTCGCGCAGCAGGGCATGAGCGGAATTCGTACGGTGCCCGATTTCGCAGGCTGTTCCCGCGTCACGCTTGCAACCACCCTTTACACACAACGATAGGAACTTCCATGATCCGCTTCGAAACCACCCTGGGCGATTTCACCATTGAATTGTTCGAGAAGGAAGCTCCGCTGTCCGTCGCGAATTTTCTCAAGTACATCGATTCGGGATTCTTCGACGGCACGATTTTTCACAGGATCGTCCCCGGCTTCGTCATTCAGGGCGGCGGTTTCACCGAAGACATGACGCAAAAGCGCACCAACCCGCCGGTCAAGAACGAAGCGGACAACGGCCTGAAGAATTCGCGCGGCACGCTCTCCATGGCGCGCACCAACGACATCAACAGTGCGACGTCGCAATTTTTCGTCAATCTCAAGGACAACGACTTCCTCGATCACACCCGCGGCAACTTCGGCTACGCGGTGTTCGCGAAGGTGACGCAAGGCATGGACGTCGTCGACAAGATTGCGGCGGTCGAAACCGGACGCAAGCGCGGCTTCGACGATGTACCCGTGGAGGCGGTGATCATGAAGAGCGTGAAGCGAGAGAAAGCTTAAACGCTCCCGTGGCGGCGAGATCCTGGCCGGGCCGGCTGCTGCGATGGATCTTGGGACTAATCGCCGCCTGCATGGCGGCGAGCGCACTGCTGGTGCTGCTGCTGCGCTGGATCAATCCGCCGTTCACCGCCTTCATGGTCGAGACCAAAGTTGCGGCTTGGTTCAAGCGCGATGCGAGCTATGAATCCGCCTACCATTGGGTGGACCTGAACCGCATTTCGCCGAATCTGGCATTGGCGGTCATCGCTTCGGAGGACCAGAAGTTTCCCGAGCATTGGGGCTTCGATGTCGAGGCCATCGAAAAGGCCTATCAACTCAATCAGCACAGCCACAAGGTGCGCGGCGCCAGCACGATCAGCCAGCAGGTTGCGAAGAATCTATTCCTCTGGTCGGGACGCAGCTACTTTCGCAAGGGCCTGGAGGCGTACTTCACCATACTGATCGAGGCTTGCTGGCCGAAGCGGCGCATCCTCGAGGTGTATCTGAACATTGCCGAGTTCGGCTACGGTACGTACGGTGCGGAAAGTGCCGCGCAGAAGTTCTTTCACAGGCCGGCGGCGCGCATGACGCGCAGCGATGCAGCGCTGCTGGCGGCCGTACTGCCGAGTCCCGACCGTTACTCCGCCGCCGCGCCCTCCGCTTACGTGCTTAGGCGGCGCGAACAAATACTAGCTCAGATGCAGGCGCTCGGCGGCCCGGAGATGCTGGAGGAGATCGACGCTTACCCGAATCGGCGACCTTGAGAGAATTTCCGCGAGGATGTCCGGGATTTCGAATACCGCGCGATTGTGGATGCGGGACACATTCGCACGATATTCGTGGCCGTCGGCGATGAGATGTGCGACGCCGCTGCGAATCGTTTTGAACGAGTCGAGCACCAAGCCGACCCGATGCTCTTCGATCCACTCGGCGTTGTAGCGCTCTTGCGGCATGGTCCACGCATTGCGGACCACGATCACCGGCAATCCCTGGTGAACGGCCTCGCTGATGCTGCCGGGGCCGGGCTTGCCGATGAAGAAATCCGCGAGCTGCATGTAGTAGCGCATCTGCGATGTGAATCCCAGCACGACGCGCGGTACGAGAGCCCGCTGCGCCCGCAGTCGCTCCGCCAGCGCCGCGTTGTGCCCGCAGATGAGGATCAGCTGCACATCGCCCAGGCGTTTGGCGATGCCGCGCATGACGCGCGATCCGTGCCCCCCGAACATCACGATGCCCGTCGGGCGATCCGGATCGAGTTTCAGCTTGAGCAGCTCCGCGCGCCGGTCCAACCTCAAGTCGCGGTAGAAATCGGGACTGATGATCATGCCCGAGGTCTCGTGGATGCGTGCGGGGTCGCAGCCCGCCTGCCGCGCCTGGAGCACGGCATGCCGCGTCCCGCAGATCCAATGCTGCGCCTGGTGCGGTTCTATCCAGAAATGCGGCGGGAAATCCGCGAAGTCCGTGAGCACGGTAACGTAGGGCACATCCGGGCGAGCCGCCGTCAACGCTTGAAACATCGCGCGATTGAAGTTGGGAACCAGGGACACGACCAGATCGGGCTTCGCCTTGAGCCAGTGGCGGCGCAGTTGGCTGATCAGGGACTTGTGGCTCAGGCGAATCAACGCCTGCAGAATGCGCAGCTCCTGGGCCAGGCCCAAAGTCCACCCTCGCGCCAGGCGCACGTTATAGTAGTGTTCCGGTTTGACGCCGGTGGTTCTGCGAAATACATCCTGGGGATCCAGGACTTCGAAGAGATTGACCAGACGAACATGCCAATCCCGACCCTGCTCGCGTATCGCCATCTCGAGCGCGGTCGCCGCGGAGCGGTGTCCGCCGCCTGCATTGATGTAAATGAGATCGATGGTCTTCAACGGCACCTTCGCAAGCCCGACGTCCAGCCAGGAATATAGTTTGCGCACGGAGTATGAACAACCGATGAACCTGCCTTGCGTCGCCTGATTTCAATCGCGGCCGGTACCGCGCTCGCGGTTCTGCTGCTGGGGTCGGAGGCGCGCCCTGCGCCCGCGATTCTCCCTTCCGCCGGCCCTGCTGCCGCCCCGCGCGCGCCTGGAAATGCCTCGCGCTTGAGTCACGGCCGCTTTCGCGATTTCGTGGTGTACGCGCCGGCTGCAGCGCCGACGAGCTTCGTTCTGTTTTTGTCGGGCGAGGCCGGCTGGAACCCCGCCGCGGAATCAATGGCGCAGCAGCTGGTGCAGCTGGGCGCCATGGTCGCCGGTATCGACCTGCCGAAATTTCAAGCCGATCTTGAGGCCGATCCGGCTCAATGCGTGTTTCCGGACGGCGATCTGGAAAACTTGAGCCACTTCGTGCAAGCCTATTTCCACAATGCGACCTACCTCCCGCCGATGCTGGTCGGCCTCGACTCGGGCGCGACGCTCGCGTACGGCGTGCTCGCGCAAGCGCCGCGCGACACTTTTGCCAGCGCTTTGACCGTGGATTTTTGTCCTGCCTCGACCCTGCGAAAGCCGCTCTGCAAAGGCTCGGGCCTCGGGTCCGCGCTGGGAAACCCGTGGGTGGCGCTGCAGACCCGCACCGCGAAAACCTGCGACGCCGCGGCGGCCGGCGGCTTCGTCGCCAAGGTGCAAGGGGCGGCGAGCCTCACTCTGCCGGCGCTCGGCATGTCGTCCTTCAATGCAGCTTTCGCCAAGCTGGCGGCGGCGTCTTCGCGCTCGCGTCTGGCGCCCCCGCCGGCGGCACTCGGCGATTTGCCCGTCGTGGAAGTGCCTGCGCGCGCCGGCGTGCCGCAATCGGACGAGTTCGCCATCGTCATGTCGGGCGACGGCGGGTGGGCAGGCATCGACCAGGACATCGCCGCTGCCCTCACCGCGGCCGGCATTCCCGTCGTCGGCTTGGATTCGCTGCGCTATTACTGGACCGCGCGCACGCCCGAGGGTCTGGCTGCCGACACCGACAAGTTGATTCGCTACTACCTGGCGCACTTCAACAAGAAGCGCGTGCTGCTCATCGGCTATTCCCAGGGCGCAGACGTGCTGCCCTTCGCGGTGAACCGCCTGCCCGCGGCTACCCGAGCCAACGTCGCGCTGGCCGCCATTCTCGGCATGTCCGAGCATGCGCTGTTCGAGTTCCACGTCAGCAGCTGGATCTCGGACAGCAATTCGGGACCGGCGACCCTGCCCGAAGTGGACCGTATCACCGGCATGCCGGTGCTTTGCATTTACGGAGCGGATGAGAAGGATTCGTTGTGCCCGAAGCTCGATCCGAAAAAGATCATCGTGGTCAAGGTCAAGGGCGGCCATCACTTCGACGGCGACTACGCCGGCTTGGCGCAACAGATCCTCGCGGCGGCCAGGCACTGATGACGCTGGTCGCCCGGCGGTCGTCCGCGCTACGCGGCATCAGCCGCTTGTTTCTCGTCCGGATCGTACCCCAGGATCGGCGCCAGCCAGCGCTCCGCCTCTCTCAGCTCCATGCCTTTGCGCTGCGCGTAGCTTATGACTTGATCGCGGTCGATCTTGCCGACGCCAAAGTAATGCGCCTTGGGATGTGAAAAGTAGAAACCGCTGACCGCGGCAGTCGGAAACATCGCATATGACTCGGTCAGCCGAATGCCGATGGCGCGCTCAGGATCCAGCATGCGCCACAAGGTCGCCTTTTCGGTGTGATCCGGGCAGGCCGGATAGCCGGGCGCCGGACGTATGCCGACGTATTCCTCGCGGATCAAGGCATCGCCCGTTAGCTGTTCGTGCGGCGCGTACGCCCAGAATTCGCGGCGCACGCGGGCGTGCATACGCTCAGCCAGCGCTTCGGCCAACCGGTCCGCCAGCGACTTGAGCATGATGCTGCTGTAATCGTCGTGTCCGGCTTCGAAGCGCGCCACATGCTCATCGATGCCTAGACCTGCGGTGACCGCAAAGCCGCCGATGTAATCGGGGCGGCCGCTCGATTGCGGCGCGATGAAATCCGCCAGGCACAGCTGCGCCTGATCCTGCGGTTTCGACTTCTGCTGCCGCAAATGGTGCAGACGGAACTGAACCTGCTGCCGGCTCTCGTCCGCAAACACGTTGATGTCATCGTCGCCGGTGCTGTTGGCGGGAAAGAACCCCACCACGGCGCTCGCCTTCAGCCACTTCTCTTCGATCAACTGTGCGAGCATGCGCCGCGCGTCGGCATACAGGTTGCTCGCGGCCTCGCCGACGACGCTGTCGGTCAGGATCTCGGGAAACTTGCCCGCGAACTCCCAGGCATTGAAGAACGGCATCCAATCGATGTAGGGCACCAGCTCTTCAAGCGGGTAGTCCGCAAACGTCCTCACGCCGAGGAAGGTCGGCACCGGTGCCGTGTATTGCGGCCAGTCGATCTTGAATCGCTTGCCGCGCGCCTGCTGCAGCGACAGCTGCGGCGCCTTGGCGCTTTTGTTGCGATGCTGCTCGCGCCGGCGCTCATGTTCGGCCTTGATTTCCGCCACGTAGGCATCGCGCGTCTCGCTCGTGACCAGCTGCTGGCAAACGCCGACCGAGCGCGATGCGTCCTTGACGTACACGACCGCGCCCGCGTATTGCGGATCGATTTTCACGGCGGTGTGCGCCGGCGACGTGGTGGCACCGCCGATCAGCAGCGGCTGCTTGTAGCCCAATCGCTGCATTTCTTTGGCGACGTGAACCATCTCATCGAGAGAAGGCGTGATCAGTCCCGATAAGCCGATGAGGTTGGCACCCTCGCGGGTCGCCGCCTCGAGGATCTTTTCGCACGACACCATGACCCCAAGGTCCACGACCTCGAAGTTGTTACATTGCAGCACCACGCCCACGATGTTCTTACCGATGTCGTGCACGTCGCCTTTGACCGTCGCAATCACCACCTTGCCGTTGGAACGGCTGGCGCCCGATTTTTCCTTTTCGATGTAGGGAATCAGCACCGACACGGCCTTCTTCATCACCCGCGCCGACTTGACCACCTGCGGCAGGAACATCTTGCCGGCGCCGAACAGGTCTCCGACCACGTTCATGCCGTCCATCAACGGCCCTTCGATGACATCCAGCGGCCGCTTGGCCTCGAGGCGCGCCTCCTCGGTGTCGGCCATCACGAACTCGTCCAGCCCCTTGATCAGGGCATGCTGCAGGCGCTGCTCCACCGGCAGTTTGCGCCATTCCAAATCATCGCCGCGCTTCGCAGGACCGCCGCCGCCCTTGAAACGCTCGGCGATTTCCAAGAGCCGCTCCGTGGCGTCGTCGCGCCGCGCGAGAATGACGTCCTCGACGCGCTCGCGCAGTTCGGCGTCAATGTCCTCGTAAATCGCCAGCTGCCCGGCGTTGACGATGCCCATGGTCAGGCCGGCGCGTATCGCGTGGTACAAGAATACCGAATGCATCGCCTCGCGCACCGCGTCGTTGCCGCGAAATGAGAACGACACGTTGCTGACGCCGCCGCTGATGCTCACCGCCGGCATGCGTTGTTTGATGGCGGCGGTCGCCTCGATGAAGTCCAGGCCGTAGCGGTTATGCTCCTCGATGCCCGTGGCCACCGCGAAGATGTTCGGGTCGAAGATGATGTCCTCGGGCGGGAAGCCGATGCGCTCCGTCAGCAGCCGATGGGCGCGCTCGCAGATCGTGACCTTGCGCTCGATGGTGTCGGCCTGTCCCTTCTCGTCGAAGGCCATGACCACGACAGCCGCGCCGTAGCGCATACACAAGCGTGCATGCGCGAGGAATGACTCCTCGCCCTCCTTCAAGCTGATCGAATTGACGATGGCCTTGCCTTGCACACATTTCAAGCCCGCTTCGATCACGATCCACTTCGAGGAGTCGATCATCACCGGGACGCGCGCGATGTCCGGTTCGCCCGCAATCAGGCTCAAAAACCTGACCATGGCCGCCTGCGAGTCGAGCATGCCCTCGTCCATGTTCACATCGATGATCTGCGCGCCGTTGGCGACCTGCTGCCTCGCCACGTCGACTGCAGCCGTGTAGTCGCCGGCCTCGATCAGCTTGCGGAATTTGGCCGAACCGGTCACGTTGGTGCGCTCGCCGACGTTGACGAACAAGCTGGCGGAGTCGATCGTCAACGGCTCCAGCCCGCTCAATCGCAGGGCCCGCGGGATGGTCGGAATCGCCCGCGGACTCACGCCTGCCACGGCACGCGCGATCGCCGCGATGTGCTCCGGGGTGGTGCCGCAGCACCCGCCCAGCATATTGAGGAAGCCGCTCTCGGCGAACTCGCGCAGCGTCGCCGCCGTCTCCGCGGGTGTCTCGTCGTATTCTCCGAAGGCGTTCGGCAACCCCGCATTCGGATAAGCGCAAACGTAGGTGTCGGCGATGCGCGCCAGTTCCTCGACGTATGGCCGCAATTGCTTGCCGCCCAGCGCGCAGTTCAGGCCCACGGCCAGAGGCTTGGCATGACGCACGGAATTCCAGAAGGCTTCGGTAGTCTGGCCCGACAGCGTGCGGCCCGAGGCATCGGTGATGGTCCCCGATATGATGATGGGCAATTCCACGCCCAGTTCGTCGAATACGGCCTGCACGGCGAACAGCGCCGCCTTGGCATTCAAGGTGTCGAAGATCGTTTCCACCAGGATCACATTGACGCCGCCCTGGATCAGCGCGCGGCTGGCGTCGCTGTACGCAGCCACCAATTCGTCGTAGCTGATATTGCGAAAACCGGGATCGTTGACATCCGGGGACAGGGAGGCCGTGCGGCTGGTCGGCCCCAATGCGCCTGCAACGAAGCGCTGCACGCCGCTCTCCGCGCCGACCTCGTCGGCGACCTGTCGCGCCAGGCGCGCGGCGGCGAGATTCAGTTCGTGCGCCAAGGCCTGCATGCCGTAGTCAGCCTGCGACACCGACGTGGAATTGAAGGTGTTGGTCGAGATGATGTCGGCGCCGGCCTCCAGATAAGCACGATGGATATCGGCGATGATTTGCGGCTGCGTGATTGCCAGAAGATCGTTGTTGCCGCGCAAGTCGGTGCGCCACGCGGCGAATCGCTCGCCGCGGAAGCATTGCTCGCTTAAGCGGTGGCGCTGGATCATGGTGCCCATGGCACCGTCCAGGAGCACCAGTCGCCGCTCGAGGAGTTGCGCCAGCGTCATCAAGCCACCCGCGCTTCGCCGACGCGCGGCCTCAAGCCCAGCGCGTGGCAAATCGCGTAGGTCAGCTCGGCTCTGTTCAAGGTATAGAAGTGGAACTCATGCACCCCATGCTGGCGCAAGCGCTGGACCTGCTCGATCGCGACGTTGGCCGCGATCATGCGGCGCGTATCCGCATCATCGTCCAGACCGTCGAAGCGCTCATGCATCCAGTGCGGCACGCTCGCCCCGCAGCGCGCCGCGACGCGCAGCATTTGCGGGAAGCGGGTGATCGGCAGGATGCCGGGAACGATGCTGGCGCGAATGCCGGCGGCGGCGCAGCGATCCCGATAACGCAGGTACAAATCCGTATCGAAGAAAAACTGGGTGATGGCGCGGTTGGCGCCCGCATCGATCTTGCGCTTGAGGTTCTCGAGATCTGCCTCGACGCTGCCCGACTCCGGATGGCCTTCAGGGAACGCCGCCACCGAGAGCTCGAAGTCGCCGATCTGCTTCAATCCTCCGACCAAGTCCGACGCGAAGGCGAACCCTCCTGGGTGCGGCACGTAGCGCCCGTCGGCCGACTGATGCGAGGCCGGCGCGTCGCCGCGCAGCGCCACCAGATGCCTGATGCCCTGGCGCCAGTATTCCTGTGCGATGCCGAGCACGTCGGCCTGCGACGCGGCCACGCAGGTCAGATGCGGCGCCACGCGCAGATTGGTTTCGCGCAGGATGCGCAGCACGCAGTCGTGGGTCCGGGTGCGGGTGGACCCGTCGGCGCCATAGGTTACGGAGACGAACCTCGGCTGCAGCGGTGCCAGCCGCTGCACCGATTGCCATAGCAGTTGCGCCATCGCCTCATCGCTGGGCGGAAAGAACTCGAAAGAGACGATGGGCTCTGGCATTGGAACTCCCGACGGTAATCCTCACTACTAGCATGCTCGACCATGGGATATGATTCAAACTCATTATTCTAATACCCAACATGAAGGCCGCTCATGTCATCGGCGCTCGAATTGAGGCACTTGGAGACTTTGTCGGCACTCGCCGAGTGCGGCAGCCTGTCCAAGGCAGCCGCGCGGCTGTTCCTGACCCAGTCGGCCCTTTCTCACCAACTGAAGGCGTTGGAAAGCCATTTTGGGGCCGCGCTGGTGGAAAAGAATACCCGGCCGCTGCGCTTTACGGCAATCGGCCAACGGCTGCTGGCGCTGGCGCGAGCCGTGCTGCCGCAAGTGGCCGAGGCCGGGCGGGACGTGGCACGGTTGGCCCAAGGACACGCCGGCCCCTTGAGGGTGGCGGTGCAATGCCACAACTGCTTCGACTGGTTGATGCCGGCCATGGATGCATACCGTTCGCTCTGGCCCGAGGTGGAACTGGACATCATTTCGGGTTTCGTGGTGGATCCCCTGCCGCTGTTGGACCGGGGCGAGGCCGAACTGGCGGTGATCCATGATCCGCAAGGCACGCATCCCAATGTGCAGTTCAGCCCGCTGTTCCGTTACGAGAGCGTGGCACTGATGAGCCCGCGCCATCCGCTGGCCGCCAAACCCTGGCTCAGCGCCACCGACTTCGCGGCCGAGACCCTGATTACCTACCCCGTCCCGGACGAAATGTTGGACGTGATGAAGCATTGTTTGACGCCTGCGCGCATTAACCCGCGGCGGCGCACGGCGGAACTCACCGTGGCCATTTTGCAGCTGGTAGCCAGCGGCCGAGGTATCGCCGCCTTGCCGTCATGGACGGTGGGTAACTACATCGAGCGCGGCTATGTGGTCTCGCGGCCCATCGGGCCAAGCGGGCTGCGCTGCGAACTGTATGCTGCGACCACGGTCGCCGGCGCATCGGCAGCGTATATAAAGGAGTTCATCGCCCTGACGCGCGCCCAGAGTCTCACCGAACTGGCGGGTGTCAGCGCACTGTAGCGCGCTGCGTATTGTCCGGCTGATAACCATCGCTCAGCGTGCCTAAAAACGCGACGATGTCCGCCGCATCCGCGTCCGACAGCGCGGCGGCTTCGCCGCGATGCCTGCCGAAGGGCGGCAGCCTGTCGACGTTGTTTCGATAGCGTCGCGGCAGGTCGTCGAACTTCTGCACGCCTGAACGGGTGCGTGGATACCAAAGCTGCGGCTGCGTGTCGCGCAGCGCATAGAATCTCACCGCCTGGTCCAGGCGGTGAAAAACGCCGTTATGGAAGAACACCTGCCGTAACGCCACGTTGCGCAACGAGGGCGTGCGGAACATTCCGCAGTATTCGCCGCTCTCCTTCAGATCCGATCGCCACGGCCCGCACAACCCCAAATCGAAATAACTTGGGCTTGCGTTTGCCGGAATCTGCCGATTGCGCGGCACGCCGATGGCGGCATAGCCGAAGTCGGTGAATTGCGGGAAGGCACCGCCGCGCACGGCGCTCGGGTGACAGCGCGCGCAATTACCCTTCGCTGGATCATTGAATGCGGCCAGTCCGCGCGCTTCCTGGCCGCTCAACGTTGCCTGACCACGCAGCCACGCATCGAACTTGCTGCTGTAGGGATAAAAGTCCTGCGGGGTCTGTTGATACGCCTCGAGTGCCAGCAGCACCGCCTTGAACGCCAGCGCCGTGTCCTCGAGGATGTTGCCGCCGAAAGTTCTGCGGAATTCACCCGCATAAGGGGCCTGCTCGATTTTGGCGATGACCGCTTGCGGATCGGCGTTCGCCATCTCGAACTCCGAGAGCAGCGGCAGCCGTGCCTGCTCGTGGGCTGATTGCGCCCGGCCATCCCAGGTGCGGCCGCCGGCCGGGCCCTGATCGATGCTGTCGTCGCCCTCATCGTCGAAGAAATGCTGCGTGAAGGGCGGAATATTCTGCGCATACATGAGCGAAGGCACGGCGCGCACGCCGTAGCGCGTGCCATGTTCGCCGCCGCGCTGCACGGGCAGACCGTTCGGCGGTCCGAAGGCCCGCTTCGGATCATGGCAAGAGGCACAGGCGAATTTTCCGGACGCCGAGAGGTTCGGATCGAAAAACAACAAACGGCCGGCCGCGGCCAGCGCCGCAGCTGAAGGGTTGGTCGCGAAACTGTTGGCGTAGAACGGCTGACTCGATGCAGCGAGAGCCATGCCGATCAACGCCGCGCCGCACGCGGCAAAAGACCATGCAGCGGGTTTGCCGCCTTTGATCAGTGCACCGAGGTTCCGCGGTCGGCGGCAACGGCCGGGTTGAACAGCTGCGCCGCGTCGACCGCATCGAATGTATAGGCGCGGTTGCAGAAATCGCAGCGCACCTCGACCTCGCCGCGCTCCGCAATGACGGACCTGATTTCTTGCTCGCCCAAGCCCTGCAGCATGCCGGCAACCCGCTCACGCGAGCAGCGGCAGCGAAAATACACCGGTGCCGCTTCGTACAGGCGCACGTCGTCCTCGTTGAACAGGCGATGCAGGATTTCCTGGTCGGCAAGGGCGCGCAATTCCTCGGGGGTGAGGGTATCGCCGATGATCTGCACGCGCCGCCAGGCATCTTCCAGCGCCGCCGCATGCTCGGGACCGGTATCCACGGCGGCGGCCACAGCGGCCACATCCAGGGCGCCTGCGCCAGGCGCCGTGGCACTCTCCGCGGGAAGCTCCTGCAGCAGCATCCCCGACGCGCCGTCGGCATCGGCGTGCAGCCACAAGCGCGTCGGCAATTGCTCGGAGTTCTCGAAATACACCTGCAGAGCGTCGGCGAGACGCTCGCCCGTGATGGGCACGATGCCCTGGTAGCGCTGCGCAGCGGACTCGGTCTCGAGAGTCACGGTCAGATTGCCGCTGCCGAACAATGCGCCGAGATCCGCCTGGTCCGCGCCCTGCTCACGATAGCGCGCCAAACCGCGCACTCCCAAACCATCCGTGCATTGCACCAGCAGCAAGTGCACCGGGCCGTCGCCCTGCAATTGCAACGACAATACCCCTTTGAATTTGATGGTGGCCGCCAACAACAGCGATGCCGCCACGGCCTGGCCGAGGATATCGCGAATCGCCGGCGGATATTCGCGGTGCTCGATCAACGCGCGCCAGGCTGCATCCACATGCACGAGCTGCCCGCGTATCGGAAAATGCTCGAACATGAATCGGTGCAGGCTGTCGCGGTCATGCATTCAGGAACTCAACTTGGCCTTCAGCAACTCGTTGAGCTGCGCCGGATTGGCCTTGCCGCCGGTGGCCTTCTGCACTTGTCCGATGAAGAAGCCGAACAACTTGTCCTTGCCCGATCGATACTCCGCCAGCTGCTTCGGGTTCGCCGCGATGACCGCATCGATCACGCCCTCGATGGCGCCGGAGTCGGTGATTTGCTTCAATCCCTGCGCCTCGATGACGGCGTCCGCGGATTTCTGCTCCGACCACATGGCTTCGAAAACTTCCTTGGCGATCTTGCCGGAGATCGTGGCATCGACGATGCGCAGCAACAAGGCCGACAGCTGCTGCGGGGAGACGCGCGCGGCGCCGATGTCGAGATTGTCGCGGTTCAGCGCGCTCGACACCTCGCCCATGACCCAGTTGGCCGCAAGCTTTGCATGCTCGGCGCCCAGATCTGCCACGGTGGCCTCGAAGTAAGCGCCGAGTTCGCGGCTCGCGGACAGCACACCGGCATCGTAGTGCGACAGCGCGAAACCCTGGGCGAAGCGCGCTGCCTTGTCGTCCGGCAGCTCCGGCAGCGTGCCGCGCACGGTGTCGATGAATTTCTGATCGAGCTCCACGGGCAAGAGGTCCGGATCGGGGAAATAGCGGTAATCGTTGGCTTCTTCCTTGGAGCGCATCGAGCGCGTCTCGTGCTTGTCGGAATCGTACAGCCGCGTCTCCTGCACGACGCTGCCGCCGCTCTCGATCAACTCGATTTGCCGCGCCACTTCGTACTGAATGGCCTTCTCGACGAAGCGGAACGAATTGAGGTTCTTGATCTCGGCGCGCGTACCGAGCTTCTCGCGGCCCTTCGGCCGCACGCTCACATTGGCGTCGCAGCGGAACGAACCTTCCTGCATGTTGCCGTCGCAGATCTCCAAGTACCGCACCAGCGTATGGATCTTCTTCATGTAGGCGACCGCCTCCTTGGCCGACCGCATGTCCGGCTCGGAGACGATTTCCAGCAGCGGCGTGCCGGCCCGATTCAAATCGATGCCGCTGGCGTTGGCCAGGCCTTCGTGCAGCGACTTGCCGGCGTCCTCCTCCAGATGCGCGCGCGTGATGCCGATGGTCTTGACCGCGCCGTCGTCCAGCACGATCTTGAGCGTGCCGTGCGCGACGATCGGCAGCTCGTACTGGCTGATTTGATAGCCCTTCGGCAGATCAGGGTAGAAATAATTCTTGCGCGCGAACACCGACCGCTGCGCCACTTTGGCACCCACCGCCAGGCCGAATTTCACCGCCATGCGCACCGCTTCGCCGTTGAGCACCGGCAACACGCCGGGATACGCCAGATCGACGAGGTCTGCCTGGGTGTTCGGCGGGGCGCCGTACGCGGTGGCAGAGCCCGAGAATATCTTCGATTTGGTGGCCAGCTGTGCGTGGATTTCCAACCCGATCACGACTTCCCAGTCAGCCATCACTCGTACCCCTGCGGCGCGCGCCTGTGCCAATCGGTCGCCAGTTGATAGCCATGGCCGGCACACAGCAGCCGGTCTTCCGAAAAATGCGGCCCGATCAGCTGCAGTCCCATCGGCAGCCCATCCACGAATCCGCAGGGCAGCGACAATCCCGGCAGTCCCGCCAGATTGGCACCGATGGTGTAGATGTCGTTCAGGTACATCGTGACCGGATCGTCGATTTTCGCGCCGATGTCGAAAGCCGGGGTAGGCGTCGTCGGGCCGATGAGCAAATCGACCTGGGTGAATGCCGCACGGAAATCATCGACGATCAGGCGGCGCACCCTCTGCGCCTTCAAATAATAGGCATCGAAATATCCGGCGGACAGCACGTAGGTGCCCGTCATGATGCGGCGTTTCACTTCGGCGCCGAATCCCTCGCCGCGCGAACGCTTGTACAGGTCCATGAGATCATGCGGATTCTCGCAGCGGTAGCCATAGCGCACGCCGTCGAAGCGCGACAGATTCGAAGAACATTCCGCCGGCGCAACCACGTAGTAGGTGGGCACGGATGCGGGCAGGTGCGGCAGGCTGACTTCCTTGGTCGTCGCCCCTAGCTCCTGGTACACCTTCAGGGCATCGTGAATGAGTGCAGCATTACGCGCTTCCAACCCCACGAAGAACTCGCGCAACAGTCCGATCTTCAGACCCTTGAGCGGCCGGGCGAGAGCCGCCGTGTAATCGGGCACCGGCGCATCCACGCTGGTGGAGTCGCGCGGATCGAATCCCGCCATGGCCTGCAAGGCGGGAGCTGCATCGGCCACCGACCGCGCAAGCACGCCCGCCTGATCCAGGCTCGAGGCGAATGCGATCATGCCGTAACGCGACACCCGACCATAAGTCGGCTTCACGCCGGTGGTGCCGGTGAGGGCGGCTGGTTGGCGAATCGAGCCGCCGGTGTCGGTGCCCGTCGTCAAGGGAGCCAACCGCGCGGCCGCCGCGGCCGCGGAACCGCCCGACGAGCCCCCCGGCACCTTGTTCAGATTCCAGGGATTCTTGACGGGTCCGTAGTAGCTGGTCTCATTGGACGAGCCCATGGCAAACTCGTCCATGTTGGCCTTACCCAACATGACGGTGCCGGCCGCCTTGAGACGCGTCACGACGGTCGCATCGTAGGGCGCGATGAAGTTGTCCAGCATGCGCGAGCCACAGCTGGTGCGCACCCCGTCGGTGCAAAAAATGTCTTTATGAATGAGGGGGATGCCGAGCAATGGGCCGCGCTCGCCGCGACCTAGACGCAGGTCCGCGGCCGCCGCATCAGCCAATGCGCGATCCGCGGTCAAGGTGATCAGCGCATTCAGCGCCGGGCTGAACCGATCGATGCGCGCCAGGAAGTGTCGCGTCAACTCGACACTCGAAACTTCGCGCGAATTCAGGCGCTCGGCAAGTTCGCCGACAGATAGGTTATGCAGCATCGTCGCTCAAGAATAGCAGTGGTCGGCCGTTTGGTAATCGCTACTCGATGACTCGCGGCACGACGTACAGCCCGGCGGCCACCGACGGCGCGTTGGCCTGGTATTTTTCATGATTGTCGCTCTCCGCGACCGCATCGGCGCGCAGCCGCTGATGCTGGCCGTCGAGCGGATGCGCCAACGGCGCGACATCCTCCGTCGGCACGCGCGACAATTCGTCGACGAAATTCACGATGCTCGACAGTGCGCTCACGTACACGGGCAGCTCTTCGGCGCTGATCGACAGACGTGCGAGGTGCGCGATCTTTTCGACGTCCTGACGGGTTAGGCTCATAGGTTGGGTGCTCAAAGTGCGCAGCAACGCACGCAAAATAAGCAGGGGCAATGATACACGTTACCTTGTGATATGTCGTGTCGGTTGTTACATTAGCGCAACTTTTTTTACCCCCTATTTCCTAGAAAAAATATCCCATGTTCAAACGCCTTAGAGGTTATTTCTCCAATGACCTCTCGATCGATCTTGGAACCGCGAACACGCTGATATACGTGCGCGAACGCGGCATCGTTCTCAATGAACCATCCGTGGTTGCGGTGCAAGATGAACCGACCCGCGGCGGCAAAATCATCCTGGCGGTCGGGCTCGAGGCCAAGAACATGCTGGGCCGCACGCCGGGGCACATAACCGCGGTTCGGCCCATGAAGGACGGCGTCATCGCCGATTTCACCTACACCGAGAAGATGCTGCAGTTCTTCATCAAGAAGGTGCACGGTAATCGATTCCTGAGCCCCAGCCCCCGCGTCCTGGTTTGCGTGCCGTTCGGATCGACCCAGGTGGAGCGCCGTGCCATCAAGGAGTCCGCCGAAGGCGCCGGAGCGCGCGCCGTCGACATCGTGCCGGAGCCGATGGCGGCCGCGGTGGGGGCGGGTCTGCCCGTTCAAGAAGCGCGCGGCTCGATGGTGCTGGACATCGGCGGCGGCACCTCGGAGGTCGCGGTCATTTCCTTGAACGGCATCGTGTACGCGGCCAGTGTGCGCATCGGCGGCGACAAGTTCGACGAAGCCATCACCAACTACGTACGCCGCAACTACGGCATCCTGATCGGCGAGGCCACGGCCGAGCGCATCAAGCTGGAAATCGGCTCGGCCTACCCGGGCCAGACGGTGCGCGAGATATCGGTCAAGGGCCGTAATCTGTCGGAAGGCGTGCCGCGCAGCTTCACCCTCAACTCCAATGAGATTCTCGAGGCGCTCCAGGAACCCCTGCAGGGCATCGTCGGAGCCGTCAAGCAGGCGCTCGAACAGACGCCCCCCGAGCTCGGCGCCGACGTCGCGGAACGCGGCATCGTATTGACCGGCGGCGGAGCGCTGTTGCGGGACGTGGATAAGCTGCTCATGGAAGAAACCGGTTTGCCTGTGGTAGTCGCGGACGATCCGCTCACCTGCGTTGCACGCGGCGGCGGTCGCATCCTCGAACTCACAGAGGAACACGGGCCGGGCATCTTCGGATTGGAGTGATGCAAGCGACTGGGGTAGCCCATGGTCGCCTTTCGTAACACCGACCCCTCAGGCCGGACGACGGGACTTCTGCTCCGCTGCGTCCTCTACTCCCTGCTGGCACTGGGATTGATGATCGTCGACAAACGCTACGAGAACCTCGCTCAGATTCGGCGCTGGCTCTCCGTCGTGGTCTATCCCGTGCAGGTCGCGGTGGCCAGCCCATTCGAGGGTTGGGACTGGTTCCGCGAGAGCGTCACCACCCGCGATGCACTGCGCGCCGACAAGGCGCGGCTCGAGGCGGAACTGCGCCTCGCGCAGTTCCGCCTGCAACGCTTTGCGGCCCTCGAGGCCGAAAGCGAAAGGCTGCGCGGGCTGCGCGAGAGCACAGCCGACGTCACCGATCACTTCATCATCGGCAGGATCATGGACTTGCAGCTCGATGCCTTCCGCGAGCGCGTGCTGGTGGACAAGGGCGCACACGACGGCATCTATGTGGGGCAAGCCGTGCTGGACTCGGGCGGCGTCTTTGGCCAGGTGGCGCGGGTCGGTCAATTGACCAGCGAAGTCATCCTGCTGAGCGACGCGGCCCATGCCATTCCCGTGCAAATCAATCGCAATGGACTGCGCACCATCGCAGTGGGAACGGGCGATACCAACCGCCTGAAGCTGCCCTACCTCCCGACCAGCGCCGATGTGGTTGCCGGCGATCTGGTGCTGACCTCCGGGTTGGGCGGCGGATTTCCCGCCGGCTATCCGGTCGGCACCGTCGCCGAGGTGCGGCGCGACCCGGCGCAATCGCTGGCCGAGGTCGAGGTCAAACCCGCCGCGGCCCTCGATCGTTCGCGTGAATTGATGTTCGTTTGGCTCAAACCCCGGGTCGCCGAGCTGCCGCCGATCGCGCCGCCGAAGCCCGCCGCGGCCAAGCCGGGCGGAGTCGACAAATGATGCGTGAAACTCGCATTCGCAGGCTTCCCGTCCTGCTGTCGTCGCTGGTGGCGCTGGCGTTGGCCGTGCTGCCGCTGCCGGCGTTGCTCGAGTCGCTGCGTCCCGATTTCCTGGTCGTGGTGGTGCTGTACTGGTCGGTCGAATCGCCGCGCGCCGGCGGCCTGTCGCTGGCATTCTTCGCCGGCCTCGCATTGGACGTGCTCAACGGCGTGGTGCTCGGCCAGCATGCGCTCGCACTGACGCTCATATCGGCCTGGGCCACGCATCTGCGACTGCGCATTCGTGTGTTCTCCATGCTGACCCAGTGCCTGACCATTTTTGCGCTGCTGACCGGCTATCAATTCGTGCTGTTCTGGATCGACGGCGCAACCGGCAATCCCGTCACCACCTTCAGCCGCTGGCTTGCGCCGGTGATCGGCGCGCTGCTTTGGCCGCTGTTGGTAGGCCTCTTGGGGAAGCTGCATGAGCGTTGAAGCATGATATTCGACGACATGTCGCCATCGCGGGCCCGGCGCACGCTCAACCTAGGCGGGCGCACCCTGCGCGCGCTCGGCCTCGACGGTCCGCTCACGGGCGTGCTGGCCCTCATCGTGGTCATCGGCATACTCGTGGTCTACAGCGCATCCGGGCAGAACTGGAAGATGGTGGAGCACCATCTGGTCAACATCGCGATCGCGGTGACCGCCATGTTGGCGCTGGCCAAGCTTGCAACGCCGCAGTATCTGCGCATCTTCTCGCCGGTCGCCTATGTGATCGGCGTGGCCCTGCTCATCGTGGTGGATGTCACCGGCCATATCGGCAAGGGCGCACAACGCTGGCTGGACGTGGGCTTCATGCGCTTCCAGCCTTCCGAAATCATGAAGCTCGCCGTGCCGATGGTATGCGCCTGGTACATGCACGAGCGGCCGCTGCCCCTCACCTTCAAGGATCTGGTCGTCATGGGTGTGTTGATCGCCATTCCCACGGCGATGATCGTGACGCAGCCTGATCTCGGCACCGCGTTGCTGATCGCCGCATCCGGCCTCATCGTCATGCTGCTGGCGGGACTGCAGATCAGGCTCATCGTGATCTCCATCCCGCTGCTCGGCACTGCCGCCTGGGCGGCGTGGCACTTCATCCACGACTACCAGCGGCAGCGCATTCTCACCTTCATCAACCCCGAGACCGATCGGCTCGGCGCCGGCTATCACATCATCCAGTCGCAGATCGCGATCGGCTCGGGTGGCGTGTTCGGCAAGGGCTACATGAACGGCAGCCAGGCCCAGCTCGAGTTTCTGCCGGAACGCTCCACCGATTTCATCTTCGCCGTCATCGGCGAGGAATTCGGCCTGCTCGGCCAGCTGCTCGTATTGTCCCTCTACGGCGTCGTCATCGGACGCGCTTTGTACCTGGCGATGCAGGGCCAGGACACCTTTGCGCGCCTCACGGGCGGCGCGGTCGCGCTCAGCTTCTTCGTCTACGTGTTCGTCAACTCCGGCATGGTGAGCGGCATACTGCCCGTGGTGGGGGTGCCCCTGCCGCTGATCAGCTACGGCGGAACATCGATGGTGACGCTGTTGGCCGGTTTCGGAATACTCATGTCGCTGCATTCACACCGCAAGTTGATCGGAAGTTAGATGCGGATGCTCCGCCCTCGACTCCTGCAGTTCCTGTGCGCCATCGCGCTTTGCGGCGCGCATGGCCAGCCGGCGGCGGCTATCGACGTCAAGCGCAGCGACGTCAAGGAGTTCGTCGCGCACATGCACGACGCCTATGCATTCAAGGCACGGCCGCTGCGCAAGTTGCTGAGCAACGCCCAGACCCAGCAGTCGATTCTCGACGCCATGGAGAAACCGGCGGAAAAGGCCAGGCCGTGGTACGAATATCGGCCGATCTTTCTCAACGAGCGGCGCATCAGCGAAGGTACGGATTTTTGGCTTGCGCACCGCCAGGTGCTCGACCAAGCCAGCGTTCGCAGCGGCGTACCGCCCGAATACCTGGCGGCTATTCTCGGCGTCGAGACCTATTACGGCCGCCTCACCGGCTCATATCGCGTGCTGGACGCGCTCAGCACGCTGGCGTTCGATTTTCCGGCACGTTCGAAATTCTTCCGCGACGAGTTGGAGCAGTATCTCTTGCTGACGCGCGATATGCATTTGGATCCGCGCAGCATCAAGGGTTCCTATGCAGGCGCCATGGGCGCGCCGCAGTTCATGCCCTCCAACTACCGCCGCTACGGCGTCGACGCCAATGCCGACGGCCGCATCGATCTTTGGACCAACTGGGCGGACGTTTGCGCCAGCGTCGGCAACTATTTGAAGGAACACGGCTGGAACGCCGGCGAACCGGTGTTGACCGAGGCAGAGGTCTCCGTGGACAAGCCCGATAGCCTGGACGGACGCAAGGTGGACCTCTCCGAGAGCGTCGCGTCCCTCAAGGCGAACGGCGTGACCTTCGACAGCCCATTGCCGATGGACGCGCCCGCCTTGCTCGTCGCCGCGGATGAATCCGACGGCACGCATTGGCGCGTCGGGTTCAACAATTTTTACGTCATTACACGCTACAACCATAGCCCGTTGTATGCCATGGCCGTATATGAACTCGCCGGCGCGATCAAGCAGCGCGTCCTGAGTCTCGATGCAGCGGCCCAACCGGCGGCGAGCTTGGATCCGGTGCCGTGAAGCTGACGCGGGCGCTGACGCCGCTGCTGCTGGTGGGTCTCGCCATCGGAGTTTCCGCCTGTTTCAGCACACCCCCGCGCGAAGCACCCGCTCCCGGCCCGGCAGCGCCCCCTGCGGCGGCACCGGCGCCCTCGCCCGAGCCCAACTCCATACCCGATGCGGTGCCGCGGGTCGAGGCGCGTTCACGTTACGGCAATCCGCCCTTCTATCAAGTGTTCGGCAAGCGCTACTACGTGCTCTCTTCGAACGTCGGCTACGTGGAACGGGGCGTGGCCTCGTGGTATGGCCCGGGCTTTCACAAGATCCGTACCTCCGACGGCGAGTCCTACGACATGTATGCGATGACGGCGGCGCACAAGACGCTGCCCTTGCCGGCATACGTGCGCGTCACGAACTTGCAGAATGGCCGCAGCGTGGTGGTGCGCGTGAACGACCGCGGTCCGTTCGTCGGCAACCGCATCATCGACCTTTCCTATACGGCAGCTCTAAAGCTCGACATGGTGCGCAACGGCACCGCGTTCGTCGAAGTGCGTAGCATCGATCCCTCCGCGACCGCCCCGACGACCTCCCTCGCAGAGGTCGTCACAGTGCCCCTCGCGCCGGTGGAGAGCAACCCGTCGCCGGTAAGCAAGCCATCGCCGGTGGCGGTCGCCGCCCCCACTGCGGCGCCCGTCAATGTCGGCGCACCGCTGTTCGTGCAGGCCGGAGCTTTCGGCGATCCGGCGAACGCGCAGCGGCTGGCGCAAAGGCTGCGCGGCGGCGCCTACGGCAATGTATTCGTGCGGGACGATCAAATCGCGGGCCGCCGGATGTACCGCGTGCGCATCGGGCCCGTGCCCAATGTCGCGGAATTCGACCGTATCGTTGCGGCGCTGGAACGTGACGGCGTCCAAGACGCGCACCTGGCTCTCGACTAAGATTGCGGCGCGCTGGCCGCAGCAATCGCCGGTAAACTGCTCAAGGCTCTCAAAGGTATTCAACATCTATGCTTCGTTCCTCGATCGTATGCGGGTTCCTCGTTTCCCTTGCCGCCGCGCTCGGTGCAGCCGCGCCCTGCGTCGCTCTGCAGCACAAGCATGCGCACTCAGCGCCGCCGGCCGCAGCGGCTCCGGCCCCGGCGCAGGCCATGCTTCCCGGCGGCATTCCCGCACCGCCCCCGGTAGACGCGCGTTCCTACATTCTGGTCGACTTTCGCACGGATAAAATCCTCGCCTCGCTCGAACCGACCGCGCGCATGGAACCGGCCAGCCTCACCAAGCTGATGACCGTGTACCTGACGTTCGAGCAACTCGCCGCCGGCAAGCTCAAGCTCGAGGACATGATTCCGGTGAGCGAACATGCCTGGCGCTCCGGCGGCGGGGCAACCGACGGCTCGAGCTCGTTCCTGGAACTCGGGGTTCCCGTGTCGGTGCAGGACCTGCTGCTCGGCGTCATCGTGCAATCCGGCAACGATGCCAGCATCGTGCTCGCCGAACGCATCGGCGGCACCGAAACGACATTCGCGGAGCTGATGAATGCGACCGCCGCGCGCCTCGGCATGACGGGGACGCATTTCGAGAATGCAACCGGTCTGCCGTCGCCCCAGCACTACACCACGGCGCGCGACATGTCGCTGATGGCGATGGCGCTGATCCGCGACTTTCCGCAATACTACAAGTGGTTTTCGGTGCGCGAATTCGAGCACAACCACATCAAGCAAGGGAATCGCAACACTTTGCTGGACAAGGACCCCACGGTGGATGGCCTGAAGACCGGCCATACGGACGCTGCGGGCTTCTGCCTCGTGACATCGTCGCTGCGCGACGGCATGCGCCTGGTATCGGTGGTGCTGGGATCGACCAGCATGAAGGGCCGTGAAGCCGCCAGCGCCTCCTTGCTGGGGTATGGCTTCTCGTTCTACGAGACCAAGCTCGCGGTCAAGGGCGGCACCGCCTTGGGCTCGACGCACGTCTGGAAAGCCGCTCGAACTCCGGTGGAGTTGGGGTTGAAGGACGATTTCTACATCACCTTGCCGCGCGCTCACTCCGACATCAGCACGGCAACCGATGTACAACCGAAGATCATCGCACCTCTGGCCGCAGACGCGACGCTTGGTTCCCTGCGCGTGATCAGCGGCGGTGAAACCGTGGCGACGCTGCCGCTGCATCCTTTGAGTGCCGTGGCGGCGGGCGGCTGGTGGCGCCGCCTGATCGACACCATTCGTCTGTGGTTCGCGTGAGCGCGCCCCTGCCCATCTGCCTCCTGAACGGGGCTTTCCTGCCGCTCGCGGAAGCGCGCATCTCGCCGCTCGATCGAGGGTTCTTGTTCGGCGACGCGGTCTACGAAGTGATACCCGTGTATGGCTCGCGTCCGTTTCGGCTGCGGCAGCATTTGCAGCGGCTCGATCGCAGCCTCGACGGCATTCGCATGCCGCCGGTCATGGCGCACGATGCTTGGGGCTCGCTGCTGCTCGAACTGATATCCCGCAATGACGCGCGCGAGGCCACCCTGTACCTGCAGGTATCGCGCGGCGCCGAGCACGGCCGCAACCATGTATGGCCGCCCGGCCTCATGCCCACGATATTCGCGTACTGCACGGAATTGGAGCCGATGGCTCCCGCCATGCTGGAGAGCGGCGTGACGGCGGTCACCGCGGAAGAAATTCGTTGGGCACGGCGCGACATCAAGTCGACCGCCCTGCTCGGCAACATTCTGCTCAAGAAGCTCAGCGCCGACGCTGCCGCGTTCGAGACCATCATGCTGGAGAATGGCGAACTCACCGAAGGGTCCTCGACCACGGTGCATGTGGTCAAGGATGGCGTCATCCACACGCCGCCCAACGGCCGGCGGATACTTCCCGGCACCACCCGCGACGTGGTCACGGAACTGGCGGAACGCCTTGGGATGGCCACCTCGAGCGCCCAGGTCAGCGCCGCGCAATTGCGCGCCGCGGACGAAATCTGGCTGGCATTCTCCACGCGCGGCCTGCTTCCCGTCACCAGCCTGGATGGCAAGCCGGTCGGCGGGGGGCGGCCCGGCCCGCATTTTGCGCGCATGTATCGGGCCTTCCACGACTACATCGCCGAGTCGTCGGGAACACCGGCATTATGAGCGGCAGCACCCTGCAGGAGTTCCCCAGCGACTTTCCCATCAAGGTCATGGGCCGTCGCGATGGCGAGCTGCGTGCCCTAACCCAGGCCATCGTCGAGCGCCATGCCGGTCCATTGAACGAGGCCAATGTCAAAACGCGCACCAGCGCGGATGGAAATTTCGTGGCGTTGACCTACACCATCCGGGCGCAGAGCCGCGAACAGTTGGACGCGCTCTATCGCGAGTTGACTGCCTGCAAGTCGGTGCTGATGGCGCTGTAGCCGCCGGCCCTCAAGTGCCGCAGCAGGTGCGGCGTCAAGCCGCGTGCCGCGGCATCGAGATCGAGCGCGGCGTGGTCGATGAGGCGCGTGACTTTGAGTCCAGGATAGCCGCACACGTTGATGCGGGTGAAGGGCGCCAGATCGAGCGATACGTTGAGTGCAGCGCCGTGATAGCTGGCACCGCGCCGGATGCGCAGGCCGATGCTCGCGAGCTTCGCGCCATCGACATAGACGCCGGGCGCCGCGCGCGAGCCCACCGCAGCCAGCCCTAACTCCGCGGCATAGCGGATGATGCTGTTTTCCAGAGCCACCACCAGCTCGCGCACGTTCAAATGCCGTCGCCGCAGATTGAGCAACGGATAAATCACCAGCTGTCCGGGGCCGTGATACGTCACCTGGCCGCCGCGATCGATCTGCACCACCGGAATATTGCCCGGATCGAGCAAGTGCTCGCGGCTGGCATTCATCCCCAGGGTGAATACCGGCGGATGCTCGACCAGCCAGATTTCATCGGCGGTGTCTTCGCCGCGTGCATCCGTGAACCGCTGCATCGCCCGCCAGGTTGGCTCGTACTCGGCAACTCCCAGCCGGCGAATGACGGGATCATCCATGGCGGGATAATTTCGCGTTGTCGAGACCGGCGTTGTTGCGTGCCAGAGCCTGCTCCGCCCGATAGCTCGAGCGCACCAGCGGACCGGACACGCACTCGAGAAAGCCGAGCGCCAGCGCCCACTCGCGGTAACGGTCGAATTCGTGCGGCGCGACGAAGCGCTCGACGGCGAGGTGATTGGGCGTGGGCCGCAGGTATTGTCCCAGGGTAAGAAGATCCACCGCCGCCGCGGAAAGATCGTTCATGGTCTCGCGGATCTCTTCATCGCTCTCCCCGAGGCCCAGCATCAAGCTGGTCTTGGTGAGCACGTCGGGACGATGAACTTTCGCGGCGCGCAGCACTTCGATCGTCTGCTCGTAACCGGCGCGCGGATCGCGCACCGGATGCGTCAAGCGCCGCACCGTCTCCACGTTCTGCGCGAACACGTCCAAACCGGAGTCGAGCACGGTGCGCACGTCGCCCATCACGCCCTGGAAATCCGGCGTCAACGCCTCGACGGCGGTGCCGGGATTGCGACGCTTGATGGCGCGCACGGCGGCGGCGTAGTGCGCCGCGCCGCCGTCGGCAAGGTCATCGCGGTTGACCGAGGTCAGCACCACGTATTTGAGGCCCATCAGTTCGACTGAACGCGCCACATTCTCGGGTTCCTCCGGGTCCAGCCAGCCGCGCGGATTGCCGGTGTCGACCGCGCAAAATCGGCACGCGCGCGTACACACCGCGCCCATCAGCATGATGGTGGCGGTGCCCGCGTTCCAGCACTCGCCGATGTTCGGGCACTTGGCCTCCTCGCACACGGTGCTCAAGCGGTGCTCGCGCACGTTGTTCTTGACCGACTCGAATCCGGCGCCGCTGGCCAGCTTGGCGCGCAGCCATGTCGGCTTGCGCGGCACCCTGTTGCCGCCGTCGGGCGCTGCCTTGATGCGGTCGGGCGCTGCCTTGATGCCGTCCTTGACCGCGGTGAAGCCCTGCGGAGTGACGTATTTCTCACCGCTTCGCACCGGCTGCGGGATGATGGGAATGCCTTTGAACTCGGACATGGCGCCAATTGTACCGCTCGCGCCGCGCCCTCGCCCGTGGGGATTCTCACCGGTTGAGGGCGGCCAGCCGCTCCGGCGTGCCGACGTCCTCCCAAGGGCCCGCGTACAGCTCGGCCGAACAGCGCCGCGCCGCCATGGAGCGCAGCCACAGGGGTTTTAAGCCAAATTCGCCGTCGGAACAGCCGGCGAAGAATGCCGGCCGGTACACCGCGACGCAGCCGAAGGTGTACAGCTGGGTGGCCGTGCTCGAGTCGGGGGCCACGGCCGCACCCTGCGCGAAGCCGAAGTCGCCCTGCAGGTAGCTCGGGTTCGGCACCAGCACCAAGTGCGCGTCGGCTTTGGCGGGGAGCGCCAGCGTGGCGAACGGGAACTCCGTGTGGATGTCGCCGTTGACCACGGCGAACGGCCCCGGCAACAACGAGGGCAGCGCGCGAAATACTCCGCCCCCCGTGCCGAGCGCGCGCGGCGACTCATCGCTGTAGGCAATGTGCGCGCCGTGGCGCGCCCCATCGCCCAGATAGTCGCGAATCTGCCCGCCCAGCCACGCCAGATTGATCACGATGCGATCGATGCCCGCCGCCACCAGATTGACGACGTGGCGCTCGATCAGCGGCACGCCGTGAACCCGCAGCAACGGCTTCGGCGTCCGATCCGTCAGCGGCCGCATGCGCTCGCCGCGTCCTGCGGCAAGTATCATGGCGGCGCGCGGCCGCTCCGCGCTCACGGCGCCACGCGCTGTTGTGCCTCGGCGAAGCGCGCGTCGATGTTTGCCGCGATGAAGTCGGCGAACGGCGCGGTCTCCGTGTAGGCGGCGGCCGCCTCGCGCGTATAGTCGAGCACGCGCGGCAGATCCTTGAGGTAGCCCGGCTTGCCGTCGCGATAGTAGAGACGCGCAAATATTCCCAGCACCTTGATGTGGCGCTGCAGGCCGATGAGATCGAAGCAGCGCAGGAACTGGGCCGCGGAGCCGGCCGCGAAGCCACGTTCCAACAAACTCTCGCGAAATCCAAGCACCCACTCACGCACGCGCGGCGCCGGCCACGCGATGTAGCAATCCTTGAGCAGCGATACCACATCGTAGGTCACCGGCCCCAACACGGCATCCTGGAAATCGAGGATGCCTGGGTTGTGATCCGCCGTCACCAGCAGGTTGCGCGAGTGATAATCGCGATGCACGATCACCGCCGGCTGGCTCAAGGCCGCGTTCGACAAGGCATCGAACAGTTGGTTCAGCATCTGCCGCTGCGGCGGCGAGGGCGTCAGGCCAAGATGGCGCTGCAGAAACCACTCCGGCATCAGTTCCATTTCGCGCATCAGCAGCGCGTGGCTGTAGCGCGGCAAACCGGCGCCGAGCGCCGCGTCCGCGGTTTGGATCTCCAGCAGCGCCTGCAGCGCATCGCCGTAGAGCCGGTCCACGGCGGCGGGCCGGCCGAGCGCATCGGCCTCGCTCAGCGCATCGAGGTAGAGCTTGGTTCCGAAATCGGACAACAGCAGCAGGCCGCGCGCGCTGTCGCGCGCCAGCACCACCGGGGCATTCACGCCGATATCGCGCAAAATCCTGCCGACCTTGAGGAACGGCGCCAGATCTTCCTTGTCGGGCGGCGCGTCCATGACGATGTACGTATCGCTGCCGCGCGTGACGCGAAAATAGCGCCGAAAACTCGCATCTGCCGAGGCAGGTGCGATCGAGGCATCGCCGAATCCCAAATCGTCGGACACCCAACGCGTCAACTTCTCGAGACGGGAATCACTTGCATCCGCTACAGGCATGCTTGACCATTCGCTGGCCGCAAATGCGGCATCCGAAGTATAACGGCTAAGGCGCTGCATTTTGCTCATGGGTTCTGCTGTTCGTGCCGCATTGATCGTGATCTGGGCGGCATCCTCGGCGTACGCCGCGGATGTTTGTCCGGCGCCGCCCAAGATCAAGGCGACCCGCCCCGCCGACATCGCCGCCGACGACCATCGCATTCATATCGACACCGATGATGCGCTTCTGAACATCGATCTCGATGCGGTCGTGAAGGGCCACGTAACGGTGCGCCAGGACGAGCGCAGCGTCGAGGCGGATGAAGTCACCTACGACTACGTCACCGATCGCCTCAACGTCAAAGGCCGCGTGAATTTCCTCGACCCGAAGCTGCGGGTGCGCAGCGATACCGGCAGCTACGGCACGGTGGGCGGGGCGACGTTCAACCTGGCCAACTTCGACATTCCCGATCGCAACGGCCGCGGCTACGCCAAGCACATCGACTTGCATCCTGACGGCAGGGTCGATCTCTCCCAGGTCCGCTACACCACCTGTCCCGTCGGCAACGAGGATTGGCAGCTGCAGGCGGACAGATTGGCCCTCGACACCAAGGCGCAGGAGGGTGTGGCGCACAACGTCATCATGCGCTTCAAGGACGTGCCTGTTTTCTACACGCCCTACATCTCGTTCCCCTTGGGTGATGAGCGCAAGAGCGGCGTGTTGTTTCCCAGCTTCGGCCACTCGTCGAACAACGGCTACGAGCTGGAAGTCCCCTATTACTTCAATCTCGCGCCGAACTATGACCTGACGGTCACGCCGGGCGTCCTTTCCGCCCGCGGTGCGCAGTTCGCCGAGGATTTCCGCTTTCTGACCGCCAGCTCGCACGGGTCGGTCGATGCGACCTTTCTGCCCGACGACAGGGATGACGAGCACGACAATCGCAGCTACTTCCGCGCGATCGACGTCACCGATATTCAGCACGGCCTGAGGTTCGATTCCGACGTCGCCGCCATCAGCGACGTCAACTACTTCTCGGATTTCGCGATTGGCTCGGACCAGACCAGCGTCACCTTTCTGCAGCGCCGCGCCGATGTGCTCTACTACGATGATGCGTGGCGCATCCGCGCCGAGCTGCAGAATTATCAGACCATCGACATTGCGATTCCGGCCTATGACCGCCCCGCCTCGCGCGTGCCGCGCATCGAGGCGAGCGGCTTGTTTCCCATTCTCGACACTCAGTTCGAGTTCGCGCTCGACGCCGAGGCCGTGAATTTTCTACGCGAAGCCGGCCCCTGCCAGTCCGCGCTGAGCAGCCCGGCGAATGCCGCCGCCGGTGTGGTGCAGGCCGATCCCTGTGCATCGGGTGTACGCGTCAATCTCGCGCCGGAGATCCGCTGGTCGAACCGCGGCCCGGGCTATTTCTTCGAGCCCGCGGTGGGTTTCGACTTCACGCAATACGCTCTGACCGACGTCACCCCGGGAGACCCCAGCGATCCGACGCGCGCGCTGCCTTATGCGCGCCTCGACACCGGCTTGATATTCGAGCGCGACGCAGGCTCGCAGGCGCAGCGCACCCAGACGCTCGAGCCGCGCTTGGTCTATAGCTATGTTCCCTACCGCAATCAGGACGAATTGCCGATCTTCGACAGCGGCCTGCCCGATCTGAATCTGACCGAGCTGTTCCGCACCAACCGCTATGTCGGATTGGACCGTATCGGGGACGCTAATCAGGTTGCACTGGCCCTGACCACCCGGCTGTTCGATCACGACACCGGCGCCCAGTATTTATCCGCCACCATCGGGCAGATCCGCTATTTCTCGCTGCCGCGCGTCGGCTTGCCCGCCGACGTGCTCTCCGAGGAAGGTGGCGCCCTCGCGGGGCAGGCGGCCGCGCCGGCGCCGGTCAACCCGTTGAGCATTCCTGGGGCGCTCATCATCCGCGGCCAGTCCTTTGCCCCTTACCCCGGCCAGTACCTCAACTTTCAGGGCCCGGGGGCACAGAGCTACGCGGCCGCCTTGGAAGCCCAGACCACCCCTGCCTACCGCGCCTCCGACATCGTCAGCGAGGTATCCCTGACGGCCTATAAGCACGTGAGCATCGCCCTGGACTATCAGTGGAATCCCTATACCTCGCAGACCGATAAGGCCGAGGCCTCGGTGCAATACCGTCCCGACCCCAGCCGGGTCATCAATGTCGGCTACCGCTATCAGACCGGAATCCTCAAGCAGGTGGAGGCGTCGTTTGCCTGGCCCATCGCAGGCCGCTGGAACGTGGTCGGGCGCGAGGTTTACTCATTGGCAGACTATCAACTGCCGACCGCTTCGCAGCATCAAACCATCGAGCAAGTGGCTGGTTTTGAATACAAAAGCTGCTGCTACCGCGTCCAGCTGGTGCAGCGCCGCTACCTCAGTATCCGCCCCGGCAGCAGCACCAGCAGCGGACTGGATACCTCGATTGCTTTACAATTGGAACTGACGGGCTTGAGTTCGGTCGGAAAGCGGTCGGATACGTTCCTTGAACAGTCGATCCGCGGCTACTCGACCCGCGACCCGAATACTCAGGTCCCCAACAATCAGTAAACGGTATTGAATTCTATGCGAAAAATTGGCTTGGGCGTCTTGATGGCGATGGCGCAGCTCTCGTGGCTGCCTGCCCACGCACAGACCCGCGACATCGGCGTCCACGGCGAACTCCTCGATCGCATTGCGGCCATCGTCAACGACGGCCTGGTGCTCAAAAGCGAGCTCGACGCCCAGATGGACTCGGTCACCAAGCGGCTCACCGAGCAGAAAGTCGAGTTGCCGTCGCAGAGTGTTCTCAGGCAGCAGGTGCTCGACCGGCTGATCGTGCAGGAGATCCAAGCGCAGCAGGCCAAGCGCGTCGGCCTGACGATTTCCGACGAACAGTTGAACGGCGCGCTGCAGGAAATCGCCGCCCGCAACAAGATACCCTTCGACCAGCTGCCGACCGCGCTCGCCGCCCAGGGCGTCGACTACAAGTTGTACCGCGATTCGATGCGCAAGGAGCTGACCCTCAACACCCTGCGCCAGCGCGACGTGATCGCCCGCATCACGGTGACGCCGCACGAATTGGACCAGTACCTCGAGCGCCAGCAAAGCGCCGCGGCCAACGATGAGTTCAATGTCTCGCACATATTGTTGTCGCTGCCGGCCGCCGCCACGCCGCAGCAGCTCGCGGAGATAACGCAGAAGGCTCAAGAGCTACAGGCGCGCGCCAGCAAGGGCGAAGACTTCGGCCAGCTGGCCATCGCCAATTCCAACAGTCAGACCGCCCTGGACGGCGGTCAGCTCGGCTGGCGCAAGGGCTCGCAGCTGCCGCAGTTCATTCTCGATCTGGTGACCAAGATGAAGCCCGGCGAAGTCAGCGCCGCCGTGCGCACTCCCAGCGGTTTTCACATCGTCAAGCTCAATGAGCGGCGCGGCGGCGAGGCCCAGGTGATCGTCAATCAGATTCACGTGCGCCACATCCTCATGAAGACCAATGAATTGGACGACGATGAGACCGTGCGCCAGAAACTCGCGAAGCTGCGCGAGCGGATTCTGGCCGGCGAAGACTTCGCCGGCATCGCCTCCACCTCGTCTCAGGACCCGGGCTCCGCGCCCGACGGCGGCGATCTGGGCTGGAGCGGGCCCGGTTTGTTCGTGCCGGAGTTCGACAAGGCCATCGCCGACTTGAAGCCCAATGAAATCAGCGAACCCTTCAAGACGCGCTACGGTTGGCACATCGTGCAAATGCTGGGAACCCGCACCTATGACAGTACGGATGATGTGAGGCGCCAAAAGGCTTTTGCCGCCATCCGCGAGAGCAAGGCGGACGAAGAGACCGAGCTTTGGCTGCGCCGGCTGCGCGACGAAGCTTTCGTCGAAATCAAGATGTAGGCGCGCGCAGGCGGTGTACATACCGCGCATCGTCATCACGTCGGGCGAGCCCGCTGGTATCGGACCGGACGCGTGCGTGGCCCTGGCCCAGGACGCGTGGGAAGCCGACCTCGTCGTAGCGGCGGATAGCGGCCTGCTGGCGGCCACCGCCCGATCCCTCGGGCTGGCGCTCGTATTGGAGCCTTATGATCCGCGCATCTTGAGCGCGCATCGGGCCGGCATGCTGAAGATCATGGAAGTCCCGTTGCGCGAGGCGGTGCGTCCCGGATTTCCGGATCCGCGCAACGCCCCCTATGTGATCGAAATGTTGGACCGGGCCTGCGATGGCTGCAGCAACGGCGAATTCGCGGCCATGGTCACGGCGCCGGTGCAGAAGAGCACGCTCATGGACGGAGGCTATGCCTTTACGGGGCACACGGAATATCTCGCGGCGCGCACCCGTGCAGCCCTGCCCGTGATGCTGTTGCAGAGCGGCTCGCTGCGCGTCGCGTTGGTGACCACGCACTTGGCCCTGGCGGATGTGCCCCGCGCGATCACCCGCGCGCGCCTGCGCGCAACGCTGCGCATCGTACACTCCGACCTGCAGCGCCACTTCTCGCTGGCCTCGCCGCGCATCGCGGTGCTCGGCCTCAATCCCCACGCCGGCGAGTCCGGCCATTTAGGAAGGGAAGAGATCGAGGTCATCGAGCCCGTTCTTCGAGAGCTCAAGATGGAAGGCATGGACATCGAGGGCCCGGTGCCGGCCGACACTGCCTTCACGCCGCACTTTCTCGCCACCGCCGATGTGATCGTCGCCATGTACCACGATCAAGGATTGCCGGTCATCAAACATGTCGGCTTCGGCAACGCGGTGAACATGACCCTCGGCCTGCCTATTCTTCGCACCAGCGTCGATCACGGCACGGCGCTTAAGCTGGCGCGCAGCGGCAAGGCGGACACCGGCAGCTTGCGCGCAGCGCTCGCCCTGGCCATCGAGCTGGCGAGCGTACGCCCCGTTCATGCTGGTTCGTAAGCGATTCGGACAGCATTTCCTGCACGATCCGCGCGTCATCCGCCGCATCATCGGCGCAGTCGCCCCTGAGCCGGGCCAGCGTCTGGTGGAGGTCGGACCGGGTCGCGGCGCGCTCACCTGGGATCTTTTGCAGCGCGCGCACAGCCTGGACGTGATCGAGATCGACCGCGATCTGGCCCGGGAGCTGCGCCGCGATGCGCGTGCCACAGAAGGCTTGCGCGTGCACGTGCAGGATGTTCTCGACACCGATTTCATGAGCCTGCGCGGCGAGGGTGAGCCGCTGCGGGTGGTCGGTAATTTGCCCTACAACATTTCAACGCCGCTGATGTTCCGGCTGCTGGAGCAAAACGCGGCCATCGCCGACATGCACTTCATGCTGCAAAAAGAAGTGGTGGACCGCATCACGGCACAGCCGGCCACCAAGGACTACGGACGGCTCACCGTGATGGTCGCCGCGGCCGCGGAGGCCGAAGCGCTGTTCGACGTAGGTCCGGGCGCCTTCCAGCCGCATCCCAAGGTATGGTCCGCGATCGTCAGATTGCGCCCGTCGCGCGCGCCGCGATTTGACATTGGCGAGGCGGGCGTCCTGCGTTCGCTGGTTACGGCGGCGTTCTCTCAGCGCCGCAAAACCCTGCGCAATGGACTCAAAGCGCTGCTGAGTGCGCAGGAGATTGAATCCTGCGGCATCGATCCGCAACTGCGCCCCGAAACGTTGACGCCGGCGCAATTCGGCCTGCTCGCGGTGCAGTACTCTCGGTTATACTCGAAGCGAGATGCCGCGCTACAAAAAAATATTGGTGTTGCTGGACCTGTCCGATGACAGCGAGCAGGTGGCTGCCGCCGGCCGCGACCTGGCGGCGAATTTCGGCGCTTCCATGGTTATATTGCACGTCGTGGAGTACGTGGCGGTCGAGCCCATGGGCGAGTCCATGATGCCGACCGTGCAGATCGAGGGAGAGTTGGTGGATCGCTCGCGCGACAAGCTCAAGGATCTGGTCAAGCGGTTGGGACTCGAGCACGCCACCGCCCGCGTGGAAGCCGGCAACACGAAAGCCGAGATACTGCGTGTAGCCACCGAGGAATCGGCCGACCTGATCGTACTAGGCAGCCGCGAGCGCCACGGTCTGGCAATCCTCCTGAATTTCACCGAAGACACGGTCTTGCACGCCGCGCACTGCGATCTGCTGGCGATCCGGCTCAAGTGACGGCCATGAGCACCGATTTGGACAGTCCGTGTATTCGCGTCGAAGTGGAGACTTCCTACGTCGAGGAGCAGTCCGATCCGCGCGACAAACGCTTCGTGTTCACCTACACCATCACCATTCGTAACGAGGGCCAGGTGCCCGCCCGCCTGCTGACCCGCCACTGGATCATCACCGACGCGAACGGCAACGTGAAAGAGACGCGCGGCGACGGCGTCGTCGGCGAGCAGCCCTATCTCAGGCCCGGCCAGGGATTCCGCTACTCGAGCGGCGCCGTCATCGAAACGCCGGTCGGCACCATGCAGGGCAGCTATCAAATGGTGGCCGATGACGGCAAGCAATTCGACGCGCCCATCGCGCCGTTCCGCCTGGCGATGCCCGGAGTTCTGCACTAGGAGCCTGATGGCGCTTTACGCGATCGGCGATGTCCAAGGCTGCGACGCCCCCTTAAGCGCGCTGCTCGCCAGCTTGAAGTTCTCTCCCGATCGCGACCGGCTCTGGCTGGTTGGCGATTTGGTGAACCGCGGCCCCGACTCGCTCAAGGTGCTGCGCCGGATCCGAGCGCTCGGCGAAGCCGCCAGCGTCATCCTCGGCAATCACGATCTGCACTTGCTGGCCGTGAGCCACGGCAAGGCGCGCATTCGCGACGGCGACACGCTCGGCGAGATACTCGCCGCGCCCGATCGCGGCGCGCTGCTCGACTGGCTGATCACCCGGCCGCTCATGCACGAAGAGCCCGCCATGAATGTTTGCATGGTGCACGCCGGCCTGCCGCCGCAATGGGACTTGGGTATTGCGCGCAATTGCGCGCGCGATTTCGAGCGGGCCCTGCAGCGCGATCCCGCCAAATTGTTCGATACCTTGTACGGCGACGAGCCTGATCGCTGGGACCCGGCGCTGCAAGGCGCCGAGCGGTTGCGTTTCATCGCCAATTGCCTGACACGCCTGCGCTACGTCGATTCCGATGGCCGCCTCATGCTGCGCGCCAAGGGATCGCCGAAGAAGGCTCAGGGCAAGGCTCTGATCCCCTGGTTCGAGGCGCCGGGCGCGCGCTGGTACGGCTCACGAATCATCTTCGGACACTGGTCGACGCTGGGTTTCTTCAGCAACGCGCACGTCACCGGGCTCGACACCGGCTGCGTTTGGGGGGACCGCCTGACGGCGCTGCGCCTTGACGATCCGCATGCAGCGCCCGTGCAGGTCGGGTGCGGCTCGGATTGACCGGCCGCTATAATGGCTTCATGAATGACCGCGTTCCGCTCCGCCCGCCCCTCAATCTGCAGGGCTGGATAGATCAGAATCGACATCTGCTGCGACCGCCGGTGGGCAACAAGCTGCTGTTCGAGGACAGCGCATTCATCGTCATGGCAGTCGGCGGCCCGAACTCGCGAAAGGATTACCACCACGACCCGGGCGCGGAATTGTTTTTCCAGGTCGAGGGCGACATGGTGTTGAAGACCGTGCAGGAGGGACGTCCGATGGACGTACCGATTCGCGCCGGCGAGATGTTCCTGCTGCCGCCCGAAGTGCCGCATTCACCGCAGCGGCCCGCCGGCAGCGTCGGCATCGTGGTGGAGCGGCGCCGCGGCGCGGATGAGCTCGATGGGTTCTCATGGTACTGCGAGCATTGCGGCAATCAGCTGCACCTGGAACGCGTTGCGGTGCTCAATATCGAAAGCCAGCTCCCGGAGATTTTCGCGCGCTTCTACGGCAGCGCGCGGCTGCGTACCTGCGGCGTCTGCGGCACGGTCATGCAGGCGCCGGGCACACGGACGCCGTGAATACGGGCGCCGCAAGCGCCGGCGCTGCCTACGCGGAAGCCGCGCAATTGGACGCGCGCGATCCGCTGGCAGGATTCGCCGCCGAATTCCACCACCCCAGCGATGCGACGGGCCGCAAGCTCCTATACCTGTGCGGCCATTCGCTCGGGCTGCAGCCGAAGCGTGCGGCTCAATTCATAGAACAGGAAATGGCCGACTGGCGTCGCTTGGGGGTGCAAGGCCACCACGATGCGTCGCGCCCGTGGATCGGCTATCACGAACACGTGGCCGCGCCGCTGGCCGAGCTCACCGGTGCGGCGGAATCGGAAGTCGTGGCCATGAATTCGCTGACCGTCAATCTGCACCTGATGATGGTGAGTTTTTTCAGGCCCGGCGCGGCTCGCAGCCGCATCATGATCGAGGCCTCGGCATTCCCGTCGGATCGTTACGCCGTCGTCTCGCAGCTCCATTTCCATGGCCTGAACGCGCAACAGCATTTGATCGAAATCGCGCCTCGCCCCGGTGAACGTGCGCTGCGCACTGAGGATATGGTCGCTGCCATCGAGGAGCAGGGACCTCAGTTGGCGCTGGTGCTGCTGCCCGGCGTGCAATATCTAACGGGCCAGTGCCTGGACCTGGCGCCGCTGATCGCCGCCGCGCGCCGCGTCGGCGCGCGTATAGGGCTCGATCTTGCCCATGCGATCGGCAACACACCATTGCGCCTGCACGATTGGGATGCCGACTTTGCGGTCTGGTGTAGTTACAAATACCTGAACGCGGGGCCCGGCGCGGTGGGCGGTTGTTTCGTGCACGAGCGCCACGCCGTTGAGGCCTCATTGCCGCGATTCGCCGGCTGGTGGGGGCACGATAAAGCGGCGCGCTTCTTCTTCGAACCAGACTTCCGTGCCATCGCCGGCGCGCAAGGGTGGCAGATCAGCAACCCGCCCGTGCTGTCCATGGCGCCGCTGCTGGCCTCATTGGAGATCTTCAGCGCCGCAGGGCTGGGCGCGCTGCGCGCCAAGTCTCTGGCCCTCACGGGGCTGCTGCGGCGCCTGATCGATGAGCGCCTTGCGGGGTTGGTACAGGTCATCACGCCTGCCGGCGGCGAGCTTCACGGCTGCCAGCTCAGCCTGCGCATCATGCGGGACCCCGCCGACGCCCGGCGCTGCCAGCAGAGCCTCACGGCAGCCGGCCTGATCGCCGACTGGCGCGAACCGGACATCATGCGCGTAGCCCCCGCGCCTCTGTACAACTCCTACGGCCAAGTTGCCTCGGCTGTCGATTTACTGGCGCAGGCGCTGCGCGCGTGAGCGGCGACAGTGCGATCGGAGACGGGCCCGTAGGCATCGTCGGCGGCGGCCCAACGGGCGCCCTGCTGGCCATTTTGCTCCACGCCCGTGGCCATTCCCAAATAGACCTGTACGAAAGCCGCGCCGATCCGCGCCTGTTCAAAGGCGAATCCGGCCGCTCCATCAATCTGGCGCTGGCAGATCGCGGCATTCACGCGCTGAAAACGGCCGGCGTATTCGAGCGACTTGGAGCATCGCTTCTGCCCATGCGCGGCCGCTGCATTCACCAGTTGGACGGCCGAACGACATTTCAGCCCTACGGCGGCCGCCCCAACGAAGTCAATTACTCGGTCTCGCGGTTCAAGCTCAACCAGGGCTTGATCGATATCGCCGCCGGCCTCGCCGGAATCCGGGTGCATTTCGAACACCGTCTCGATGCCGTGGACTTTGCGCATCAGATGGCCTCGATCCGCGATCTGCGCAACGGCCGCTCCGTGCAGGTGCCGATGCGGCCCCTGCTCGCGGCGGACGGCGCAGGGTCGATCATGCGGCGGCGCATGCGCGAGGAGCGCCTTATCGATGCGCATGAGGTGGATCTGGAACACGGTTACAAGGAGCTCTCGGTGCCGCCGGCACGCGGCGGCAGCGTTTTTGCCGCCGATGCCTTGCACATCTGGCCGCGCGGCAACTTCATGCTGATCGCGCTGCCGAATGACGACCACAGTTTCACCGCGACGTTGTTTCTGCCGAAGCGAGGCGACCCAAGCTTCGAATCGCTGCGGGACACGCATGCGGTCGAAACCTTCTTGTCGCAGAGCTTCCCGGATGCATATGCCGCGATGCCGGACTGCGTCTCGGAGTTCAAGGCTCATCCGGTCGGATTCTTGGGTACGGTATCGGCCGCTCCGTGGCATGCATCCGGACAGGCCCTGCTGATCGGCGATGCGGCGCATGCCATGGTGCCGTTCCATGGCCAGGGCATGAATTGCTGCTTCGAGGACTGCCTCGAATTCGACCGCTGCGCGGCGCGCCACACCTCGTGGCAGGCCGTGTTCAGCGAATTCGATGCCTCACGCAAGCCCGACGCCGATGCCATCAGCGCCATGGCCCTCGAGAACTATCGGGAGATGCGCGAACACGTCGCCGATCCGAAATTTCAATTGCAGCAGGCACTGTCGCTGGAACTGGAGAGACGCTTTCCGCGGCGATTCATCCCGCGCTATTCGATGGTGATGTTCCACCATGAAATCCCCTATCGAACGGCATGGGAACGCGGTTCGACGCAAGCCGCGATCCTCGCGGATCTCACGGCGGGCACGGTCAGCGCATTGGCGGACGTCGACTTCTCCCGCGCCGAACGCGAGATCGAGGCGCGGCTCGAGCCGCTCTAGCCCCTCTAGCCGGGCTGCTCGGGGCGCTCCAGCGTCACGAAGCTGTAAGCGTAGGCGTTCTTGTCGTCGGGCTCGAAGCGTTGGCGGGCCTGCTCGCGCCAGGTCGCATCGCGCCAGTCGCCGAAAAACGTGTCGCCATCCTCGATGTGGGTATGCACCAAGGTCAGATGGATGCGGCTCGCCAGCGGCAAGCATTGCCTGTAGATCTCGGCACCGCCGATGACCATCAGGGGATCGCCGCCCGCGAGGGCACATGCCTCCTGCACGGCGCTGACCACCCGGGCGTCGCCCGGCGCGAATTGCGCCGAACGGCTCATGACGATGTTGGTTCGCTGCGGCAAGGCCTTGCCTATCGATTCATAGGTCTTGCGGCCCATCAACACCGGCTTGCCGATGGTCAGCGACTTGAAATGCCGCAGATCCGCCGGCAGGTGCCAGGGCAGCCGGTTGCCGCGTCCGATGACGTCGTTTTCGGACGCCGCGACCACCAATTCCAGCACCGCTGCCACCCGCCTCAAGTTACGAAGGGAGAGCGGGGTTATACGCTGAGCGAGAACAGCCTGCCAGCGGGGCGCCGCTCGTCGGCCCATTCAGCGACGAGCGGCAGCCCATCGAACCGCGATTAGCGCGAACGGCGGTTGCCGCCAACGGCGATTACCGGGCGGCGAGCGATGCGCCGGCCGTTGCCGAAGAGGTCAATTCCAGCACTTCGCCGCGGTCATCCGCGGAGCACGTGCCGCGGGCCAGTGCGGTGCCGGTCTTGCGATCCTGCGCCTGCATCGTGAAGGTGTAATTGCGCACGTAGTAGCCCGCGACCGAGTTGTTCATATGCTGATCGTAGTTCAGCTTGAACGTGGGCGCGCTCGAGCCGGCCGGCTTGATGCTCGTGGCGAAGGCCTTGGCGCAGGCGTTGAGTGCAACGTTCTCGGGCGATGCAGATGCAACGACGGGAGCGATTGCGGCGATCGAAAGAATGGCGAGGGAGAGTTTACGAATGTTCATGGTGGTATTTCCTTGAAGTCAAAAATACCAACGCCCCGCACGCACCCTAGGCGAGGCCCACTCCGGGTACAAACGAGAAATACTTCGCGATCCTTAGATTTCTCTCATGTGTGCGCAAAAGCCCGTATTTACGGGGTCATGCGACCCGGCATTTGCTCAAGATCCATTGCGTCAGTTCCTGCAAATCCTCGCGGGAGCGGTCCTCCGGCCGGTGCAGCAACACATAGCTCTCGTTGGTGGTGAGTTCCGCATCGAACAGCTTGACCAGGCCGCCGGCGCTGAATCGATCGGCACTCAAGCGCGAAGGAACCAAAGCGACGCCGACACCCTGCTCCGCGGCGCGCACCACCGCCGACATGGTGTCGAGGCGCACCAGCCGGTTCGGCTTGATCGGCTCTATCCCCAACCCCACGGTCCAGCGCTCCCAAGCTTCGCGCCTCTCCTCGTGCAGCAGCAGCGTCTTGCCGTTCAAATCCTCATAGGTGTCGATGGGATTCTCGATCAAGAAGGACGGCGAGCACGCCGCAATGAAGCTTTGAGCGAACAGTTCATGCACCGTCAAGCCGTCCCAAGGGCCGGCTCCCACCACGATGGAAAGATCGGCCTCGGGCGGGTGGGTCTTCGGCGCGGAAAAGGTCGTCTCGATGCGGATGTCGGTTTCTTCGCGGGCCTGCGAGAATGATGCGAGCCGCGGCAGCAGCAATTCGTTGGCAAAGAAGGGCGGCACGTTCAAACGAATGATGGTGCGTCCGTAGCGGACCTGCAGCTGTTCCGTGATGGATTCCAGCTTCGAGAAAATATCGTTGATATGCTCGAGATAGTTGGCGCCGGCGTCGGTCAGAGTCAGCGTGCGCACGCCGCGCTGAAACAGCGCCAATCCCAGCTGCTCCTCCAGAGCCTTGATTTGATGGCTTACGGCGGATGGGGTGACGAACAGCTCTTCGGCGGCCGCCTTGAAGCTTTGAAGCCTAGCCGCGACCTGAAAGGTCTTTAGAAATTTGAGGCTCGGCAAGCGCATAGGATGAACCGACCCGGGAGAACAAACACGCAATTACCATTTCCGGTCCTCGCGACATACTTGACGTATGATACACCATGAAGTCGAAGCAACATTCATGCCAACAGAAAAGGCCGCGAATTGCCGCCGGCGATCCGACATAAGGCGCTTCCCTGCCATGTTCGCGGGCGCGCAGGAGCTCCTGCCGCACGATAGTGGCGCAGCGATTTTCGGGATGGCATGACGCGAGCCCATGTCATTACGGGCAGTTTCGGCGCGGGCAAGACCACCGCGATCCGTTGGCTGATGGGCCGCAAACCGGCTGCCGAAATGTGGGTGGTCATCCTCAATGAATTCACCGATGCGGGCATCGATGCGCTGAACGTGGCGCAGGCGGCGCATGGCAGTTTCGACGTGCGCTTGGTGGCCGGCGGATGCCTGTGCTGCGTCGGAGAGCTGGAATTCGGCAAACAATTGCGCGACATCTTGAGAAATTTCAAACCTGTCCGGCTGCTGATCGAACCCAGCGGCGCCGGCCATGCCGCCGACATCGTCGACATTCTGAGCATTTACGAGCGGCAAGGCGCATTGCGCCTGGACAGCATCGTCTGCCTGGTCGATTCCATGGACGCCGAGCGCATTCTGCGGGCACGCCCGGCAAACGAATGGTCGCAGATCCAGTCCGCGGACGCGCTGCTGCTCTCGAAACCGGATCTCGCGGCTGGCGCGCAGCGCGCCGCATTCGATGCCATTGCCGCTGCACAGTACCCGCTCAAACGCTATCTCGGAACCTGCCTCAACGGCGAGTTGCCGCAGCAAGCCCTGCAACATTTCGAGCGCGACGCCGTGTTTTCGCTGCTGAGCGAGCGCGGCGAGGCCGCATACGAGTCCGGGACATTCGATATCGGAGGACTGGCGGGCAGCGAAGCGCAGGGCCGGCAACTGGGCCTCTGGGCCGTGCAGTGGCGGCTGCCGGGCGAATTGACGTTCGCGCGCACGCTGCTCGAACCGCAGCTGCGCTGGCAGCTGCAAGCCTATGCCGGATTATTGCGCCGAATGAAGGGTGTGTTCCGGACCGGCCCCGGACCCTCCTGGCTGGTGCAGAGCACGGCGCACGGTTTATCCGCCGAGGACAGCGCCTATCGCCGCGACAGCCGCGTCGAACTGGTGCTCACCGCTGCGCCGACGCCTGAATTCTTGGAACAGTGGCGACACCTGCTGCGCGATGCGGCTAATCCGCGCGCCTCAGTGACGGACGCGTGAAATGCCGATGAAAGGCGCCGCAATCGTCCAGAATTGCTACGTCGTGCGCGATCTGGAGGAAGGCTGCGCACGTTTCCACCGGCTGTACGGCATCGGCCCATTCGTCGGTGGCCCGACCATGAAATTGACCGATCATGTTTACCGGGGTCGGCGCGCGCCTGCGATCGAATTGCGTGCCGCCTTTGCCCAGGCCGGCGACATGAACATCGAGCTGGTCGAACTCGTATCGAGTGCGCCGAACGCGTTCCGCGACATGTTTCCCGGGCGAACCGAAGGATTCCATCACGTCGCCATGTTCTGCGATGATTTTGTCGCGGCATGCGACCATTTCGTGGGAATGGGCTGTGCGTTGGCCAGCGAGGCCTGTCTGCTGCCGGGAATCCGGGTCGGTTTCATCGATGCGCGGGCAGCGATCGGACACATGATCGAACTCTATCCCGAAAGTGAAATAATCCGGGGCGTATTCCGCCAGATCCGCGATGCCGCCGGCGTTTGGGATGGCAAGAACCTGATCATTCCGATGAGTTGAACGGGCCGCGACAGGCGCCGTCCCGTGCGCGAAACCAGCCGGTGATGCTGAAACGGTCGCGCCTCGCCTGCAGCACCGCATGTTCGCGTCCTTCCGAGAGAAAACAAACCAGCCTCCCCGCGAGCGGTTCGATCCGCCGGCAGCTGTGCGCATCGAACAGCTCGAGCTCGCCGCCCGCCCCTGATTCCCAGTTTTCGTTCAGGTACAAAATGACCGACAGACGCCGGGCACGAGAGCCGTGTGGTTGATCGACGTGGCGCGCGTAGCCGGCGCCCGGCGGATACCACGCGTAGTGAAGCTCCAGCTCGATGAGGCCAAGGTACAGATCGCGATTCAGTTGCACGCGCAGCTGCTCGAGGCCGCACAACAACTCCCGCTCGGCGGCGAACAAGGGTTCGCAGAGCCAACAAGTCCGGTCGCCGCGGACGTCGGGGTGTTTTTGCAACGTCCTGCCGCTGCCTACCCCGGCTGCCGTGAAGTCGCCGCGCGCCCGCCGCGCGCTCAAGCACCCGAGCAAGGCTCGCACTTGGTCGCTGCCGAGAAATTGATCTCGAACCGAGATCCCGGCGGAACTCAACTCCTCGCTAACGCCCATGCGGAGCGCACTCAGCGACGGCCGCTTTTCTTGGTCGCCCGCGCGGTCTTTCGCGCCCGCGTGGCCCGGGTGGCACTTTTGCGCGGCTTCTTCGGCGCCTCGAGCATGCTGCCCCGGCAGCTCTCCGCACCGCAGCGGCACGCGAAGATCTCATCCACGTCGGCGGGATCCTCGTCGTCGCGCTGAATTTGATAGTCGTAGGCAAGTTCTTCGCCGGGCTGGATGGTGCGGATGGCTTCGATGAAAATGCGCTTCTTCGACGTGGTGCTCTGGCAATTCGGGTCGCAGCCATGATTGACGAAACGCGCCTCGTTGCCGTTGACCCCCGCGTCGATCACGGTCTTGGAGTCCACCGTGAACAGGAAGGTATGGTTGTCGCGCGGATCCTTGTCCTCGTAACGCGCATCGGCCTGGGCGTGCGTGATGCGGTCCCCGAGATATTCGAGGACGGTCGTGCCCTTGCGAATGCGCCGCAGCGCGAAGACGCCGTAACCATGGATATCCGAATGCCGAACCTCGAACAAGGGTCCGCGGCGACCGGTGCTTTTTTTCATACGGCGATGGGTGCCTTGATCGCCTCATGATGGCGGTAGCCGATGATTTCGAAGTCCTCGAAGGCGTAATCGAACAAGCTCGGCGGCCGGCGTGCCAGCCTCAGGCGCGGCAACGGATAAGGAGTGCGCGCCATCTGCAATTCCGCCTGCTGCAGATGATTCGAATACAAATGACAATCGCCGCCCGTCCATACGAAATCCCCGACCTCCAGATCGCATTGCTGCGCCAGCATATGCGTGAGCAAAGCATAGGATGCGATGTTGAAGGGCACCCCGAGCAGCGCATCGGCGCTGCGCTGGTACAGCTGGCACGACAATTTGCGGTCGGCCACGTAGAACTGGAACAAGGCGTGGCACGGCAGCAGTGCCATTTTTTCCAATTCACCCACGTTCCAGGCGCTGACCAGGATGCGCCGCGAATTCGGATTGCCGTTCAATTGCTGCACCACTTGTGTGAGCTGATCGATGTGGCGCCCGTCGGCCGTGGGCCAACTTCGCCACTGCTTGCCGTAGACAGGACCGAGTTCGCCCTCCTCGTCCGCCCATTCGTCCCAGATGCTGACGCCGTGATCGTGCAGATACTTGACGTTGGTTTCGCCGCGCAGGAACCAGAGGAGTTCGTAGATGATCGAACGCAGGTGCAGCTTCTTGGTGGTGACCAGCGGGAAGCCCTGCTGAAGATCGAAGCGCATCTGATAGCCGAACACGCTGAGCGTGCCGGTGCCGGTGCGATCGGCCTTGACGGCGCCGTGCTGCCTGATATGGCTCAGGAAGTCGAGATACTGCCGCATCAGGCCTTCACCGCGGCCAAATTGCCGGTGCCCTCGTGCCGCCAGTAGGCGTAGCCCATGATGACGATGCCGATCAGAATCATCGGCGTGGTCAGCAGCATGCCCATGGTGAGCCAATCGCCGGCCAGATAACCGATGTTCGCATCCGGCAGACGCACCCATTCGACCGTGAAGCGTCCGCAACCGTACAGGAAGAAAAACAGCCCGGTCGGCGCCAGCCGCGGCCGCGGCGTGCTGGTGAACCACCACATCACGATGAACAACAGCAATCCTTCCAGGCCGGCTTCGTACAGCTGCGAGGGGTGCCGCGCGATCAGCGCACCTTGCGCGTCCGGTACGCCGAAGCCCCAGGGCAGGCTGGTGGGCTTGCCCCAAAGCTCGCCGTTGATGAAATTTCCGAGCCGTCCGGTCATGAGGCCGATCTCCGGCAGGGGCGAGACGAAATCGCAGACATCGGCGATGTATTTACGCTTCAACCGGGCGAACACCACGATCGCCAACACTACGCCCGCGAGACCGCCGTGAAAGGACATGCCGCCGTCCCAAATGCGAAACGCATTCAACCAATGTTCGGCAATCACGTCGTGCCCATACACCAGACACCAGCCGATCCGGCCGCCGAGAATGACGCCGATGGCACAGTAGAAAATCAAGTCATCGACCTCCAGGGCGGTCCAAGTCGACCCCGGCCGGCGCGCGCGATACCTTGCCAGCCACCATCCGGCGACGAAACCGATCAGGTACATGATCCCGTACCAGTGCACGCGCACCGGACCCAATGAGATGGCAATCGGATTTATATGAGGGTAAGTGAGCATATTTCCCGTGGGCACCTATTTTAGACCGTCGCTGACCCGACAGAAATAGGCCTTGAGATAGCGCGTCTCGGGAATCGCGGGGTGCACCGGATGATCGGCGGCCTGGCCTCCCATTTGCAGGATTTGCAGGTGCTTTTGCGCGCTGCGTGCCGCCTTGGCGATGGCATCCTGCAGATCCTCGGCGCTGACGTGGAAAGAGCAGGAGCACGATACCAGGATGCCGTCCCCGATCAATTGCATCGCCAGTTGGTTGAGCCGTTTGTAGGCAGCCAAGGCTTTCGGCAAATCCTTCCTGCGCTTGGCGAAAGCCGGCGGATCGATCACGACCACATCGAAACGTTCGCCCTTGAGGCCGAGTTCTTCCAGCACGTCGAAGGCATCGCCTTTGACGGTCTGCAGCTTGTTGCCGTGGGTGCCGCTGTTGGCGGCGGCGTTGCCGGCCGCCAATTCGAGCGCAGCCGCGGAACTGTCGACGCAAAGCACTTCGCGTGCGCCGGCCTGCAGGGCGCGCACGCCCCAGGCGCCGACATAGCTGAATACATCCAGAACCCTCGCTCCGCGCGCCATGTATTGCGGCAGCGCCCGGCGATTGGCGGCTTGGTCGAAGAACCAGCCGGTCTTTTGCCCGGCCGCCAGCGGCACTTGAAATTTGAGGCCATCTTCATCCACCTGCACCAGATCGCCGATCCGGCCATATCCGGTCTCGACATAGCTCGGCAACCCCTCCAATTCGCGTGCCGAGCCGTCGTTCTTGTAGAGCACCGCCTCGCAGCGCACCACCTCGATCAAGGCCTCTTGAATCTGGCTCTTGAGCCTCTCCATGCCGGCGGTTCCGATCTGCACCACGACGGTCGCGCCGTAGCGATCGACGATCAGGCCCGGCAGTCCGTCCGATTCGCCGAATATCAACCGGTAGTACGGCTTGGCATACAGCCGCTCGCGCAAGCCGAGCGCTATGCGCATTCGCGCTGCCAGCCAGGCCGTATTCGGCATGGACCATGTCGACAGCAGGCGCGCGCAGATCAACGACTGCGGATTCACATAGGCCAAGCCCAAGGCCCTGTCGTTGTGCGCGAGCACGCGCGCCCAGTCGCCGGGCTTGAACTTGTTCAGCGCGGTTTGCTGCGTGTCGACCTCATTGCTGAAGATCCAAAGATGTCCGGCATTCAGGCGGCGGTCTTCGTTGCGTTTCAGGCGCAGCGCCGGTAATTGCGCCGCGGACAGGGCATCGGACATAGGGAGCACTTCGGATATAGTGAAGCGCATTCTAACCGACTCGGTAACGATGCATGCCGCGCAATCGTCTCGCGGACGAGACCAGCCCATATCTTAAGCAGCACGCGGACAATCCCGTCGATTGGTACCCGTGGGGCGAGGCCGCATTGCTGCGCGCCCGGCAGGAGAACAAACCCATACTGCTGTCCATCGGCTATTCGGCCTGCCACTGGTGCCATGTAATGGCGCACGAATCCTTCGAGGACTTAGGCATAGCGGCATTGATGAACGAGCTGTTCGTCAACATCAAGGTGGATCGCGAAGAGCGGCCCGATTTGGACAAGATCTACCAGATCGCCCAGCAGATGCTCACGCACGGCAACGGCGGATGGCCGTTGACCATGTTTCTGACTCCCGAGCAGCAACCCTTCTTCGGCGGCACGTATTTTCCGAGGCAGCCGCGCTTTGGGCTGCCCGCGTTCAGCGAAGTGCTTCAGCGCGTGGCCGAATACCACCGCGAACATGCGGCGGAAATCCTCGCGCAAAACGCACAATTGCGGCTGGCGTTTGCCTCGCTGGAGCATGCTGCCGAGCCCGGCGTGGTGCTGAACGATGGTCCGCTGCGAGAGGCGCGCGCGGCGCTGGAACGTAGCTTCGACGCTCAGCAAGGCGGATTCAGCCAAGCCCCGAAGTTTCCCCACCCCGGCAGCATCGAGCGCTGCATGCGCCACTGGCACGCCACTTCGGACGGCCCGGCTCCCGACTTGCACGCCTTGTACATGGCCAGCCTGACGCTGACGCGCATGGCCGAGGGCGGCATTTACGACCAGCTGGGCGGCGGCTTTGCGCGCTACTCCGTGGACGCGCTTTGGATGATTCCTCACTTCGAGAAGATGCTGTACGACAACGGACAGTTGCTGTGCGAGTACGCGCGCGCCGCGCTTGCCACCGGCGAGGAGCTGTTCGCGCGAGTCGCGGCCGAAACCGCCGATTGGATGTTGCGCGACATGCGCGCTTCCTTCGGTGGATTCTTCTCCAGCCTGGACGCGGACTCGCAAGGCCACGAGGGCAGGTTCTACGTTTGGAGCCGCGCCGAAGTCCAGGCGCTGCTCGACCCCGCGCAATACGCTGCGTTTGCGCCGCGTTACGGCCTGGACCGGCCGCAGAATTTCGAGGGCGCCTGGCATTTGCATACCCATGAATCGGTAAGTACCGTGGCCGCGCGTTGCGCCGTATCTCTGCCCGCGGCGCAGTCCCTGCTCGAATCCTCGCAGGCGGCGCTCCTCCGCGCGCGCAATCTGCGCGTCTGGCCGGCTCGCGACGAGAAGATCTTGACGGCGTGGAATGCGCTCGCGATCAAAGGGCTGGCGATTGCCGCCCGAGTGCTCCGGCGCGACGACCTGGCCGATGCCGCCGCCGCGGCGGTCGACTTCGTGCGCTTAAACCTCTGGCGCGACGGGCGCCTGCTCGCCGCTGCCAAGGATGGCCGCGCGCATCTCCCGGCCTATCTCGACGACTACGCCTTTCTTGCCGATGCGCTGCTCGAGCTGCTGCAGACTCGTTGGCGCAGCAAGGACTTGAGTTTCGCCCGTGAACTCATCGCCGTGTTGCTCGCGCAATTCGAGGATGCGCACGGCGGCGGTTTTTTCTTCACCGCCGCGGACCACGAGAAACTGATACATCGCGGCAAGAGTTTCGGCGACGACGCGCTGCCGTCGGGAAACGCCGTAGCCGCCTCGATGCTCTGCCGGTTGGGCCATCTGTTGGGCGAAGTCTCTTATCTTGATGCCGCCGAGCGCACCCTCAAGGCTGCATGGCCGGCCCTGCAGCAGCACCCCCAAGCGCACATGGCCATGCTGGATGCTCTGGAGGATTGGCTGTCCGCGCCGCAAATCCTGATCGTGCGCGGCGCGGACGGCGCCGCCGAGAATTGGTCGCGGCAGCTTCAGGTTTGGTATGCGCCGCAGCGCTTGATCTTCGCCATTCCCGATTCGGCCGAGCTGCCTCCGGCGCTGGCCGCGAAGGCTGCGCGCAACGTCACGGTTGCTTATCTCTGCGAGGGGATGGCGTGCTCCGCGCCGTTGACCGATTTGCCATCCATCGTGCGCGAGCTCAAGCTGCGCCGCGGCGCTCCGCCTGGCGCCGCTCGAGTTCCTGCGCCAGACGGAGCTTGAGTGCGCCGTGCTCACTTTCGGTAAAGCCCGGCGCGGCGTGCCAGTCGAGAGCCCAGGGCTGCGCGGTGCGTATGGCCTCAGGCTCGTCCGCATGGCGCGGAAACATGTGCGCGTGCAGCGCCGGTTCCACATTGCCGAACACCGCGTAGTTGACGCGCACGGCGCCCGTTATCTTGAGCAGCACGTCCCCGATTTCGCTCATGTCGGCCAGGAAGCGGCTGCGGGCTTCCGCCTGCAGCGCGTTCAGGTGCGGCACGACGGGATCAGGCAACAGCAAGCAGTAACCGGGCAGCACCTGCCGCTCGCCCATGACCATCCAACCGGAGGGCAATCTGGCGACGGTGGGCGGGTAGCGGCCCGCGCGGCAAAGATCGACCATCGAATGAATGGCCGTGGCCGCCATCACGGACGGGCGGCCGCCGCCGCCGCCGCGTCCACCGGCGGCGCCGAATTGCCGAAATGCGAACGGATGTAGCTGAGCACGGCCGCGGCGTCTTGATCCTTCATCCATCCGAACTGCAGCATCTGCGTCGGGTAGCGGCCCGATGGCATGGATGCCGGGCGCCTGCCGCTCAATACCCATTGCGCAAGTTCCACGGGATCTCCGTTGACCACGGGGCTTTGAACCAGACTGGGGTAGACATTGGCCACGCCCTTGCCGTCATCGCGATGGCAGGGCAGGCAATTCTGGCTGTAGAGATTGGCCCCGTTATCCACTGCCGAGGCCGCCGCTCCCTCGGCCGGCGCCTGGGTGCTCGAAGATCGCCCGGAACAGGCTGCGAGGCCCAGAATCAGCCCCATGGCGGCCGATACCGCGAGTCTTCGCGCTTCCATGCGCTATCCACGCCAGGTGCGAAAGGCACCCGTGTCCAGGTGTACGAAATCGGACGCGCGGTAATAGCCCACACCGCCGCGCCGCAAACTCTCCGCAAGCGCAGCCAGGTCCGCACAATCGATTCCAGCCATGCGCACATCGATGGCCCGCCCTTGCATGTGCAGGCTGCGCTGCGCAACGCCGGCGCTGCGCTCATGCAGCTTGGCATTGGTCTCCGGCGATCGATAACCCGAGATGACGCTGAAACGCGCGTCTTTGCCCAACTCGGCGGCAACCGCGACCAGATAATCCATGAGATGAGGATCGATCTCATGCATATCGCCGGTGCGAAAGTCACGCAACACTTTTTGGATCTTGGCCAGCGCATCGGCGCTGTAGCCGCCGTCGCGAAAGTATTCAATGTCCAGATTCTCGCCGGTGTGCAAATTGGTCAACGCGATGCGTCTCGCGTTCCCGCCCTGTGCGCCCGCAGGCGCTGCGCGCAGCAAGCCGCCGGCGGCAATGCCGGCAAGCGCACCGCCGAGCAACAGGCGGCGGCGGCTCCAGATCATCGATCGGCCTTCGCGGACAATCGGCGGCCGCGGTCGAGCGCCAAAACCGTGGCCCGCGGAAAGAAGTTGAATTCGGACGCGGAGGCCCAGGTATATGCCCCCATCACGCGGCCGACGATGAGATCGTCTACATCGAGCTTCGGCAGTTCGATCTGCTCGCGAATGACGTCGATGCTGTCGCAAGTCGGGCCGGCCAGTATGGATGGATGCGTCGGGCCCGGCGGCACCAAGGCCTCCACCGGGTACTTGGCGTGGTCGTATATTTGACCGCTGTAGCTGCCATAAAGACCGTCGTCCAGGTAGTACCACCAACGCCCGTCGCGCCGGGCGCGGCCCATGACGCTCGCCACCGCGATGGCGGCCGGCGCCGCGATGTAACGGCCGGGCTCGGCGATCACCCTCATGGGGGGCAGCGTGCGCAGCGCCGCGCAGATCGGCGCACAGTAGTCCTCGATCGGCATCGCGCGGCCCACGTAGTCCACCGGATAGCCGCCGCCGATGTCCAAAATGCTCAGCTCGTGACCCGCGTATCGCGCGATCGGCAAGAGATCGCGGCACACCCCGATGGCTTTGACCACCATCGCCGCGTCGGACGCCTGAGAGCCGATATGAAACGACAAACCCTCGACGGTCAAGCGCAATTCTGCGGCCAATCGGCACAAGTCGGCGACCGAATCAGGATCGCAGCCGAACTTGCGCGAGAGGTCGACCACGGCATCCGGGCTGCGGAAGCAGACCCGGATCAAGAGCGCGGCGCGCGAGCGAAATTTCACGAATTTGCGCAGCTCGTCCGGGTTGTCGACGACAAAATGCCTCACGCCGAAGCTGAGCGCCGTGCGAATGTCGGAGTCGCGCTTGATCGGATGGGTATGGATGCAGCGCTGCGCCGAAATTTTCAGGCGCCGCACCAGATCGACCTCGCCGTTGGTCGCCAGGTCGAAGTAAGCGCCCTCGGCATTCAAGGTCGTGATCACGGATGAATGCGGCAGCGGCTTCAACGCATAGTGCAGGTCCACGCCCGGCAGCGCGGCGGCCAGACGCCGGTATTGCCGGCGCACACGTTCGGCATCGATGATGAACAGCGGCGAGCCGTAGCGCAGCACGAGCTGGCGCACCGCATCCGGCGCAAACGGATCCTGGTCGGGATCGAGCTCCAATGCCTCATCGCTGCTGGACCGGCTCCTGGCACTCACTAGCCGATGCTCAATTCCAGCGAGTCGTCGCCCATGCCGCTGGCGCGCTGCAGACGGTCGAGAATCGCCGCCCATTTCTCGTCCTGCGGCAGGCTCTGCACGAATATCTTCACACAACCGGTGCGATCCAGCGTGCGCAGGTGGCTGTAAAGGTTGTGGGCATAGGGGGCGGGCTTCTTTCCGGCATTGATCCACGTCATGTGGCGCTGAGTATGCAGCGGCGGCCGCATGGCCAGCACCGCCACCTTTTCCTCACGCGCCAAAATCTCGCCGGCGCGCGCTTCAAGCTCATCGGACGGCACGATCTCCACCGGGGTTGAGGGAGCGTAGTGCAGTGTGCGGTCACCGGGGCTGCGCGGCACGGGTCCCGCTGCGGCGAGCGGACCGACCACGCCTTCCAGCTGCGAGCGGGTGATGAAACCCGGCCGTAGCAAACGAGCCGTATTCTCCAGACAGGACACGATCGTCGATTCGAGCCCGATCGGCGAATCGCCGCCGTCCAGCATCACCTTGATCGCATCGCCGAGTTCGTCGCGCACGTGCTCCGGCTTGGTAGGACTCAAGCGACCGTAACGATTTGCCGACGGCGCAGCGATGCCGCCGCCGAATGCCTTCAGCAATTGCTGCGCCATGGGATGCGAGGGCACGCGGATTCCGATGCTGTCCTGGCCTCCGGTGACGATGTCGTTGACGTTCTCCGCCTTGGGCAATATCAGGGTCAGCGGACCGGGCCAAAATTTGGCCGCCAGTTGCTCCGCCACCGGAGGCAGGTTGGAAACCCAGCGATGCAAATAGCGCGGATCGTCCAGATGCACGATTACCGGGTGATCCGCGGGCCTGCCCTTGACCTCGAATATCTTGCGCACGGCGGCCGGATTGGCGGCGTTGGCGCCGAGACCGTAGACGGTTTCGGTCGGAAACACCACCAAGTCCCCGGCGCGCAATACCTCGACGGCCTCTTCGATTTCGCTCTGAGTAGCTCTTACCACGGGCTCATGATAACAAGACTGGGATCGGAGCAAACACCGCTTCGGATCGCGATCGCGGTTCTGTGCCGCAGTCCCGTTTTTTCAGCGGCTGGATGCCGGCGGAATGACACATTGCAGGAACTCCAAGTCGAGCCACCGCCCGAACTTGAATCCCACCTCGGGAAAATGTCCCACCCGGCTGAAGCCCAGACTTTCGTGCAGGCGGATCGACGCCTTGTTGTCGGTGTCGATTGCGGCAATCATGACATGCTTGCCCATCGCCGCCGCGCGCGACTTGAGCTCCACGACCAGAGCGCGTCCGACCCCCTGACCGCGGCGGTCGGCGCGCACGTGAACGCTGTGTTCGACGCTGTGCCGATAACACGGCCATGCACGGAATGCGCCGAACGCGCCGAAGCCCGCGACTCCCCGATCGTCGCGCACCACGATGAAAGGAAAGCCGCTGGACAGCTTGGCGTCGAACCAGATCCTGCCGCGGGGCAGGTCGTATTCCTCTTCCGAATACACAGCCGTGGTATTGCGGATGACCTCGTTGTAGATCGCCAGGACTTGTTCGAAATCGCCGGCGGTGGCTTCGTCGATCACATCCGCTCCCGGAATGAGAAATTGGATCAGTGCAGGACCGTTGTGGTCTCCGCCGGGTCGAGCGCCGTGCGCGACCAGCTGCCGTCCTTGTGCCTGCGCAATTCATACGCCGGCCAGAAATGCTTGTCGAGCTTGAGCGTTATCACATCGGTCTGGCCGTTCCAGCTCAAGGTCTGCAAGCGCAGAGATGCCCGATCCGGCCTGCCGCTTACCGCCCGTATGAAGGCGTCGAGATCCGGGGTCGGCTGGCCGTCCACTTCGGTGATGCGCCTGCCGGCATACAAGCCGAAATGCGTGGCGGGAGAGCCGTAGAAGAAGAACGACACGAACACGCCGTAGGGGGCAATGCCGCGTTGCGCGGCCATGGCGCGGTGCGGCGCCTGCAAAGTGGCACCCGCCCAGATAACCACCCGGTCGACATCGCTCCCTTCCAGCGCGACGGTCTTGAGCTGCAGCGTCTTTTCCGCGCCATTGCGCCACACGGTGACCGCCACCTCGGGGCTCTGCACCGCCCGCTCGACCTCACGGAACCGATTCACGACCTTGCCATCGATGGCCAGCAGCAAATCGCCGGGCTCGAGCGATCTCGCGGCGGGCGAGCCGGCGACCAGCCGGTCGATGCCGAGCACCTGGCGCCGCTCCGCGTTGTGTTCCTCGAAGCGCCGTACCCAGCTGTCGGGCAAGCCCAACTCGCGCGCACCCGCCAGGGACTGCACGTCGAACTCGGCTTCGAAGGAATACAAAGGCCGTCCGTCGGCCACCACACCGATCATCTCGGATAACAGATCCGCGGGTATGCCGCGGTTGATCTGTTCCAGGTCGCGCTGCGACTCGAACGCGAAACTCGACCAGGTCGCCACCACGTTGCCCTTCTCGTCGCTGAGTACGCCGTCGTAATCGGTGGGAGCATTGATGAGACTCACGGCCTCGAGATTGCTGTCGCGGAATCGCAGGGTGCGCGACAGCGGGAAGGAAACCACATCGATGCTCGAGACCTGCGTCCGCTGCGACAACAGCTTCGAGTCGCCGCGCTGGCCGACCACCCAGACATCATCGCCGGGTTTGAGCGGCTTGGGTTGGAGGCTCGCGCTGCGCACCGGCGTGTTGCCGATCGAGCTCGGATCGTAGGAGATGACCGCCAAATTGTGCAGCGGGTGGATGAACACGACCTTGCCCGGTACCTCAACCGTGCCCGCGAACGTGACGCGCACATCGCCCATGGCCACAGGCACCGTGTTGCGGTCGACGGCCACCAGGCCGCGCTGCGCGTCGATGATCACGCCGGTGCCGTGGTAATTCTTCTCGGTGACGCCCGAGATCGAATACGGCATGTCGAAATTCACCATGACCAGCGACGGCGCCAATCGATCGATGCGCGGATCGCCGGTTTTGGTGAATTGAGTCGAGGCCGGGGCGGGAACTGTCGGCGCCGGACCCGGGCTGATGCCGACGCAGGGCCATGTGCCCAAGGTGTCGTCGCGTTTGCACCGGCGCGCCGGGAACCAGCGCCGGTCCATGCGGATCACCTTGAGTTGCACGGCGCGCGGATCCTCCAGGGTTACATAGCGCACGGCCGCCTTGGCACCATCCGCAAGCTCCGCCAACGCGCCGGCGAAATCCGCGAGGTTCTCCACCTTCTTGCCGTTGAAGGAACTGATGAGCGCGGCGCGCGGTATCCCGGCGGCGCCGAACACATAGCCTGGGTTGGCGACATAGACGCCCTGGATCGGCACGTTGAAGTGCCGCGCTTGCTGATAGGACAGGGTATGCACCACCGCCTCGCCGAACTCGATGTACTCGTCCGCGGTGATGGCGTCCAACGATAGGACGTCGAGATCGTGTTCCACCGTCTCCTTGCCGCGCTGGACTTCGATCTTGACGCGCCGGCCGACATGGCCGTCGAGAACGTCCTCCAGCGTGAAGAACTCCGGCACGGGTTGGCCGTCTATGCTGACCAGAATATCGCCCGGCGCCAGTTGGCCGTCGGCGACCGAACCGGGCTGCACGTCTCCCACCACGAGCATGCCGGTGAGCTTGGGATTGGCGCTGCGCATCTTGGTCTCGGTGTCGGGATTCAAGCCGAGCCGCCGCAATTCGTCGTATGGGGTGTATTTGAAAACGGTTTCCAACGTACCGCGCGGTACCGGCTTGCCCGCATCGATGTACTTGAGCGCGCGGGTCACGGCCGTCAGCGGCAGATAGAAGCTCGACGCGGCGCCGGTTGCGCCGCCGGCGTTCAGAGCCACCACGCGCCCTTCGATGTCGATGACGGGAGAGCCGGAGGAACCGCCGGAGGTGCCGGATGCCGCCTGGTAGTAAAACGTGTTGAAGTCGTTGTACTTGCCGTAGCCGTATTCCGGCGCCTCGCGGTCCAGGCGCGCCAGTGTGCCCGCCAGTATCGAGAGTTGCTCGCCGGCATCGTTTCCCACCACGCGGATCTCGCGGCCGATCACCGCGCCTTGCGGATAGAGCGGCAGCTCGGCCGGCTGAATGAACTTGAGCTTCGCCGGATCGTAGCGATAGATGCCGAAATCGTGGATGGGATCGCGGTACACCGGATACAGCTGCACTTCCTCGCGGTTCAAGAAGATGGCCTGCGCGATCACCGGGCCCGGCGTCACGACGTGGCGGTTCGTCAGTATGAGGCCGCGCTTGGCATCGATCACGAAGCCGGTCGCCTGCGCCGTGGAGTTCCACTCGGTGTCGAAGGCCCTGGTGCTGTCGATTTGAATGGTGACCACACCGGTGGCGATTCGCTCCAGGGTCTGCGCCCAATTGGCCGGCGAACTCGGTATGCCGGGCGCGATGACCGCGGCGGCGGGCCGAACGGGCGCGGCAGGCGCTGCGGCCGCCAACGATGGCGCCGCCAACAGCGCGAAGAGCGTCAAAAACAACGGGGTGCGGAGCATGCCGATCCTAGTGTTAGATATGGATTATGACCGTGGTCGGACAAGTTCAGGAGCCAGACGGTTCCTGGCCGTGCGTATGCCGGCTGAGCTTTTCTCTATGACTCATTCAAGCGGCAGGTTTCCAGGCCAGGTCCAGCTGTTTCGCGGCGCGCACGTCGTCCAAGCGCCGCACCGGCATTGTATGCGGGGCGCTGGTCAGTTTCTCGGGGTCTTGCTGCATTTCTTCGCGAATAGCGCCCATTGCGTCACAAAATCGGTCCAAGTCCTCCTTGGCCTCGGTCTCGGTCGGTTCGATCAGCAGGCACTCCGGAACCAGCAGCGGAAAGTAGGTCGTCGGTGCGTGGAAACCGTAGTCCAGCAGTCGCTTCGC